>Ga0255127_1000717_pt1 | contig 15388 bp, 10 predicted proteins | sample Law_Miss_RepB_8d_FD_188555 | JGI IMG/M metagenome (GOLD analysis project Ga0255127, IMG submission 188555) | Freshwater microbial communities from St. Lawrence River, New York, United States - Law_Miss_RepB_8d | ecosystem: Environmental > Aquatic > Freshwater > River | place: USA: New York...
GGATTGCCGCTGGTAGGTGCGAATCGACCGTGGTCTTCACTAACTCTAATATAGCACAGTTTTACCTCGGAGGGGGTTTTAAGCTCGACGCCGCGTACAGGGGATTCTGGTTTAGGAGTTAGGAAATAATCAGCGGTTATTGCTGTGGTGCGATTGGATATACGGCAGTTGTTCCCGAGCTGGATTGCGAGATGGATTCAGGGTTGGATTCAACATCCGAATCCGAGTGTGGATCGGCGGGTGGATCGAACCATCGGTAGATGGCGGGAAGTACTAGGAGGGTTAGGATGGTGGAGGTAAAGAGTCCGCCGATGACTACTGTTGCCAGGGGGCGTTGAACTTCTGCACCGGAGGAGCTTGAAAGGGCCATGGGGACGAAGCCTAGGGCGCCGCAAGCGGCGGTCATGAAGACGGGGCGGAGTCGATCGAGCGCACCTTCGGTGACGGCTTGTACGGGCGTAAGTCCTTGGTGTTGCAGGTGACGGATATGTTCGATAAGGACCACGCCGTTCATGACTGCGATACCGAAGAGGGCAATGAAACCAACCCCTGCTGAAATGGAGAAGGGCATATCTCTGAGCCACAAAGCTAAGATTCCACCGGTCGCGGCGATAGGCACGTTGAGGTAGATCAGCATAGCGAGTCGGACCGATTGAAAGGTTAGGTAAAGGAGGGAGAAAATCAGGAGGAGTGCAACCGGAACAGCAATTGCAAGTCGCTGTGAAGCTTCTTTAAGGTTTTCGAATTGACCGCCCCAGTGCAGGAGGTAGCCGGGAGGAAGTTTGACCGACGCGTCGACAGCTTTCTGGGCTTCGGCGACGAAACCGGCGAGGTCGCGTCCTCGAACGTTGCAGCTTACGAGCAAGCGTCGTCGGATGTCATCACGACTGATTTCGACGGGGCCATCTTCGACTCGGATATCGGCGAGTTGGGAGAGAGGGATTTGTCGACCGTTTGCGTCTTCGATTTTCAGTTGTGCAAGTTTCTCGACATCGGTTCTCCATTCTGAATTCAGGCGCACTTGCATGGGGAATCTTCGTTGCCCTTCGAAGACTTGTCCGACGACTTTGCCGCCGATGGTTTCAACAGCATCGAGGACATCTCGGGCGTGAACGCCATAACGCGCGAGTGCATCGCGTCGAATGATCACGCGGCAGTAGGAAAGGCCAGCGATTTGTTGAGCGGCAACGTCAGCGGAGCCATCGACGCGCTGGAGGGCTTGGACAAGTTCATCCCCTTTGATTTTTAGTGTATCGAGGTCATCGCCGTAGAGGCTCAAGCCGATATCGGAACGCACGCCCGCAACGAGTTCTTGAACACGCAGTTCGATGGGTTGAGTGAAGCTAAATGCGTTTCCTGGGACCTTTTCCTCAAGGGCAGATTGCATATCTTCAATAAGCTTGATTTTGCTTATAGCCTCAGGCCATTGGCTTGGTGGTTTCAGTCGGACGATCACATCTGTTTGGTAGACTCCCATCGGGTCATTAGCGATTTCTGGTCGCCCGGTTTTGGAGACCACGGTGATCACTTGAGGGAATTCCAGCAGGCATCGTTCGACTGCTTTGGTCATTTCGGTTGAGGTCTCCAGAGAGACGCTTGGTAAGCGTGTGGCTTGGATAGCGATGTCTCCTTCGTCGAGTTTCGGGACGAATTCCACACCAAAGCGTGAGGCGATGATCAAGCTGATGACGAACAGCCCGACTGCGGAAGCGAACATTAGCCAGGGCATACGCATGGCGAAATGAAGGCAGGGGGTGTAGATGCCTTTGAGCCATCGCACGAGGATCGTATCTTTTTGTTGGATACTACGGGCGAGGAACAGAGATGCCAGCACGGGCATGACGGTCACGGAGAGGATGAGTGCTGCGGTGAGTGCGGACATGAACGTGAATGCCATTGGGCGGAACATCTTTCCTTCCATACCTTGCAAGCTAAGGATAGGAATGAAGACGATGATAACGATCAGACCAGCGAAGAGAATCGGCTTACCGACTTCCACCGCAGCGGCTTCGAAAGTGGCCAGTGGCACTTTATTCTTGGGATTGGATTTGTGATGCAGGATAGCGCGACGCATGCAGTTTTCGATCATGACAACTGCTCCATCGACGATGACCCCGAAGTCCACCGCGCCGAGGCTCATCAGATTCGCGCTGACGCCGGCGTACTGCATCGCGATCAGAGCGCACATGGCGGAAAGTGGGATTGCTGTGGCTACGATGAGTCCTGCGCGGATGTCACCTAGGAGCAAGATGAGCATAACGATCACGAGGATAACTCCGAGACCGATATTTTCGGCGACGGTATGAATGGTTTTTTCGACGAGTTCCGTCCGGTCGTAGAAGGTTTCGATGACAACACCCTCGGGGAGTGTCTTTTGGATCGCGTGTATTTTCTCTTTTACATCTTCGACGACTCGACGAGAGTTACCGCCCATGATCATCATGACCATTCCGATGACTGCTTCTCGGTCACCGTCCCTTGTGACTGCACCTTGGCGAAGCATTGGAGCGAATTGCACATCGCCGATTTCTTTGAGTCGAATGGGAGTCCCATCGCGGCTTTCTAAAAGGATGTTTTTGATGTCATCGAGGGAGGTAACAAGTCCTTCACCTCGGACGAGACGTTGTTCCGATCCATGCGCGATGTATCCCCCTCCGGCGTTCCCATTGTTTTCATCGAGGGCAGTAAATACGTCTGAGAGAGCGATGCCGTAATTCTGCAATTTTGAGGGATCGACTTGGATTTCATAAGTTTTCAGCTCGCCGCCGAATGTGTTGACTTCGACAACCCCGGGGACACTGCGAAGTTGAAAGGCGATTTGCCAATCGAGGATGGAACGTAATTCGGAGAGTGAGTGATTCGATCCGGGTTCGCTGCGAACTTCGAACTGATAAATTTCGCTCATTCCGGTGGCGATGGGGCCAAGTTCCGGTGTCCCCATCCCTGGTGGGATGTTCTCGCGAGCTTTCTGAAGGCGTTCGTTGACTTGGTTACGTGCCCAATAGATGTCCGTTCCGTCTTCGAAAGTGACGGTAACGGCGCTGAGTCCGAATCGACTAATGGAACGTACCTCGTCAACTTTGGGAACGCCGCTCATGGCGTTCTCGACGGGGAAGGTAATAAACTGCTCGACTTCGACTGGACCAAGTGAGGGTGAGTTGGTCAGTATTTGAACTTGGACGTTGGTCAGGTCAGGGACAGCATCCAGAGGGATGGTCGTGGCGGCGATAAACCCCATGCCGAGAATCAGCAAGGAGAGCAGGATAACGATAAACCGATTGTGCAAAGACCAGCGGATGATTGGTTCAACCATAATGGATCGAGAGACTTGTGATCTGTTGGTAGGGAGGCTGATAGCTTCTTGATTACGCGGCGAGTTTGATGCTACTCGGGGAAATTTATGCTTCGCTGCGAGTTTGGTGCTGTGCGGAGAGCTTATTGAGTCGTAGGTAAACGAAGCTTTATTCTTCACCCAAGAGTTCGGCGAGCATCCGTGACTTGAGGATAAAGCCGCCTTGAACGACGATGGGTTCGTCGGCTTGGATTCCTTGACGAATCATGACACCTTGTTCATTGGATGGTCCGGTTTGAACATCGCGGCGAGCGAAGCGGTCGGAGCCTAGGTGCACGAATACGAATTTCTTTCCTTCGTGTTCTTGAACGGCATCCTTGGGGATGGTCAGCGCAGAGCCTTGAGAGACCCCGGGGATAAGTACATTGACGAACATGCCAGGTTTGAGCAAGCGGTCGGTATTATCCGCGATGGCTCTCAGGGAGATAGTTCGGGTCTTCTCATCCATGATTTCGCCAGTGAAGAAAACTTGAGCTTGAAATGTTTTGTCTGGCCAAGCTTCATTTACGAGCGAGACTGTTTTTTTGTCGAGTGCGTTAAGCAGTGGTACATGTTCTTCGAAGACATCGGCGGTGATCCATACCGAGGAGAGGTCGGCGATGGTGAGTACTGAATCACTCGGTCGGACTTGCTCGCGAAGAGCGCAATCTTTGGTGATAACTGTACCGTTGAATGGTGCGCGGATTGGATAGTGCGAGATCGCTTCGCCTTGTGATGCTGGATCGATACTGTCGATATCCTTTGCGTCAACACCGAGGATTCGAAGGCTGGTGGAATCGACGGCGACTCGCGTTTCCGCTTCTTTGACGTTTTGGTTGGCCAGTAGAATTTCGGTTTCCATTTCGTATTCGATTTGTTCGATACGGGCTTGGAAGGTTGCCAAGTCAGCGTTTCTGTTTGCTTGAGCGGTTAGAAGAAGTTTTCCGGAAACCGCGCCGCTGTCTTGGACATTTTCAAGGCGTGTTACGTCCGCTTGAGATTTCAAGTACCCGGCATAGGAGGCGAGAAGTCGTTCACGGTAGTCGCCCATAGTTAAGGATCGAAATCCTTTTTCAATTTCTTGGATAGGCTGCAGTTGCCGTAGGGCTTGGATAAGGCTGCGAGTGTTGACAGCAATTTTTGATTGGAGATCTCTTTTGACGACCGCGATTTCTTTTTGAAGGCGAGCTTGGTAGAGATTGAGTTTTGCTTGACCGATTTCGCGGCTATGGATGACGACGAGCAAGTCGTTGTTATTTACGTTTTGGCCTAAGGTAACTGAGACTTCATCGACAGTTCCTTCGACCATTGGGTAAATGTGAGCGATGCGATCTTCGTTCAACGTGACTTTTCCTGTCAGGCTAACAGGGGTTACGAATTCGCTTGTAAGTGGCTTGGCGATTTGGATGCCAGCGGCTTGCCACTGCGACTGAGGCAAGAGGATATCGTTCGGAGGTGCCTCTGACTTTGAAGCGCCGGCGAGCGTAGCAGGTTTGTTAGAGGATGTATCCGTGTGGGAATTGTGAGTCGTGGATGACTCGGAATGTGTGTTCGCGGTGCGAGCGCGTTCGGATGCAACGCGATCGGCAAGGTTTCGCCAGGTGATAGTGCCGAGTAGGCCACCGAGAATGAGGGAGCCGAGGATATAGGGCCAGCCGCGGAGGGCGTGTTGCAATGTGTTCATGAGCGAGCCGAAAGTAGGGCTAACGGGGAGGGGGAGGTTCGGGGTGTCGGAACGGGCCGACGAGGAAGCATGTGATTTGCGAGGGACGCAATCAGCGCCCTTGGAGAAGATTCCGAACTGCGGCTAGGAACGCTTGTGCTGTTCGGTGGATGATTGCCGTATTACAGGCGAGCGATACAGAAGAGGCTTACTGCGGAGCAAGCGTCGCTAATACGATCCTGGCTTTCGTGGTCGCATAGCGAATTGGCAAATTGAGTATTCGAGTCCGAAACAAATAGATTCAATGGGCTTTGGTGAAAGCGCAGTTCGCTCAGGGCGAACTCCCAAAGCGTCGTGTATGGATAGAGGCTTTGGTTGGAAGCTTCATCGATCGCATCGGCGGGTACTGAGATACTTGGGCCACTGATCCAAGTTCCGTTCGGCAGAGGAGTTGCGACCGAACCATCGAGGGAGAAAACCCAATGGATGTGTTCTTCGTTGGGATCTGCTGGGTGCTCGAAAGCGGTCAGGTGTTTCTCAAGAAGTTGCGTCTGGCAAGCATTGGAGCTTGGTTGCTCGTGATGGTGGACGATGGGGCGTACTCCAGGGACTGCCAGCATCCAGACGACGAGAATCCACCAGGGATTTCGCGAACTATGCTTGGCAAATCGAATGGGAAACATGCGGAGTACGAAAGCTTCGGTAAGGCCGAATGGTGAGAATTATTATTGGAATTGTGGGGCTACTGATCCGATTCAACCGACTTGTCGTTATAAAGTTAAACCAGTCGGTATGATGGTAGCCCCGGGAGTACAAGACTATTCTAGCCGTGGGCGGCCGTCAACGCCGGGAATAATTCCGAAAAAGTAGACTGTATCGACACCGAGATGGAGAATCGATTGGAAAAAACGGAACAGCCCAAACTAGACACTGCGACTCGGTTAGCCATTGAGCGAACGCGGGTTGCTTATGAGCGGACGATTATGTCTGCGGTGAGGACATCCACGTCGCTGATAACGTTTGGTTTTTCGGCGTATAAGTTTTTTCAAATGGATTTGAGCAATATCGGAGGGGCGGGGCAATTGCGTGGGACGGCGGTTATTGGTCCGAAGCAGTTCGGCATTGCAATGATCGCCCTAGGGTTAGTTTCTTTAACACTGGCTTGGTACGAGTATCATCGGGATACCCGGACGTTGCGGCAGGAGTATCCTGCGATGCCCCGGTCGACGGCCGGAGTGATCGCTGCGTTGGTCGCGATACTCGGTTCATCGTTGCTTGTGATCGCTTGGTTAAATGGTTAATAGCTGCTCGTTCGAAGCTAAAAACGCGAATGTATGCTGAGTGTTGTTGGGTTATTAGGGTTGGAGATGTTCTTTGAAGAAAGCATCGCGACGCTTTTTTCCGTAAGTGGACGAACCGATGCCATGTCCACCTCCAGGAATGTAGAGCAGGTCGAAATCTTTATCGGCTTTAATCAACGCATCGACGACTTGCAGGGTGCTTGAAGGATCCACGTTGGTATCAAGTTCTCCGACGACGAGTTGCAGTTTTCCTTGGAGTCGGTGAGCGTTGACGACGTTGGAGTTCTCGGTGTAGTGGTCGGCGATAGGCCAGCCCATGTAAAGTTCGTTCCACCATACTTTATCCATACGATTGTCGTGACAACCGCAGTCGGCGACGGCTGCGTCGTAGAAATCGCCGAAGAAGAGGAGTGCGGCGAGAGCGTTTTGTCCACCGGCGGACCCGCCGTAGATACCGACTCGATCAAGATCCATTTCGGGAAACTCTTTCGCAGCGGATTTCATCCATAGGATTCGGTCTGGAAAACCGCCATCGGAGAGGTTTCGGTAGCTCACGTCGTGAAAAGCTTTGCTGCGGTTCGATGTTCCCATCCCATCGATTTTCACGACGATGAACCCTTGGTCTGCAAGTGCATGGTATTCGTTGAGGGCAGAGAATGATTTTGGTACGAAGGAGTCTTGGGGACCTGCGTAGATGTTTTCGATGATCGGATATTTCTTAGTCGGTTCCATGTTTTTCGGACGCACGATGATTCCGAAGATATCCGTTTTGCCATCGCGAGCTTTGGCGCTCCATCGGATGGGTTTATTGGTTGGCGACCAAAGTCCTTCTTCGGATGATTTCTCAAGGTCAAGAATTTTCTCTCCGGTGGATGCCGAACGCAGCTCGTGGACAGGTGGCATATCGACCCGTGAGTAGGTGTCAATTAACCATTGTGCATTAGGCGAGGTTTCGACTTCGTGCGTGCCATCACCATCGGTCAGTTGCACAAGGTTGTTACCATCGAAGTCGACGCGGCAGTAATGTTTGAAGTAGGGATCTTGGTCGGGTGCAATTCCGCCGGCATAAAACCAGATTTGTTTCTTTTCGCGGTCGATGCGTTCGATCGAGCGAACGACCCAATCCCCTTTGGTGACTTGATTGAGAAGTTTTCCGTCGGCCAGAGAAAAGCGGTACAAATGGTAGAAGCCATCGCGTTCGCTTCCCCAGAGCATCTCATTCGTTTCGTCGAGTCGTTCGCGATAAGCTTTCGCGGCGTAGTCGATGTAGGTGGGGCTGTTTTCTTCGATCAAACAACTCGTGTTGCCCGACTTTGGATCAACAGCTACCAAGCGTAGGATTTGATGTCCTCGTTGGTTGTAGAGGAATGTTAGGCGTGAGGAATCGCCTTCCCAGCGGATTTCGTCGATCGACCAAGGGTTAGGAAAGAGAGCGTTCTCGAGGGGGATGAGTTTTTTCTCTTGAAGATCGAACAATCGAGGAATGGGTTGATCGAGTTTATCGCCCGGTTTGTCGTAACGGATGGTTTTAAGTTTCGGTTGCAGTTGGTCTTTAGGAGAGGACTCCACGAGGGTGATTTCGCGGTGGTCTCCTTGGGCGATTTGGAGTGTGAATGCATACCGATAGTCTGGAGACCAAAAGACAGGCTGATCGTATCGCAGAGATTGGCTTCCGGCAGCCTCGCTTAAGCTGGACGTATCAAGGATCGTCTCACCGGAGTTGTTGGTGAACCGAAGCTGATGTTCTTCGCGGACGACTTGCCATGGATTGGGCTGTGCATTTGGAGACTTGGGTGGTGGGTTATTTTGGCGGCGGGCGCGTCCGCGTCGTGGAAAATCGCGAATCGGTTCGATTTGCATCTTTTGGATTTCGAGAGTTTCACCTGCGGAGGAGCCGATTGCCGTCCAGATTGGATTGCGTTTCTCGTCGGTTGCGAGCCAAGAGTGTCCGGCGAAGGTGGACTGAGTTCGCGATTCTCCGGGGGCGAGACGGCCGTAGGGTTGCGGGTTTCCTTGGAAGTCCACCCAAAAAAGTTCAACCGCCTCGTCGAGTCCGTTTCGGATAGCGAGGTCGATTCGGGATTCATCTTGTGTTTCGGAGGGTTCGATTCGGACCGGACCTCCGTTGTTATTGGGGGTACGCAAAGGGATCCCGGCGAGTTTTTCGAGTTCTTCGAAGCTCGACGCACGAAGGATTTTCTTATTGGTCGGATCGACCCAAACCCACTCCTTCGACCCATTGGCGAGGGGTTTCGTGTACCAGAAACCTTGGTCTGCGACCCATTTCGGCCGGATACGGTTAAGGAGTGGCGAGGAGGGGTCTTGAGCGGAAACGATTGAATTCGTTGAGGTTGCGACTGATAGGGTCAGAGCGGCGGTGGCTAGGAGAGTGGCAAGTTTCATTGAGATTTTGTTGATTAGATCGGGGGAAACCGGATCGGATTCGGTGGAGCATTTAAGTAGTTTGGGTCAGGCGATGGGTATTGTAAACTGAAAGAGTGGCTTGCCTAAACCGGAAATCGAACTAGTTTTCTAGCGGCGGATTTTGGGTTGGAGCGCGGAGTGCTGGAATGGTGAAGAGTTGAATAATTCTTTGAAAACCACTAGCCAAAGCTTGTTCGCCGGTTCAGGATAGAAGCTTCGCCCGTGGCAACCTAGAGAGACATCCGAGCAGGAAATCCGAGAAGGAAATCGTAGAGGTCGTCGGGAACTTCATGAATCATCCGTTTGCACTGCCGCTTGTAGCGTTGATGGTGGGATTAGCGATATCGATCGCGATCACTCCATTCGCTCGGCGTTTGGCATTTAGATTCGGTCTGGTGGATTATCCGGACAATTTGCGGAAGCTTCACCGGCAACCGATCGCTCGGTGTGGTGGTATATCTATCTTAGCGACGTTATTGATCAGTTTCGGAATGGTTCTGGCATTGTATCCCGAACAAGCCATCCACTTAGTTAGGGATTCTCAGCAAGCTTTGTCTTTAGGGCTCGGTGCGATAGCGATTGTTGGGCTCGGGGTGATTGATGACCGTTCAGGACTCAGGGGAAGGCAAAAGCTCGCCGTTCAGGTTTTGATTTGCGTTGGGATTATCGCGTTTGGGTTCTCGATCGAGAAGATTCAGATTTTTGGGTATCCCATTGAACTCGGCATGTTGGCTTGGCCGGTGACGCTATTGTGGTTGTTGTTGTGTATCAACTCGATCAATCTTATTGATGGTGCCGATGGGTTGTGTTCTACCGTAGGCTGGATCGCTTTTGCAGCCGTATCGGTCATATGTGCATTTACGGGGAATCACATTGAAGGGATCATCGCCGCATCGCTTGCGGGCGCTTTGCTGGGATTCCTGTTTTACAATCTGCCGCCGGCAAGTGTGTTTCTGGGGGACTCGGGCAGTATGCTCGTTGGATTGTTTCTTGGTGTCTTGACGATGCGTTCGTGGTTTAACGAGGGGTCGTCGATGTCGATCACGATCCCGCTTGTTCTGATGGCAATCCCATTGTTTGATTCATCGATGGCGGTATTGCGGCGCAAGTTGACGGGACGAAGTGTATTTACGGTAGACCGAGGCCATTTGCATCATAATCTGATGCGTCATGGATTCCACGATCGGGCGTTGGTAGGGATTATTGCGTTGTTATCATCGGTGACGGCTGCCGGTGCGGTAGCTGGAGTAATCTTGAAATCTGACTTGATTTCAATCGCGACGATGGTATTCGCTTTAGGTTCGCTGGTTGTCTCGAAGCTGTTTGGATTCGCTGAGCTGAAGATGCTGTATTTGCGGGTCGAACGCGTGGTAACAAGTTTGATTTCACCGCCGAAACGAAACATGCATGGCGTGCATCAGGAAGTTGTCCAATTGCAGGGTATACGCAACTGGGATACGGTTTGGAGCACTTTAGTCGAATTCGCTGAAAAGCATGAGCTTGCACAACTGAGCCTTGACCTAAACATGCCTTGGTTGCATGAAGGGTACCATGCGGCATGGAAGAAGAACAATCTTCCGGAATATTCTGAACGTTGGAAGCTTCGGTTACCCTTGAAGCATCAGGGGAGAATCTTTGGACACTTAGAATTTATCGGAAAGCAACAAGAAGAGGAAACTCTTCCGACTATTGCCCGGCTCACCGAACTTCTCGATGTTATGCAAACTGACCTGCAAGCATTGATTCAGGATTTTGAAGAAAAGCGTGGAACTCCGCGTCATCTGGACGATGAAGTTCGCAGCCCGATTCCAGGGCAGCCAGTTCCCAATCTTTGATTTTTTGCTTTTTGTTCTGCGCGGTGACCAGAGGTGTCACACCGAAGTACGAATAAGTAGTCAAGAGGCTTGATCTGGCTCGCCAGTGAGCATTCATCGGATGCAAGCTTTTTTCGTAGTTCGCAGCATAAGAAAGACACGGCGAGATGCCAAAGTATTACGTCCAAAGCGGGTCGTTTCGCGGGATTGTTGTACGGGAAGACGCTCAATCGGCGGCTCTATGGGCAGTCGAGTCGGTGATGCGAGAGCCGAATGGCGAATCGGAGCAACTGTCTGAAGGGTTGTTTCGATTGGCCGATGCGATCGGTGTGAGCCAGCGAGGATTTGATCGCAAGGATCGTAAAAAGATTCGCACATCGCAAGCTGTGCTTCTGTGGATGCATGGTCGTGATCGTTCAGGATACGTAGCTGGTTGATCGATCGGCTTAACGAATTTCTTCGATGATCCTCTTGGCGGCAAGTCGTCCGCTTTGGATCGCACCTTCAATACTGCTCGTGCCGGTGTAGTCACCACAAACAATGACGCCATCGGCAGTGCTCTGAATACCGAATGATTCCTCTGAGGGGATCGGCAGAGTTGGCGTAACGAAAGCTTTCGGGATCGAGTAGGTGCGGAGGTGTCTCCAGTACCGGACGGACCAGCCAAACCACGCTTCTAGTTCTTGCTGGACGATGCTAACGAGTTCTCGGCCGTGCACATTGGGCTTCCCGAGAATGTTTACGCTTGCGAGGACTTTATCCTTCGGTGCATAGGTGCTTTGCACAAGGCTGGGGAAGGCCACGTGATTGATGGACCAGTCATGGTTTGGTGGATTTCCATCGAGGAAGAGGATTGGCGTTCGTGTAGGGGCGGTTGCGGCATCGAGACTAAAGTACAAGCAATGGGTAGATTGCTCGGCCACTATTGGAACTGTTGCTTTTGGGCCTGTTGCTTTTGGAACTGGGGCAATTGGAACGGTCGCGTTCTTTGTTTTTGAAGTCTGGGTAGCAGATGCAATGTTATGCATAGGCCATCGCTCACCTAGCAGCCGCATCGCAGCGCCGATTTCGGTGGCCAGGAGCGTTTGTCGTCCATGAAGGCGAGTGCCGTCGGAGAGCTCTACTTCGTTGCGGTGGATTTGGGATACGGTTGCGTTGCAACGAATGGTGTTTGAGGGCAAACCGGCGCAGAGGGCTTTGGGAATTGCGGCCATGCCTTCTGCGGGTAGGGCTGCGAACCCGCGCGACATCTCTCGGAATACGAATTGCATTCGAGATGCGTCCATATCGAGGGATGGTGCAAGAAAAATGCCACCGAGAAATGGACGGAAGAATCGCTCGATAATGCGTTCGGAGAAACCTACAGAACGCAGATGATCAATGGTAGGGATGCCGGTCTGCTTGAAGATCTCTTGCAACGGGGTAGCTAAAACTTTTTCACGATAGGACCAGAGAGTAAAGAGGTCCTGCCACGTCGCAATTGGAGCGATAAGGGTTTGCCAAGCTGCTTGCAAACGTCTGCTGGCAGCAAGTCGCAGGGGATCTTGGACGCAGTACCATTGATTACCGACGCGAACTTTGGCTCCCGGATCAAAGGATCGCAAGGAGAGATTGGCATCTTTGAGTTCTTCGCCGGCGATTTCGTAACCGGTCAAGTAGACTTGAAATCCATGGTCGAGCAGAAAGCCATCGAGTTGATCGGTTTTAAGCTTACCTCCTGGAACTTCATCGGCTTCGAGTACCAACACCGATTTGCCGGCGCGTTGTAGCGTTCGGGCGGCGGTAAGGCCGGCGAGTCCCCCGCCGACGATTAAGACATCGGCGGAAAGGTTTTTTGGTATCGGGTCGGCATTACTCATCGCGTTTTGATGTTCTATGTGTTTGGACTTGCGTGGGTGCTTCGAGTACGCAAGTTCGGGTTTTCCAGATAAGCGAGCAGCAGGGAGATGTCAGCAGGTGTGATACCTGAGATTCTCGAGGCTTGATCGAGGTTCAGTGGACGGATGCGACTGAATTTCTGTTTTGCTTCGTTGCGCAAACTGATGATGGTGGTGTAGTCGAAGTCCAATGGGATTTTCTTGTCCATCATTTTCATTTGACGTTCGACTTGGACGTGTTGTCGAGCAACGTACCCGGCGTACTTCGTATCGTATTCGACTTGTAAACCAATTTCGGTCGGAAATGCCGAGAGAGATTCAGGGAACATTTCGAGAAGGGAGTCCCAAGTCACTTCGTTGCGTTTGAGGTATTTGTCTCCGGTGATATCTCCAATACGAAGGCTTGCGACTGCCCGTTTGGCTTGTTCGATACGTTCAAGTTTATCGCAGAATCGGTCGTATCGTTTTTGGTCAACCAAGCCCAACTGATAACCGATGGGTGTAAGGCGACGGTCGGCATTGTCTTGTCGCAGCATCATTCGATATTCCGCGCGGCTGGTGAACATTCGGTAGGGTTCGTCAACGCCGCAGGTAACAAGGTCATCGACGAGGACACCGATGTAGGCATCGTCGCGTTGGAGGACCCATTCGGATTTACCTTTTTGGCGCAGTGCTGCATTCGCGCCGGCGACCAAGCCTTGAGCTCCGGCTTCTTCGTATCCCGTTGTGCCATTAAGTTGTCCGGCAAAGTACAGACCGGAGACTTGTTTGGTTTCAAGCCATGGGGTGAGTTGATCCGGGGGGCAGAAATCGTATTCAACGGCGTAGCCGTATCGCATGATTCGTGCGTTTTCCAAGCCTGGGATGAGCCGAAACATTTGATCTTGGACATCGCGAGGCAGGGAGGTGGAGATCCCGTTGACGTAGATTTCTTGGGTGTGCCGACCTTCGGGTTCTAGGAATAGTTGGTGTCGATCTTTATCGGCAAAGCGAACAACCTTGTCTTCGATCGACGGGCAGTATCGTGGTCCTGAGGATTGGATTTGGCCGGTGTACATCGGAGCGCGGTGCAGGTTTGCGCGAATGAGTTGGTGGACTTGCTCGTTCGTGTAGGTGATCCAGCACGGGAGTTGAGGATCGGGGAGGGAGTCGGTTAGGAAGGAGAAGGGTTGAGGGTTTGAGTCACCGGGTTGGATTTCGGTTTTGGAGTAGTCGATGGTTCGGCTACTGATGCGTGCTGGGGTTCCGGTTTTGAAGCGTTCGACGCGGAATCCAAGTCGTTCAAAGGCTTGGCTGATTCCGGAGGTGGTTCCTTCGCCGGCTCGACCACCAGCCGTTTTAGCTTCTCCGGTATGCATGATGGCTTGAAGAAACGTGCCGGTCGTCAGGACGACCGCTGGAGCTTCGTAGCGGGCGTTACCGCGAACGACGACACCTTGGATGCGCGAGTTTCCATTGATCGTCTCGATGATGAGATCTTCGACGAGTTCTTGTCGAAGATCGATATTGGGGTTTTCTTCGATTTGGCGTTTGATGTCGAACTGGTAGGCCTTTTTGTCTGCTTGCGCGCGAGGGGAGTGCATGGCTGCCCCTTTGCGGCTGTTGAGCAGTCGGAACTGGATGCCGGTTCGGTCGATGGTTTGTCCCATCAAGCCCCCTAGGGCATCGATTTCGCGAACGATTTGGCCTTTGGCGACTCCACCGATGGCGGGGTTGCAGCTCATTTGCCCGACGGTGTCGAGGTTTCCGGTAAGAAGTGCAACTTTGGCACCAAGGCGTGCAGCAGCCGCCGCGGCTTCGGTGCCGGCATGGCCAGCTCCGACGACGAGAACATCATAGGAATATGTATTTGAAATCATCTGAGCAGATCCTCAGGTGGAAGTGGTACAGCGCCGCGTTGAGTGCAGACGTAAGCTGCGATTCGTGCGGCGCGTTGATGGATTTTGGACAGGTCTTCACCGGATAGTTCTTTACCGGATGAGTCTTTGGTGGGGAGTAATCCCATAATCATCGCGGCTGAGAAGGAGTCCCCCGCTCCGACGGTATCAATGGCATCGACGGGGATTCCGGGTTGAACATCCCATCGTCCGTTATGATAGATCATCGAACCGTCGGATCCGAGGGTAAGTGCGACGGTAGGAAGGTTGTAGCGATCGATCAAAGCTTGGCAATTGCTTTGGTGCAGTTGGACTGGTTGTTGAAGGTCACTTGGGGAGGATTGTGCGGGGGTGATGTTTAATGCTTGTAGTACGACTGGAAGTTCTTCGCGGTTGAGTTTCAAGACGTTTGCGCGTTGCAAGGTTGAATCGAGGACTTCGGCGGAGTAGAAGTTTTGACGAAGATTCACGTCGAAAACGCGTAAGCATTGTTTGGGGGTGGAATCTAGAAGTCTCGCGATCGATTGTGCGCTGATCTTTGATCGTTGAGCCAAGGTACCGAAACAGATCGCATCGGCTTTCGAAGCGAGGTCGAAGGCTTCGTCGGGAAAAGTTAGATAATCCCAAGCGACATCGGGAGCGAAGTGATAGGAAGGGGTTCCCGATCGATCCAGGGTTACCTGGACGTTCCCGGTAGGGTGCTTGTGGTCTACGAGGATGTGATTTGTGGGTTGGTTTTTTGACAAGAGCCATTCGAGGGCTCGTGTTCCCAATTCATCGTCGCCGACGGCGCTGATGATGTGAGCATCAGCACCGAGGTAAGCAGCGTGCATGGCGAAATTCGCTGGTGCTCCACCGAACAGAGCGACGTCAGGATAAACATCCCAGAGCACTTCACCGAGTCCGATCACGAGTTTGTTTTTCATGGCTGTGGATTTGGCGAAAGGTGGAAGGTCGTCGGTTTGATGATGGAAGCAATCGAGTCGATCAAGTGGTCGATTTCATCCTCATTATTGTAAGCATGAATGGCAATACGTAGGCTTTCGTGTCGGACGCTTAGGATGATGCGTGCGTCGATGAGGGCTTTGCGAAGCAGTTGAG
>Ga0255127_1000718_pt1 | contig 15351 bp, 8 predicted proteins | sample Law_Miss_RepB_8d_FD_188555 | JGI IMG/M metagenome (GOLD analysis project Ga0255127, IMG submission 188555) | Freshwater microbial communities from St. Lawrence River, New York, United States - Law_Miss_RepB_8d | ecosystem: Environmental > Aquatic > Freshwater > River | place: USA: New York...
ATTCCGGAATGCCTTGATGGCCTGGATGCTGATGGGTTTCGCCAATCTCGCCATGCTGCCCATCCGTGTGGAGTACCTGGGTAATCCACGCTTTGGTCTGGGCCTGAGCGCTGCCGAAATCGCCTGGCTCACACTGGTCATTCCCAACGGAGCCCGCTGGATCATGAGTCCCATCTGGGGGCGACTCTTCGATCGGATGAACTTCTTCCGACTCCGCATCACCCTGAACGCCGGTTTTGCCGTGGGTATCGCCACCTTCTTCATGAGCGAAACCCCGATGGGCCTCATCATCGGCGCCATTTTCTATGGCATTTCAACGGCAGGCGGCGATGTCGCGTGGGGACTGTGGGTCACCAAGGTCGCACCTCCGGCCCATGTCACCGACTACATGGCTGTGCACACCTTCTCCACCGGAATCCGAGGCGTGCTGGCCCCCATCTGCGCCTTTCAAGCGGTGCAAACCTGGTCGCCCGCGACGATGGGATGGATCGCCGCGGCCATGATCCTGGCCGCCTGTGGGTTGCTGATTCCGGAAATCCGCGGCGCCGATTCACGCCGCTGATGCGTCAACGCTTCTTAGGCTGGGCGGCCTCCCAAGTGGCACGGTCCACCTTGCGGGCCGCATGGGTGAAGACGAACACCCCCTTCTTGTTGCCTACCAAAATGTCCGCCAGACCATCGCGGTTGTAATCCACGACCTTCAACTCAGTACCCACGCCAGAAGCGTCATCGATGAGGTGCGGCACGAAATCCACGAAGTCTGGGCCGCGGCGCAACTGGAACCAATAAAGCACCGGAGCGGCACCGGATTCGGCATCACCGCTCGGGCCATGCGCCCAGAAGCGCTTGCCGGTCACGATGTCCTTGAGGCCATCGCCATCGATGTCCACCAGATCGATCGCATGGAGTTGGCTGAATTTCACACCATAGGCGTTCTCGGAGACCTCCTTGTTCATGATGATGTGCTCCTTGAAGCGGATCTCGGAGCCGACCTTCGACTGCTCATACCAGGCCAGACCGTAGCCATGGGCCGCGAGACTGGTGATCACATCGTTGAGCCCATCACCGTTGATGTCGTAGGCATACATCTGCGCCCCACCCAGGCCGAAGGCGACCGGATGGTGCTGCCAGACCGGGTCGCCCGACAACGAGGCCGGCTGTTCCCACCAACCATCCTTCTCAAGCAAGTCCATGCGGCCGTCGCCATTCACGTCACCCACACCCAGGCCATGGGTGAACCGGTGGTATTTCTTGTCCGGCGATAACGGATGCCAGGTGAACGGAGCCGTGGGGTTCTTCGGGTCGGGAGAGGCGTAGCCATAGCGCCCCTTGCTGGAACACACGATCTCAGGCCGGCCATCACCGGTGATGTCCACCCAACGCGGAGACTCATTGTCGGTGACATCCAGGGCAACATGGCGTTTCCAGTGGGCTGTGACGCCCTTGCCGGGATTCTCAAACCACCAAGAGTTCTCGCCAGGGAATCCCAAGATCAGGATGTCGGTCCAGCCGTCGCCGTTGAAATCACCAGAATGCGCGAAGAAGTTGGCACTGTATTCGTTCTCGTTGCCCAGTCCGCCCTTGTAGCCACGGAAGGTCACGTCCACCCCGTTGCGCTTGCTCTTGGAGACCTTGTCCGCGGGCGCGTATTCGTGACGCGCCTTGAACGTGGGGCCCTCATACCAGAAAGGACCCGAGACCACGTCGGTCACACCATCCCGGTTGATGTCCGCAAAACAGGCTCCCTCGGCCCAGAACTCATTGCTCAATTCCTGTTTGTTGAACGAATGAAGCCGAGCGGTGGTGGTCCCAGGGAAAAAGTTGACGCACCCAGTCGCCAGCAAACCAGCAGCAGCGGCGGCCATGAGGAGACGAACAGGGGTGTGGGAAAATCGGCGGTGCATGGAGTCCTTGTCGCGGCCGGCCAGCCGGAGGTCAAGGCATGAATCCCCTGCACTGAAACCCGGGAGGCTTCCGAGACAAAAAGGGTTCCCGCAACCGCCCTCCGGCCGATACGCTGTCTCCCATGGCCGAGCCAACAGCTCATTTGGGATCACGCACCTACCGCGGTATCGCGGTTTCGGATGGCGTGGCCCACGCCCGCATCCTGCGGGTGGGGCAGGCCCGGCGGCAGATCTCGCGGGAGAAAATCGCGCCCGAAGCCATCGACCCAGAGATCGAACGGCTCAACGTCGCCCTGCTGGGTACCCGACAGGATATCCAAAAAATCCGGGATCAGGTGTCCGCGGCCATGGGTGCCGCCGAAGCGGGACTCTTCGAGGCGCACCTTCTGGTGCTGGAAGATTCCACACTGCTCAACGAAGTACTGCGCAAGATCCGCACCGAGCACTCCTGTGCGGAAGCGGCCTTCAACGACGTGTTCGAGAAATACGTGTCGGTGCTGGGAGCCGTGGACGACGCCTACTTGCGCGAGCGGGCTGCGGATTTGCGGGATGTGGCCGGAAGGGTTTTGGACCACCTCTCCGGAGCGGTCCATGAGCACCAACTGCAGCACCTTTCAGAGCCCTGCATCCTGGTGGCCCACGATCTTGCACCGAGCGTCACGGCCGTGCTGGATCGAAAGCATGTCCTGGGCTTCGCGACCGAGGCCGGCGGCAAGACCAGCCACACGGCGATCATGGCCCGGAAGATGGGAATCCCGGCGGTGGTGGGTCTGGGACCGATGCTCGATTCGCTTCAGGATGGCGAGTACGCCTTGCTCGACGGCCACGGTGGGGTTCTCACACTCAACCCCACCGACCAGACCCTCTTCGAGTACGGCCAACTCAAGCAGCGCCGCGCCCAGTTCGAGGAAAAGCTCGCGCTGCTCCGCGAACAACCGGCGGTGACCCTCGACGGACACGCCATCATCCTGGCTGCCAACATCGAAGGCCCGGAAGACATGGCCTCGGTTCAGGCCAGCGGAGCCAATGGCATCGGCCTGTTCCGCACGGAGTTCCTCTTCCTGAATCGCTCCAGCCCTCCCACTGAAGAGGAGCAGTTCGAAGCGTACCGAGCGGTGGCCTCCCAAACGCGCCCAGGCCAGGAAGCCATCATCCGGACCCTGGACCTCGGCGGCGATAAAATGCCCGGAGACCTTCACCGCGACGGCGAACCCAACCCCTTTCTGGGCTGGCGAGCCATCCGCATCAGCCTGGACTGCCCGGAACTCTTCCGAGGCCAACTCCGGGCGATTTTGCGAGCCGGATGCCACGGCAAGGTGCGCATTCTCTTCCCAATGGTGTCCTCTATCGAGGAACTGCGCGCAGCCCAAGCCATCTTGGCGTCCTGCAAAGAGGAACTGCGCGCGGAGGGCATCCCGTTCTGCGACACCGTCCCTGTGGGGGTGATGATCGAAATCCCCTCGGCGGCCCTGATTGCCGAAGATCTGGCCCGGGAATCCGACTTCCTCAGCATCGGCACCAATGACCTGACCGGTTATACGCTTGCGGTGGACCGACTCAACGAACGGGTCGCCCGGCTGTACCAACCCACCCACCCGGCTGTTGTCCGTCTCATCCACATGACGGTGCAGGCGGCCAACCGGCACGGACGCCCGGTGGGGGTGTGCGGCGAAATGGCCGGAGAACCCGCCTTGGTCCCGTTGTTGGTCGGCCTGGGAGTCCACGAATTGAGCGTCACGCCCGCGCTCATTCCGGCCGTGAAGTTCCTCCTGCGACGGCTACGCATTTCCGAAACCCGGGAGATCGCTGAGTTCGCATTGACCTGCAATACCGGCATCGAAATCCACCAGCGCAGCCGCGAAATCGCCCGAACGGCCGCTCCCAACCTCTTCGGCGGTCAATGAAATGGATTTGATGGGGAGCGACGGCCCATTGGCGATCCTCCTCGATTCAAATCGATCCGAAAGCATCCAAGTTGGTGCCCGGAAATCAGGAGCCCGTGTTCGAGTGCAATGCGCAGCGCAGTGCCGGTCGGGCAATGAGCACCCACTGCCACAAGGGCACCATCAGGAACCACTTCCGGGCATCGTGGAAACCTGGAAGGAACAAGAAGGCATAGCCGTGGGCCAACAAACCCACCAATGAGGCCACCGAGGTGAACCAGGCCAACCGCCTCAGTCCGGGCGAGTGGCGTCCCCGCCATCCCGCGACCAGCACCAGAAAGAAGGGAAGAACCCCCCAGGGCAGCAGAAGGCCATAGATCGGTGAACCCGATCGACCCGGCTCGGAGATGAGCGTCGTGAAGATCCCGGCTGGCAGACCTCCGGCAAGCGCGGCGCACAGAACAAAGATGAAGTCCGGGGGCAACTGGTGTTCTTCAGCCCGAATCGTTTCCGGATTTATTCGCGCAGCTGAATCCGTATCCGGTTCACTCATGGCTCAGGTTCGTCCTCAAAGCTATCGGCAGCAACTCGGGCCTTAAACTCCACCCAAAGCCTTCACCGTCGCCTCAAGACTCGGAACGTCGCAGACATTCAAGGCGAGGGCCGACTTGTCGATGCGCCGGAGAAAACCGCTGAGCGCCGAACCCGGTCCCAGCTCGATGAATCGAGTGAAGCCCTGAGCCAACAAATACCGCATGCTGGCTTCCCACCGCACCGAGGAGGTCACCTGATCCACGAGAACCGGGGAAATCGCCTCGGCCGATCCATGAGGCAACGCGGTGACATTGGAAACCACCGGAACCTGTGGGTTGCGGAGTTGGATACGAGCCAAAGCCTCCGCCAAACGGGGTTGGGCCGAGGCCATCAACGGAGAGTGATAGGCACCGGCTACGGTCAGCGGAATCGCCTTCTTGGCTCCCTTGGCCTTCGCCGCCTCCACCGCGGCCGGAATCCGGTCCAGATCGCCGGAGATCACGATTTGCCCGGGACAATTGAGATTGGCCAACGTCACACCAGTCGCCTCGCACACCTCCCGACACGGAGCTTCATCGAGCCCAATCACCGCGGCCATTCCGCCCCGGGTGGCATCGCAGGCTTCCTGCATGAACCGCCCGCGCAACCGCGTGATGTTCAACCCGTCCTCGAACGACATGGCACCGGCCGCTGCCAGTGCGGTGAATTCGCCCAACGACAATCCGGCGGTCGCATCGGCCCGCAGAGAGGGCACCCGTTCCTGCAAGAGTCGCAGCGCCACCCAGCTCACCAGATAAATCCCCGGTTGAGCATTCTCGGTTTGGGTCAGCGCCGATTCTGGACCCTCGAAGCAAATCGAGGCCAAATCATAGCCCAAAACCCCATTGGCCTGATCAAACAGCGCGCGGGCGGTTGGAAACGCCGCGGCCAAATCCTTGCCCATTCCCACGGATTGAGCCCCCTGGCCCGCGAACACAAACGCAGTCTTCGACATCGCGCCAATGCAACCAGCCTCAAAAACCTCAGGAAAGCCCCAATTTCCATTCGCCGCCGCCGACAAACCAGCCCGCACGAACCTGTCCGGACAGAACCTCGTGCTCAAGGTCCACCAAGCCTAAACCACCCAGCCGTCCGGCGCTGGGGAATCGGTCTATGCTGCAGTCACGGACAAGGGCTTCCCATCTAGGCTGAAAGGGCCTACACCGGGTGTTTCCGATGTCACATCACGGACGCATCATTCCACCAGGGGCCACTCTCGGCGTGTTGGGCGGTGGGCAATTGGGCCGCATGTTCGCCATTGCCGCACGCCGACTGGGTTACCGAATCCACATCTTCTGCCCGGAAGCAGATTCTCCTGCGACGCCGGTCGCCGATCGCACTTTTGTCGCGCCTTACGAAGACCTGGACCAAGTGCGAGCCTTTGCCCGGACCGTCGATGTGGTGACGTTCGAATTCGAAAACGTCCCCAGCGCCACCAGCGACGCCTGTTCGGAAGTGGTGCCGGTACGGCCCGCGGGTCGGGTGCTGCACATCACGCAACAGCGGTTGCGGGAAAAAGGGTTCCTCCGCGACCACGGATTCCCGGTCACCCCGTTCCGCGCCATCCATTCCCTGGAAGATCTCGTATCCGCAACCCGCGAACTCGGTCTGCCTGGCGTCCTCAAAACCGCCAGCTTTGGCTACGATGGCAAAGGACAGCGAATGCTTCGCTCCGCCACGGAACTCTCGGAGGCCTTCACGGGTCTGGATGGTCACGAGGGCATCTACGAGGCTTTTGTCGATTTCGCCCAAGAGGTCAGCGTCGTAGGAGCCCGGACCGTGGAGGGCCAATTTGCGGCGTTCCCGGTATTCGAGAACGTTCACGCACACCACATTCTGGATGTCACGGTGTCTCCCGCCCGAATCACCCCGGAGCTCGAGGCCGCAGCCCGTGAATTGAGCCGGGGCATCCTCGAGGCACTCGATGTGGTCGGATTGCTCACCGTCGAACTGTTCGTCACCCGCGACGGGCGATTGATCGTGAATGAACTGGCGCCCCGGACCCACAACTCGGGTCACTTGACCTTGGATGCCTGCATCACCTGCCAGTTTGAGCAACAAGTCCGAGCCGTTTGCGGCCTACCCCTCGGATCGACTGAATTGAAGCAACCCGCCGCCATGGCCAATTTGTTGGGTGACGTTTGGAACGGTGGCCCGCCGCGGTGGGATCAGGCCCTTTCCAACCCACGCCTGAAGTTGCACCTCTACGGCAAGACATCACCCCGCCCGGGTCGGAAAATGGGGCACATCACCGCCACGGCAGACTCCCCGGAAGCCGCGATCGAGGCGGTCCGTCAGGCCCGGTCGAGTTTGCGAGCCTAGACCTCATCCAACACGACCGATCCGACTGAATCGTTCCGGCTGAGACAGACCATCCGGCCTTCAAATGGGATCCGGCGGAATCCGGCCTAATCCGGCGGATCCCGACGCGTTCATCGGCGCGCCCCAGTTCGACCTCCGCAGATAAAAAGACAGCCGCCGAAGCACTGGGCCATCGGCGGCTGTTGATCGGGCTTTGACAGCCCAGAAGACTCAGCTGGGGATACTATTGCTTCTTCAAGCGGAACTGACGGAACTCGCCCGCACCCTCCGCCGGAATCGGCACGACCACCGGAACATCTTGTCCCAGCGTCTCGATTTCTCCCACGCCTTCGACCGTATTCCACTCCACTCCGAGGAAGGAGGTGGATTCGACACGGAAGCGGCTGCCTTCAGGCCCGGCCACCTTGAGCGCCAAGGACTGGTCGGGCTGGACCACCAGCGACAAATAAGTCTTCTGGCTCGCCTTCGTCTCGGAACCCGGTCCTGAACCCACCGCACGGACGATGATCCGGAACGTGGACTGTATCCAAGCACCACCGTCACTGACCGCAGCCTTCACCACGTTCGTGGTCAGTGCGCGATTGGCGGCCGGCGTCCATTCCAACAAACCGTTGGTGGAAACCGTCAAACCCTGCGGTCCTGAATCCAAACGATAGCTCAACTTCTGGACGGGGATATCCGCATCGGTCGCCTTCAAGGCCACCGACAATTTGCTCAGAGCCGCCACAGTCAGGTTGCTGACCGCAAAGATCGGGGCTTGGTTCGACTCGTTCACGATCACCACGAAGTTGGTCGTGCTGCTCAACGAAGTCGTCGCATTGTCGGTCACCCTCACCACGATGTTGTTGGTGCTGGGGCCCTGATCCTCGGTCGGTTGCCAGGCGATGACGCCCGCCTCGGTCATCGTCAATCCCTTCGGACCGCTCACCAGTGTGTAGGTCAACTTCTGGGCCGGAAGGTCGGCATCACGTCCGTTCATCGTCAGGTTGAGCGCTAAACTCTCCGAAAACGACCGGTTGTAGACACTGCTGAAATACGGCGCGGTGTTGGCCTCGGTGACGAAGACCAAAAACGAATTGGTCGTGCTGGCAGCCGGGGTCCCGCTGTCGGTCACCCGAACCGCAACCGTATTCGTGCTGGGGCCCTGCTCTTCGGAAGGAGTCCAGGTGACCTGCCCGTCCTCGCTCACGGCCAGCCCCTTCGGACCACTCACCACTCCATAGGTCAACTTCTGGGCCGGCAAATCCACATCGCGACCATTGAGTTTGAAGCTCATCAGATTGAGTTCGCGGACACTGCGACCGAAGAGGTTGATGAAGAACGGCGGGGTATTTGCAACCCTCACGGTCACCTGAAAGGAGGTGCTCACCGTGCGAAAGCCGTCGCTCACCGACACCGTCACCGGGAACTGGGCAGAACCTTGATCGGCCGCGGGCGTCCATGAAACCACACCCTCCGTCGGATTCACGGTCATCCCCTTCGGACCGTCCACCAAGGCAAAGTTGAGCTTCTGCGCCGGAAGGTCTGCATCCTTGGCTGACAGGCGAATCACCGTCGGCTTCAACGCATCGATGGTAAGATTCTCTACCGACGCCAATTCCGGAGCCTGGTTGATCTCCAGCACCACCACCGAGAACGAGTTCGTCCCGCTCATCACTGGTGTACCGTTGTCGGTCACCCGGACAACCACCGTGTTGGTGCTCGGTCCCTGGGCTTCCGTCGGGCGGAACGACACTTGACCAGAGGTGGGGTTCACCGTCAGCCCAACGGGTCCGGAGATCAGCGAGAAGGTCAACTTCTGGGCCGGTTGGTCGGAGTCCGAAGCACTCAGACCGAAGCTCAGAGCATTTCCTTCCGCCACGCGACGCAACGCAACATCGGTGATCTTTGGAGCCGTGTTCGAGGAACGCACGGTGACCTGGAACGAGGTGCTCACGGAGCGAAGACCATCACTCACGGAAACGGTGACTGGATACTGGGCCAAAGCCTGCTCCACGGTCGGAGTCCAAGAGGCCACACCCTCCGTCGGATTCACGGTCATCCCCTTCGGTCCCTCCACCAAGGCGAAGGTGAGATTCTGCGCCGGCAGATCCGCATCCTTGGCCGACAGGCGAATCACCGTCGGCTTCATCGGATCGATGGTCAGGCTGTCCACGGACGCCAACTCAGGCGCTTGGTTGACTTCCAGAGCCACGATCGTGAAGGCGTTCGTCCCGCTCATCACTGGCGTACCGTTGTCCGTCACCCGGACGACCACCGTGTTGGTGCTCGGTCCTTGGGCTTCCGTCGGGCGGAACGACACCTGACCGGAGGTCGGATTCACCGTCAATCCATCGGGTCCCGAGATCAGCGAGAACGTCAACTTCTGGGCCGGTTGATCGGAGTCCGAAGCACTCAGAGCAAAGCTCAAAGCGTTTCCTTCAGCCACGCGGCGCAGCGGAACATCGGCGATTCTGGGCGCCGTGTTCGAAGAGCGCACAGTTAACTGGAACGAGGTGCTCACCGAACTAGAACCGTCGGTCACCGACACCGTCACCGGGTACTGGGCCAAAGCCTGTTCCACAGTCGGGGTCCAGGAGACCACGCCCTCGGACGAATCCACGGTCATGCCCTTGGGTCCATCCACCAAGGCAAACGTCAGTTTCTGCACCGGCAAATCGGCATCCTTGGCCACCAGACGGATGACCGTCGGTTTCATCGGATCGATGGTCAGGCTTTCGACGGACGCCAACTCCGGCGCTTGGTTGACTTCCAACACCACGATCGAGAAGGCGTTCGTGCCACTCAGCACCGGGATACCGTTGTCTGTCACACGGACGACCACCGTGTTGGTGCTCGGTCCTTGGGCTTCCGTCGGGCGGAACGATACCTGACCGGAGGTCGGATCCACCGTCAACCCATCGGGTCCCGAGATCAGTGAGAACGTCAACTTCTGGGCCGGTTGATCGGAGTCCGAAGCACTCAGAGCAAAGCTCAGAGCATTTCCTTCCGCCACGCGACGCAGCGGAACGGCAGCGATCTGCGGGGCCACATTCACTTCATTGATCGCCACCTGGAACTCCGCACCCACGGTCTGGATGCCGTCCGATACGGCCACCTTCACCACTTCCGTCCTGCCTCCGAACTCTTCAGTCGCCAGCCAGCTGACCTGGCCAGAAGCAGACACCGTCAAACCAGCAGGTCCGCTGACCAAACTGAACACCAGCGGTTGCTTGGGCAAATCCACATCGGTCGCGGTCAAAGACAACGCCAAGGTCTTACCTTCATCGAGAGTCTGCTTGGCAACCGTCGCGATCTGCGGGGCCACATTCACTTCTTTCACCACCACCGTGAAGCGGTTGGTCACCGAGTCGGTGCCATCCGAGACAGCAACACTCACCACGTTGGTCCCCGGCCCCTGGACTTCGCCAGGAGTCCAAGAAAGGACACCTGCTGGATTCACCGTCAGACCGCTTGGACCTCCCACCAACGAGAACACCAGAGTTGAACCGTCCGGATCCACCGCCTTCAGGCTCAAGCTGAACGGCTTGCCTTCATCGATGGCCGCATTGGCGATGGCATCAAACACCGGGAGTTTGTTGGGCCGGGTGAAGGCAAACAAATTGGTGACCGGGTTGCGGCAATAGATGAAATCCTGCTGGAAGGCGATAGGCGGGATGTCCGTGACGAGCGGTCGGACATCCACCTTGTAGAAGCCGTTGGGAATCTCCACGAAACGAGCCCAACCGTTGGTCACCACCGAACTGACAACCAAGTCGCTGACATCCGGTGTTCCATTCTCCCGCTGACGAGTCAACTGAACCTCGAACGGCACGCCCACCGCCGGCTTGTTGTTGACCGTGATGTAAACCTCCTTCACGCCGCGCTGACTGGTGTACCAGTCGAGATAGGCGTGGCGGTCAGCACCGGAGGTCTTGTCGAGCAAGTAGTGCTCACCCCCCACCGGGTTCATTTCGAGAGTCCACAACCCGGCGACGGCCGAAGCCACGCTCAACTCAGGTCCAGCGACAATGTTGTTCGTCCCTGACTTGACGATCAAACCCGCCGGATTGATCAGGCGATAACGGAAAGCCGATGCGGGAGTCGGAATGCCGACATTGTCCAAATCCAACACCAGAGATTCGCCGGACTTCACGTTGAAGCGGTAGGCCGCATGATCTTCTTCCAAGGCCTTGAAGCTTGGCAGGGCGATGGCCAACCAACGGGCTCCGCAGAACTGCAGGTTGTAATGAGTCTGGGTGACCGGAGTGCCACCAATGCGGGACTCCAAACGGATCACCTTGCCGCGGGCGAAGGTGCCCAAATTGACCGAAGCGGTCTTCTCCCAACGCAAACCATTCAAGCGGGCTTCGGCCGCCGTGTAGGAAACCGTCACGGTCGCGATCCGGTTGGTGCCATCGAACGCGTCCACGATCGTCGTCTGCGGGTCGTTGGTGTTAACGGTCACCGTGGTCAACTGCAGGTCCAAGGAGCCGCCGTCTGCCAGCACATGCCAGGTCTGGATTTGGTTGGTCTGATAGTTGCCCACCAACGGACCGCAAATACAGGGAGCCTTACCCCAGGGAGGAGCATCGGTTGGGAAATCGGGCGGCGTGATCACCACCGTCGGTGCGGTGACCGTGATGGCCACCGTCGCCACCACGGAATCCAAGGCACCATCGCTGACCTTGAACGTGAAGCTATCCGCGCCCGTGAAACCCGCCTTTGCCGTGTAGGTCAGGGTGGGAGCAGTCCCCGCCAAGGTTCCATTCGCCGGTTGGGTCACCACCGTGTACTTCAGCGAAGCACCTTCGGGATCCTGACCGCTCAACACGACCGTTTTGGATTCACCAGAGTTCAGGCCGAAACTCTGCCCATCCGCCGTCGGCGCCCGATTGACGATCACGTTGTTCAACGCGGTCAGCTTGAGGCCGGCGAAATTCTCCATACCACCCGGGATCGCCAGCGGATCGGTCGGAATCGTGTAAGTGAAGGCCGTTGAAATACCTGCCTGTGTGGGCACCGGGCTGCCTCCCGCCTGCAATGCAGCAGACGCAGCTTCCCAACTCGAAAAGACCGCCGTATCCCAAACAGCCACCTTCAAGGTCACCGTCGAACCCGGTTTGAATCCCGCGAGGGTGGCCAAGCCGCCTGGACCGCCCGCCGCTGCCGGATTCCAGCTTCCCGGATACGTCGTGGTCGAAGCCCGGAACGGAGACGGAACGAAGGATTGGTTCAAGGCATTCTCAGAAACACCATAGAACACCTTGGCCACAAACGTCGTGCCTACCAACTTCGCGCCCGTCGCATCATTCACCAAAGCCAAACCGCGGTTGCCGAGATTGATCTGACTACCGGAGGCAGAAACGGAAATCGACACCGTCGCTACAGCCGAGTCGAGGGTTCCATCGTTCACCTTGAACGTGAACGAGTCCGAACCGGTGAACCCAGACTTCGCCGTGTAGGTCAGGTTGGGCGCGGTGCCTGCCAACGTTCCATTCGCAGGCTGAGTGACCACCGTGAATTTGATCGCAGCGCCTTCCGGATCCCGGCCGGTCAGCGTTACCGGTGTGGACTCACCCACCACCACGCTCACACTCAATGCATCCGCCGTCGGCACCTGATTGACGATCACGGCCTTGACCGTGACGGCCACAATCGCCACCGCGGAATCCAGAGAGCCATCGTTCACCTTGAACGTAAAAGTGTCGGAACCCGTGAAACCAGTCTTGGGGGTATAAACCACATTCGGCGCCGTGCCCGTCAAAGCCCCATTGGCCGGCAGCGTCACCACCGTGTACTTGAGCGCCGCACCCTCCGGATCCTTGCCTGTCAGAACCACCGTTTTGGACTCCCCCGTATTGACGCTCAAACTCTGCGCATCCGCCGTCGGCACCTGATTGACGGGGCCCGTGTTGCTCAACGCCGTCAGCTTCAATCCGGGAAACTTCTGCATGCCACCCGGGATCGCCAACGGATCAGCCATGGTCGTATAGGTGAAAACCTCGGAAAGCCCCACTTGAGTCGGCACCGTACTGACACCGGACTGAAGCGCGGCGGATGCGGCCGCCCAGGTTGCAAACACCGCTCTATCCCACACACCCACCCGCATGGTCACGGTCGCACCGGGGGCGATGCCCGAGAGGGTGGCGATCGCGCCCGGACCACCGGCTGCCGCAGGATTCCAGGTACCCGGATAAGTCGTGGTTGCGGCGCGGAACGGTGCTGGGGCGAACGACGCATTGAGGGTCGCAGCCGAGGTTCCATACAGCACCACCGCGACGAAGTTGGTGCCGGTCAACGGCTTGCCGGTCGAATCGACCACCTGCGCCAATCCACGGTTATTGAGGTCGATCTGACCTTGGCCCAGCGCCGAAACAACCCATGTGAACCAAGCGAGGATAAACAGATGTTTGATCATGATAATTACCTGAGATTCGGGCCACTACGAGCTCCCAATTGCACCGATGAGCGACGAACTGCGGCTGTCCGGATTCCCCTAATTGAGGATTTTGGATCCATTTGCCTAGGGAATATCCGGCCATTTCCGACGACACGCTTATCGGCGGAATAAGTCATTCCCTCAAAATCTGCCAGCGATTTTTGTGATATCCCGAATCCGTAACACGGCTCTACGACCACCGCTTCTGCAATTCTGACGGGCTCCGGACGAAGCGAACCATCATCCCATCGCCAAATTCGCTCTCCGGCGACAGGAATGGCTTGAACGCTGCAGCCCTGACCGATCTGACAGGGGCACGGGCAGTGAGTCTCGACTGTTTCAAATCGCGAGGTGCACAAATCGATGACCATCGTCTGGGCCCTCCCAATCAGCACCGCAAAGATGCCCAACCCAGGTGCCAGCAAGCCGAAGGGGCCTTGTTCAACCCCGAACGAGAGAGGTCGAACAAGGAGGTGTTGAAGCATGCAGCCCCCGGTCATCTAGAACACACTGGAAGAATCACTCAGATACCGTCTGCCCGACAAATTTCCCTATTTGTGTGAGGCATTTACCCCTAACCGGTTTCTGGATTTGTGCTGGGACTGAGGCGGCACCCTCCTCTGACCGCCGTTCGCCATCATTGCACCCACCAGAGAACTTTGAGCGGGCGTGTCTGCCCCTCATCGCAGGTTCCATGGTCGGTTGCCGGCCTCTTTGCGCCGGTCTGCGCCCTGAATTTTCTCAAACCGAGCAGATTCAGGCCGCTGGCCGCATAAAAAGCGTCCCTTTCGAACTTGCCGCTTGCCGCCCCTGCGTGGTGCCCGTACTTAACAGGCTGATTCGCGCTCCGCGCATCGCCGGTGTAGCTCAGTGGCAGAGCAACGGTTTCGTAAACCGTAGGTCGTCGGTTCAATCCCGACCACCGGCTCCAGTTCGTTTTCCCCAGCATTTACAGGGTTTTTGCCCCGGTTCTCACCGTTGAGTTCCCCAAGTGACCGGAAAACTGTCAGGGGATCCACATGCGAGAGACCATACTGCCAGGTTTTTCTTCGTATCGCCCCCGGACTCAGGGCTGCGGGGCCCCGGAATAGGTCCGATGAACTCCATGGCGATAAGGCCATTAGATCGCCACCTGATCTGAAATCTGCCGGAATCGGAGAGCCTCTCCCTTCTCCAAAGCCCGCGCTCCCGGACCTTCTCCGCTGAAACCCGTCACGGAGGAGGAGTCAACCTCCGCACCCAAGATCGTGCCGTCGACAACTTCCAGCAAAATGGCCGCCGTCTCTGGCGGTATTTAAACCAAAAACACCTTCTTACCGCGCTTTTCACCGGTGGTCTTCACCGTGTCGGGGTTTTCCTTCACCCATTTCATGACTGCAGAATAGGAGCAACCGGTGGCTTTACTCAGGTCGATCTGGCTCATTCCCTGCGGCGCGTTTTTCAATTCGGCGACCAGTTTTTCGGAAAGGTCGGACGCCGACATGGTAGACCGCTCGTGCAGGGGGGCCTCGGCTCCGCTGGCCCCGGATCCAAGATCCACGCCGATTTCTTTGCACAAGGACCTCAACTTCGCATCGATGTCGGCAATCTTGGCCTCATGAGCCTCGCGCTCCTTGAGCAACAAGTTTAAAGGATTGGCGGCGATGAGTGCCAACTTCTGCTCCACATCGCGCTTTTGGGCTTCGATGAGCTGGTTGATTTCATTCATGGTGCGATTGGAGATTTCAGGGGATCCCGGAATCACTGCGGACAGAATCGCCTCGATTTCGGCCTTCTGGGTCTGGTTTTTCTTCCCTCCCATGAAAAACGAATGCAGGACCACTCGGAGGTGATTGTCGGCCAGGAAGACCTCCTTCTGGCGGTATTCCACCTTCACCGCCGAAATCCGTTCTGCGATTTCCGCTGTCGTTAGTTTGATTCTTTTCAATTTCGAGGTGCTTCAAGAAACCGCCGTCCTGCCTTTGTTCAACCGCCAAATCCCCTCCGGGATGTCATTCTGGCCCAACTTCAGTCTGAGTACGAAACAGACTCTACAAACCCAGCAACCATCGACCGATGGGGAACGACCTCGACCAGATTCAGGCGAACCGTGCTTCAAAACCCAGCCATTGTCACCCAACAGCTCCTGCCCAAGCACAATCGGTGCTTAGACCCAGGCGGTGACGGAGCCTCCCAGACCTCTGCCCGATGCCAAGGGATTGCAGTCCACTGTTCGGCCAAAACACGGGGATTTGCGTATCCCCTGAGC
>Ga0255127_1000732_pt1 | contig 15163 bp, 16 predicted proteins | sample Law_Miss_RepB_8d_FD_188555 | JGI IMG/M metagenome (GOLD analysis project Ga0255127, IMG submission 188555) | Freshwater microbial communities from St. Lawrence River, New York, United States - Law_Miss_RepB_8d | ecosystem: Environmental > Aquatic > Freshwater > River | place: USA: New York...
GTCCAGCATGCAGCGCGCCCATTGTTGGAACCAATACATCCCATTTTTGGCGCGCTAAATCTGCTGGAGATTTAATTACTTCAATCATGGCTCCAGTCCTTTCCGGGTACCGGGCTAGAGGATGAGTTTAACTTGGCTTACCTAAACTTGCCAACAGAGTTTTAATTGCGCCTGTTCCAGGAATTTCTGCCTCAGGATCAATTGAATACCAAGGGGTTAAAACAAAATCTCGTTTGTGTGCCAATGGGTGTGGAAGTTTAAGAAAATCAGTATTGCTTGAATGATTTCCATAAACAATTAAATCTAAATCAATAATTCTAGGACCCCATTTAATTTCACGTACGCGTCCCATCTCCTCTTCAATCTTGAGTAATTCAGTTAAGAGTTGTTCGGCTGATAAATTACAATCACCAATTGCGACTGCGTTCAAGTAGTCACCCTGTTCTGGACCACCTACAGGCTTAGTTTCAATGTATTTTGAAGTGATGATATTAGTCAGTACGGATTGAAGATTAATTATCGCAATATCTAAATTCAATTTTCTGTTTTCAAGATTTGATCCCAAGCTAACTACAGCTTTCATTTACTTCTTTCAACCTCAACTGATACATCTTTAAACTTGAGTGGGATTGGTGCTTTAGGTTTATGGACAACAACTTTTACACTTTTTACTTTTGAAAACTTCTTCAAGATCTTAGCGGCGATGTTATTAGCTAGGGATTCAATCAATTGTTGTGGTGCACCGGTGATCTCATCATAAATTACTTGGGCTACTTCGGCATAATTTACAGTCTTACTTAAATCATCATTAAGGTTTTTAAGTGAAAGTTTTAATTCAACATCAACAATAAACTTTTGCCCTTTTCGGTGCTCACTATCTAAAACACCATGGAACCCTTTAGCTTTAACTCCAGTAATTCTAATTAGGTCACTCATTTTCTTAACCTATCAGCCACAGCAATTGCATCTAAATGAGCCTTGACCGCATGGGTTCTAACACCCCAAACATTTAATCGCGCCAACTCAGTTGTTAAGGCGATGGTTGCGGCCTCTCTCTTGTCAGGATCACTTGCACCAACAAGTTCACCTAAAAACTTTTTGCGTGATACTCCTACTAAAAGAGGAAATCCCAATAATTGCAATCTCTCAATATTCTTCAATACTTCCCAATTGTGCTCAGTATTTTTGGCAAACCCAATTCCTGGATCCAAAATAATTTGTTCAGGATTGACTCCATTTTTTAGTAACTTTTCAACCCGTGATTCCAATTCATTTTTAACCTCTTTGACAACATCTTTATAAACAGCAAGCTCTTGCATTTGTTTTGAATGCCCCCGCCAATGCATGGCAATGTATTGAACACTTGGGTTATCAGCAATTACATTAGCCATCTTTTCGTCAGCTAAACCACCACTTACATCATTTACATAGCTTGCACCCGCTGCAATTGCCTGTTTTGCAACTTCAGATCTCATAGTGTCTACACTTATGATCGCACCATCTTTAACTAGTTCAGTTATGACAGGTATTACTCTTTGAATCTCCGCGTCTTCTTCGATCCGCTCAGCACCCGGTCTAGTTGATTCACCACCAACATCAATTATGTCTGCGCCCTCAGTTATTAATCTTCGCCCATGGTTAATTGCATCCTCTTTAGTTAAATACTTTCCACCATCAGCAAATGAATCTGGAGTGACATTTAATATTCCCATTACCAATGTTCTAGACATTACTACTACCGACTTTGATTGATTAAGGAGATAGCTTCGGCTCTAGTTGCTGGATTTAAGAGTTGACCACGTACCGCACTTGTAGTGGTACGTGCTTGTGATTTTCTTACGCCGCGCATCGACATACAAAGGTGTTCACAATCAATTATCACAATCACACCCCCTGGTTGCAAAATTTCTACTAATGCATCTGCAATCTGTGAAGTTAATCGTTCTTGTACTTGCGGGCGTCTGGCATATAAATCAACAACTCTTGCAAGTTTAGAGATTCCGGTTATCCGACCACTTTCTCCGGGAATGTAACCAATATGTGCTACGCCATGAAAAGGTGTTAGGTGGTGTTCGCAATGAGAGAAAACTTCTATTTCTCTAACAATCACCAATTCTTTGTGTCCAATATCAAAGGTAGTAGTCAATACATCCTCTGGTTTTTGCCACAGTCCAGCAAAGTTTTCTGCTAAAGCTTTTGCTACCCGCTTGGGAGTATCTTTTAAACCATCTCGGTTTGGATCCTCACCTAGTGCGTGCAATAACTCGGTTACAGCCTTTTCTGCTCTTGCTTGATCAAACTCCTTTGCGGCACCACCATCATGTGGCCCCATTGATACGGAGTTAACCTCACTCATTTACATCTTTACTAGGATCTTTTTCACTTCGTTTAGCTGAAGTTTTCTTAACAATTTTTTCATCGTCGGTTGTTTTCAACTTTGCAGCTTTCAAAGCAACAGGTGGCAGGTTTGAAGGAACTCTTTGTTGAGAGCCAGTCCAAGCAGCTCTAGGTTTAACTTTCTTAACCTTCTTGAAAATTCTTTCAATCTCTTCCTTGTTTAGAGTTTCATTCTCTAGTAACTCTTCAACCATGCGATCAAGAGTTTCACGGTTTGCAACTAAAATATCAAAGGCTTCTTGGTGAGCATTTTCAATCATTTCTCTGATTTCGCTATCAACAATTGCAGCCACATTTTCAGAGTAATCTCGTTGATGTCCATAATCTCTGCCCAGGAACGGTTGAGAATCTGAGATTCCTAACTTTATAGCTCCTAAGCGTTGAGTCATTCCATATTGAGTAACCATCGCTCTAGCAAGGTTTGTTGCCTTTTCAATGTCGTTTGATGCGCCCGTGGTTGGGTCGTGGAAAATCAACTCTTCAGCAGCTCTTCCACCCATTGTGTATGCAAGTTGATCAAGCATTTGATTTCTAGTAACTGCATATCGATCTTCATCTGGTAACACCATTGTGTAACCAAGCGCTCTACCTCTTGGCATGATCGTTACTTTATGAACTGGATCAGTGTGTGGAAGTGCGTGCGCAACTAAAGCATGACCGCCCTCATGATAAGCAGTAATTCTGCGCTCTTCCTCAGTCATTAATCTTGAAACTTTTTGTGGGCCGGCCATAACACGATCAATAGCTTCATCAATATCTGAATTCTTTATAGCTTTTCGTTCTTGTCTGGCAGCCAACAATGCAGCTTCATTTAAAACATTTGCTAAATCAGCGCCGGTAAATCCTGGTGTGCGCTTAGCAAATGAAGGTAGATCAACATCTTTTGCAACCGGCTTATTCTTTGCATGTACTGCAAGAATTGCTGCCCGACCCTTTAAGTCAGGTCTATCAACTGAAATCTGTCTATCAAATCTACCTGGTCTTAAAAGCGCAGGGTCTAATACATCTGGACGGTTTGTTGCTGCAATTAAAATTACTTGGCCGTTAGCTTCAAAACCATCCATTTCAACCAATAGCTGATTTAAAGTTTGTTCACGTTCATCATTTCCCCCACCAAGACCTGCGCCACGCTGACGACCAACTGCATCAATTTCGTCAACAAAAACAATTGCGGGGGCATTTTGTTTTGCCTGTGCAAACAGATCTCTAACTCTAGATGCGCCAACTCCAACAAACATTTCAACAAACTCAGATCCAGAAATTGAGTAAAATGGAACTTTTGCTTCTCCAGCGACTGCTCTAGCTAGCAAGGTTTTTCCAGTTCCCGGAGGGCCGTAAAGTAAAACACCTTTTGGTATTTTTGCTCCAATAGCTTTGTATTTTTCTGGGCTTGCAAGAAAATCTTTAATTTCACGCAACTCGGCCACTGCTTCATCTGCGCCAGCAACATCAATAAATGTGTTGGTAGGCATTTCTTTATTTTGAAGTTTTGCTCTTGACCTTCCAAAAGATAGAACTCGACTTCCTTGGCCACCGCCCATAAATAGCAAAAGCAAAAAGATAATTAAAAGGATTGGCATAATACTTAAAATCAGCGAAACAAAAAATGATTGGGTTGGAACCTTTATATCCCAGTTAGCAGAGGGTGGATTGCTTGTTAAAAGTTCAACTATTAAAGCCTCTTGCCCGGCCACATATGAGGCTTCTAGTTTATTTGAGCCTTCAACAAATTCACCATCTTTAAGAACAACTTGAACTTTCTGCTCTTTATCAATTACTAATGCAGATTCAACATTATTTAATGAAATCTCATTTAATATCAGTGAAGTTTCAACTTTTTTAAACTCTTCACCTGAAGTAGAAATTTGGCCAAAAACACTCACAGCAATTAGAGCAGCAATTATCCAAAATAGTGGTCCACGCAAAATCTTTTTTGCAATTTGTGGTGAAGATTGGGCAGCCTTTTTATTGCCCTTGTTCACTTTTAATTTAGGAAACTTGAAGTTCTTTTTTTGCGACACCAGTTACTTCACTTTCTTACGTCTGTTAATCGAGGGGTTAAGAATAAAGGTGTTTGGCAAGAACGCCAATAAATGGCAAATTTCGGTACTTTTGATTGAAGTCCAGCCCATATCCAACGACAAATTCACTTGGAATATCAAAGCCCACATACTTTGCTTCTACCTTAACGGTGGCGGCATCTGGCTTTCTAAGAACTGTTAAAACTGAGACGGATTTAGCTCCGCGAGATAACAAATTTTCAGTTAGCCAAGATAAAGTCAACCCAGTGTCTAAAATATCTTCAACTATTAAAACTTCTCGTCCTAAAATATCGCTGTCTAGATCTTTCAATATTCTTACGACACCACTTGATTTAGTTCCTGCGCCATAAGATGAAACCGCCATCCAATCCATATCAACATGACGCTGAAGATGGCGAGAAAAATCTGCCATCGCCATAATGGCTCCCTTTAATACACCTACTAAAATTAAATCTCGACCGGCATAATCTTTGTTTACTTGATCAGCTAATTCTTTTAATCGATTTTGAATCTGCTCTTCGCTCACAACTACGCGTTCAATGTCAGTACCTAGAGCTGAAAGATCCACGATTCTCCTTTTAGATTCCGGTTGAGAGGATGATTCTGCCTGAATTTCGCAAAAGCTTCACATTTCCAGGTAGTGATAGCTCTTTTTGGCCGTGCCAATCTGAAATAAGTGCCTCTGCTGAGGAGATGTGATCGGCCGTGAGCATGCCTTGTGGAGCCCCGGCTTTATAGATTGCAAGGCGCAACACTCTTGTGCGAATCGCTTTAGGCAATCTTTCTAGATCCTTAACCGACAAATTTATTGGATCTACTTGATTAAAAAATTCAACTGCAAAACCATCTAGCGCATCAGCGTCATCGCGCAATAAATCCGCACTCCTTACTAATGCTTCAGTAATACCTGGGCCAAGATTTGATTCTAAATTTGGTAAAACGTTCTTTCTTACTCGTACCCGAGAATATTTCAAATCTTCATTGTGTGGGTCTGACCAATAATCTATTCCTGATTCTTCACAGGCGGATTCAGTTGTAGCTCTAGAAATTTTCAGAAGCGGTCTAATAAATTTATTATTCTCCACCGCCATCCCTGCCAATGATCTGGCCCCAGACCCTCTTGCTAAACCAAGCAAAACACTTTCAGCTTGATCATTTAGGATATGGGCAAGAAAAAAGTACTCCGGTTGATATGTGTCAATGTATTGATTAAATATTTTATATCTAGCTCTTCTTGCAGAGGCCTCTAAACCATCAGTTACAACGACCTGTGCTATCGCGCTTTCAATTTGATTAAACCCAATGGATTTCAATTTTGAAACTACATCGGCGGTGATTTTTTTTGACTCTGGTTGCAAGCCATGATCTACAACAACTGGAATAATAGTTTTACCTTCACGCTCTGCAAATAGAGCAAGTGCAAGTGCTAATGAATCAGCGCCGCCAGAACATCCAAATAAAATAACCTCGTTGGTTTTATCTAGAAAAGGTTTTACAGCTTTTCTGATCTGCCAGAGATTTGGTTTATTTACAGTGTCCACACCGACAAGATTAGACCCGACCACCGTACGGCATTAAACCCTTGACGCTGTAGATGCTCGAAAACAGTAAATCTTTGTCCTTATTGTGTGCTTCCCACATCATTCCATCGCCTGCATAGATACCCATGTGATGAATTGTGCTAACCGTTCCCTTGTACGAATAGAAAATTAAGTCTCCTGGCACCATTTCACTAATCGGCACCCGCTTTGTGGCCACCCAATAAAGTGATGAGTTAAGGCGATCCCAATTCGGCCACCCAAGCCCAGCCGATTTATAGGCGGCATAGACCAAGCCGGAACAATCAAATGTATTTGGGCCTTCATCGCCCCAAACATAATTTTTCTTGGCTAAAACTTGCTTCTTGGCATATTCAACAGCGGCTAGGCGAATTGCCTCTGTGGATCTAGTGCTACTTCGACCAGTGAATCCAATATCTGGCCAAATTTTTGCTTGATCCGGTGTAATTAATGCACGACCGGCATTAGCCTCTTCTAATAACGCAATCTGGCGTTGTTGCTCGAGCGTTAGTCGAGTTTTTTGTGCAACAGCTAATTCCTTTGCTAATTTATCTTGAACCGCTTGAAGTTTATTTACCTCTTCTTGTTGCATAGCAGCTGCTTCATCAGCAGCTTTCTTAGCTGCCGCAACTTTTACTGTTGCCTCAGCTTGTGCTTTTTTAGCAACATCAGCTGCTTTTTGAGCAGCTGATGCAACAATCTCTGCCGATTTAAATCTATCTAAAGCTGTTGAGTTATTTTCTCCAAGTGCATCAAGTGCACTTAATCTATCGGCTAAATCTTGTGGACCATCCGCGCTCAATAAAGAGTCCAAGTCAGTAAAGCCCCCGCCCATTACATAGGCATTAACTGCCAATTTCCCAATGGTCCGCTTACCAGTACTGACAGAAGCTTGTGCTGCTTGCAAATGTTTCAATGCTACATCAGCTTGTTTAGTTTTAATCTTTAATTCATTTTGTGCCGCTACGTATACTTTGCGCTTTGCAATTGCAATTGTAGTTAATTGATTTAAGGTTTTCTTTGCTGAACTTAGTTTCTTGGCCGCCGCATCGGCTGCAGCTTTCTTCTCAGCCTCAATTTTTTTAGCAGCATCTATCTGAGCTTGGGTAGGTTTTGGCGTTGCTGCAAAAGCTGTAACTGGAGTTAACGTAAAGATCAAAACCATAGAGATATATTTCTTAATCATTAATTTGCCACATCTCTCTTCTTAAATAGAAATGAAACTATTGTGAGTCCAACTAATAAAAATGTAAATGAAGTAAAGAGTGCATATTGATAAGAAATTCTCTCGTTGCCACCTAACGCAACAATTGATAGAAGCTGTCCTGGAAAGTAGCGATCAATGTTTGTGACAAATGCAGATAAAAGTCCTTCAATAATTAAATTCCAGATTACTCCTATAGAAATGGCAGAAATCGGGGATCGAAATAGAAGTCCAAGTATCATTCCAAAAATTCCATAACCAATAGTTGCAATTAGTACGTTGATAAATGTGCGAAGCAACTCAGCTCTAGCATCTGAAGTTCCCCATGCTTGAGTAGAAATATCTTTTACTCCAGCAAATAAGTATGAGAGTGACACAGCTAGCAGAGCCGAAAGAGTGACCATAGCAATTGCGAAAAGTTTCATTGATGCTAATTTACCGAGCAGAATTTTCATCCGAGAAGGTTGACGAACTAAAAGATTGCGCAAAGTGCCATATGTGTACTCCTGCGCTGTTTGTGCAGCAAATATGCAAAGTGCAACGATCCCAAGTAATCCTGCGGCATTGCTAAAACCTAATGAAACACCTGATGCAAGGCTTAAAACATCTCTGCCAATACGCACTCCGCGTTCACCATTTCCTTCAGGTGAATCCACTAATAAGAAAAGTAAAGATGTTACTAAACCAGTAACAAAAGCTACGGCAACAATTGTTGAGATGGATAATGAAGGTCTTCGAAGTTTTGTCATTTCCGCTCTTACTACATTTAACATACTACTCACCCGTCATTTCAAAAAATGTATCTTCTAATGAAGCGCGAACAGGCGTTAAAGTTTGTAAAATAATTCCAGCGTCAAAAGCTGATTTATTGAATTTAGCAGAATAGTCAGCAGCACCCGTTACGTGCACACTCTCATCAATTATTTTTGCAGAATGCCCTGCCTGAATTGCGATCATGACCAACTTATCCAGGTCATTTCTATGCTCGGGTTTTGCCACTATTAATGGTTGCTGCTTCGCAAGTAACTCACTTGTTTTGCCTGAAAAAATTACCTTACCAAGTCTAAGCATTACTAAATGGTCACTTATCATTTCAATTTCTGAAAGTAGGTGAGAGGAGACAAAAACTGTAGTTCCATTATCTGCTAATTTTCGAAGCAGATTTCTAATTTCTTGAATTCCTGCAGGATCTAATCCATTTGTCGGTTCATCTAGCACCAATAATTTTGGTTTAGGTAAAAGTGCAGCAGCAATCCCAAGTCTTTGCTTCATTCCTAATGAGTAAGTTTTGTATTTTGAATTACCGCGATCTCCCAGATCAACAAGATCTAACAAACCTTGGATAGCATCTGTATCAAACCCGCCTAGCTTTGCTAGCACCGCTAAGTTCTGAGCTCCAGTTAAGGCTGGATAAAAAGCAGGTCCTTCGATCATTGCACCAACTTGTGGTAAATACTTTTCAGGTTGAGTTATTGATTCACCAAGCACATGACCGCTACCAGTTGTTGGCGTTATTAAACCTAACAACATTCTGATTGTTGTCGTTTTGCCCGATCCATTTGGGCCAACAAAGCCACAAATGCTTCCCATGGGAACTTCAAAATTTGCATGCGAAAGTGCCATGCGATCACCGTATTTTTTCGACAAATCGGCAACATCTAATGCAAGAGGGGAGGACATAAAGAAAATTATCTCACCTAAAGCTTGAAAAACTACTTAAGCAATACTCCTATTACTACTAAAAATGAGTAAATACTGAGAAAAACTATTGATGCTTGGAATAATTTCCCAGCATTAACCTCTGTTGGCTGCCTAGTTAACTTAATTAACTGCATCTTCCAACCTGCAATTAAAATTAAGGTTACTCCTGCCAACCAGATAGGTAGCTCAGCACTCCAAATCACAAGTATTGAAAATACCACCATAGCTAAGGAGTGGAACCACATCTGAGTTATCACATTCTTGATTGGTGCTACAACCGGCAACATAGGAATTCCTGCAGCTGCATAATCTTCACGATATCTGACGGCCAGAGCCCAAAAATGTGGTGGGGTCCAAAAAAATATTAAAAAGAAAAAGAACCAAGAGGTCAGAGTGAGTGAATTAGTCACTGCGGCTTGTCCAATAAGTACCGGCATACAACCGGCAATTCCACCCCAAACAATATTTTGTGATGTGTGCTTCTTTAATGCGATGGTGTAGCCAAACACATAAAAAGCGATTGCTAAAAAGGTTAAGAGGGTTGCCAGTTTGGTAGTAAACAAATAGAACATTACTAGCGACAACAAAGAAATGGCTGTTGCAAATACAAGCCCAGAGCGCCGAGAAATCTCACCTGTTGCAATTGGGCGCCTTGCTGTTCGCTTCATTAATAAATCAGATTTTGCTTCGATCACCATATTGAAAGCATTCGCACCGCCTGCAGCGAATGTTCCGCTTAATAAACTCCAAAAAGTGACTGATAAATCTGGCACACCATTGCTTGCCAAAAATAAGGCTGGCACTGTAGTTACAAGTAGTAGTTCAACTACCCGCAACTTCATTAGCGAGATGTAATTTTTCATTTGAACTAACTCTACCCTTGGTTAGTTAAGGTTTATTACGGAGTAGTTGTAAATGGATTAGTTTCTGGCACAGGTGGTGTTATACCGATCACAGGTGGCTTAGTGATTGTTCCCAGCATTCGATCAATTGCACTTCGCGCAGCATCTTGCAATCTCCTAGTTCTTCCAACACCATCTGCAATCACAACGAAAACATATTCTTTTTCGCCAGAGGTAGCAAAGCCAGCCAATGAAACGGTATGGCGAGTTGATCCAGTTTTTGCTCTTACTAAACCAACAGCTTGTGGCGCAGTTGAATGGTACCTACCAATTAATGTGCCAGATTCTCCACTTACCGGAAGTGAATCATAAATAACTTTAAGTTTTGGTTCAGTTTTGATCTTTAGAAGTAATTGTGAAACAGTCTTTGCTGACACCCTATTTTCACCGCCAAGGCCGGATCCATCAACTAATTTCATTCCAGTTGTGTCTACCCCAATGCCACTTATTTTTGCATTGATCATTTCATTTAAACCAGTTCTATTTAATGGGTATCCATTAAGTCCAGTGGCAAGCATGGCAATTCTTTGCGATAAAACATTATCGCTATACAAGAGCGCGAATCGGATCATTTTTTGCAGAGGCGGTGAAGAAACTTCTGTGATCTTTTCAGTAATTAACGATTCGATTTCAACGGTTTTGCTAAGCGGTTTATAGGCAACAGATGATCTGCGATTTAATGCCCGTTTTGCATACAAAATATCTGAATTGTTAACACCTTTATATACCAATGTAATCTTCTTTAACGATTTATCGGAGGCAAATGCAGCTTTAATTAATGCTGGCATATACGCTCTTTTATTTGCATCTCGGTACTTTGCATTTGAGGTAATCCATGGATCATTCTCGCCCCAAATAACAAATACACCTTTTTTCTCAGTTTTGTATAACGCAGTTTTGAAAACTGTTGTTGAATCAAGAGTCAACGCCATTGCAGAGGCCGAGATAACTTTTAAAACTGAGGCTGGTGTCCTTGGCTTATCAGAACCACTTTCATAAACAATTTCATTACTTGAGCCATCTATCAAAATAACTCCAGGATTGGCTAAGTATTTTGATCCCAAGTATTTAAAGAATGGTTCTGGTAAAACATCAACAGCATTTGCTGGATGAAGATTAAATAAAAGTATGAAAAATACTAGAGCAGATAAGCGTTTCATTTAATCTGCACCTTTCGGGAAAATCTTCCTTGTGCGACTGCTGCTCCAAGTATCACAAGTATTGCACCAACTGGCTCATACCAAGTTATTGCTTCACCTAAGAATAACCAGCCAACAAAGACTGCCACTACAGGTGTTATGTAAGTAACAGTACTGGCAATTGAGCTACCGGCAGCAGCGATGATTGAAAAGTTCCAAATGTATGCAAAACCACTTCCAAAAATACCAAGGGCTAACATTGCCAAGAGTGCTTGAATTCTGAAGTTGTAGTCAGCTATTCCATTAAGTAGATAAAAAGGTAATAGTGTTATTGAAGCCATACTTAATTGGGCCGCTGCTGCTGCTTCCGGCTTTAATCCAAGGGGTGAAATATTTCGCGTTATATATGGGAATGAGTAGCCGTAGCAAGCAACCGCTAAAAGCATTGCGATAACCCCGATTAGTTGGTTATCTCCTATCCCTTTCCAAATTCCCAAAACGGTTAATACTCCAAATGCACCAATTAACAAGCCAAAGATTTGTTCGCGCTTAAGTTTTTCTTCACGAAACAAAATCAATAGGAACAACAACGTCATTAATGGAGTTGTAGCATTTATGATTCCGGCAAGCACAGAAGTTACGTATTGTTGAGCAAATGCAAAGAGAGTCCCTGGAACGACATTTAAAAGCATGGCAACTACCCATAGTTTTAACCAAATACTTTTTTCGCTAGGTAGCTTAATTTTTCTGCTCCACACAACAAGTAACAAAGTGATTGCGCCAAGGGTGCAGCGACCAAATGCAACTCCAAATGGGGTTAGAAACTCAAGGCCTAGTTCAATGAATATAAAGGAGCAACCCCAAGTTAATCCAAGGATTAGATAGGCAGGCAGCCATGATTTTCTCATCATCACTCCTTAGCCCTTAAGGTTTACTTATGACCGAATCATCCGTGGGTCCTGGTGAGTTCTACCAGGTAGTTGGCGTAGGCCCTCACTCTAAACCATGGCCGACCGATAATCACTTTGATCCTGAATTACTCGAAAATGGCGATCGTAGAAATGTCTTAGATAAATACAGGTATTGGAAAGTTGAAGCAATAGTTGCCGATCTAGATACCAAGCGCCATGATTTACAAATTGCGATTGAGAATTGGCAACATGATTTAAACATCGGATCAATTGTAAGAACTGCCAATGCATTTAATGTCTCTGCTGTCCATATTGTTGGCAAGCGAGATTGGAACCGACGAGGCGCGATGGTGACTGATCGATATTTAACCGTTCATCATCACGCAACTGTTGAAGAGTTTAAGAAATGGTGTGATGAACAAAATTTACCAATCATTGGAATTGATAACTTGCCAATCTCAAAGCAATTAGAAAATACAGATTTGCCAAAAAGATGTGTGATGTTGTTTGGTCAAGAAGGCGCCGGAATGAGTGATGAAGGTGTTGCAGTTTGCTCAGTAGTTTTAGCTATCTCTCAGTATGGTTCAACTAGATCAATGAATGCTTCAGCTGCTGGAGCGATTGCTATGTATGCCTGGGCGATGCAACATTTAAATCCAGTCAATCATCCAAAATCTTAATCTTCGTCAATTACCTCTGTAACAGCATCTAGTCTTCTTACAATTTCATCTGCCTCGTTATCGCGGCCCAAGCTTCGAAGTGTTAAAGCGATTTTTCGCTCGATATCAATAATAAATTCAAAATCTTTAAACTCAGATTCAGTAACGCTTTCTAACACATTTTCAAGTGTCATTAGCGCCTCTTCAAATTGACCAAGGCCAATTTGGGCCTTGCCTAGTTCAAATGATGAGTAAGTCTCTCTTCGATGATCATGGGCAGTTACAAATACATCCAAAGATTTTTGAGCAGAGATTAACGCACCCTCTGCATCACCTAACTCAGTTAAGCAGTGCGCAATCTTTTGATCGCATCTTGCAACATTAATAACCTCTTTTAATCTCTTAAATAAGGCGCGAGATTCTTTAAAAGCTTCTAGTGACTTATCATAATTTTTCAATTCGCGATATGCACAGCCAATTAAGTGCAGATCATTTGCTGCCCCAGAATCATTGCCATCAACCAAATGCTCTTGAACGCACTCATTCATACACTCAATTGTTTTTTCATACTCTTTTGAATTAAACCACCACTCACCAAGTGTGCAGGCAAGTTCAATTGCCATTGGAGATTTTGTCTCTCTTAATAGATCCACAGCTTTGCTCATCGCATTAGCTGCTTCATTCATTCTCTTTAGTTGATTTAAGTTATAACCAATTGCTGAATATGCTTGAGCTAAACCTTCGGTTGGTGCAACCGCACCTAAATCTGCATAAATATCACGGGCAGTTTCTGCGAGCGCTAATGCCTCGTCATACTGACCACGCGCATAAATTCGCGCACTTAATTCATAATAAGTATTTGCTCGATCTAAACCTTGGACTTCAGGAATTCTTTCCCAAAGCATCTCCTCAGTAATAATCTCTTCAGAGTTGTTATCTTCATTCTCTGAGTTATCTGACAAGTTCGACCTTTCACATCTTCTCGTTAAAGCCTATGCAACCCTAGCATTTACCATCCCGGCCTTGGGTGGGAATTGGCTAAGAACGCACCCAGTGATTGCAGTCTTTGGCCACCTGTTGTATCAATACCAATACCTCTTTATACCGTGCTAGCTGCTGTCCGTATGGGCCAGGAGCACTTACTTGCTCTGACTTGGGAGCATCCCAGTCATTTAGTAGATGCATTTAGAGCGAGTATAGTTTTGCCACGTGCGTTTCATAAATAACCCAAGCCACGACCTGACCTATGACGATGTATTCATGGTCCCTTCATACTCTGAACTTTCAAGTCGAATGGATGTTGATTTAACCGCGCCTGATCAAACCGGCACAACAATTCCATTGGTTGTTGCAAATATGACTGCAATAAGTGGCAGACGGATGGCAGAAACTGTTGCTCGTCGTGGAGCAATTGCAGTAATTCCGCAAGACATCCCACTTGAGATAGTTGCTGATGTAATTAACTGGGTTAAATCTCGTCACCTAATTTTTGATACACCAGTGACATTAAACCCAAATGAAACTGTTGCCGATGCTATTGATTTAATAACAAAACGTGCGCATGGCGCTCTAATTGTTGTAGAAGATGCTCGACCAATTGGAATTATTACCGAAGCTGATTGTGAAAATGTTGATCGCTTTACTCAGTTACACAAAATCATGTCAAAGGATTTAGTAACACTTAATGATGATGTAACACCGAAGGCTGCTTTTGAGTTTTTAACTGAAAAACGCAGAAGACTGGCGCCAGTAATTGATAAGACTGGCAAATTAGTTGGAATTATTACTAGAACTGGTGCGCTTCGAGCAACAATGTACCAACCTGCAATTGATTTAAATGGAAAATTAAAAGTGGCCGCCGCAGTTGGAATTAATGGTGATGTGGCTGGAAAAGCTAAAGTTTTGTTAGCTGCAGGTGCTGATCTTCTAGTTGTCGATACAGCTCACGGTCATCAAAAGAAAATGGTTGAGGCATTAAAAACTATTCGAGCCTTAAACCCAAAGGTTGCAATTGTTGCCGGCAATGTTGTCACTGCAGCTGGAACTAAAGAGTTAATCGAAGCCGGTGCTGACATTGTTAAGGTTGGTGTCGGTCCTGGTGCAATGTGTACAACTCGCATGCAAACTGGAGTAGGTCGACCACAATTTTCTGCAGTACTTGAATGCGCAGCTGAAGCTAAAAAGCATGGCAAAAGTATTTGGGCAGATGGTGGAGTAAGGCATCCAAGAGATGTTGCGCTGGCATTAGCCGCAGGTGCATCTCAAGTAATGATTGGTTCTTGGTTTGCTGGAACTTATGAGTCGCCTAGTGATTTGCGCAAAGACTCAGATGGCAGAGTTTATAAAGAGTCATTTGGAATGGCATCTGCTCGCGCAGTTGCTGCTAGAACTGCTAGCGAAGATGCTTTTGATCGTGCGCGTAAATCATTATTTGAAGAGGGAATTTCAAGCTCTCGCATGTATATAAACCCTGCTCGTCCTGGTGTTGAAGATTTAATTGATGAAATTATTGCTGGCTTACGATCATCTTGTACATATAGTGGTGCAAAAAATCTTGCAGAGTTTAATGAAAAGGCAGTAATTGGAATTCAATCTGCAGCCGGCTATGCCGAAGGCAGACCATTATTTACCTCTTGGAAGAATTAATTT
>Ga0255127_1000746_pt1 | contig 14987 bp, 14 predicted proteins | sample Law_Miss_RepB_8d_FD_188555 | JGI IMG/M metagenome (GOLD analysis project Ga0255127, IMG submission 188555) | Freshwater microbial communities from St. Lawrence River, New York, United States - Law_Miss_RepB_8d | ecosystem: Environmental > Aquatic > Freshwater > River | place: USA: New York...
TATCAGAAATCAAGCAACAGCTGAGAACAGCAAATGCGCTGCAAGTAGTTTATTCCACTCAAAAAGCAATTACCAAATAACCACTCTTTGGTTTTCTGGAATCCACATTTTGTCGCCCTCTTTAATACCAAACGCTTCATAAAAAGGTTGGAAATGTTTTAATGGACCATTGATTCTGTATCTGGCAGGAGAGTGTGGATCTGTTTGAAGTCTATTGCGCAATTCTTCATCTTTAATGTTGTTGTGCCATACTTGAGCCCAACTCAGGAAGAATCTTTGTTGCCAAGTAAAACCATCAATTTTAGCTGGCTCAGGCTTGCCCTCTAATGATTTTTTAAGCGCGTAATAAGCCAATGTTATACCTCCAAGGTCAGCAATGTTTTCGCCAATGGTTAAAGCGCCATTCACATGTATACCCTTAAGTGGTTCAAATTGATTGAAATAAGTAATGTATTGATCACCTAAAGTTTTAAAGTTTTTAGCATCTTCTTCAGACCACCAGTTTTTTAAATTGCCTTTTGCATCGTATTGTGCGCCCTGGTCATCAAAACCGTGGGTAAATTCATGGCCGATTACCGCAATGATACCGCCATAATTAATGGCATCGTCTGCAGTTGGGTTGAAAAATGGCGCTTGCAAAATACCTGCAGGGAACACAATCTCATTGTTCAAAGGATTGTAATAAGCATTGACCGTTTGAGGTGGCATTAACCATCTTTTTTTATCAACTGGAGCACCAACATCTTTGAGCATTTTATTATGACTCCACAAAGTATTGCTGATCACATTTTCAATCAAAGTGCTTTTATTAACTGCAATCTTACTGTAGTCTTCCCATTGATCAGGGTATCCAATTTTATAAACGAAAGTGCTTAGTTTTTCAAGCGCTTTAGTTTTGGTGTTATCAGTCATCCATGGCAATTTTGTTTTAACCCTTTCGCTGAATACGGCACGCACATTCTCAATCATTTCAGCTACTTTTTTCTTGGATGATTCTGGAAAATAAGCTTTGGTGTAAAGTCTACCAAGGATATTGCCTTCGCCTAAAGATTCAGCCACATCAATGGCTTGAATGGCTCTGGTTTTTTGTTGTTTAATGCCCCCTTTAACTTGACCATAAAAATGGAAAAATTCGTTTTTGTAGCCGGCAGGTAAATACTTGCTGAAACTTGAAATTAATTTATAGTAAGTAAATAATTTTAAGGTGTTTACATCTGTTTTGCTCAATAAAGTATTTAATTTAGTAAAGTAGGCTTTATTCTGAACAATAATGCTATCGGTTTGAATGCCCTGAGCTACTGAAAAACTTGACCAATCACAATTTTTAGAAAGTGATTTTAAGTCATTCATGTGAAGCTTATTATAAGTTTTAATAGGATCTCTTAATTCAACATTGCTTAATTGACAAGTAGCCAATTGGCTTTCAAAATCTAATAAGCGTTTGCCGGATTGAACACTGTCAAAATATTGGCTTAAGCCCATAATCTGATTCACATGCGCAACAAACTCTGTTCGGATGGTTTGCATGCGTTCATCTTTGCCAGAGTAATAACTTTTTTCGCCGAGACTCAAGCCGCTTTGTCCCCACTTTACAGCATTCATGGCGCTGTTGCGGTCATCTGCATCTACGTATACCCCTAAAACAGACGATACACCAATGCGCTGTAATTCACCATTGATTTTAATCCAATCTGCCAAGTTGCTTACACCCATAATTTGAGTGATGTATTGGTTCAATGGTTTCAAGCCTTGTTGTTCAATCCCTACAGAATCCATAAAGGCAGTATACATATCGGCTATGCGTTGTTCATCAGAACCTGCTTTGTGGTCTTTGGTTTTTAGTACACCATCAATAATTCCTTTTAATTTAACCTCGCTGTTCTCTTTGTCAATAATGCCAAAGGCGCCCCAATTGCCTTCAGTTGCAGGCACTGGATTGTTCTTTTTCCAACCGCCATTAACAAAACTATCAAAGTCATCTTGTGGGCGGTATCTTCTGTCTAAAGAGTTGGTATCAAAGGCTGGAATTACGGCAATGCTGTCTGATTTACTAGCATTGTTTTCGGTTTTTGGCGCAGCGTTACAAGCGGCTAAAAGGGTAGTAACAGCAGCAGATACAAGGGTTAAAAAACGCAAACTTTTCATAGTGGCAAGATTACTAATTTTTTAGTAATTTCGTATCTTGTGTCTTTGAAAAAAATCTTCATATTACTTCTTAGCTATTGGGCTTGCCCTGTGTATGCTCAGTTTGGAGATTCATTTCCGGTATTAAAGTTTGATCAAGACACAGTTGATTTTGGAACGGTTGTAGAAGGGGATACGGTGCGTTATGATTTTAATTTCACCAATGTCGGTAACAGACCGCTTATCATCAAACAAGCCTATCCAGCTTGCGGCTGTACCTATCCAACCTTTACACAAGGTCCGATATTGCCCGGTCAAAGAGGGGTAATTCATGTTGCCTTTTACAGTCAGGGTTGGGGCGGACAATCCGTTCTCAAAGAAGTGATAGTGATATTAGGAAATGGGCCCGAAAATTACGCTCGATTTAAGGCTAAAATCATCAAACGATCTGAGCTGCCAATCAAGGGAATGAGGTATCAGTCAACAAGTAAAAAGAGAAGACGTCAAAATAAATAACCGTGAAGAAAATTATCATAACAGGCGCCAATGGTTTATTAGGCCAAAAGCTAATTGATCTTTATTTAAATCAGTCAGATAAACAAATATTAGCTACAGGTATAGGTCCATGCAGGCACCCTAGGCGCAATGAAATAGCCTATCAAGCATTAGACATTACTCAGGCAGATCAAGTTGAACAAGTCTTTGAAGCCTTTCAACCTGATTGTTTGATTCACACAGCAGCTATGACCAATGTTGATGCTTGTGAATCTGAACATGAGCAATGCGACGCTTTAAATGTGCATGCGGTCGATCATTTAGCAAAGGCTTGTAATCGATACAATGTGCATATGGTGCATGTGTCTACTGATTTTATTTTTGATGGCAGCCATGGCCCCCTTGATGAGCAAGCAACGCCAAACCCATTGAGTTATTATGGGGCATCAAAATTGAAAGGCGAGCAAATTGTTCAAGAGCAATTAAGCCATTGGGCAATTTTAAGAACGGTTTTAGTATACGGTGTAGTAAGCGATATGAGTCGAAGTAATATTGTGTTATGGGCTAAGTCTGCACTAGAAAAACAGCAGCCCATGAAAGTGGTTGATGACCAATTCAGAACCCCAACATTGGCTGAGGATTTGGCTATGGGTTGTTTTTTGGCTGAGGATCAAAATGCGCAAGGGATTTACAATATTTCAGGCAAAGATTTTATGAGTATTTTTGAATTGGTTAATCGTGTGGCCCAATTCTTTAAATTAGAGGCTAATGGTGTTGAACGCAGTAGTTCTAGCACTTTGAATCAGGCCGCCAAACGCCCACCGATTACAGGGTTTATTATCGATAAAGCACAAAAAGAATTAGGATATGCCCCTCACAGTTTTGAAGAAGGATTGGCCTTGGTGCAATCGCAATTATTAAGTCATTCATGAATGTAGTATTGGTATTTTTAGGCGGCGGTATTGGTGCGGTTTTGCGCTGGTTAATACAATTGTTATTGGGCAAATCTGATGGCAATGGCTTTGCTTGGGCTACCTTTACTGTAAATTGTTTTGGCAGTTTATTGATTGGTCTTTTAGCTGCTCTTGCCTTAAAATTTAAGTGGTCGGAGGCCAGTGTACTCTTGTTAATGACTGGTGTTTTGGGTGGTTTTACTACTTACTCTGCCTTTGCAATGGATAGCCTTCAAATGCTGAAACAACAGCAGTGGGCATTGGCTATTCAATACGTGCTTTCAACCAATATTATGGCCTTGCTTTGTTGTGCTTTAGGATTTTATCTGGTTAAACTATGAGGTATTTAAAATTATATGGTCTATTGCTTTGCTTGTTTTGGACAACAAGTGCATTTGCTTTAAAGATCATTTTACCCATGGATGTTACACAAAAAAACCATTTAAAAGCTTATGGGCTTACTTATTGGGTCTTGAACAAAGGGGCGGAAGCTGATTGGTTGTTGAATTACCAAGGTGGCAGCTTCATGTTTGACTTTGATGTGCTATACGAAAATGAATGTAAAATCAGAGGCATTAGCTATGAAGTTATTACCGAAAGCAAAGCCAATAGCATTGTTGCAGAGGTCATCAACCCTGAAGTCAATATGGAGGATGTTAAATTGCTGAAGGCGCCTAAAATTGCAGTCTATACACCTAAGAACAAACAACCGTGGGACGATGCTGTAACCATGGTACTTGAGTACGCAGAAATTCCATATGAAAAGGTTTTTGATGATGAAGTCTTAGAAGATAAACTACTCACTTATGATTGGTTGCATTTGCACCATGAGGATTTTACAGGTCAATACGGCAAGTTTTGGTACAGCCATAGAAACACTGCTTGGTATGCTGAAGATGTTAGAACCAATGAGGCTTGTGCTGCTAAACACGGCTTTAGTAAAGTGTCTCAATTGAAATTATCTGTGGCCAAAAAAATCAGAGACTTTTGTTTGGGTGGTGGATTTTTGTTTGCTATGTGCAGCGCTACAGATACCTATGACATTGCTCTTGCTGCTGATGGCATCGATATTTGTGAATCCATGTTCGACGGCGATGGCATGGATCCAGAAGCCCAAGAAAAATTGAATTTTAAAAACACATTTGCCTTTAAAGACTTTTCGCTTGAGACCAGCCCAATAGCTTATGAGCACGCCAGTATTGATAATACCTTGGCTCATCAATCGGTTTTAGAAAACAACGATGTATTTACCCTATTTGATTTCAGTGCCAAGTGGGATGTTGTACCATCTATGTTGTGTCAGAATCACACCCAAACCATTAAGGGCTTTATGGGTCAAACCACTGCCTTTAAAAAGCAGTTCATTAAAAGTGAAGTTTTGATTTTAGGCGAAAATAAAACCCTGAATGAAGCCCGCTACATACATGGTAATATGGGCAAGGGCACTTGGACGTTTTACAGTGGACATGATCCGGAAGATTACCAGCATTTAATCAACGAACCGCCAACCAATTTGGCATTGTTTCCAAATAGTCCCGGATTTAGATTAATTTTGAACAATATTCTTTTTCCAAGTGCTAAAAAGAAAAAACTAAAAACGTAATATGCCTATTCAACTTTTTAAAACGGTAATTGAAAAAACTGCCTATGGGGTTTGTACCAAGATAGGTGACAAAATAGGAATTGGCACAAAGCGCATTCGTTTGTTTTTTATTTATACAAGCTTTTTAACTTTGGGTTCACCCATCATCATTTACATGATTTTGGCGTTTTGGATGAATATGAAAAACTACGTCAAAGAGAAGCGCAATGCAGTCTGGGATTTATAGTCAGACAATTTCAACTTTACTGATACCACTTACTCTGTATTCTTTGTTACTTGGCTGTTCGAAGCATTGAAACCAAGTTCTCAATTGTTTACCTTTTTTAAATATCCTGCCGGTTTCAAGTTTAAATAAACTGCCTTCTGGAATTTGTTCGAGTAATAGTTTAGCATCTTTATCATATTTAGCTAATACCTTCATAAGGTTTTTGTCGCTACAACTACTAGCCTTTAAATGATTGGTATAACTGTGTAATGCTTGCTGAATATCGTTTGGCAATTGGTGGTGCAAGACAATTGGTTTCAACAACTCACTAAAACAGGCCTTCCATTCTTTGCCATGGGGATCAATGGTGTTGCGGTATTGTTCAAACGCAATTAGATGCGCAATTTCATGCAATAAGGTAGTTAAAAAGGCGTAAGGATTTAAGTCTTTGTTAACGGTTATGCGATGGTAGTTGTCGTGTTTATGAGGAGAGCGGTAATCGCCAAACTTACTGCTGCGCGGCTTATTTAATTTTAATTGAACCTTGTGTTGAATCATTAACTCTACTACATAAGTAGCAGTGCCTTCTGGCAAATACTGAGATAATTTTTCAATCAGTTCGGATTTTGTCACACCCTAGGAGCGGTTAAAAGTAGTTTGATAAGCTTGATATACTTCTTCAAGTTCTGCATACCAGGCCTCGCCAAATCTTCTGATCAATGGCGCTTTTAAAAATTGAAAGACAGATACATTGTTGGCTTTTCCCAATGTACATGCAGCCGAGCATATATCCCATTCGTGGTAATTCACAGTAACCATCTCATTGATTTGACCCAATCTAATAGGGTATAAATGACAACTGATCGGTTTGTTAAAAGATATGGCGCCACTGTTGTAGGCCTTTTCAATGGCGCAGCCTAATTGACCATTCTCTCTGTATACAAAAACACATTCACCGGTTTCCAAACAAGTTGTTGCGGCATCATCTATTTCTAATCCTTCATGAAAGCCTATTGCATTATAAAGTGCAATGCCTTTTGGATCCATAAATGGTTTGATCTGTGCAATCTCAGACTCAATGGCTTCTATCTCTGCTAGTTCAATAGGTGCACCTCTATCACCTTCAATACAACATGCGCCTTTACAAGCGTCTAAATTGCATATAAACTTTTGTGTAAAGACCTCATCAGACACTAAGGTGTCTTGAATCTCTAATATCATTTTTGTTCGAGGTAGTTTTTGAATCCTTTGTCTTCAAGTGCGGTTGCTTTGTTAAGCACCTCATGCTCTTGATTTTTCATAAAGTTGCTAATGCTCGCCCATACTTCAGGCTTGCCTACAGCAACGATTTTAGCGGCATATAAACCTGCGTTTTTAGCGCCGTTAATAGCCATAGTACCCACCGGAATACCAGGAGGCATTTGAACGATGCTGTATAATGAATCAACACCAGATAGGTTAGAAGATTTAATTGGTACACCAATTACAGGGAGTTCAGTCATGCTAGCTGCCATGCCTGGTAAATGGGCTGCGCCACCTGCACCCGCAATGATACATGAGTAACCGTTGGCTTTGGCATTACTTGCACTTTCAAACAATCTGTTCGGTGTTCTGTGGGCGCTTACAATGGTTAAATCATAAGTGATTTTAAATTGATCTAAGATTTCAGCGGCTTCTTTCATCACTGGAAGATCGCTGTCTGAGCCCATAATGATTAATACATCTTTCATGCCTATTGATGGATTTATGTTTACAAAGATAGCGGAAATTAAGCATTTGGAGCAGCAGCTCGCATGCCTAAATACTGTTTTATGGTTTTGAGTTTGTTTAACACAGCCTCTAAATCTTCACCCATAATGGTAATATGACCCATTTTGCGCATTGGTTTAGTTTCTGCTTTGTTATATAGATGCACAAACACGCCCGGCATTGGTAGAATATGTTCTAAGCCGGTTAATTCATAAGGGCCATTCACAGATTCAAAGCCTAAAATATTCATCATCGCCGCTGCTTGAATCAAGCTTGTATCGCCCAAGGGCATGCCCAATAAAATCCTGTTCAATTGTTCGTATTGACTGGTGTAACAGGCTTCAATTGTATGGTGGCCACTGTTGTGCGGTCTTGGTGCAATTTCATTCACTAAAATTTGACCATCTTGACTTAAAAACATTTCAACGGCAAAGATGCCAACCCCATCAAGGCATTCTATACATTTTTGAGCTATGGCTTTGGCTGTCTGCTCTGTCGCTTCACTGATATTCGCCGGTGCAAATAAGATATCTACTAAATTGGCTTTAGGATCAAAGGCCATTTCAACTGTAGGGAAAGTGCAGATTTCACCCTGCTCATTTCTGGCAACTATCACAGATAATTCTATGGCATTCTCAACAAATTCTTCAAGCACTACTGCGCCTTCAAATGGTATTTTACCGTGTTGTTCAATATCAACCTTATTCACCAATTCAACGCCTTTGCCATCGTAGCCACCTTTTCGGAGTTTGGCAGCCACTTTATGCCCTTTCAAAGCTGGTAATTTTGCGGCCCATTCACTTGCATTGTCAACCAATTCAAAAGGACTGCTCGGAATGTTATTGGCTTTGAAAAACAATTTCTGTAAACCTTTGTCTTGAATGATGCTTAGTATTTTAGGCGATGGAATGATTTTGTGTCCTTGCGCCTCAAGTTCAAGCAAAGCCTCCACATTAATGTGTTCGATTTCATAGGTTAAAACATCAGACTGCAAAGCCAATGCTTTTATTTTTTCAGCATCTTGCAGAGACCCAACAATATGCTGATTGGCAATGTCTTTGGCTGGGGCATTGTCCATTTCTAAAATGGTGTAATGAATGTTCCATGGTTGGCCTGCTTCAATGAGCATTTTGCCCAATTGTCCGCCACCAATAATGCCTATAGAAGTTTTAGAAGGTAACATGAATGTGCAGCAAAAATAACCTTTTATTGTTTTGGTAGAATCTGATACAGGTAATTTTCTCCATATAAACTTTCAAAGGAGTCTACAGCTTGCAATGTATGGTGTTCAAACACTTGTGTTTTTTGATCAAGCCAGGCAGCCCTTGACCACTTACTCATGCGATACCCATAATCTGTATAAGCCTTGTTGTTTGAAGTGCTATCTATACCATCAAACGCGGTTATGGGATGTAATTTATAAGTGTGATGGAATCCAAATTTTTCACAGAGTCTATTGTCAATCAAAGGTTTTTGGGTTAAATAATAATCAGCTTGAGGCGCTCGCTCAATAAAGTTAATGATCTGAGCAATCGGTTGCGTATTCAAAAAAGCGTTGGGCCACAAACCAAAAACAGTGTTCCAGGTTAATAACCCAATGATCAGCATGGTATGGCTTTGACTTATTGGCGCGTCAAAGTGTTGAACCAGGTAAAAGACAAATAGGCAAGGCAACATGGCTAAAAATTCTGCATTGCCATCAGATACAAATGCAAATAAGATATGCAATACTATGGCAATCACAATCCAAGGTCTTTTTGTAGTCTCTGTCTTGTTTTTATGCGTTGACTTCAGTATTTTAATGCTGTTAATGCCGATTGCGGTCAAGGCTGGTAAAGCAATACAGGCTAAGCCGGCATGTTGTTCTAGAATAGTCCAAATAAGCCCGTGAATCTGTATAAATGATCTTACACAATTAATGCCTGTTAGGGCCAAGTTATTCATCGACCAATGGATATGGGCGTGCTCATTTAAATACTCACCCAATACCAAAGATTGAAGTGTCCATGCATTCGAAAAATAAGCGACTAAAGCATAGGAGAGGGGCACCAATGTCAATCCTAATACAAAGGCAAGATTTTTCTTTGTTAGGCCATCTGTATATAAGTTAGTGCTCAATAGGGCCAAGGTCCACCAAATTTGAACCTGATGCAACAATATACTCATACTGCAAAGAAGACCTGTCAACAACAAATAAAGTAATGGTCTGTTCTGCTGTTTACCATAGTAATAGGTTGCCAGCAAACTAAAGCAAATGGGTAAAATATACGTTTCAGCAGAGCTGGCAAATCGCATCATTGAAAAACAAGCGCCAACAAAGGACATAGATACAAGCGCTGTTTTGTAGGACTTCCCCCACTGCAACAAAATGGCGTATACCGTGTATAGTGCAAGGCCCGCGCCTAAACTATTTAACAATTGAATGCTTCTGAGTGGAGCAATGGGTAGTTTTATAAAGCATAAGCATTTCCAAAAACATAATTGAACGGCATTGAACAATAAATGATGCGCTTGCCAAATTTGATCTTGATGTTTTATGCTGGCCGCGTAAAACCAAGCATCAATACCCTCGTTTTGATTGGCAAATATCCCATACAGGATTGCAAAACCAATTGCCAATATTATGGGTAGGGGTTTCATTAAGCAATCGAATCAATCAATGCTTGTTTAGCGTTCGCAATACTTTGAATCAATTGGTGATTGTCTTCTACACCATTACCTATAACTAAAACATCCGCGCCAGCTTTATATAGTTGAACAGCTGTTTCTGCGCTTCGAATACCGCCGCCAATGATCAAAGGTAAACCTGTGTTTTGTTTAACTTTTTCAATCATTTTTGGTGCAATTGGTGCAAAGGCGCCACTGCCGGCATCCATGTATATACATTTCATGCCCAACATTTTACCCGCTAGAGCAGTTGCTACTGCAATATTGTATTTGTCTGCAGGAATTGGTTTGGTATTGCTCATATAGCTTACACTGGTTTCTCTTCCGCCATCTATCAATAGATAAGCGGTAGGCAGAATATCCAAATTGGTTTGAGCCAAATATGGAGCAGCCACTACTTGTTTGCCAATTAAATATTCTGGATTGCGACCACTCAATAAAGATAAAAAGAGAATACCATCTGCATTGGGGTCAACCATCATCTCATTCCCAGGAAATAAATACACCAATCCTTTATAATAGGTTTTGATGGTTTGTATACACTTGGTCAATTGATTGCCTCCCACCAAGCCACTTGATTGTCTGCACAGAGTTGTGCAATATTTGCTACAGCTTCTGCGTTTTGATCTGGGTCAATTAATATGGCCAGTGATTTTTTTAGTGATGCTTGTACTTCCAATAAAAATGTTTTCATAAAACTCAGAAACACTATATTTAATGAGGGTAAAGGTAATGCAAAAAATGAAAATATCAAGTAAATATTGGGCCTTTTTTGTTTTCAACATTGCTCATGTGAAGCGGGATTAGGGTTTTAACATTTCTGTGGAAAAGTCCTTTTCAATTTCTAGTTTTAGTATAACTAGATTTGAAGGACTTCTTTGCAAAAAATGCATCGAAGTCATTTTTGTTTTTACAACTATTTATACAATAACAACTACCATATATGCAGCCAAATTTTGACCAAATGAAGAAGGGCCTCAAGTTCACCAGGCTCAACACAAAGGAGAATGTGTCTCCTTTCGATCAGTTTACTTACGAGTACCGCACATCGGTGATTAAAAACCCTACCGGTGATGTTGTGTTTGAAATGAAGAACGTAGAGATTCCAAGTAGCTGGAGTCAAGTAGCAACAGACATCGTTGCTCAAAAATATTTTAGAAAAGCTGGTGTGCCTCAAGCAGACGGAACGCTTGGTGGCGAAACCAGTGTTAAACAAGTAGCTCATCGTTTAGCTGACTGTTGGAGACAATGGGGCGAAAAGTATGGTTACTTTGCATCTACAGAAGATGCTCAAATTTTTTATGAAGAATTGGTGTACTCTATTTTGGCTCAACAGTCTGCACCAAACTCTCCACAATGGTTCAATACAGGTTTGCACAGCACATATGGTATTACTGGCAAACCACAAGGACACTATTACGTAGACCCTGACACTGAAAAGTTGATGCGTTCTACATCTGCATATGAAAGACCACAACCACATGCTTGTTTTATATTATCAGTTGATGACGACTTAGTGAACGAAGGCGGTATCATGGATTTATGGGTACGTGAAGCAAGAATTTTTAAATATGGTAGCGGTGTTGGTACTAACTTCTCTAGAATCAGAGGTGCTGGTGAAAAATTATCAGGTGGTGGAACATCATCTGGCTTAATGTCATTCCTTAAAATTGGTGACAGAGCAGCTGGTGCTATCAAATCTGGTGGTACTACAAGAAGAGCAGCTAAAATGGTTTGCTTGGATTTAGATCACCCTGAAATCATGAACTTCGTTAACTGGAAAAAGCATGAAGAGCGCAAAGTTGCTGCTTTAATAGCTGCTGGTTACCCAAGCGATTATGAAGGCGAAGCATATGCAACTGTTTCTGGTCAAAACTCTAACAACTCAGTTCGTATTCCAAATAAATTCTTTGAAGCATTAAAACAAAATAGCAACTGGGATTTAATTGGTAGAAGCAACAATCAACCAGTAGCCAGCTTGCCTGCTAAAGAAGTATGGGATGCAATCGGCGATGCTGCTTGGGCTTGTGCTGACCCTGGTGTACAATACGATGATACCATCAACGAATGGCATACTTGTCCTGAAGGTGGTAGAATCAATGCTTCTAACCCATGTTCAGAATACATGTTCCTTGACAACACAGCTTGTAACTTAGCTTCATTGAATTTAATGAAATTCTTTGATGCTGATAAATTGGAATTTGATATCGTATCTTATGAATATGCTATCCGCTTATGGACAGTAGTATTAGAAGTATCAGTATTGATGGCTCAGTTCCCTAGCCAAGAAGTGGCTCAATTGAGTTATGACTACAGAACTTTAGGTTTAGGTTATGCCAACTTAGGCGCCTTGTTAATGGTGTCTGGTATTCCTTATGATAGCCCTAAAGCATCTGCTATTTGTGGTGCTTTAACCTCTATTTTAACTGGTCAAGCATATGCAACAAGTGCTGAAATGGCTGCTGCTAAGGGTCCATTCAGAATGTATGAAAAGAACAAAAAGCACATGATGCGTGTAATGCGTAACCACCGTTATGCGGCCTATAACACACCATTGGCTTATGAAGGATTAAGCGTACCAGCAGTTGGTATCGATCCTCAATACTGCCCAGAGGATTTGTTAAGATCAGCTTGCAATGCATGGGATAAAGCTTTAATGTTCGGTGAAAAATTTGGTTACAGAAATGCTCAATCAACAGTAATCGCACCAACAGGTACTATTGGTTTAGTAATGGATTGTGATACCACTGGTATTGAACCTGACTTCGCCTTGGTTAAATTCAAAAAATTAAGTGGTGGTGGTTATTTCAAAATCATCAACCAAGCTGTACCTGCAGCCTTAAAAACTTTGGGTTACACTACTGAAGAATCTGAAGCCATCATCAATTATGCTAAAGGTCATGCAACACTTAAAAATGCCCCTTTCATTAACCACGAAACATTGGCAGCAAAAGGCTTTACTGCTAAAGACATCGAATTAATTGAAAGCCAATTAGAGCGTGCATTTGATATTGATTTCGTATTCAACGTATTCACTCTAGGCGAAGAGACTATTAGCCGTTTAGGTTTCTCTGAAGCACAATACAATGAAAATAGCTTCAACTTGTTAAGAGCACTTGGCTTTAAAGCTGCCGAAATTGAAGCTGCTAACGAATACGTTACTGGTACTATGACCATCGAAGGTGCACCATTCTTAAAAGAAGAGCACTACCCAGTATTTGATACTGCTAATAAGTGTGGCAATAAAGGAACTCGTTTCTTACATGCACATTCTCACATCAGAATGATGGCTGCTGCTCAACCATTCATTTCAGGTGCCATTTCTAAAACCATCAATTTGCCAAATGAGGCTTCAGTTGAAGACATCAAATCTTGCTACGAATTGAGCTGGAGATTAGGCTTAAAAGCCAATGCATTGTACAGAGATGGTTGTAAATTATCTCAACCATTGTCAAACAAATCTGATAAGAAGGTTGAAGAATCTACTCCAGTGAGCGATACAGTTGAAGCTGTTGAAAAAGCAGTGGGCGTATCAGGTAGCACTCGTGTAGAAGATTTGACGCCAGAAATCGTATTAGAAGCCGCTCGTTTAATCATTAACAGCAGCAATAACCAAGCTTTCAAACAACAGTTGTCAAATATTGCTACTCGTAAAGTATTGCCAAACAAACGCAAAGGCTTTACCCAAAAATCAAAAATTGATGGCAACACAGTGTTTGTTAGAACTGGTGAATACGAAGATGGTACATTAGGTGAAGTATTCATTGATATGCACAAAGAAGGCGCTAGCTTCCGTTCATTAATGAACTGTTTTGCTATCGCTGTATCAATAGGTTTACAATACGGTGTTCCATTAGAAGAGTACTACGACAAGTTCACATTCAGCAGATTTGAACCAAGTGGTATGGTTGAAGGTCACGCCAACATCAAATCATCAACTTCAGTGGTTGACTATATTTTCAGATTGTTAGGTTTTGAATACTTAGACCGTCAAGAAGCATTACACATTAAACCAAAAGTAGTTGATGAAGTAACGCCAGTTGACGCCAATTACAACTTAGCTCAAAATGAAATTGCACCTGTTGTTGTTGAAGCCAGTGTTGCGATTCCATCTGCAGCTACTTCACCAAAAGCAGTTAAGAAAACCAATTTGCCTCCTAGTATGGGCGATGCCCCAGCATGTAAAAGCTGCGGAAACATCACCGTAAGATCAGGCACTTGTTATACCTGTTTGACTTGTGGTACTACTAGCGGATGTAGCTAAACCACAACGCACTTAAAAATTAAAGGAGCATAGTTTATGCTCCTTTTTTTATGTAAATTGCTATTGTGAAACACTTCATATTACTACTAACTTGGCTTTCGGTTGGCTGTTTGCAGGCCGTATTGGTGCCAAAGATTGACTCCATAAAAATGGCTGACGGCAGAACCTTAGCCGCTGATGTTTACATCCCAAATGGCATGACTCAGGGGCCTGTAATACTTATTCAAACGCCCTACAATCGTCAAGCCTACAGATTTGGGGGTTTACCTTTGGGAATAGGAATGAATCTCCAAAACAGTGCTTATATTATTGTGATTACAGATTGGCGTGGTTTTTACGGCTCCGCAAAATCAGCCTATTTAGGTAGTCCTGATAGAACATCAGACGCCTATGCAACAGTAGAATGGATAGCAGCACAAACATGGAGCAATGGCAAAGTGGGTACTTGGGGGCCTTCAGCTTTAGGTAAGATACAATTTCAAACCGCTAAACTACAACCCCCTCATTTAACTTGTATTTGTCCTTTGGTGGCTGCGCCTCAATTCAATTATTCAGAATATTATCCCAATGGTTGTTTAAGAACAGAATATGTTGAACAATTGGATCAATTGGGCTTTGGCTTAAGCAATTTTTTATTGTCTCATCCCTATAAAGACAACCTTTGGAATTATACTGAAGCGGTTAATTCCTATCCAGACAGCATTCAAGTACCTTGTTTGATGATTGGTGGTTGGTATGATCACAACACTGATTTAATGCTTGATTTTTTTGGGCAATTACAACAAAAATCACCGTTGAATGTTAGAGATAAGCACCGTTTAATTATGGGCCCTTGGGCACATGGAGGCCACGGCACAGCAAAGGTTGGCTCAAAGAATCAAGGTGAGCTTAACTATCCCAATGCTGAGAATTACAGCGATAGTATGG
>Ga0255127_1000752_pt1 | contig 14940 bp, 12 predicted proteins | sample Law_Miss_RepB_8d_FD_188555 | JGI IMG/M metagenome (GOLD analysis project Ga0255127, IMG submission 188555) | Freshwater microbial communities from St. Lawrence River, New York, United States - Law_Miss_RepB_8d | ecosystem: Environmental > Aquatic > Freshwater > River | place: USA: New York...
CCCGCTGGACCTGTGCCTGACGGCCACCGCCTACGCCTGGCCCTGGGTGGACCTGATCGCTCGCTACAAGTTTCAGCAGCAACCTGGCTGGGCCGGACCTTTGGCCACCCTGATGTTGAGCACCCCTTGGGCCGAAGACACGCTGGACGTGGCCGACTGGGTGCTGCCGATTCCACTGTCGGCCCAGCGCCTGGCCGAGCGCGGTTACAACCAGTCCTGGCTGCTGGCACGCCAATTGAGCCCGAACAAAGCCGACGCCCAATTGCTGCTGCGCACCCGCGACACGCCTTCACAACGCACCCTGCCCCGTGCGCAGCGGCTGGCCAATCTGGTGGGCGCTTTCGCGGTAGAGCCCTTGCGGGCCGCACAACTGCGCGGCAAAAAAGTGCTGCTGATTGACGACGTCATGACCAGCGGCGCCTCCCTGCACACCGCAGCCCGGGTGCTGCGCGAGGCGGGCGCAGCAAATGTCAGCGCCCTAGTGCTGGCACGCACCGAAGCAGGCAGCGACGCCTGAAGGCCAAGGCACAATACCGGCCATGTTCCATATCGTCCTGGTCGAGCCCGAAATCCCGCCGAACACCGGCAACGTCATCCGCTTGGCGGCCAACACCGGCTGCACACTGCACCTGATCGAACCGCTGGGCTTTTCGATGGACGACAAGCACATGCGCCGTGCGGGTCTGGACTACCACGAGTACGCCGACTTGCGCCGCCACGCCGACTGGGCCAGCTTTCTGGCGCATGAACAACCCGACCCCGAGCGCATGTTTGCCCTGACCACACGCGGCAGCCGCGCTGCGCATGGTGTGGCTTTTACACCCGGCGACTGGCTGGTCTTTGGCTCGGAAACCCGGGGCCTGTCGCCCGAGTTGCGTGAACAGTTCGCCCCGGCCCAGCGCATCAAACTGCCCATGCGCGAGGGCCAGCGCAGCCTGAACCTGTCGAACGCGGTGGCGGTGACCGTGTTCGAAGCCTGGCGGCAAAACGGCTTTGCCGGCGCCAGCCCGGCACCGGGCCTGCCGACTCAGGCGTAAATGCGCACCAGCGACTCGGCCGCACACACCGGTTTGTCGCTGCCTTCGCGCTCCACCGTCACGTTCCACTGGAGCTGCAAGCCGTTGCCTTCAATGGGCGTGGCCGAGTGCAAATGCAGGTGCGCGCGCAAACGGCTGCCCACCGGCACCGGCGCCATGAAACGCACCTTGTTCAGGCCATAGTTGACCCCCATGCGGGCCGACGAAACCACAATGGTTTTGTCAAAGAACTGCGACAACAAGGACAAGGTCAGGAAGCCGTGCGCAATGGGCGCGCCAAACGGACCCTGCTTGGCCCGCTCCACATCGACGTGGATCCATTGGTGATCACCCGTGGCTTCGGCGAACTGGTTGACCTGTTGCTGGGTGATGGTCACCCACTCGGTCGCGGCCACATCCTGGCCCACGCAAGCGGCCAGATCGGCCAATGTTTGAAATGTTTTCATTTGGTTACTTTATTCACCTTGCAAAAGCCGGGCTGTCGACGAAGAGACACCACTTTGCGGTATGGTGAAAAACGACAACCACCACCCCTCTACCGCATGCCCTCTCCACCGACCCTGCTGAGCCTGACACAACAACTGATGCAACTGCCCCACAGGGTCGACCGTCACCTGTGGCTCAACGATGTGGTCCAGTGGGTGAGTGGTGACCGGCAATCGCCCGGGGAAGCGGCGGCCCGGCTGGGCCTGCTGGTCGACGCCTTGCTGGCCCGCCCCGACTTGACGGCCGCCTGGCAAAGCTGGTGGCGGGCGTTTCTGGACGACACCGATCCCACGCCTTTGCTGGCCGACTTGGGTTTTGCACCGCGCACGGCGTTCATCAGCGACATGGGCCAGCGCCTGCGCATGAAGCTGTTGCCCGCCACCCCCGACACAGGCGATCTGGGTGCACTGTTCCTGTTTCTGCAGCCAGAACCTTTTGATGTGCAATGGCTGCAAGCCTTGGACGAGCACACGCTGGGCGGTTTGACGCGGCTGATGCTGCCCCAGGCCCCCACGCAAGCCCCACCGGCCTTGCAAGAGAATCTGATGGACGCGCTGACCTATTGCGTGGGCCAGATCAACGCCACCGGCCACTCGGCGGAAATCCGCACTCGCATGAGCAGCCGGGACGAGAACACCCGGCCGTTTCACGATTTGCCCATGGCGCTGGAGGTGTTTCGCCAGGCCTTGCAGCAACACGGCCCGCACAGTCAAGCCTGCCAAACGGCCGCACAAGCCCTCAAGCTGCAACTGGACCATTGCAGGCATGCGGCCTACACCGTCTATGCCCACCTGCAGGAACACGGCATTTCGGTGGGCATCGTTTTCCGGCTGCGGCAGTTGCGGCATCTGGTGATCCGCTGCAAATACCTGATGGAAGCCTTGCTCACGCACGAACCCATCCCGGCCATGCTGGCTTTGCTGGCGCACCTGGCGCAGGTCTGCCACGACAGCCGCAGCATCCGCAGCCTGTGGGCTGCCAACAGCCACATGCTGGCCGAAAAAGTGGCGCAGCGCAGCGCCGAAAACGGTGAGCACTACATCACCCGCAACGCTGTGGAATACCGGCGCATGCTGGGCAAAGCCCTGGGCGGTGGCGCGGTCATCGGCCTGACCACCTGGGCCAAATTCGCGATCGTGGGTCTGGCCCTCTCCCCTTTCTGGGCAGGCCTGGCTGCAGGCACCAACTACGCGGTGTCGTTTGTGCTGGTCATGCTGCTGCACTGGACAGTGGCCACCAAACAACCGGCCGTGACAGCGCCCGCCATGGCCGCCAAACTCAAATCCATCGACAACGACGAGGGCGTGCAAGGCTTTGTGGACGAGGTGGCTCACCTGTTCCGGTCCCAGATCGCGGCCATTTTGGGCAACCTGCTGGCTGTGGTGCCCATGGTGTTGCTGATTTGCCTGGCGTTGACCCAACTCGGACTGGCCCCCATGGCCAACGAGGCCGAAGCCCGGTATGTGCTGTCCTCGGTCAGTTTGCTGGGCCCCACGGCCTTGTTCGCCGCCTTCACAGGCGTGCTGCTGTTTGCCTCCAGCATCGTCGCGGGCTGGGTGGAAAACGCTTTTGTGCTGCACCAGCTGGGCTCGGCTTTGCGCTACCACCCGCGCCTGCGCCGCTGGATCGGGGTGCAGCGGGCAGAACGCTTGGGTCTGTATCTGCAAAGCCATGTTTCAGGCCTGGCCGCCAACATCTCGCTGGGCTTGATGCTCGGGCTGGTGCCGGTCATTGCCCAATTTTTTGGACTGGGTCTGGACGTCCGGCACGTGACCCTCTCGGCCGGTCAAATCGCCGCAGCAGCGTTCACGCTGGGCGTGCCTGCGCTCGGCACACCGGCTTTCGGCTGGGCCTTGGCGGGTTTGCTGGTGATCGGGCCGCTCAACCTGGGCGTGAGTTTTTACCTGGCCTTCCGCGTGGCCTTGACCTCACAAAGTGTGAGCATGGCCAACCGGGGGCGCATCCGCCAAGCCATCGTGCAACGCATCCGCACACAAGCGATGTCGTTCTTGCGGCCACCCGCAACTGCCGCGGCATCAGAGGTCTGAGTTCGAGGCGTCCGTGCGCATCTGCATCAGTTCGGCCCGCAAACGGGCCAATTCGGCGCGGTAGTTTTCAGCATCACCGTAATCGGCAAAGCCGTGGTAGTGCGCATGCGTTTGCATCATGCGGCGTGCGTGCTTGATCGGGCACCAGTATTTCTCGGTCAATCCCACCACCTCACGGCCATAGGCCATCAAGCCGTTGCCATACGAGCAGTAGGCGCAGTTGATTTTTTCCAGCCAGTTCAAATAGGCCAGGTGCGTGCGGTCGTATACAAAATAATCCGAGCGCTTGACGCGGGGAATGCCGCACAGGGGAAAGCACACCCATTGGTAGAGCGTGACAAACGCATCGAGCAGCAGCATGGGCAAGAGCACCGGGTAAATGAAGGGCACACACAGCACATGCCGCCACTCGGCCGTGAGCACATAAGCGAGCAAGCCCTCCTTGAAGCGCTTTTGCTGCGCCAGCACCTCTTTTTCAAAACGCACCTTGTGTTCTTCAAAATCGGCTTGCCACTGTTGTCGACGACTTTTGGCTTCTTGCTCAATGGCCGCTTCCAGCTGCTGAATGCGGTCCAGAAATTCCTGAATTTTGGGGTTCATGGGGCCTCCTTGGGCGAACGCAGGTGGACAAAGGGCGAGGCCATCGGCTTCACTTGACTTGCGTCAAAACGCGCCCGCATGAGCACCCGCAAACTGAGCGATGACCATGGCAATCGATCATCCACCCGATCACCTTAACACCGCACAAGGCTTGACCACAGCCCAAGCCCAAGTGCGGCTGGCCGCGGATGGACCGAACGAAGTGGCGCAGGGCACGCGTCGCTCCGTTGGGCGACGCCTGGCCGACATGCTGCGCCAACCCATGTTCGCCTTGCTGGTCGCAGCAGCACTGCTGTACATGCTGCTGGGCGACCTGACCGAAGGTCTGACGCTGTCGGTCTTTGTCTTGGCCGTGCTGGTGCTGAGTTTTTACCAGGAGGGAAAATCCGAAGCCGCCATCGAGGCCCTGCGCCAGCTTACACAAGCCCAGGCCCGTGTGCTGCGAGACGGCCAAACACAGCTGATCCCCGCCAGCGACGTCGTGGCAGGCGACTGTTTGCTGCTGTCAGAAGGCGACCGGGTGGCCGCAGACGGTTGGCTGCTGCAGGCCAGCAACCTGCAAATGGACGAATCCCTGTTGACGGGCGAATCGGTGGCCGTGGACAAAAGCCCGCTGGAACCACAGCCAGGCGGCTCGGGGTTGCCAATGCCCAAGCCGCCACCCCAGGCCTGCGTGCATGGCGGCACGTTTGTTGTGCGCGGCAGCGGCCAAGTGCGGGTCACGGCCACTGGCATGCGCAGCCAGATCGGACAAATTGGTCTGTCATTGGACCAGGTACAAGAAGCCAACACCCCCTTGCAACAACAGACCGCCCGATTGGTCAAGGTGCTGGCCAGTCTGGTGGCGGTGCTCTGCGTGGTGATGGTGCTGACCCTGGTCTGGCGCACCGGCCAATGGGTGCCCGCCTTGCTGTCGGGCATCGCGCTGGCCATGGCCATCCTGCCCGAAGAGTATTCCGTGGTCCTCACGCTGTTTCCGGCCATGGGTGCGCGTCGCCTGACGCGTGAAGGCGTGCTCACCCGGCACATCAACGCCATCGAAACCCTGGGGGCGATCAGTGTGCTGTGCACCGACAAAACCGGCACCCTGACGCAAAACCGCATGACCGTGACCGCACTCGCCGTGCCCCGGGAGGCTGGCAGTTCAGAGCCTGGCGAGGTGCTGCAATGGCGCACACCCGCAATGGGCCAAGCGTCGTCCACGCTGGCCGCAACCGCTGCACCACTCTCCACGGCTTTTCACCCCTTGATCGAGCACGCCATTTTGGCCAGTGCCCCCACCCCTTTCGACCCGATGGAGACCGCCTTCCATGCCATGGGCAAAGACCATCTGGGCGAGGCCGATCGGGCTTTTGGCGAGGGCCAGCTGGTGCAAACCTACGCCCTCAGCCCCAGCCTCAAAGCCATGTCGCATGTCTGGCAGTTCGACCCGGATGACCCGCATGTGGTCTCGGTCAAAGGGGCCCCCGAAGCCGTCATGGACCTGTGCCACCTGAGCCCGGGTGCACGCGCGCACTGGCTGGCCCGCGTGGCAGACATGGCCGCACAGGGCTTGCGCGTGCTCGCGGTGGCACACAGCCGATTTGAAGGCCAAAGCTACCCCGACACCCCGCACGACTTTGACTTTGAATGGCTGGGCCTGATCGGGCTGACCGACCCCTTGCGCCCCGAAATCCCTCAGGCCATGGCCGACTGCCAGTCGGCCGGCATTCAGGTCATTGTGATCACAGGCGACTTCCCGGCTACGGCGCGCGAAATCGCCCGGCAAGCCGGACTGCCCGAGGGTGAAACCCTGACCGGTGATGTCCTGGAAGGCCTGGATGACGCCGCTTTGCGCGAGCGGTTGCGCCACGTCACCGTCTGCGCACGCATCTCGCCGCACCAGAAGCTGCGCATCGTGCAGGCGCTGCAGGCACAGGGTCTGGTGGTGGCCATGACGGGCGATGGCGTGAACGACGCCCCGGCCCTCAAAGCCGCCCACGTGGGCATCGCCATGGGCGCACGGGGCACCGACGTCGCCCGCGAAGCCGCCGACCTGGTGCTGGTGGACGACAACTTCGCCTCGATCGTTCGGGGCATCCGTTTGGGCCGCCGTATTTTTGGCAACCTGCAAAAGTCGATGCAGTACATCTTTGCGATCCACATCCCGATCGCGGGCATGGCCTTGGTGCCCATGCTGATGGGCTGGCCTGCACTGATGCTGCCCTTGCATGTGGCCATGCTCGAGCTGGTGATTGACCCGGCCTGCTCCCTCGCATTCGAGAACGAGCCGGCCGAAGCGAACGTGATGCAACGGCCACCACGTGACACCACAGCCTCCTTGTTTGGCGGGCATGAGATCACACTGGCTTTGTTGCAAGGCCTGACTCTGTTGGCCTGTGTCGGGCTCTCCTGGGCCTGGTCAACAGGCTCAGTGACCGCATGGCTTGCCAGCGGGTGGCCAGCAGGGTCCTGGGATTGGACCAACACCGCCCTCACGCCAGAACAGTCGCGCTCCATGGTCTTCATCACCTTGATCGTCGGGAATGCCTCTCTCATTTTGTCCAACCGCGCACAGCCAGGCCATTTCTGGGCCAGCTGGCGAGTGCCCAACACCACGGCTTACGCCATCATCTTGCTGGCGCTGGCCTTGCTCGCCTTGGCCATCCATTGGCCTGCACTGGCCACACCCCTCCAGCTGGCCCCCTTACCCGCTGCTGCCTGGTGGATTTCGCTGGGTCTGGGCATCTTGAGTCTGCCCGCCCTCAATACCTTGGCGTGGTGCATGCACCATGCCAACCGGTATTTGGCGCAAACCCGCACAAAAACGAAATGGATGCATTTAAGCCACTAAAATCTAAATACACCTAACGATTAACCCATCCGTTGTCTATTTCAGCTTCATCCCCTTTGCCGCAGCACATTGCCATCATCATGGATGGGAACAGGCGCTGGGCCAAAAAGCGCTTCATGCCTGCTGCCCTGGGCCATGCCGCGGGCGCGCAAAGGGTGCGCGACATCGTCAAAGCCTGTGCCGAAATCGGCATTCCCCAATTGAGCCTGTTCGCCTTCAGCACTGAAAACTGGAAACGGCCAGAAGAAGAAGTCAGCAGCCTCATGGCGCTTTTCATGACTTACCTGAAGAAGGAAATCAGCAGCATGAATGCCAACGGGGTGCGCCTGAAGGTGCTGGGAGACACGTCCAGATTTTCAACACCCTTGCAAGAGCTCATTGCGACCGCTCAGGAAAAAACAGCAGGCAACACGGCGATCACTTTGAACGTCTGCGCCAACTACGGCGGCCGCTGGGACATGATCCAGGCCGTCAAAGCTTGGCAAGCGGCGCACCCCGGGCAAAGTGTGTCGGAACTGACAGAAGAGGCCTTGTCGGCCTATTTGTGCACCGCCAGTGCCCCTGCAGTGGATTTGCTGATTCGCACAGGTGGAGAATCCAGGATCAGCAACTTCATGCTTTGGCAAGCGGCTTATGCAGAAATGTTTTTCAGCGATGATCTTTGGCCCGATTTCACAACCGATCAGTTGAAAAAGGCCATTCAATGGTTTTCCACCCGGGACCGTCGGTTTGGATCATCTGCCCCTCTTTGATGGGCCCTGCCATAGCCCAAGGCCATTCAGCCCGAAGGCTGACCGAAATCCTCTCAACAGGCTCAGCAAATCCTGCCGTAGGGTTTGCTGAACTGTTTTACAAGCTCGGATTTGGTCTCAACAGATACATTGAGATTCGACAACCCGTCAGAAAGTTAATTTAAATAAAAACCATATTTTTGACAGTTCAAACCCCAAGCCCAGCATGATTTAAATGCCGAGAATTTCAGGCAATGACAAACGGCGTGCGGTCCTTGCCCTCGATCCATTTAGGTGCCTTGCCTCGACCCGTCCAGGTTTGTCCCGTTGCAGGATCCCGGTATTTGGCCGCGACTTTGCTGGCCGATTTGGCAGCAGGTGATTTGGCGCCACGACCCGGAAAAACATCCTGCGCTGTCAAGCCGTATTCAGCCACCAATTCACGGATTTTGGCCACAGCGCTTGAAATTTCATTTTGTCGTGCTTGAGCAATGGCCTGTTCCAGTGCTTCGCGTTGTTGCAGTAATTCTTTGTATGTCTGTGCCATGTTGGGTTTCTCAATCCAAATAAAATTTGAATATACAACAAAATAACAAATGGGAAAAACATCGTCGTCAATATTTTTCAATTAAACGATGAGTCTGACGCCGATTAATCTCAAACCCGCTCGAATCGAATCCATGTGCATACAAAAACCGACAATATGCACAACACGCTCACCCATTCTCCGCTGGACTGGATGCGCCGGCATCATCTGCTGATGGGCGGTGCGCCCGAACCTTGTCGATCCGACGCCCATCCAGTTCCATGATTTCAAAATGCCAATGCCCCACCTCGATTTCACGGCCGGTGCTGGGCAATTCGCCCAACACATACATCAGCAAGCCCGCCAAAGTGTTGTAGCGATTTTTGTCTTCCGCCGGTAAATCCTTGATGTCCAGCCTGGCCTTGAGTTCATTGACCGGCATGAGGCCATCAAGCAGCCAGACGCCGTTTTCACCTTCCGTGGCCCAGGCATCCGAATGGGTTTCCGGCTTCAACTCACCGGTGATGGCCTCCAGCAAATCGAGCGGTGTGAGCAAGCCCTGAACTTCGCCATATTCGTCCACCACAAACAGCATGCGGCTCGAATGGTCACGCATTTGCTCCAGCAACTCCATGCCCGTCAGGGTCTCTGGCACAAAATGCGCGGTTTGCGCATGCTGCTCAATGGCTTGTTCGTCTTCTGGGGGCAAAGACAAAAGATGCGACAAGCTGATGACCCCCAACACATGGCCGAGACTTTCGCGGCAAACCGGGTACCACGAGTGGTTGCCCTCGCCACGCATTTCGTTGACCCGCGCCATGGCTTGCTGGCGATTGAGTGAGGCGTCCAGCCATTGGATGTCGCTGCGCGGCGTCATCATGGACGTCAAGGGCCGGTCGTCCAGGTGAAACACATTGCGCACCATCTGGTGCTCGTGCTCTTCAATCAGGCCGGCGTCGACACCCTCTTCCAGGCTGGCCGTGATTTCTTCTTCCGTCACAGCCCGGCTGCCTTTGCTGTCAATGCGCATGAGCTTGAGCATGCCCTGCGTGGACAGTGACAACAGTTTCACAAAAGGCCCCGCCGCTTTGGCCAGGGCGGCCATGGGCCGTGCCACCAGACGGGCCACGGCCTCGGGGTAAAGCTGGCCAATCCGCTTGGGCACCAGTTCCCCGAAAATGATGGTGGTGAAGGTGATGAGGGTCACCACAATGGCCGTGGCCGTGATGCTGGCCACCGACTCGGTCAGGCCCAGTTGCACCAGCTTGGCACCCAAATCCGAACTGAACGCTGCTTCACCCACAATGCCGTTGAGCACACCGATCGAAGTGATGCCCACCTGCACCGTCGACAGGAACTGGGTCGGCTCTTCCAGCAACTGAAGCGCCGCCTGAGCGCCTTTGTCGCCCGCTTCATCCATGGCCGCCAGACGCGCTTTGCGGCTGGAAGCCAGGGCCAACTCGGACATGGCAAAAACCCCGTTGAGCAAGGTCAGGAATGCGATCAGTAAAAAATCCATAAGCGCCATTGTGCCAAGGATGCGCGCAGCGCTGCCCTCGCAGGCTGGTGAAATCAAGCACCCCACACAGCACGCCCACGGATAACAAAGGACCACAGGAAGCCGTCACCCTCCGGTTCATCCACAATCAGCACCCAGTCACGTCCTGTCGTGACCGGAAGCAAGAGGAAACAATGGCGGTTTACTGGATCGGTGACATACAAGGCTGCGATGCGCCGCTGGGGCGTTTGCTGGACGAAGTGGCTTTTTCGCCCAGCCGTGATCAGCTGATCGTTTTGGGTGACCTCGTCAACCGGGGGCCGGCCTCAGCCGCTGTGCTGCGCCGCCTGATGGCCCTGCAAGGCAGCGTGCAATGCGTGCTGGGCAACCACGACCTGCACGCCCTGGCCGTGGCCTTTGGCAAAAGCCCAACCAAGCGCCTGGACACGCTGGATGACATCTTGCAAGCCCCTGACCGAGACGCCATGGTCGATTGGCTGCGCCAGCAACACCTGGCGATCTGGTCGCACGGGGTGCTGTCGGTGCATGCCGGGGTCTTGCCAAGCTGGACACTGGCACAAACCTTGTCCCTGGCTGCTGAAGTCGAAAGCGTTTTGCGTGGCCCGGAGTTGCCGGATTTTCTGTCACAAATGTATGGCAACCACCCCTCAGGCTGGAACGAAGGTCTGGCGGGTATGGACCGTTGGCGCGTGGTGGTCAACGCCCTGACCCGTTTGCGCTTTTGCACGGTGGAGGGTGTGATGGAATTCGCCACCAAAGACCGTGCCGACCAGGCCCCCGAAGGCTACCTGCCCTGGTACGATGTGCCCGGCCGGCGCACCGCTGACATCACCGTGGCCTTTGGCCACTGGTCCACACTGGGACGACTCGATCGCCACGATGTCTGGGCCTTGGACACGGGTTGCGTCTGGGGCGGCTGCCTGAGCGCCATGCGCTTGGGCGATGACGGCCGGTGCGAATGGCATCAGGTCCGCTGCGAACAAGCGCAAGTGCCAGGGTGAACACCCGCTGGGTCAGGATGCACGCAGCCACCCACGCGCTGACACGCCCCGTGCTTGTTCAGCCCCCCGGCTTGAGCAACACCACCAGCGCCCCTGCCCCGCCTTCAGCCGGCTTGGCCTGCACGAAGGCCATGACCTGGTTTTTCTGCACCAGCCAGCTGTGCACCTTGGATTTGAGCACCGGGGTTTTGCCGGGCGAACCCAAGCCCTTGCCATGCACCACCCGCAGGCAGCGCAGCCCCTGACGGTGCGCCAGGCGGATGAACTCGGCCAGCGCGACGCGGGCCTCGTCGCTGCGCAAACCATGCAGATCGATCTCGCGCTGAATGGACCAGTCGCCCTTGCGCAATTTGTGTGTCACATCCGGACCGATGCCAGGCCTGCGAAAACTCAGTGCCTCATCGGTGTCGAGCAAGGTGCTCACATCGAATTCGTCGCTCAGGCAATCGCGCAACACGGCTTCGTCGTCTTTTTGGCGCTGGTGCGCAATGGGTGCGGGCGTGGGCCCGTCCAGGCTGACTTGGTCATGGACAGGCAGGCGTTTGACCACGCCCACGGCACGGACAAACAGGTTGCTTTCCGCCTCGCGTTGGCGTGCGGCTGCCGCCTGCGCAGCGGCCAAAGCCTGGGCTTTTTGATGGGCCTCGGCCAGTTTTTTCTGGACTTGCTTGAGGTCTTGCAAGGAATGGATTTTCACCAGCAGCTCCTGCCTGAGTGGGGGGCATGCATGGTCAATGCACAGGGCGTGGATAAAGCGGTCCGGTTCATGGCGAAAGCTCAAGCGTTGCGGTTGCGCATCCAATCAGCGGTCTTGAAAAAGCTGGCATTGAGCCGCTCGCGCAAAACCGGATCGACCTGCAACTCGGTCATCGCCTGGTCCATGCAGTCGAGCCACTGGTCGCGCTCAAGCACACCAATCGAAAACGGCATGTGCCGCATGCGCAGGCGCGGGTGGCCAAAACGCTCGGTGTAATGCTCTGGCCCGCCCAGCCAGCCGCACAAAAACCAGAAGAGCTTGTCCCGGGCGTCCTGCAAGGTGCTGCCATGGGCCGCACGCAAGGCCTGGTAGCCCGGCTCCATGTCCATGAGGTCATAAAAGCGCTCGGACAAAGCCCGCACGGCTTCTTCGCCGCCGATCCAGGCAAACGGCGTTTCAAACGGGGACTTTGCTTCGGTGTTCATGGGCTCGATTGTGCTGCTTTTCCAAACCGTGCTTTGGCCATCACTGCGCCGCCTGGCGCAAAGTTTGCACCACCGGCTGGCGCAACACCCCAGCCAGGCTCAGGCTGCCCGCCCCCCAAGCCAGCAAAGCCCCCGCCAGACCACCGGCCAGAGGTGCCCACAAAGGCGGCTGCCATGTGAACTCAAAGGCGTAACGCGCCAGGGCCCAGCCCACCACCAGGGCCATGGCGCTCGACATGAAACCTGCCAGCCAGCCAATGCCCAGCAACTCGGTGCGTTGCACCCGCGCCAGCAGGCTGCGCCCGGCCCCCAAGGCCCGCATGATGGCGTATTCGCGCTCACGGGCCTGGCGGCTGGCCCCCACCGCCGCCAACAACACCATCAGGCCTGCAGCCAGGGTGAAAGCAAACAAAAATTCCACCGCCCGGATCACCTGGTCCATCACCCGCTGCACCTGGGCCAGGGTGCTGCGCATGTCCACGCTGGTGATGTTGGGAAAAGCATTGACCAGGGCATTTTCAAATCCAGGCACTCCTTCCGGTGAACGGAAAGCCGCCATGTAAGTCAAAGGCAGATCGGGCATCTTCGACACCGGGAAGAGCATGAAAAAATTGGCCCGCATGGAAGCCCAATCCACCTTGCGCAAGGACGTGATGCGCGCCTCATGCGTTTGTCCGGCCATGTCAAAACCCAGACGGTCCCCCAATTTCAGGCCCAGCGCCTCGGCGATGCCTTGCTCCACACTCACGCCATCGGCCTCTTCGGCTTGCCACTGCCCGGCCACCAACGGGTTGTGCATCGGCAATTGCGCGGTGTGTGACAGATTGATTTCACGGTCGATCAGCCGTTTGCCACGGTCACCCTCGATGTCTTGAGGCCCTACAGCGCGGCCGTTGATGGCCACCAAGCGACCCCGGATCATGGGAAACCAGTCGGGTGACTGCACACCGGCTTTTTGCAGATGTTGCAAAAAGTCAGCGGCCTGCTCAGGCTGCACATTGATCACAAAGCGGTCCGGCGCGTTCACTGGCGTGGCCTGGCGCCAGCTGGCGATCAGGTCGGTGCGCAGCAAAACCAGCAACGCCAGCGCCAGCAAGCCCACCGACAAGGCGCAGACCTGCACCACGGCAAACACCGGCCGCGCCGCCACCTGGCGCGTGGCCAGGCGCAGCCAGCGCGGTGCCGCCTCATCAGGGACGGCACGGCGCAGCAGGGACAAAGCTGCGGCGGCCAGCCCCGCAAACACCAACAGCGCCAGTGCAAAGCCCCCCACGGTGATCAGGCCCAGCGTCAGGTTGCGGCTGACCATGAGCAAAGTGGCCGCAAAACCCAGCAGGCCCATCACCAGCACCAAACCCGAGCGCACCTGCAAGCCACCCAGATCACGGCGAATGACCCGCAGCGGCGGCACCTTGGCCAACTGCAGCACCGGAGGCAGACCAAAAGCCACCAGCAAGGTCAGGCCCATCGCCAGGCCCATCAGCGCAGGTTGCCAGGTGGCGCCAGGCAAATTCGCATCGACCAGACCGGCCAGCAAATGCACAAAACCCAGATGCACACCGTAGCCGACCAGCACCCCCAGCACACTGGCCGCCAGGCCCGCGCCCAGAAACTCCACGCCATAGCTGAGTGTCAGCGTGCGCTGGCTTTGCCCCAACACCCGCAGCAAGGCGCAGGCGTCCAATTGGCGTTCGGCAAAACTGCGCGCCGCCAAGGCCACCGCCACGGCGCACAACAGCGCCGCGAGCAAAGCCACCAGATTCAAGAACTGGGAGGCGCGGTCCAGCGTCTGGCGCATCTCGGGGCGACCACTGTCGAGCGATTCAATCTTGACCCCACGCACCTCGGGCTTATCTGCTTCGGCCTGCGCCCAGGGCAAAAACCGCCCCAGGGCCGCAGCATCACCGGCCACAGCCATGCGCCAAGTGACCCGACTGGCCGGCTGCACCAGGCCAGTCGAAGCCAAGTCGGCAACGTTCATCATCACGCGCGGGGCAAAATTCATGAAACCTGCGCCCCGGTCGGGCTCGCGCTTGATGGTGGCGCCAATGCGCAAACTGCGCTCACCCAAACCCAGCATCTGACCCGTTTGCAAATTCAACGCTTCCAGCAAGGCCGCATCCACCCACACCTCGCCCACGGGGGGGATGCCTGTCACTGCTGCGGATGGCTGGCCTGCAAGTTCCAGGCGCCCACGAAGAGGGTAACCGGGCTCGACCGCCTTGAGGGCCACCAGACGGCTGGGCGGTGGTGCAAGCACAATGCCCCCCGACGATGGCGCCATGTCGAGCCCCGCAGACGCGATGGCCCGGGCCATGGTGGGAAAACTCACATTGGTGTTGGTCTGCAAACCCCATTGCCGGGCCTGCTGCACAAAATCCGGGGGCGTGGCCTGATCGCTGACCACCACCGCATCGCCGCCCAGCAACTGGCGCGCATCGCGCCACAAGCCGGACTGCATCCGGTCCGCCAGGAAACCCACCGCCGTCAATGCGGCCACCGCCAGGCTCACAGACAGCATCAACAGCCGCAATTCTCCCGCCCGCAGATCGCGCCACAACTGGCGCGCGCCCAGTTTCAAACCATGCATCCAGGATTGGTTGTTCATGGCTTGACCATACCGCAGAGCCAGAGGTCTGGCGCAGACAAGGACTTGCACCAACGCACCAGGCCAGCGCACAAACCAAAAAGCCCACAGTTGCAAAACTGTGGGCTTTGAATTTGATAGGTTCCATTGAATGAACCCTTGAAACCCGCATGAATATTGGGTTTCGTTTTTCAAAGACTCGATTTGTTCCCCACTTTGTGCCCCACAAACCGTTTTGCTACCCCCCTTTTTTGGCTTGATCGGGGGGTTTGGCCACCTGCCCGGAATGGCCTCGGAAAATTTGCCGCTGTCTCATTTCAGCACCAGGCAGGCAGGCCACTTGCCCGGGCCGCTGGGTCACTTGCACTGGCACCCCCTCCCCCCCCGCCA
>Ga0255127_1000762_pt1 | contig 14780 bp, 2 predicted proteins | sample Law_Miss_RepB_8d_FD_188555 | JGI IMG/M metagenome (GOLD analysis project Ga0255127, IMG submission 188555) | Freshwater microbial communities from St. Lawrence River, New York, United States - Law_Miss_RepB_8d | ecosystem: Environmental > Aquatic > Freshwater > River | place: USA: New York...
GGCAACCCTTGGTCGTCAAGCGCGCCGGCCGGAAGCAAAGCGCGCTGGTCAAAGTTTTACGCTCCGCCACGCTCCGCTCATGCCCCTCCATCTCCCCGCTCTCCCTCGCCGTCGCTTCCTCCACCAAGCGATCGCCGGCGCCACCGCCTGCTTCGCGGGCGGCCCGTTGCGGGCCGCCGCCCGCCCCCGGGTGGATCCCGATTTCTGGGCGCTGTTGTCGGACACGCACATCGCCGCTGACCCGGCGCAGGTCGCCCGTGGCATCAACATGGCGGATAGACTCGGGCGCGTCGTGACGGAGATTCTCGCCGAGGGCTCGCGTCCCGCCGGCGCCCTGGTCGACGGCGACCTTTCGCTGAACACAGGCGAGTCCGGGGACTACGCGACGCTCGCGCGCCTCCTCTCGCCGTTGCGCGAGGCCGGCGTGCCGCTCTGGCTGGCGCTCGGCAACCACGACCACCGTGAGCGTTTTTGGGCCGGCGTTCCGGAGTCCCGGCGCACCGCGGGCGACTTGGCTGATCGGCAGGCGGCGATGATCCCCGGCGGGCGCGCGAACTGGTTTGTCCTCGATTCGCTGGACCGCACCAACGTCACGCCCGGGGTGCTCGGCCCCGCTCAATTACGCTGGCTGGAGGGAGCGCTCGACGCTCATGCCGGTAAATCCGCGCTCGTGATGGTGCACCATAATCCGAACAGCTCTGGCAACAAAAACGGCCTAACCGAGACTGAAGCCCTGATGGCGATCCTTCGCCCACGCCGCCACGTAAAAGCTCACTTCTTCGGCCACTCGCATCGCTGGAGCATCGAGCGCGACGCCAGCGGCATCCATCTCGTGAACCTTCCGGCCACGGCCTACCCATTCGACCAGAAGCAACCGGCGGGTTGGGTCGCGGCCCGCTTGGCCGATACCCATCTGGACCTCGAATTACGCGCGCTTGATTCCACCCACACCGAGCACGGCAAAAAACACCGCCTCACTTGGCGCACCTAAATCCCCCCAAAGGGGTCAGGGCGTTAAACGTTTAAGCCGGAAAAATCCTCCATTTTATCCGCACCATCCTTTCTCTCAGAAACTTACGATATCCATTAGCCCCAAATCACCCCGTAAACATTCAACGCCCTGACCCCTTTTGCGCGCAGAGATGGGGTCAGGGCGTTTAGTGTTTTGGGCGATAAAGACTCCTATCTTTACCGGATATCGTTTCCCCTCAGGCGATTACCCGAACCTCAAGGTTGAAATCGGGGTCAAACATTCAACGCCCTGACCCCTTTGGTGGGCAGTGTGGGGTAGTCGGTGTAGCCGGTGGGGCCCGGGCTGTAGAACGTGGCCTGATCCGGTTCGACCAGAGGGACGCCAGCCTTAACGCGGGCGACGAGGTCGGGATTGCTGATAAAGTGATGTCCGAACACGATGGCGGAAAAGGTGCCCGAGTGAACCGCGCTGGCGGCCTCGGCCGGAGAGAAGCCCATCCCGCCCAGCAACGCTCCGCGGAAAGCCCCGCGCGCCGCCGATACGATGTCACCCTTTTGCACGCCGAAAAAGTCGCCGCGCATCAGGTCGAGGAACGCGATGCCCCGACGATCCAATTCCCCAGCAACGTACCGCGTGAGACCGACGGGATCGCTGTCGCGCATGTCGTTGAAACTGTTGAGGGGCGAAATGCGCACGCCGACCCGACCCGGGCTCCAAACCGCCACGACGGCATCCACGACCTCGAGCAAAAGTCGGGCCCGATTTTTCACCGGGCCTCCATAGGGACCGGTGCGGCGATTACTGCCATCGCGCAGGAACTGATCGAGCAGGTACCCGTTGGCCCCATGCACCTCGACGCCGTCGAATCCCGCGGCCAAGGCATTTTCCGCGGCGCGGCGGAATCCGGCGACGATGCCAGGCAATTCGTCATCCTGGAGTTCGCGTGGCGTCTCGTAGGGCTTCTTGCCTTCGGGGGTGTGGATCTCGTCATTGCCGATCGCGACCGGGCTGGGCGCCACGGGCTGCGTCCCCCCGTTGAGGAGTGAATGGCAGGCGCGCCCGCCGTGCCAGAGCTGCAGAACGATGCGACCGCCGTTCGCGTGAACGGCATCAGTGACGCTGCGCCACCCGGCGACCTGCGCCGCGCTGTAGACGCCGGGCTCGGCACCGCCGAAGGCCGAGTTGCCCTCGATCACCATGGTTGCCTCGCAAACGATCAGGCCGGCGGTGGCGCGCTGGGCGTAATACTCGGCCATCAACGAACCGGGCAGATGGCCGGGCTCGGCGCGGCACCGGGTGAGCGGCGCCATCACAATGCGGTTGGCGAGCGCGATCGAGCCCAGGGAGACGGGCGTGAAGAGTTCCGAATGTTGCATGGAGGCGCGGAGGCTAAACCCCGCGCCGGAAACTGCAACGCCCGCCCGGGAAAAATCCCCGGGACGTCAGGGATCGACGTCGTAGACCTCGACGATGCCGACGCCCGTGGCGTTGTTCACACCCGAGAGTTGGACGGTGTACGCACCCGGCGGCAGCATCACGATCATCGCGGAGTCGCGGCTGTTGCCACCGAACGGGAAGGCGCCCGCGGCGGAGGAGGCGGAGCTGATGATCGTCGCGTCCTCGCCGGAGGCCCAATTGTCGTTGGAACGGATGACCTGACCCGAGGCCTGTGCCACGAGCCGCAGCTGCGGGTCAGCGAGCACCCCCGGCACCCCGAGGGCCGCGAGGGTCGGGCCGGCACCGCGGATCAGCATGCGGCGTGAAACCGACCCCGTGACCACGAAACCCGCGATGAGCTGATCGGCTCCGGTGCCCACCTGCCCGCGCGTGGAAACGTTGGCGGCCTTCGGTCCGGCTGCACCGCCCTGCGTGACGTCGTAGACCTCGATCAGCACGACGCCATTCGCGTTCGGCGTGGCGGCGGGCACGGTAGCCTGGACCGTGTACGGCCCGGGCGGCAGGGTCGCCAACACCACGGCGTCACGTGAATTGGCGGGCAAGGCGAACGCGCCGGCCCGCTGGGCCGCTTGCTGGATCGCGTTGACCTGGGCGGCGCCGGCGGCCTGCGTGCCCCAATCGTCGTTGGCCAGCACCGGATTGCGGTTGTTACCCGCATAAACCTCGAGTCCGGGATTGGCCAAGGCGGTGGTGATGTTGAAAGGCGCGGTCGACAGCGTCGGGCCCACGACCCGGATCAGCATCTGACGCGTCTGGGCGGCGGTGCCGGTGACCACAAAACCGCCGATCAGCACGTTGGCCCCGCCGGAAGTAACCCCGCGCGTCGAGATGTTCGCCAACCGCGTGGTAGCGTTGGAGAGAGTGAGAGTCGCGGCGTCGCTCGTGGCGGTAGCGGCGCTGCTCGTGATGGCCACCGTGTAGCTGCCGGCGTTGGCGGCGGAGGCGTTCGTGAGACTGAGGATCGAGCGGGTGGCTCCGGGGATGGGCGCGCCGTTCAGGAGCCACTGGTACGCGAGCGGCGGGGCGCCGGCGGCCTCCACCGAGAAGATCGCACCCGAGCGCGGAGCCACGGTGAGCGATTGGGGCTGACGGTTGATGGTGACGTAGCGGTAGGAATAGAGGGTATCCTTCAGCGCGGCGGCCGCCATCGCCTTGTCGTCAGGCAAGGCCTCCAAGGCCGCGACGAAGGTGGCGATCTCATCCGGGGTCAGGGTGACGCCCGGCTTGTCGAGCTGGTAGAAGAGCGCGGCGGCGCGGGCCTTCCGGAGCAAAGCGGTGTTGGCCGAGTTGGTGTTGGTGATGAACTCGGCGATCGCGCCGTTGAGTCCCTGGTTGATGTAACCGCGCCCCAAGGTGGTCGCGAGCACGTTGTTGCTGCGGAACTGCACGCGATTCAGGGCGGAGGGCGTGCCGAGACCGGCATTGGCGTACAGGCGATTCAAGAAGACCTCGGCCGGGATCGAGCTGAGCGGGTTATCGAGCAACTGGGTGGTCGGCACGACGCCGTATTTGGCGAAGTACTCGTTGGAGAAGAGAATCGAGCCGACAGCGCCGGAAAGGCTACCGCGCGCCGTGGCGAGATAGGAAGCGTAGTTCGCCGCGGTGGGCCACTGCCCCATCAGCACATAATAGGTCGCGAGGAGGTTCACCGGCGCCGTGAAGCCCGATTCCTTCATCAGCGTCACGACCAGATCGGCGCGCTCCAACGCTCCGGCGGAGATACGCGCGTCGAGGTCGTCGAACACCAGCGGGTTGATGGACGTCGTGTTGGCGATGTCCTGGTACGTCTGCAGAATGAAAGCGGCACTCTCCTGGATGGGATTGTTGCGGCGGACCACGACCGCCACCGGCGCGGAAATGACCACATTGCCGGTGTTATCGGTGGCGACGCCGTAGATGCTGAAGTTGCCCGAGGTGGTAGGCGTCCAGTTGATCTGGAAACTGGTACTGGCGTTGGAGGAGGATCCGAGACTGCTCCCGTTGGCGAAGTACTGCACCGAATTGACGGTGCCATCGGAATCGCGGGCATTGGCCCGTAGTTGCACCTGCCGGCTGAAGGCGGCGTTGGTCGTCGACGGATCGATCGTGATGGTCGGCGGGATGCTGGAGGCGGCCGTGAGGTTGATGAAGGAGGTGCTCGAGGCGACGACGTTGCCGGAGTTGTCGGTGGCGCGCGCCACGACCTCGACCGAACCCGGATTGATGCCGGCGAAGCTCGTCTGCACCCGCCAAGTGTTGGCCGCCTGGTCGCGCACCGCCTGGCCCGCACTGTTGCGATTGACGAAGAACTCCACGCCCACGACCGAACCATCGGAATCTGCCGCGGTCGCGGTGAGGTTCACGGCGGAAGCGGTGGTGACAGTACCGGGCACGCTAATGCTGATCGTTGGGGCGATGCCGACCAGTTCGTTCACGACCACTTGGCGGGAAACGGAGCTCGTGCTCTGCACCCCGGCGACGGTGGCCTGGGTGACAAGGGTGTAGGAGTCGGCAGTGGTCGGCGTCCAGATGGCGCGGTAGGTGTTGGTGGTGCCGACGCGCACGCCGCCGATCTGGGTACGCGTCCCGTTGTTACCGGTGGCGATAAAGACCAGCGTCGGTACCAGCGTGGTGCCGGTGGCCCGTGCGGTGCCCTCAAGGAAAACCGGGGCGTTCACGGTGGTCACGGTGGCGTTGTTGGCCGGCTGCGCGAGCGCCGTCTCGGGCGCGTTGACGGCGTTGACCTGCACGAGGATGGCGGGCGAGGCGACGGCGGTGTTGCCGGTGTCGTCGGTCGCGACCGCGTAGACGTTGAAGCGCCCCGGGGTGCTGGCGTTGTAGGTGAAGACGCTCTGGCCGGAGATCGGGGAACCGAGGTTCTGCACCGCCACGCCGTTGGCGAAGAGCGAGATCTGGGTGACGGTGCCGTCGCTGTCGCTGAAGAACGGGGCGAAGAAAATCTGGCTGCCCTGAGTGACCGTCGTGTTGGTGATCGCGGTGAGGGAGATCACCGGCGCCGCGCTGGTCGCGGGGTTGATCACGAGATTGGACGTCGCCGAGACGGTCTGGTTGTTGTTGCTGTCGCGCGCGATCGCGTAGAGCGGCAGAATGTACTGCGACGGGTTGTTGGGGTTCACCGGCGCGGCGGCGAAGTCGATGCGGCTGAAATCGTAGGCTAGACGGTACAGGTTCGTCGTCTGTTCGCGCGCGGCCAGGCCGATGCTCTGGTCATTCAGGAAGAACTCCACGTTGCTGATGGAGGTGTTCAGGCCGTTGGCGAAGGCGTTGGCTAGAAAGTTGACCTGGGAAAGCGTCTGCAAGCCGGGCCCGGGGATGGGCGACGTCGCGATCGTGACGGTTGGCGGCGTGCCGACGGCGTTGGCGATGACGACATTAACCGGGTTGGAGGTTGCCGATTGCGAGTTGGTGTCGGTGACCCGCGCGGTGAGCACGTGGTTGCCGATCAACGCGGTCGTCGGGATCCAAGTGGTCGAGTAGGTCCCGAGGGCGGAGTTGGTGGGCGTGGTGCGCGCCGCGATCTGCTGGCCGTCGAGCAGGAACTCGACGAGGAGCACGGAGGAACCCGCACCGATCTGCACGGTGGCGGTGGAGGTGAGCGTCACGGGCACGTTCGGCACAAGCCGCGCCGTGGCGTTCGGGTTGGGCGCGTTGATGGTGATCGAGGGCACCGTGTAAGCCGCGGTGATGGTCGCCGAGTTGGAAATGGCGGTGTTCCCGCGGTCGTCGGTGGCGATCGCATCGATGACGTAGGCACCCGGTGTGGTGGGCGTGAAACTGCTGACGTACGGTGCCGCGGTGAGACCGTTGCCACCGTTGACCAGAATGGGGTTGCCGTTGACGTAAAACTGCACGGACGAGATCGTGCCCACGAGTGAGTTCGCCGAGGCCGCGAGGGTGATCGCAGTGCCCGGCACGGTGCTCACGGTGCGGGCCGGAGTGAGGAGGCTGACGACCGGCGGTGCGCCCACCGGGGAGATCACCAGCAGGGAAACCTGGGTGTCGCGGGCGGCACCGGCATTGTCCGTGGCGCGGGCCGAGACGACCAACGGACGCGAAAGTTCACCCGCGGTGAGCTCAGGCGCGGTGTAGCGGAAGGTATAGGGAGCGGTCGTGTCCTCGCCCAGCTTCGTGCCGTTGACGAAGAACTCCACGCGGACGACGGCGCGGCCGGAAGACGCGGTGACGTCGGCCACGAAGTTGCGCACGGCCCCGCTGGGCAACGTCGTACTGGCGGCGGCGGCACCGGTGCGCGGCGACAGGCTGAGGCTTACGGTGGGCGACTGGGAATCGACGACCGAGACTCCGACCGCGGGCGAAGCGATGGCGTTACCGGTGGTGTCGGTCGCGACTGCCGTGAGTGCGGCGGCGCCGATGGTGGAGGGCGTCCAATTGATGCTCCAAGCTCCGCCGGTCACGGTGGCGTTGCCGACCGAGACCCCGTTGGCGAAAACCTGCACGGTGCTGACAGTGGAGTCGGCGTCGGCCACGACGCCGCTGACCAAGGTCGCGGCGTTGACCGGAACGAAGGCGCCGCTGACGGGAGCGAGCACGCCGACGCTCGGCGGGGTGCCGACCGCGCCGGCGATGACAAGGGCAACATTCGGTGAAGTGGCGACGCCGCCGGTACCGTCGGTGGCACGGGCGGTGAGCACACGCGCGCCCGGGGCGGCCGGCGCGTTGAACAACAGGTTGAACGGCGCGCTGGTATCGACACCGATCGAGACGCCATCGAGGAAGAACTCCACCTGCGCGATGGCCGCGAGGCCGGAGACGGTGGCGGTCAGGAAGCGCGTGGAGCCGACCGGTACGGTAGCGGAGCCGCCGGTGACGGCGAGAGCCACACCGAGCGTGGTGGACGAGGTGACGCTGACGGTGACGACGTTTGAAGTATCTACGGCATTGTTGGAGTCGGTGACGCGCGCCGAAAGGTTGAGCACGTTAGTGGCGGTGGTGGGCGTCCAAGTGATCGAGTAAACACCGCCCGCCGGGACCAGCGCGGTTCCCAGCACGGTCGAACTGTTGGAAAGAAAATCGACCCGGGCGACCGTCGCTCCCCCACCCGCGGTGGCGGTTGCGGTCAGCGTGACCGGCACACCGACGACGAACGAGGATCCGGTGCTCGGGCTGGTAAGGGTTGCGACCGGCGGCGTGGTGGAGACAATGATGCTGACTCCCGAGGAGGAAACCACGGCGCCATTGGAGTCGGTCACACGAGCGATGACGGACTGCGTGCCGGTGGCGGTCGGAGTCCAAGCCGCGGTGTACGTGCCGCCCGCACCGGCAGCGCCGGTCGCGATGAAGGTGGAACCCACGTAGAAGTCGACCTTTGCAACCGTCGCCGGGGCCACCGCGGAAGCGGTGGCGGTAAGTGTGACGGGCGTGGCGAAGCCAGCGGTCGAACCGGAAGCGGGGCCGGTGATCGCCACGCTGGGGGCGGTGACATTCACGTTCACGACCCCTGAGGTTACGACAGTGCCGACTGAGTCCGTGACCCGGGCGGTCACGGCGACGATGCCGGCGGCGGACGGAGTCCAGGCCACCGAATACGGCGCGTTGAGGGCGGTACCGACGACCACCCCGCCGGCGAGAAACTCGACCTTAGCGACGGAAAGGCCCGCGGCCGCGCTCGCGTTGGCGGAAAGCGTGTTGGCGGCGCCGAGAGCGACCGCGGCCCCGTTCACGGGGGCGGTCAAACTGACTGAGGGAGCAAACGCGGAAACAGTGATACTAACCGCAGGGGAAGTGACACTCACCCCGTTGCTGTCGACGACGCGGGCCGTGAGATTGACTCCACCGGCCGGCGAGGCGGTCCAGGTCACCGCGTAGTTCGGCGCCGTGTTCGAAGAACCGATGAAGGTCGTGCCCGCGAAGTAGTCGACGCGGCTGACCGTGGCCGGCGCAGTGGCCGAGGCCGTGGCGGTGAGGGAAACCGAAGAACCGCTGCCAACGACCGAAGCATTGGTGGGACTGGTGATAGCAACAGCTGGACCAACGATATTCACGTTGATGGCTGAGGTGGTCACCACTGTTCCGTTGGAGTCCGTCACCCGGGCCGCAATTGTGGTGACTCCAGAGGTGGAGGGGCTCCAGGAGGCGGTATAGGCACCCGCGGTCGGGGCCAACGAGGTGGCGACAACATTACCGCCCGCCAGGAAGTCCACGCGGCTCACGGCGGCAGGCGCGGTGGCTGAAGCCGTAGCGGAGAAGTTCACTATCGCACCGACGCCCAGGGTCTGGCCGGCAGTCGGCGTCACCAAGGTGATGACCGGCGCCGTGGTGACCGCGGTGACATTGACCGCGGACGAAGTTGTGGTGTTGCCGTTTGAGTCGGTGACCTTGACGGTAAGCGCAACATTCGCGGCCGAAGTCGGCGTCCAAGTTGTGGAGTAAGAGGTTACCCCGACGGCACCGGGCAAGGTCGCCACCACGGTGCTTCCCGCGAGGAACTGCACCTGAGTAATCGTGGCTCCACCCGAACCGGGCGCGACGTTGGCCGAGAGCGTCGTGCCGAGCCCAACGGTTGCGAGAGCGCCCGGCAGCGGCGCGGTGAGAGCAGCCGTCGACAAGGAGTTTCCAGCAGTCACCACAACTCCGGAGGAAGTCACCGACGTGGTGGCTGAATCGACTGCCACCGCGGTAAGGGTGTAGGACCCGGCGACCGCGGGGGTCCAAGCAACGGAGTACGGCGCAGACGTCGCGGGCAGACCTATCTGCACCGGGGCGCCACCCGCCGGGGCCGCGAAGAAAGTAACCGACTGGATGGTCGCACCAGCCGTGGCCGTCGCCGAGGCCGTCACCGTAGTGGCCGATCCCACCGTGGCGGCCGCGTTGGCGGCGGGCGCCGTGATTGCCACCGACGTCGAGGTGACCGCGGTGAGGGAAACCGCCGTCGAGGTGACCGTGGTGCCGTTGGAATCGACCACCCGCGCCGTGATGCTCTGCGCGCCAGCCGAAGCTGGTACCCACGTGACGGAGTACGGCGCGGACGTATCCACCGCGATCAGCGTCGAGCCCACGTAGAACTGAACCTGAGAAATCGTCGCGCCCGTACCGGGCGCGGCATTGGCCGAGACAGTGAAGTTACTTCCCGCGGTGACCACCACGCCGTTCAAGGGCGCGGTCACAGCCACCGTCGGGGCAATCGCGGCCACGTTCACCGTGATCGCGCTCGAAGTCACTGCTGTGCCGTTGGAGTCAGTAGCCGAAGCCGTCAGGGTTGTTGCCCCAACCGCGGCCGGGGTCCACGCGATCGTGTACGGCGCAGCGTTCACGGTGCCTAGCGCCGTCGTCACACCGCCCACCGTCGACGAGAAGGAAACCGACTGGATCGTTGCACCCGCGATCGGCGTTGCCGAGGCCGTCACCGTCGTCGCCGATCCCACCGTGGCGGCGGAATTATTCGCCGGCGCCGTCAACGCTACGGAGGTCGCCGTCACCGCTGTGACGCTCACGCCGGTCGACGTGACCGTGTTGCCGTTCGTATCGGTGACCCGGGCGGTGATGGTGTAATTCCCCGCAGTGGTGGGCACCCACGTGAGAGCGTAGGGAGCGGACGTGTCGGTACCCACAACCGCGGCGGTAGCGCCGGAAGGCGTCACCAGAAACTGAACCTGCGCGATCGTCGCGCCGCTTCCCGCCGTGGCGGTGGCCGCCAGGGAAACGTTGGAGCCTCCGGTGAGCACCGAACCCACGCCGGGCGACGTAAGCGCGACCGTGGGCTGCGAGTTGGCCACGGCCACGGCAACGGCGGTTGAAGTTGCCGTCTGGTTGGTAGAATCCGTGACCACCGCGGTCAGGGAAAAATTACCGGCGGATGGAGGTGTCCACGCCACGGTGTAGGGCGGAGTCACTACATCGGCCCCGATCTGGGATTGCGCACCACCTGAAGGCGTCACGAAAAACGCCACCTTACTTACGGAGGCACCTGGGCTGGCGGTCGGACTGGCGCTGACCATGACCGGCGAGCCCACGGTGCCGGAACTGCCGTTCGCGGGCGTCGTGAGAGAAACCGTGGGAGCAGCCACCACCGTGGCGGAAACCGCGGAGGAGGTGACCGAGGCGCCGCTGGAGTCCAGAACGCGGGCGGTGAGCGAAACGTTGCCCGTGGTCGCGGGAGTCCAGGAGATCGAGTACGGGGCGGAAGTAACAGTCCCGATGATCGTGGTACCACCGAGGAGAAATTGAACCTGCGATGTGGTTGCTCCCGTGCCAGCGGTCGGTGCCGCGGTGACGGTGATGGCCGTGTTGACCGTGATGGTGGCACCTGTCGCCGGCGCGGTCAGTGCAATCGTAGGCTGGGCCGACGTGGCCGTGTAGTTCACGGTCGAGGAGGTTGCCGAGATACCCGCGTCATCTCGGACGGTGGCCGTCAGGGCGTAAGTCCCCGCGGTGGCCGGCGTGAAGGAAACCGTGTAGGGAGCCAAGGTGTCCTCGGCTCCAATCTGCGTGCCGTTTTGGAAAAACGTCACGCCGGCAACCGCCGCACCAGTGCTGGCCGCAGCGGACGCCGTCAGGGTGACGGCCGAACCCACGGTGCCGGTGGCATTGTTGGCAGGCGCGGCAAGGGAAACGGTCGGCATCGCAGCCACAGCGGTGACGATCACGGCGTTCGACAGGGTCTGATTGCCCTTGTCGTCCACGGCGAGCGCCCGGATCGAGTAGGATTTCGCAGCCGAGGGCGACCAAGTGACCGAATACGGTGCGACCAGGTCGGTCGCCACCGGATCCCCGTCGACGTAGAAGATTACGCCGCCGGGCGTCGTCGTCGGGATAAAGCCGTCGGCGTCGGAAGCGACGGCGGAAAGAGTCACCGAGGAGTTGACCGCCGCGAAAGATCCCGTGGACGGCGCGGTAAGGGAAACCGTGGGTGCGGTGCCGGTCGCCGTCACCACCGTCAATGTGTTTGTCACGGAATCGACCGTGGTGACTCCGTCGGTCAGCAAGGCCCGGGCGGAAACCGTGTAAGCGCCGGGAGGAAGCGCGGTGGTATGCGCCAGATTGTACGGCGCGCGTGTGACCGTTCCGGCGGAGACACCGTTCACGAAGAACTCAACGCTGCCCACCACGGCATCGGACATCGATGCGGAGGACCGCAGAAAGAAAGACGAGTTCTGCGGAATGCTCGCACCCGATGCAGGTGCGGTGAGGCTGAGCACGCGCACGGCGCCCACCGTGACGATAACCGACGACGAGGTGGCCGTGCTGGTAGCGGAAGGACCATTGTCGACCGCGGTCGCGGTAAGGGTGTAAGTACCCGGAGCGGTCGGCGTCCAAGTGACGGACGGAGCGAGCGAACCGGCCACGGTGCCGATGCTGGCGCCGTTGACCTTGAAATCGACGGACACGATCGAGGTGGCGCCGCCGGTCAGTGTGGCGGTCGCCGACACAGTGACTCCCGCCGGCGAAGAGACCGTGGGCAGGTTGGCGCCGTTGGCGGGTGCGTTGATGACAACGGAAACCGCGTGGGCCACCGGCGCCAGCAGCAAGGCGGCGACCCAGGCGGCGGCCGCCGGGATGCGTCGAAGAAGCGTTTTCATGGCGGGCGTCGCGCGTGGGTTACTTCGCCCCGGTACGGGTGCGCGGCTCGGAGCTGGCCGGGGTGACGATGGTCGGATTCTGGAAGAGCGAGTTGGCGGGTGTGCTCTTCAGGTTCTGCTTCTTCGGCGAACCACCCGGGCTGACGAGGTTGGCGGTGACGAAGATCAGGAGGTTGCGCTTCTGCGCGCTTTCGCCCTTGGAGCGGAAGAGCCGCCCGAGCAGCGGGATGTCGCCAAAGAACGGCACCTTATCATTGACCTTCTTGACCTCCTCGCGGGTGAGGCCGCCCATGACGAGCGTGGCGCCGTCCCAGATGGTGACCTTGGTGGAGATGTCGCGCACCGAGAAGATCGGCTGGTAGAAACCGGGCGGCACGGTGACCGTGGTGGTGCCGGAGATCGCCACGCTGGGACCACCGTACTCGACGAAGCCCTCGAACTCGGTAACCTTAGGGTTCAGGTCGAGGCTGATGCTGTAGTTGTCCTCCTCGACGGTGGGCGTGACCTTGAGCTCCACGCCGACATTGCGGGAGGTGAACTCCTGGGGGGTGCCGGCAGTGATGGTGACGCCGGCGGCGCCGGTGCCGGTGGCGGAGGAGCCGACTTGGCTCTGGATCTCGCCGTAGCTCTGCGGAAACCTCAATTCCTGCGCGACCGTGATGTTGGCCGGGTTGCCGGAGAGCACGGTGAGCTTCGGGGAGCTGAGCAGCTCGGTGCCCTGTTTCTGAGAGAGGGCGCGCACGGCGGCACTGACGTCGAACTCGCCGACGAAGCCGAGGATGGAGCCCAAGGCGTTGGCGGTGGCGGCGAGTTGCACGCTGCCGGGGATATTGGTCGGCGAGACGGGCACGCGCAGCTGGCCTGCCGTCTGGTTGGGATCGCTTTCCGAGAACGTGATCGCGGGATCCTTGATCACCAGCGCGTTGGCGTTGGAGGTCGCCGGGAAGGCGCCCACGAGCGGGCGGGTGACGCCGCCAGTGGTGTAGATTTCCTGGGCGTCGAAGATCTGGCGGCCGTTGGCGTCGAGCACCGGCGCGCCGGTCGTCGGGTTCACGCGCGGGATGCCGCGGCGGTTCATGCTCCAAGTCACACCGAGCTCCTCGAGCGCGCCCTCCTGGACCTCCATGAACTTGGCCTCGATCTCGACCTGCCGCACGTCGTTATAGCGGGCGAGGATGTTGCGGATCTTCTCGTTGTTGCGGGCCGTCTGGGTGACGATGATCGCGGAACCATCATAGGCGAGCGAGCTGCCCTCGACGGTGAAGCTCACGCCGGCCTGCTGGAGGAAGGCCTTCATGGCCGCGGCCTCACCGCCGAGGACGGCGGCCTCCGGGGAGGCCGGCTCGCCGGAGGATGCGCCATCGCGGGCGGGCGTGGAGGACATCCCCGTCATGCGGAGAACGGTGGCGCGGGTGATGGGGAAGAACTGGGTCTCGAGGGTCGAGGTCTCGCCACCCGGCCGCACCACAACGGCGTCGGCCTGCACCTCGTACTGGTAACCCACGCCCTCGGTGACGAAGTCGAGCACCCGCTTCAGGGTGGTGTTGCGCAGGGTGAGGCTCACCAGCGGATTCTTCCCGCTGGGATCGATCAGGACGATGTTCACGCCCTTGTTGCCCTCGCCGGTGCGGTCATACTCCTCGGAGATGGCGCTCAGCGCGGCGACCACGTCCCCGATCGGGGCGCGGGTCCAGCTGACGGCGGGCAAAACGATCTCACCGAGCTTGCGCGCAAGCGGTGCGACGGTGGCGGCGGGATCCGCCTCGCGCGCCCGCTCCTGATAGATACCGGGGCGCTGCCAGCTCTTCGCAACCTCCTCGAGCATCTGGGCGCGGGTTTTCTGGCGATTGAGAGCACCGGTCTCGGTCTTCTCCTCGGCGATGCGTAGGAGGAATCCCTTGGCGACGGTGTTGTCGGGCTCCTGCGCTTCGATGGAGCGGAAAGTTTCCTGCGCACCGTCGAGGTCGCCGGCGACATACTGGGCGCGGCCCTTGGAGATGAGCTGCGCGGTCGCGGCGCGATCGGCGGCGAACGTGACATCGGAACCCGCCCGGGCGATCTGGCGCTCCAGAGCGCTGGACCGCGAGCTGGCCGGGACGAGTTGATCATGCGCGGCGAGCGCGGCGCGGGCGCCGGCGAGATCGTTGGACTTGATGGCGGACTGCGCGCGGTCGAGCAGAGCCGCGGCCTTCTCCTTGCGGAGGTCGGCGATCAGCACCTGGGTGGAAGCGTTGACGGGCAGGCCGGCGATAGCGGCGTCGATGGCGACGATGGCCTCGTCATAGCGTCCGGCGCGCACCTGCTCGCGGACGTCGGCCAACTGTTGCCGGCCGGCGGAAATAACCTCGGTCTGCCGCGCGGCCTCGGCGCGGGCGATCGCCTCGGCCTCCTGCTCCGGGCCGGGGCCCGACGGAGCGGGAGTGGCGGCGGCGGGAGCACTCTCGGGGATGCGGACGTCGACCATCGCCTGCGGGCCGCGGGCGGCCGCAGCCTTGCCAGCGGCGACACGGCGGGCGTTGTCGGACTGCTGCGCGACAGCCTGGGTCTCGACCTCGGAGCGCAGACGCTGCACGGCCCGGTCATCGGGCGCGAGGGCGGCGAGTTGCGCGAGGGCCCGCTGGGCGCCGGCCAGGTCGCCGGCATCACGGGCGCGCAGCGCCTCCGCCATCAGGCGGATCTTCGTGTCCGTCGCGTTCTGCGCACGGGCGTCGCGCACGGGCAGAGCCGCCAGCAGCAGGGCGGCCGCGAGCGCGGCGGGGAGGGCGGCGGTAAGGTGACGAGTTTTCATTGCGGAAAAGCGGATGGGGAAAATC
>Ga0255127_1000775_pt1 | contig 14604 bp, 11 predicted proteins | sample Law_Miss_RepB_8d_FD_188555 | JGI IMG/M metagenome (GOLD analysis project Ga0255127, IMG submission 188555) | Freshwater microbial communities from St. Lawrence River, New York, United States - Law_Miss_RepB_8d | ecosystem: Environmental > Aquatic > Freshwater > River | place: USA: New York...
CGTGCTGCCGGTCTGGTTGCTGCTGGCTCCCCGGGATTACCTCAGCACCTTCATGAAACTGGGGACCATCGTCGCGCTGGCCGCCGGGGTTCTGTTGGTCCTGCCCACTCTCAAGATGCCGGCGATCACCTCGTTCATCGATGGCTCAGGACCCGTGGTGCCCGGGAAGCTTTTCCCCTTCTGCTTCATCACCATCGCCTGCGGGGCGATCAGCGGATTCCATACGCTCATCGCCAGCGGCATCACTCCCAAGATCATCACGCGTGAAAGCTACGCGCGCCCCATCGGGTACGGGGCGATGCTCCTCGAATCCCTCGTGGCCATCATGGCGTTGATCGCCGCCTGCACCTTGGAACCGGGCGTCTATCTGGCGATCAACATAGCCGGCACTGGGGCCGATGCAGCGGCCATCGCTGCCGATACGGTGGCCAAGGTTCGGGCCACCGGTTTCTCTCTGGAGCCCGGCGTGATGGACTCATTGGCCAAACAAGTGGGCGAGAGTTCGCTCTACGGCCGCACCGGTGGGGCTGCCACACTGGCGGTGGGCATGGCCAACTTGTTCTCGCAAGTGACCCACGGACGTTGGCTGGATGTCTGGTACCACTTCGCCATCATGTTCGAGGCGTTGTTCATCCTGACAACCCTCGACGCCGGAACCCGCGTCGGCCGGTACCTCTTGCAAGACGCCCTGGGGCATTTGTGGAAACCCCTCGGAGACGTGCGGTCGACTGCCGCCGGCGCCTTGGCCAGCGCACTGATCGTGGCGGGTTGGGGATGGTTCTTGATCCAGGGAGTCCGCGATCCGTTGGGTGGCATCAATTCGTTATGGCCGCTCTTCGGCATCGCCAATCAATTGCTCGCCGCCATCGCCCTGGTCTTGGCAACGACCTTGCTCCTGAAGCAGGCGCTGGCGCGCGGCAAATCCCCGGCGATCGCCTGGGTAGCGCTCCTGCCGCTGATCTGGCTGTTGGCGGTCACCGGAACCGCCGGCTACCAGAAGATTTTCCATCCCTCACCGCGCATCGGTTTTCTGGCCACCGTCCGAGATCTGGACCAGAAGCTCCCGGCTCTCCAGAAGGCCGCGGACTCTGCGCCTCAGGATGCCGCGGCCCAGAAAGCCGTTCGCATCAACCGCAGCCGCCGTCTCAACAACGCCCTGGATATTGGCGTGACGGCGGTCTTCCTCGGATTGGCAGCCTTGATCGTGACTGGAGCTGTGGTGGAATGGGCCCGCCTATTGGCAGGCCGGCGGGCTCCTGACTCGAGCGAAGACCCTCCATCCTGGCTTCCGGAATCCGCCGTGGCCGAGGGACGCGGCAAAACGGGTTGGGCCGGAATCTTGGCGGTGGGATTGGCCCTCTTGCGGAATTGGTCCGGCCAAGACGCCGTGGACCGGACCGCCCAACAATTGGAAACCCACGTCACCCGGGAAACCCCGTCGCAGGCAGTCCTCATCCCCCTGCCCGAAGTCACCCAAGCCGCCCGCCAACACAACGCCCCCCTCGCTTACATCCAAGCCGCCGAATCCCGCTTCAACGGCCCCAACCGCTGCTGCTAACCCACGGGGTCAGTCCCGCATATTTACACAAAAGGTGCCAGTCTTTCACACTTCCATCAATGCCGGTACCAGAGATTTCACGAGGGCAAATTGAAGTCCGCATGAGCACTGAGCCCCTGGCCGCACTGCGTCACCACCACTGACCTCGAGGTCTAGCCGGGTTTGAACTACGGCGATGCAGGCGCAAGACGCAGGAACAGTTGGGCAGCGGCATCGGCGAAGCGCAGGCCGGCACGGTTCAACCGGAAATGAGTCGGAGTGATCTCAGCCCAACCGCGATGCACCAATTGGGCGATCTCGGCGGACCACTCCCCGCGCAGATCGAATCCGGTTCGGCTCTGGAATTCTTCCCAGGGCCAACCGGCATTCATCCGAAGGCCAAAGGCAGCCATTTCGCCAGCCCGCGAGAGGGGCGGCAACGCCTCGGCGAACTCCTTGGCACGACGACCTTTTTCCAACTGCTCGCAGTAGAGAACCGTATTGGACCAATTGCGTGAGCGCAGTCCCCGCACCCACTCGCTGGCGCTGGGGCCAAGTCCGTAACTGTCGCGTCCGCGCCAGTAGCCGACATTGTGCTGACAGGCAAATGCTGGAATACCCGGTTCAGGCTCAGGCCGATCCGCCGACTCACCGACACGGCGACGACGAGCGAAATTGGCAACTTCGTAAGCACCAAAACCAGCCTCCGCCACCCGATCGTAAAGCACTTCGTACTGGTCGGCCGCAAGGTCATCATCGACATCGCATTCGCCGGCCTTCAGTTGCTCGTACAGCGGCGTGTCTTCTTCGTAAATCACCTCGTAGCAACTCAGGTGCTCGGTCCCCAGTGCCAAAGCCTCATCCAAGGTCCGATTCCAGATGTCTAGGGTCTGTCCCGGGATGGCGAACATCAGATCAATATTGATGTTCTCGAAACCGGCCTTTCTCAGGATGTCGTAGCTGCGGAAAACCATGTCGCGGCTGTGGACTCGGCCCAAGCGATCCAAGAGCGACTCATCGAGCGATTGCACCCCCATGGAAATGCGGTTCACTCCGAACTGTCGCAGCAAAGCCGCCTTGTCGGCAGACACGGTCGCCGGATTGCACTCCACGCTGAATTCCGGTGCGTTGGCCAACCCGAGTCGATGCAAGGTGGTCAACACCGACTCCCATTGTTTGAGGTTCAACAACGAGGGTGTTCCACCGCCAAAAAAGATCGTCTTGGGGCGACAGTCTTGCGCGATGAGTTCCAATTCGCGAAGGAGCGCCTGAACGTAGCGTTGGATCACATCACCCGAGGCAGGACCTGAGTAAAAAGCGCAATACTCACATTTGTGCGCACAAAACGGAACATGCACGTACAACGACTCCACCGGAGCACCAACCTTTCCCGAGGCCGGAATCCACACGGTGCCATTGGAAACCAATCGCAACGGAACCCCCGCAGACGAATCGCTCATGGTGGGCGCGCTCACAGGTGCAAGTGTTGCCACAGCGCAGCGGGTTGCAGGCGCAGGTTGATGTAGAACGGGCCGAAGTCACCGTAGCGTGCCGTCACCTCATCAAAGCGCATCTCATAAACGATGCCCTTCACATCATCGAGTCGATGAGCCAATAGAGTGACGCCCCACTCCCAATCGTCGATGCCTGTGGATCCTGTGATAAGTTGACTAATCTTGCCCGCATACTTCCGCCCTGTGCGTGCATGAGTGCCCATCAATGCCTTACGGGCGGCAAAATCGAGCATGTACCAATTGTCATTGCCCGATCGTTTCTTGCTCATGGGGTAAAAACACACAATCGGCCAGTCATCTTGCAACTCCGGATGTAGCCGGTAGAACTTCTGGCTTTCATTGCGCTTCTTGGCCGCCTCGAAGGCCGCCTCAAACTCCGGCGTGCCAGCAGCGTGCTTCGGTTCGCCGTGCTCCAAATGGCGACGCAAGTCGTCATCGGTCGGAACGTATTCGGGCAACTCGGTGACGCTCAGGTAGGAAAAGACCGGCACCAGTGTTCCGGGCGGAAAACAGGCCTCCAAATCCCGATGAAGCGCAGAAAGGCCATCGAGCGTTGCGTGGAAGAGCACAAAGCCCAGATCGGCTTTACCGCCCACGTTAGCCATCGTCATGACACGCGGATGGGCCGGACCGGGGAAACGAGCGACCAGAGTCTCTAGCCGGGCCTGAACCGCGGCCGATTCGCCCGGAGGCAGCCCAGTCCATCGCACCCGGTCGATCCGATAGAACGAGTGCTGAACGTGGATGCCTTGATTGAGAGGGACGGGATTCATGGGTTGTTAGAGGCTGTTTACAGGTCCTGAAGTTGGGCCTGTTCACTCCACGGCCAAAACATGGTCCAGCAATTGGGCCAATTGATCAGGAATTCCTTGCTCGGCGGCCACCAACTTGGCACCGGCTTCCAACGCAGCATGCACCAGTTTGCGGTTCTTGGAATCGCAATAACCGAGAACCGGCACATGGGCCAGGTCCGGACTGGCCCGCAATTGGCCGATAATCCCGCAAAAATCGCCATGTCGCAGAGCCAGATCAGCAATGACCACCATCGGTCGGTTCTCACGCACCAATCGGGGCACATCCACCGCGGTCTGGGTGGCCGTGACGCGGTATCCCAGATCGGTGAGACGGTTCACCACCTGTGTTCCGGGAAGGAGCTTTTCGTAGAAGACAATGGCCAGAGGTCGCGTCACCACCGACAGGTTGGGAGACGCCCCTTCCGAAGGCAAGCGGCCCTTGGATACTTCGCTCCGTACCGCCCGAAGCTCTCCCAACAAATGCATTGGCAATGCTTCTAATCCTGGCCGTCCGTCCCGAAAACGAGGCTGGAAGACCGACCGGTTTCAGCCGATCGTCTTCCCACCGCGTTCCGACCATGCTCTCCAAACTCTTTCCACCACGCCCCGGACCCAAGGCCTCGGGTCGGACGATTTACCGGGCATTCCACCCTTGGACCATGGTCTCGCCCCCGATGTACGCCGACAACATCGACCTGGCACGCCGGGTTCAGGACATTCCGGGCGATGTGGTGGAATGCGGTGTCTGGCGCGGCGGCATGGTTGCCGGCATTGCCTCGGTCTTGAGCGGGCAGAACCGCACCTACCATCTTTTCGACAGCTTCGAAGGATTGCCCGAAGCCAAGGACATCGATGGCAACGCTGCCAAGGAATGGCAGGCCGCCAAGTCAGACGCCTACTACTTCGACAACTGCAAGGCCGAGCAGACCTACGCCGAGGAGGCCATGGCCAAGGCCGGAGAAAGCCGCTTCAAGATCTACAAAGGTTGGTTCAACGAAACGGTTCCCGGAGTGCGGGTGGATTCAGGCATTGCCCTGCTCCGCCTCGATGGAGACTGGTACGAATCCACGATGGTTTGTCTCGAAGCCTTTTATCCTCAGGTGGTGAAGGGCGGGATGATCCTGATCGACGACTACTTCATCTGGGACGGGTGCTCCCGCGCTGTGCACGACTACTTGTCCAAAACGCAAAGCACCGACCGCATCCGGCACACTCCGGAAGGCGTGGCCTATTTGGTTAAAGGCGCCCCGAACAACTACGAAAAGTACCTCGCCGAAAAAGCCTCCGCAGTCACCTCCAAATAGGCCGTCACCCCGCGGTAGCGATGCCTTTTTCTTGGGCAAGCCCACCGTCTTTTTCTCAGCCAAGAACCTTCCCCGACTTGGCATTCCCACCAAATCGGACATAATCACTCTCGTTCAATGAGCTACATCGTCGGCATCGACCTCGGAACCACCAACTCTCTGGTCGCCATCGTGGAGAGCGGCATCCCCTATGTCATCGCGGATGCCGACGGCCAGCGCCTGACCCCTTCAGTGGTCCATATTCCGGCAGGCAACGGAGCGCTCTTGGTCGGCCAAGCGGCTAATCGAGTCCGGGTATTGCACCCTGAGCGCACCTTGTACTCCACCAAGAGGTTCATGGGACGCCGTGGATCGATGCTCACGCCCGAAGACTTGCGGGTGACTTACCCGGTGCAGCGAACTGAAAACGGTCCGGCTGGATTCGACATCGACGGCCGGGTCTGGAGCCCGGAAGAGGTGGCAGCCGAGGTGCTTAAAAAGCTCAAGCACGACGCCGAATCAGCCCTCGGTCAACCCGTGGAGCGCGCCGTCATCACCGTGCCGGCGTATTTCAACGATGCCCAGCGCAACGCCACGTTGCGGGCCGGTGAACTGGCCGGATTCCAGGTCGAACGCATCATCAATGAACCCACGGCGGCCGCTTTGGCCTACGGGCTGAACAAGCTCAAAGAGCATTCCAAAATCGCAGTGTACGATCTGGGCGGCGGCACCTTCGACCTTTCAATTCTCGAACTGAACAGCGGTGTCTTCCAGGTGCTCGCCACCCACGGCAATACCCGACTCGGGGGCGACGATCTCGACCGCGCGCTGACCGAATTCATCATCGCTGAAATCCTCAAAGCCGGTGGCCCCGACCTCCAACAGGCAACGCCGGCCCAACAACCGTTGGTTTCCCGCATTCGGGAAGCCGCCGAATCGGCCAAGATACGGCTCAGTTCAGAGACCGAGACGGAGGTCCAACTCCCCTTCCTCACCCCGGAATTCAGCTTTCTGCGGCGCATCACTCGGGTGGAACTCGAAACCCTCACCCGCGGAATCATCGAGAAGACTCGGGCGCACTGCCTGCGCGCACTCACCGATGCCAAACTCGAGGCCAAGGACCTCGATCAAGTCATCTTGGTCGGCGGGCAAACCCGGATGCCGTTGGTCCGACAATCGGTGGCTCAGTGGTTCGGTTGCTCGGATTTCGAAGAGACCCGCGGAGACTTGCGATTGGGCGACGAATACCACAAAGCCAAGGGCCCACAGCTCAACACCTCGCAAAATCCGGATGAGGCCGTGGCTCTCGGTGCGGCCATCCAGGCCGAAATCCTGCGTGGCGGACTCAGCCACCTGTTGCTCCTCGATGTTACTCCCCTGTCGCTAGGCATCGAGACCTTCGGCGGATTGATGAATGTCATCATACACCGCAACACCACCATTCCCGTGAAGGCGGGGGAGCTGTTCACCACCGCGGTCGACAACCAACGCAGCATGAAAATCCATGTGCTGCAGGGAGAGCGCGAGCGATCCCGCGACAACTGGAGCCTCGGCGAGTTCGACCTCGAGTTCGAGGCCGCCCCGAAGGGAGTGCCGCGGGTCGGAGTCCAGTTTGAGATCGACGCCAACGGCATCCTCCATGTGCTGGCTCGCGACGTGAAGACCGGCCACCAGAAGATCGTGCAAATGCGCTCAGCCGTGGATGTGGACGATGCCGACGTGCAGAAAATGGTCGAAGAAGCCGTGGAGAACGCTTTCGATGATCTTCGCGCCCGCCAGTGGATCGAAGCCAAACTCCGTGCCGGCGAGACCCTGAACGCCACGCGCAAAACCATGGCCGAGTACGACAAGGACCTCGATGACGACTACCGGAAGCAACTCCACGAAGCCCTGGAGGAAGTCGAAGCCGTCCTGTCGCAAGAAAACCCCAAGACCAAAACCGGCGACCCCACCCAACTCAAGGCCGCCAACGCCCGCCTCGACGAAGTCAGCCGCCCCCTTGCCGAACACGCCATGGACCAAGTCATGGAAGCCATGCTCCGCCAACGCGGCGTCCCCACCACCTAAGGGGTCGCCTAAGGGGTCGGTCCCACACTTTTACACAAAAGGGGCCACTCCAACCTGATTTTTCTTCCAGAAAACAATGGGCTCGGCCGGCCATCGGAAGAAAGTTGCCAGAGGACTTTTGACAAAAACTGCGGTCAGCCCGTTTTTCACAGGGATTGGGGATTCCCCTAGACGGGCCACAAAGGTAACTTCGAGGACCAATCGCCCTGTTTGGTCCTATGTTTGCACTCGTTGCCCCTTCTTGGCTGCCTTGGGCTGCCGCGTTCCTCAGCGGACTGCTCATCAAATGGTTGCTGGACCTGTTCTTCCTGCGTCGCTCGATGTTCGAGACACAGCAGGCTCTCCAGACACGTGAACGCCAGATCACCGATCTGCGCCACGAACTCAACCGCTCGGTCGAGACCCTCAAGAACCGGACCACGGAACTGGACGCGAACGTCCGTGCAAAAGCCGCAGCCGAGGCGCTTGCCGCCCAGCGTCTGGCCGAGAACCTCGCTGCGGCAGAACGAGCCGCATCCGAAATCGGCACCCTGACTCAGGCCCTATCCATTCACGAAGCCACCGCAGTCCGCCTCCGAGAAGAAATCCAAACACTCCTGGGGCAAGTGGCTGGAGAATCATCCGAACGCCGCTCCGCGGAATCGACAGCTCTGGACCTGAAGCTCCAATTGGCCGCGGCTGCCTCTCACTCTCTGGATCAATCATCCGCACTCCAAGCGTTACGGCAGGCTCTTGAACTCGCCACTTCCGAGGGTGATGCCCTGCGACCTCTGCTGGAACAGGCTCGCCGGGAATGGGCCTCGCAACTCACCGTCAATGCCGCACTCCAAGGAGCGGTCCAACTTCGGGATACCACACTGGAAGGAGTTCGCACCCAATTGGCCAGTGCTGAGTCAGAATGCCAGTCGGTTTCCCAGCTTCTGGGCCGTCAGGACGAAGAGCGAAGCCGCTTGAGCGAAGTTCAGACAGCGCTCGCCGAAGCGGAAGCCCGCTGTGCAACCGCTCAGGCCGAGGCCGAAGCTGCCCGACTCCAACTGGAAACCATTCAAACCCAACGGATCGATTTCGATACCGCATTGATGCTCAAAGAGGCGCAATCCAACGCCTGGGAGCGCGAATGTCGAACTGCCAAGAACCGTGCCGATACGGCCGCCCGCAAATCCACGGCCGATGCGCAAGCGCTGGAATCCCTGAAGGCCGAGTTGACTGCTCTGAAACTAGCCAGTTCAGCCTCGAATGTTTCGTCAATACCGACTGCCGAACCGGGTTTGCCTCAACGCATCAAAGACCTCGAAGCGGAATTGGCCGCAGTCTCCGAGTCTCACGCACGTCTCGAATCGCAACTCGCCGAGACCAAGGCTTTGGCTTCTCGCGCGGAAGACCTGGCCGAACAACTGGGAACCGTCGAAGCGGAGTTGGCTGCGATGAAACTGGAACCGGCGCCGACCGCTTCAGCCTCTGGTGATCTGGACACACTCCTCAACGACCTGGACACCCTGACCCGCGAACGCAATCTCCTTGCCGCTGAAGTCGCCTCCCTGAAGGCCTCCGGCGGACGCACCGATTCCGTCTGACCGGCCATGTTCAACGCACAAGGCAAACCCCGCTACTGGCTCGGCACCTATGATGCCTGGCACCTACTCATCCCAGTCGCATTGGCAGTGGTGCTTGTGATTTGGGGATTGGCCCCCAAACCCGTCCAAACCCGGCGAACCATCGCTCCGGTCCTGGCACCCCTGACACCCTCAATCATCACCCAACCGACGGCAGGATCGACACTCCTCGTGCGGCAATTCACTTTGATTCAAGGCACCAGTCATCCGCATTCGCGGGTCTTCCTGTTTCTGCGGCAAATCCCGAATCCGGAGCAAATCTTGGCCGAAACTCGATCCGGAACCAACGGGTTGTTCCAGTTCACCATGGCGCCGTTTCCGCCCGGTGATTACGGATTCCGCGTGGAAACTGTAGCCGCTGACGGACGCCGCGCACCGTCTACTGAGATTTCCGTCCGACTGACGGCAGAGCCCCAGTCCCCGCCTCCGCCCGCCAGAAAAGCTCCAACCAACAAAGTGGCCCCCAAGGTGCCTGCCAAAAAAGCTCCCGTCGCCAAGCCCGCTGGCCCCAAGCAAAGCGCGCCTGCGAAAAAGCCTTCTCCGGCACCAGCCACACCGAGGTAGGACTGACAAGGTGTACTGCCGATCGCGGGAGTTGGCAGATCTTGCCATGGCTTAAGACTGTTTCCCCCGGGAGCGCCCATCCGTCGTCTTAGAGGCATTGTCAGCCGTCGGCTGATACCCGCCGAAGTTTTATGATGCTATGACCCTTTTTGTGTAAATATGAGGGACCGACCCCTTTTGAGGTCGACGCTTCAAACTCGACAGGGGCTGATCCGGGACCACTATCCCGCCCCTACTTTATGAAGAGCAGTCCTCATGTGGCCATTGTTGGCGCCACCGGTGCCGTTGGCATCGAGATGATCCGGACCCTGGAACGCCGCAACTTTCCCGTCGGCAAATTGACCCTGCTGGCCTCGGCCCGCTCGGTTGGCAAAAAGCTCACCTTCCGGGGCACCGAGATCACCGTTCAGGAACTGACTCACGACGCCTTCGCTGGGATCGACATCGCTCTCTTCAGCGCCGGCGGCTCCATTTCCCGCGACTACGCCCCGTCGGCGGTCAAGGCGGGCTGCGTAGTGGTCGACAATTCCAGCTACTTCCGTCAGGACCCGAACGTTCCCTTGGTGGTTCCCGAAATCAACGCGGCCGACGTGGCCTCCCACAAGGGCATCCTCGCCAACCCGAATTGCACCACCGCCATCACTCTGATGGCACTCTACCCGCTGCATAAAGCCTTCGGCGTGAAGCGCATCTTCGCCTCGAGCTACCAGGCCGTCTCCGGCACCGGTGCCAAGGCCATTGAGGAATTGGAAAAGCAGGTCGGCCAAATCGTGCGCGGCGAACCCGTGACCCGCGAGGTGTATCCGCACCAGATCGCCTTCAACGTCCTGCCCCAGGTGGATTCATTCCTGGCCTCCGGCTACACCAAAGAGGAAATGAAGCTCGAGAACGAGGGGCGCAAGATCATGCACCACCCGGGCTTCAAGGCCTCGGTGACTTGCGTGCGCGTGCCTGTTTATCGCTCCCATTCGGTGGCCGTCAGCGCTGAATTCGAAAAGCCCATCACGGTGGAGGCCGCCCGCGCGGTTCTGCTTCAGGCGCCGGGCCTCGACGTCGTCGACAACCCGTCGGCCTCGCAATACCCGATGCCGCTGCACACCTCCGAGAAGGACAACTGTGCCGTCGGCCGGATCCGGATGGACTGCGCCCTCGACAACGGTCTGGCCTTCTGGATTTGCGGTGACCAATTGCTCAAGGGCGCGGCTCTCAACGCGGTGCAAATCGCCGAAGAGCTCCTGAAGTAAGCCCGCGGGCGTCGAGCCTGTGATCGGACCCGGGGTGCTGTTTTTTCCGCGTTGTCACATCGTTCGGCTTGAAGTCTCAACACAGGTGTCAACGCTGGTGCCTGTGATGCCTCGCTGGATTCTGATCCTGTCGGTGGCCGGTCTCCTCATCGGGGAACCGGTTTCATTCCTTGCATCGGCCGCACAAGCCTCTGACCCGGTTCCAGCCAAACCGGAAAGGTCCGAATCCCCGAAAGCCGGGTCGAAGCGCGCCCAGCAAAAGGCTGATGACGCCGCCGCAGAGGTCCTTTTCACCGGACCCATCCAACGGTTCGTGATCACCTTCGAGCCGGCCGAGATCCAGAAGCTGCGCGACAATCCCCGCACCCCCGTCCAGGCCACGGTCGCCGTGGGCACCAACCGTTTTGAAAAGGTGCTCGTGCATGTCAAAGGCTCGGCCGGCAGCACCCGGAGCGTCGACGACAACCCGGCCCTGACCCTCAACTTCGACAAACTCATCCCCGGGCAGCGCTTCAGCGGGATGGACAAGATCCACCTCAACAACTCCGTCCAGGACCCTTCGTTGCTGAGCGAACAACTTGGCCGTCATCTCTACGAAAAAGTCGGCATCCCCACCGCCCGGGCCACCCAGGCGCTGGTCACTTTCGATGGCCGTGAACTCGGCCCTTATGTGCTGAAGGAAGGCTACAACCGCAGGTTCTTGCGCCGCCATTATCCCGACGCCTCAGGCAACCTTTACGACGGGGGATTTGTCCGCGACATCGACCAGGATCTCGACCGCGACACCGGCGATGGCCCGCTCGATTACAAGGACCTCCAGAAACTACGCGATGCGGCCAACCTCAGCGACCTACGGCGACGCGAGGCCGCACTGGACGCAATTCTTGAGGTCGACCGCTACATCACCGAATCGGCCATGCAGGCCTTGCTCGTGGATTGGGACGGATATGGCTACAACCGGAACAACTACCGCATCTACTTCGAGCCCCGCACCGGCAAGGCCACGTTCCAACCGCACGGTATGGACCAGTTGCTCGGCAACATCGGCAAAGATCTGGAACTGCCCGGCGGCGGCCTCTTGTCCCGGCAATTGTTTGATGTGCCGACCTACCGCGACCGTTTCTTTTCCGAAGTCGATCGGCTGCTGAAGGAAGTCTTCACGGCCGAGATCCTCGACGCCCATTTCAAACGCGTGGGCGCTCGCCTCATGCCCATGATCCAGTCACTGCCGCAGGATCAGCGGGAATGGCGCAGCGAAGCCATCCACGCTTTCCAAGACCGCGCCTTCCGCCGCATAGAAATCGCCAAGTCGCGACTGGAGTCGCAGCCCAAGCCCATCCGCTTCGAAGTGGGCGGCGTCACGGCCTTGGCGCGTTGGCAGCCCCGCTACCAACGGGGGCAGGTCAAGATGGAGGCGACCAAGCTCGGCGACCTCGACACCCTGTACATTCAGGCACAGGCCCCGGACTCGGTCGCCTCGTTCCGGGCGATGATTCGACTTCCCATCGGCAAGTACGAGGTGCGCGGCCGCATCCGCACGCGCGGCGTTCAGGCAGCACCGGATCAGCGATACCCTGGCGGTGCCGCCTTCCGACTCAGCGGTGGCGACCACGTTCGGCTTTTTACCGGCGACACCGAGTGGACTGATTTCGTGCATCCCTTCCAAATCCACGACCCGCGGGACATCGAACTGGTGGCCGAGATTCGCGCCCATTCCGGCGAAGCGTGGTTCGACCTGAAGTCGATGCACCTGAAGATGGTGCCGTGAGCCTGGGCTAGCGGGTGTTTAGGCACCTTTGCCCTGACTTATCGTTGGCTCGTTCCTCCGTTCGCCAACTTGCCGAGCAGGCCCCATGCGGGCCACGCTTCAGGCCGATGCCGCTCCGCGTCCTCATCGTACCCGACAAGTTCAAAGGCACCCTGACCGCCGCGGCTGCAGCCACCGCCATCGCCGAGGGCTGGAGACGCCGCCGTCCCGAAGACATGATCACTCTGCTGCCCATCAGCGACGGTGGTGACGGATTCGGGGCGGTCTTGGCTGAACGCCTCGGAGCCGAGCGCAGAACCTTGAAGACCGTTGATGCGGCCCATCGCCCCATCCAAGCACAATGGTGGTACGATCCGCATTCCGGGCGCGCCCTCATCGAGGCGGCAGCCATCAACGGGCTGGCGCAACTTCCCCCGGGTCACTTCCACCCCTTCGAACTCGACACCACCGGCCTGGGTGCCGTGCTGAAGGCCGCCCAGGAAGCCGGAGCCCGCGAAGTGCTCATGGGCATCGGCGGCAGCGCCACCAACGACGCCGGGTTCGGCCTGGCACGAGCTCTGGGATGGCAATTCTTCGACGAAGCTGGCCAACCCATCGAGCGCTGGATCCACCTCGACCAACTGCATCGCTGGACACCGCCCGAATCGCCCTTCCCGTTGCCCATCACCGTGGCCGTCGATGTGGACAACCCGTTGCTGGGCGCTCGAGGCTGCAGCCGCGTTTACGGACCGCAGAAAGGGCTTCGCACCGACAACTTGCCGATCGCCGATGCCGCGCTGGGTCGACTCGCCGAGTTCGCTGCCGCCGCCCACGGAACACGCCTCGATGAATTACCCGGGGCCGGTGCGGCGGGAGGGCTGGGCTTCGGATTGCGCCTGTTCTTGGGGGCCAGCCTGGAATCCGGATTCGAAATCGTGGCGCGCCACACGGGCCTCGTTGCCGAGATCGACCGGGCCAACCTGATCGTCACCGGCGAAGGATCCATCGATCGGCAGACCTACATGGGCAAGGGCACCGGTCAAATCGCCCTGCTCTGCCGCCAACGGTCCAAGCCCTGCTGGGGTCTGGCAGGCATCCTGGAGACACCGACCCATGCGGAGCCATCGGCCGCACTCTTCCAACGCCTCGGAGCCATCGTCCCCACGCTCGCCCCGCCCGCCGAAGCCAAGGCAGATGCCGCCCGATGGCTCGCCACTCTGGCAGAAAAACTGGCTGCGGAAGCCCCCTGAAGCCGCTCCTCGGACGTGGGCCTGAACGCTGTCGCCCGAATATTTTCGCAACCAACCCTGACGCAGGGCTTGAAATGCCCCGAGGAATCAGGAAAGTTTCTCTAGCTGGAACGCGGGCGTAGCTCAGCGGTAGAGTACTAGTCTTCCAAACTAGTTGTCACGGGTTCGAATCCCGTCGCCCGCTCCATCTTCCCAATTCGGGCTTCAATCGTTCACTTGCAGGGTCTTTTCCTCTCCCTGACCGATCTCGTGGCGACTCAATCGTCACAAACGTCGACCTGCGCGTCTTGATTTTGAAAATGGGCCGAGGACGAATACCGATTTCGGATCCTGACATCGAAATCCAGTCATTCACCCGGGATCTCGGGTGACAACGCCCATCCCAAGATTCGGAAGCCGGGACGCTCGCGGCCGTCTCCCAGTGACTCGTTGATGAGCACTTCCTCTGCTTGGTCGAGCAAGGCAAAGATCCACTGGCACTGGTTTTCAAGCCAATGCGAGTCCGTCGGGCGGGAACCACAAATTGCGATGACGCGAACTCGCCTCATGCACAACGGCTGCAATCACGGCAATGGCTTATCGGCTACCTTCCGGCTCATCGGCTTCCCTACTCCTCACCGGTGTCACCCTTTTTGAGACAACGACCTCATCGCCCACCGCCAAACCCGTCCCACAGGGTGCCAAAAGTTTTAAGGCAACGGGATAGGACATCGCAGAGAACGCAGAGGACGCAGACAACGCCAAGGCTGCGAGCGCGTTCCATTTCCACAAGCTTGGCAAGACCCGCAGGCGCTGGTAACCAGCGAGATCAGCGTGCGTTGATTCCTGTGGTTCCGAATCCGATTTGAACCAGTCGACAGTTAAGGACGAAAAAAACCAGCGCCCTCGCCGACGCCTGAACCCTCCAGAAATCAATCCACTGGTTCGGGAGGGGCGGCACAGATCGCGGAACATCGAGCATGCAAAACCCTTTCAACAGATGATCCTGGGA
>Ga0255127_1000778_pt1 | contig 14557 bp, 15 predicted proteins | sample Law_Miss_RepB_8d_FD_188555 | JGI IMG/M metagenome (GOLD analysis project Ga0255127, IMG submission 188555) | Freshwater microbial communities from St. Lawrence River, New York, United States - Law_Miss_RepB_8d | ecosystem: Environmental > Aquatic > Freshwater > River | place: USA: New York...
GCTTAAAATTCGGCCATGCCCGCTGATTCTGCCCCCACCAACCTGACCAATCATTTCCTGATTGCGATGCCCGGCCTCAGCGATGAGCTTTTCGGTCGCAGCGTGGTGTTTCTGTGCGAACACAGCGAGCGCGGCGCCTTGGGGCTGGTGATCAACAAGCCCAGCGACCTGATGCTGTCGCAGTTGTTCGACAAGGTCGATCTCTCCCTGGCCCGTGCCGATCTGGCGCACCAGCCGGTGTTCCATGGTGGGCCAGTGCAGACCGAGCGCGGCTTTGTGCTGCACGAGGCGCTGCCGGGTGAGGGCGAGAAGCTCTATGCCTCCACCATGAGCATTCCCGGCGGCCTGGAGATGACCACCTCGAAAGACGTGCTTGAGGCCATGGCCCAAGGCGGTGGCCCACGCCAGGTGTTCGTCACGCTGGGCTATGCCTCTTGGGGTGGTGGGCAGTTGGAATCGGAGATCGGCGAGAACAGCTGGCTCACGGTGGAAGCCGACCACCGCCTGATTTTCGAGACGCCCGTGGCCGAGCGCTACGACCGCGCCATGGCCCTGCTGGGCTTGCAGTCGTGGATGTTGTCCCCCGACGTGGGGCACGCCTGAGCATGGCCGACCACCACGTCACCACCACCGCGTCCGCTGAGCCGGTGTCGGGGCAAACCTTTCTCGCCTTCGATTACGGGCTCAAGCGCACCGGCGTGGCCAGTGGCAACCGCTTCACCCGCACCGCCACGCCACAGCGCACCATCCAGGCCGAGGGCGATGCCCGCTTCGGCCCCATCGCCGAGCGTGTGCGCGAGTGGCAACCCGATGCCCTGGTGGTGGGCGTGCCGCGCCACCCCGACGGTGCGCCACACGACAACACCGCCCGCGCGCAGAAATTCGCCCGCCAGCTTCGCGGCCGCTTCGGCTTGCCCGTGTATGAGGTGGACGAGCGCTACAGCACCACCGAAGCCCACAGCCTGGGCGCCACCGATGCCGATGCGGCGTCGGCCTGCATCATCCTGGAACAGTTCCTGAGGAGCCTGCCTTGACCACCCTTTCCCAGCCCAACGCCGAGGCGCTCTACACCGAGTTGCTCGCTGGCGTGAAGGCCTACATCAACGCCTCGCCCGTGCCCCTGCATCTGGTGGGCATCACCTCGGGCGGCGCCTGGCTGGCCGAGCGCCTGCAGCGCGACCTGGGCCGCCCCGGCGCGCCGGGCATCGTGTCCTCGTCCATGCACCGCGACGATTTCGCCCAGCGTGGCCTGGCGAGCGCGGCGCAGACCGCGCTGAACTTCGACGTGAACGGCGCCCACATCCTGCTCATCGACGACGTGCTCTACACCGGCCGCACCCTGCGCGCCGTGCTCAACGAGCTGTTCGACCATGGCCGCCCCGCCAGCGTGAAGCTGGCCGTGCTGGTGGACCGCGGCGGGCGTGAACTGCCGATTGAGGCCCAGGTGTGCGCCGCCCGCCTGGCCGTGCCCGAAGGCCAGCAGTTGGAACTGGCCCGCGACGACGCCGGCCGCCTGAGCTTTGTGTTCGAACCCCAGGGAGCCTGATCCATGGCACGCAATCCCCAACTCAACAAGAACGGCGAGCTGATCCACCTGCTCTCCACCGAGGGCCTGTCGCGCGACATCCTCACCCACATCCTGGACACCGCCACCAACTTCACCAGCGTCAACACACGCGAGGTCAAGAAGGTGCCCCTGCTGCGCGGCAAGAGCGTGTTCAACCTGTTCTTCGAGAACAGCACCCGCACCCGCACCACCTTCGACATCGCGGCCACGCGCCTGTCGGCCGACGTGTACACGCTGGACATCGCCCGCAGCTCCACCGCCAAGGGCGAGTCGCTGCTGGACACCATCGCCAACCTCTCGGCCATGGCGGCCGACATCTTCGTGGTGCGCCACAGCGAGTCGGGTGCGCCCTACCTCATCTCGCAGCACGTGGCCCCGCACGTGCACGTGGTCAACGCCGGTGACGGCCGCCACGCGCACCCCACCCAGGGCCTGCTGGACATGTACACCATCCGGCACTACAAGAAAGACTTCACCAACCTGTCGGTGGCCATCGTGGGCGACGTGCTGCACTCCCGCGTGGCGCGCTCCGACATCCACGCCCTCACCACCCTGGGCTGCCCCGATGTGCGCGTGGTTGGCCCGCGCACCCTGGTGCCCAGCGACCTGTCGCACCTGGGCGTGCGCGTGTGCCACACGCTGGAAGAGGGCATCAAGGGCTGTGACGTGGTCATCACCCTGCGCCTGCAGAACGAGCGCATGAGCGGCGCGCTGCTGCCGTCCAGCCAAGAATACTTCAAGAGCTTCGGCCTCACGCCCGAGCGCCTGCGCTGGGCCAAGTCCGATGCCATCGTCATGCACCCCGGCCCCATCAACCGCGGCGTGGAGATCGACTCGGCCGTGGTGGACGGGCCGCAGAGCGTCATCCTGCCGCAGGTCACTTTCGGTATCGCGGTGCGCATGGCCGTGATGTCCATCGTCGCCAGCAACGAGGCCTGAACATGGCCCCCACGCTCCACCGCTGCGCGGGTCGCTGCCCCCCTAGGGGGCTGGCCTGGCTTGGGGCGGCCCTGCGCTGCGGCCGTCTGCTCTCCGAGAGAAAGACCCTCACATGAAAATCCTTATCCAGAACGGCCGCGTCATGGACCCGGCCACCGGCCGAGACGAGCTGGCCGACATCGCCATTGCCGCCGGTCGCATCATCGCCATTGGCAACGTGGCGCCCGATTTCCAGCCCAACCGCACCATCGACGCCAGTGGCTGCGTGGTGGCGCCGGGCCTGGTGGACCTGGCGGTGCGCCTGCGCGAGCCAGGCCAGGAACACGCCGGCATGCTGGAGAGCGAAATGGCGGCGGCGGTGGCCGGTGGCGTCACCTCGCTGGTCTGCCCGCCCGATACCGAGCCGGTGCTGGACGAGCCCGGCCTGGTGGACATGCTCAAGTTCCGCGCCGAGAAGCTGCACCAGTCGCGCGTGTTCCCGCTGGGCGCGCTCACCCGTGGCCTCAAGGGCGAGGTGCTCACCGAAATGGCCGAGCTCACCGAGTCGGGCTGCATCGGCTTCGGGCAGGCTGAGGTGCCCATCCTGAACACCCAGGTGCTGCAACGCGCCCTGCAGTACGCCGCCACCTTCGGCTACACCGTGTGGCTGCGCCCGCAAGACGCCTGGCTGGGCAAGGGCGTGGCCGCCAGCGGCCCGCTGGCCACGCGCCTGGGCCTCTCGGGCGTGCCGGCGTCGGCCGAGACCATTGCGCTGCACACCCTGTTTGAACTGATGCGCGGCGTCAAGGGCCCCGGCCCGGGCGCGCGGGTGCACCTGTGTCGCATCAGCAGCGCCGCTGGTCTGGCCCTGGTGCGCCAGGCCAAGGCCGAGGGCCTGCCGGTCACCTGTGACGTGAGCGTGCACAACCTGCACCTCACCGACGTGGACATCGGTTACTACGACAGCCGCCTGCGCCTGCAACCGCCGGTGCGCCAGCAGCGCGACCGCGATGCCCTGCGCGCCGGCCTGGCCGACGGCACCATCGATGCCCTGGTGTCCGACCACAACCCGGTGGACAGCGACGCCAAGACCCTGCCGTTTGCCGAGGCAGAACCCGGCGCCACCGCGGTGGAACTGCTGCTAGGCCTGGCCTGCCGCTGGGCGCAGCAAGAGGGCCTGGGCCTGATGCAGGCGCTGGCCGTTCTCACCGAAGGGCCGCAGCGCGTGCTGGGCGCCAGCCTGGGCACCCTGCAGGCCAGCGTGGGCCGCCTGGCCGTGGGCGGCGTGGCCGATCTGGTGGTGTTTGACCCGAACGCCTCGCACCGCGTGCGCGCCGAGGCCTTGCGCAGCCAGGGCAAGCACACGCCATTTGATGGGCATGAGCTGCCCGTCACCGTGCGGGCCACGCTGGTGGCCGGTCAGGTGGCGCACGCCTCGTCGCCGGCCCACGCGTGAAGACGCTGCGGGCTGTCTGGCGTGCCCTGCGCGCCCTGGCCCACGTGCTGCGGGGGCTGTGGACCATCCGCACCGAGTTTGGCCGGCTCACGCCCGCGCAAACCCAGTTGGTGGTGCGCGAGTGGTCGCGCGGCATGTTGCGCATCATGGGCGTAGAGCTGGTGGTGCGCGGCGAGGTGCCCACGCACGGGCCGCTGTTGGTGGTGGCCAACCACCTCAGCTGGCTCGACATTCTGGTGATGAACGCGGCCCGCCCCAGCCGCTTCGTGTCCAAAGCCGACGTGCAGCGCTGGCCCTTGCTGGGCTCGCTCATCACCGGCGCGGGCACGCTCTACATTGAGCGCGAAAGCCGGCGCGACGCCATGCGCGTGGTGCACCACGTGGCCGAGCGCTTGCAGCAGCGCGACGTGATCGCCGTGTTCCCCGAGGGCACCACCGGCGACGGCTCGGCCCTGCTGCCTTTTCACGCCAACCTGTTCCAGGCGGCCATTGCCGCGCGGGCGCCGGTGCTGCCGGTGGCCCTGCGCTTTGACGACCGCCTCAGCGGGCAGCCCCACCCCGCCCCGGTGTTCGTGGGCGACATGACGCTGGTCCAGTCGATCTGGTCCACCTTGCAATCCAGCACGGTGCAGGCGGTGGTGCGCTTTGGTGCGCCCACCCATGCCGATGGCCGCGACCGCCGCGCCTGGGCCCAGGCCATGCGCGACGAGGTGCAGCGCCTGCGCGAGGCGCCGCTGGATCAGGCCTGAGCGCGGGCGCGCGCCATCATCAGCTCGTTGTTGGCCTTGCGGTCGGCGTTCACCTTCTGCACCGTGGGGCGCTCGCCCAGGCGCTTGAGGTAGTCGCGCACGGGCAGGGCGGCCAGCAGGTCTTGGCCATAAATGATCTTGGTGGCGGCACTGATCAGCGGTAGGTGCACCGCAGCGGCGCAATCGGCCAGCGTGAACTCGCTGCCGGCAATGAAGGGCGAGAAGCGCGCCAGGCGGGCGAAGGCCGCGATGTTCTTCTCCAGCTGCTGGCGGGTTTTTTCCTTGGTGTTGTCGCTCACCTTGCCGCCGAAAAAGGCCTCGGGGTAGAGGTTGCGCGCCACCAGTTCCAGGTGCAGTTCCAGGTAGCGCAGCAACTCGCGCACCTTGGCCGCTTCAAACGGGTCGGCCGGCAGCAGCGGGTGCTCGGGGTGGGCGGCCTCGATGTACTCCAGCATCACGGTCGATTCCGACAGGCCGCCCTGCGGCGTCTTCAGGTAAGGCACCTTGCCCAGCGGGCTGGCCTCGGGGTCGGTCTCGCCCAGCCAGGCCAGCTCTTCGGTGAACGGCACGCCTTTTTCCAGCAGGGCCAGCTTGACCTTGTTGTAGTAATTGCTGACCGCGAATCCGCACAAAGTGATCATGAAAGTGTCTCCGGTGGTTGGGGAGGCCAGCATACGGGCAGGGTGAGGGCGAGCCCGTCACCCGGATGACGCGGGGGCCGCTGATACACTGCGGGGCATGCCGTTCACCCGCGTTCAGCGCCGTTGCTTTGCCTGGCTGGCCATGCTGGCCATGCTGCTGGGCGCGCTGAACCCGGCCATCGCGCGCACCGTGGTGGCCGCCAGCGGCTCGGCCGACTGGGTCGAGGTGTGCAGCAGCACCGGCATCATGAAGGTGCTGCTGGCCGATGACGAACAGCCCGACGGCCACCTGGCCGACGAGGCCCCCATGGTTTGCGTGCTGTGCTCGCACCACGGCGCGGCAGGCCTGCCGCCCCTTCACACGCCGGCCTTGCCCGGCACCTTCCAGGCCACGGCACCGCCGACTGGCCTGACCCAGGCCCCGGTGAGCACCGTTGGCCTGGCGCCCGCCCCGCGCGGACCCCCTTCGCTCTGATCCTGCGTCGTCGCGGCGCTTGGCCGCGTCGCCGTTGCCCATCCGCACGTCTGTGCGTCGTGTCGCCGCGCGCGTTCGCGCCCCGTGCGCCAATCCTTTCCCTCGTCGTCCTTCCCGTCCCGATCTCTCAGGAGTGTTTTCATGAAATCGCTGTTCGCCGCCGCCCTGCTCACCCTCACCGCCCACGCCTGGGCGCAAGCCCCTGCCGTCGAGGTGCAAGACGCCTGGGTGCGCGCCACCGTGGCGCAGCAGAAGTCCACCGGCGCCTTCATGCGCCTCACCGCCAAGGCCGACAGCCGCGTGGTGGCCGCCCGCTCGCCGGTGGCCGGCGTGGTCGAGGTGCACGAAATGGCCATGGAAAAGGACGTGATGCGCATGCGCGCCGTGCCCGCCCTGGCCCTGCCGGCCGGGCAAACGGTGGAGCTCAAGCCCGGTGGTTATCACGTGATGCTCATGGACCTGAAGGCCCCGGTGAAGGCCGGCGAGGTGGTGCCGCTGACGCTCACCCTTGAATCTGCCGGTGGCCAGCGCAGCACGCTGGACATTCAGGCCGAGGTGCGCGCCCTGGGCACGCCGGCCGCCATGCCGGCGGGCCACGGCGCCATGCACAAGCACTGAGCCTGAGCGAACCCCACCACCTCTGCCATGTCCCCCGCCCGCCGCCTCAACCGACGCGCCCAGCAGTGGCTGATTGCCATGCTGGTGTTCAGCGCGCTGGCGCCGTCGGTGTCGCGCGCGCTGGCCGCCTCGTCGCGCGTGGGTTGGGTGGCCGTGTGCGGCGTAGGGGGCACGCGCTGGGTGCCCGCCCCGCAGGGTTCGGCACCACTGGCGGCCGACACGCTGCTGCAGGCGCTGCACGATGTGTGCGCCCTGTGCAGCATGGGTCTGGACCGGGGCTTGCCTGGCAGCCCTGCTGTCTGGTCATCGCCGGGTTCTCTGCCCGAGGCGCGGCCATGGGGCCTTGGCACGCCCGCTGGCCTGGTCCCCGCGCACACCCGCCCGTCCGCCACAGGCCCGCCCCACACCACCTGAAAACCGGGGGCAACGGCCATGCCGTCTGCCCGTTCTTTCTTGTGTGTGGAGCCAAACATGAACCTGTTGATGACACAAAAGGCACTGGCCCTGAGCCGTGCCGAACTGGCCTGGGCCGAGGGCGACCGTGGCCCGCTGTGGCGCGTGCGCGAAGGCGTGCTGCGCCTGGACCGTTCAAGCCATGAGCCCGACGGCGCGCACCGCGTGGTGCAACTGGCCTTGCCCGGCGATCTGGTGGGCATGGACGCCTTGTGGGGCGAGCCCTACCAATTCGCCGTGTCGGCGCTCACGGCGGTGCGACTCGATGCCGTGGAGGTGACGGCCGACAACCGCGAGTCCCTGTTGCGCGAGGCGCTTCGCCAACAGCAGCGCCACAGCCTGGACATGGCCGAGGTGCGCACCGGCCCGGTGGCCACCCGCGTGGCGCAATTGCTGCGCCTGCTCGGCCACGGGCACCACCTGGGCCAGCGACTGGCCAGCGCGCAAGGCGACGCCATCCGCGCCACCTTGCCCCGCTTGCGCGAACTGGCCGAGGTGGTGGACGCCAAGACCGAAACCGTGTGCCGGGTGCTGGCCCAGTTGCTGCCAGCGCGCCGCGCGGCGCGTGCATCGGGCGCGAGCCTGGCGGTGCAGGGGGCGTGAGCATGCGACTTGTCCAGACCCGGCGCACCAGCCTTGTGGTGCTGGCCTCTCTGGCCTCTCTGGCTTCTCTGGCTTCTCTGGCTTCACCACTGACCTGGGCGCACGACTTCCGCGCCGGTGATCTGCGCGTGGACCACCCCTACGCCATGCCCACCCGACCCGGCCTGAAAACGGGTGGCGTTTACCTGCGGGCCATTCGCAATGGCTCGGCGCAAGCCGATCGCCTGGTCGCGGCGCGCACACCCGTGGCCGAGCGGGTGGAGCTTCACCAGATGCGGCTCGATGGTGAAGTGATGCGCATGCGCGCCGTGCCCGATCTGGTGATTCCGGCGCGCGGCGAGGTGGCCTTGCGCCACGGCAGCGGCAATGGCCATCACCTGATGCTGCATGGCCTCAAGGCCCCGTTGACCGATGGCCAGCGCTTCCCCCTGACTCTCGTGTTCGAGCGCGCGGGCGAGCTGGAGGTGGTGGTGTGGGTGCAGACGCCAAGCCGCCCTGGCGAGGCGGCCGGCTCGGGCCATCACGCCCATTGAAGGCGCGGTGCTTGCCCGGCGAATTCAGTGCCGGGCCGCTGCCGGCGCGGGCGGGCTGGAGGCGTTGCCACCGCGCGCGAACGTGACCACGTGGTCCACCTCGGCGCGGATGCCGATCCACTCGCCCAGCGCGTGGTTGTGGTGCGAGGGCACGTGGGTCATGAGCGTCTCGCCGCTGGCCAGGCGCAGGGTGTACAGAAATTCAGAGCCGCGAAACGCCTTGCGCACGATCTGCGCCTTCACCGGCGCGTGGTCGTCGTGCACGATGTCGTCGGCCCGCAGCAGCACTTCGCACAGACCGGCCTCATAGGCCGAGGGCAGCGGGCACTCTTCCAGGTCTCTTAGCGGCCCCAGCGGGGTTTGCACCGTCACCTCGCCCGCGTCCATGCCGATCTGCGCTGGCGCGAACACGCCGTGGCCGATGAACTCGGCCACGAAGCGCGTGGCCGGGCGGTGGTACAGCGCGTAGGCGTCGTCCCACTGGTGCAGATGGCCTTCGTGCATGACGCCAATGCGGTCACCAATGGCAAAGGCTTCCAGCTGGTCGTGGGTGACGAACAGCGCCGTGGCGTTGGCGGCTTTCAAAATGCCGCGCACCTCGTGGGCCAGGCGCTCGCGCAGGTCCACGTCGAGGTTGGAGAAAGGCTCGTCCAGCAGCAGCAAGCGCGGGTTGGGCGCCAGCGCGCGGGCCAGGGCCACGCGCTGCTGCTGGCCGCCCGAGAGTTCGTGCGGAAAGCGCGACTGCATGCCCTCCAGGCCCACCAGCTTGAGCACCTCGGCCACGCGGGCCTCGCGCTCGCGGGTGGGCAGCTTCGCGATGCCGAAGCCTACGTTTCGGCCCACGTTCAGGTGGGGGAAGAGGGCGTAGTCCTGGAACACCATGCCGATGCGCCGCTGTTCGGCCGGCACGTGGCGCGAGGCGTCGCTCACGGTTTCACCGCCCAGGGTGATGCTGCCGCCGCTCACGCGCTCCAGCCCGGCCACCGCGCGCAGCAGCGTGGTCTTGCCGCAGCCCGAGGGCCCGATCAGCACACCGATCTCGCCCGGGCGCAGGCCCAGGCTCACGCCATCGACGGCTGCCTGGCCTTGTTGGCCATAGCGCACCTGCAGTTGGTTGACGGTCAGGAACATGGGGAGATTGTAGATAACTACAATTCTCATTTGTGTTGGCACGGGTCTGTCCCGTCCAGACCCGCGTTGTGGCGGGTGCCGGCACCGTCATCACCTACCGCATTCCCATCACCCCATGCCCCGCTGGTTGACCTCGGCCCTGTTGATCGTGCTGGCCTTTGTGCTGGTGCTGCCCGTGTTGGCGTTGGTGGCGTCCTGGGCTGGCTTCGATGCCGTGGCGCAAGACGTGCTGCGGCAGATGGCCGAGACGGTGCTGCCCGAATACGCCCTGACCTCGCTGGTGCTGTGCGTGGCGGTGGCCATTGGCGTGTCGCTGGTGGGCGTGCTCACGGCCAGCGCCGTGACCTTGTTTGATTTTCCTGGCCGGCGCACCTTTGAATGGGCCTTGCTGCTGCCCCTGGCCATGCCGGCCTACGTGGTGGCCTATGCCTACACCGACTTCTTGCAGTTCAGCGGCCCCATGCAGGTGTGGCTGCGCGAGACCTTCGGGCTGCGCGGGCGTGTGTTCCCCGAGATCCGCAACACCCCGGGCGCCGTCTGGGTGTTCACGTTTTCGCTCTATCCCTATGTGTACCTGCTGGCGCGCACGGCCTTGTCGGAGCGCGCGGCGCAGTTGATGGAGGCCGCGCGCCTGCTGGGCGCTCCGCTCACGCGCCGCGTGCGCGAGGTGGCGCTGCCCCTGGCCCGCCCGGCCGTGGCCGCGGGCGTGGCCCTGGCGCTGATGGAAACCCTGGCCGACTTCGGCGTGGTGAACTACTTCGGCATCCAGACCTTCACCGCAGGCGTCTACAAGGCCTGGCTGTCGATGGACAACCGCACCGCCGCCGCCCAACTGGCCACGCTCTTGCTGGCCACCGTGGCGCTGCTGCTCTGGCTGGAACACCGGGCCGAGCGCCGCATGCGGTTTTCCACGCTGCGCGGCCAGCGGGCGGGCAGCGCCGAGGCGCAGCCGGTGCGCCTGGCCGGCGGGCGGGCCGCACTGGCCCTGCTGGTGTGCACCGTGCCCATCCTGGCTGGCTTCGTGCTGCCGGTGCTGTTCATGCTGCGGCCTTTGATTGGCGGCTGGGACGAATTGCCCTGGGCCATGTTCGTGCAGTGGTCGCGCAACAGCGTCTGGCTGGCGGGTTTGTCGGCCGGTCTCGCCACGGCCATCGCCCTGGCGCTGGCCTTCGCCGCCCGCACCCGCCCGGGGCCGGTGACGCGCGGCGTGGTGCAACTGGCCAGCCTGGGCTACGCGGTGCCCGGCGCGGTGATCGTGGTGGGCCTGCTGCTGCCGGTGGGCTGGGTGCAGGCGGCCTGGCCCGACGCCACGCTGGGCTACTGGGTGACGGCCACCGCCCTGGGCATCGTCTGGGCTTACATGGTGCGCTTCACGGCGGTGGCCCTGCAGTCGGTGCAAAGCGGCTACGCCCGCGTGCCCGCCAGCCTGGACGACTCCGCCCGCATGCTGGGCACCACCGGCCTGGGCCTGGCGCGGCGGGTGCACTGGCCCTTGCTGCGCCGCGCCACCATGGCCGCCGCGCTGCTGGTGTTCGTGGACGTGATGAAGGAACTGCCGGCCACCTTGGTGCTGCGCCCCTTCAACAGCGACACCCTGGCCGTGGTCACCTACCAGCTCGCCCGCGACGAGCGCCTGGGTGAGGCGGCGCTGCCCGCGCTCACCTTGGTGCTGGTGGGGCTTTTGCCCGTGATTCTGCTGAGCCGGACCTTGCGATCGCGCTGACCGCGGAGGCGTCTGGCACCACCAACAGGAATCGAACCTGTATCTAGCGCTTAGGAGGCGCTCGTTCTATCCATTGAACTATGGCGGCACGAAGCCCGGCATTGTATCGGCCGGGGGCATGGGGCCAGGGCGCCAGGGCTTCAGTCGTATTGCAGGGTGAAGATCAGGTCGATGGCGTTTTCTTCGCCGGCGCGGGCCCGCACCGTGAAGCGCCTGGACACGTCGTAGAAGATGGACACGGTGCCCAGAACGCCCACGATGCTGCGCTCGTAGCTCACGTAGAGGTCGTTGCTGATGCGCTTGCCGAAGGTGAGGGCGGCGGAGCGCTCACTGCCGTCGGCGTTGGTGCCGTTGCCGCTGAAAGACACGTCGTCCAGGCCCAGCGCGCTGGCCACGCCACCGTTGGTGTTGCCGCTGCCGGCCAGCAGGGCCAGGGCGGCCTGCTGCAGCACGGCGGCCTCGGCGCCCGCGCCGCTGGCGGGGCGGCCCAGCACCAGCCAGGCGAGTTTTTCGCTGTCGGGCAATTCGGGGTCTGAGAACAGGCGCACGCGCGGGGCCTGCGCCGTGCCCAAGACCTGCACGCCCACGCGCTGGCTGCTGTTGGGGCGCACGGCGGTGATGTCCAGCGTGGGGTTGTCGTAGGGGCCGGTGAAGCGCAGCACCCCGGTCTCGATGGTGAGTTGCTGGCCGTAGGCGCGGTAGCTGCCGCTGGCGGTGCGCACCTCGCCCAGCAGGCGGGGCGTGGGCACGGCCGGCGTGCTGCGCACGTCAAGCTGGCCGCTCAGGCGGGTCTGCACACCTTGGCCGCGCAACTGAAAGTCATCGCCCAGGTCCAGCCGCACCTGGACGTCGGGCTGCACGCGCAGACCGCTTTCCAGCGGGCGCTCGGTGCCCCGCACCACCACGTCGCTGCCCAGGCTGGGCGCGGTCTCGTCGGGCAGCACGATCAGGGCCGAGTCGGCCTTGAGCTCGCCGCGCAACTGCAGGGCCGGGCCGTCGAGCAGGGCGCGCACCTGGCCGGAGAGCGTCAGGCGCCGGTCGGCGCGGGTGGACACCCGCCATTGCCTGGCGGTGGCCTGCAGTTCGATGAGCGGTTCGCGCTGGGTGACGCCCTCACGCGTCACGGCGCGCCATTGCGCGCTGCCCTGGGCCACCAGGTTGCCGCCGCGCTCGGCGCCGCCACGGCCATCCAGGCTGAAGCGCTCGATCACCAGCTTGTCGCCGTCCAGCGTGGCCCGCAACTGCCCATTCACGAAGGCGATGCCATTGACCAGCGAGCGCAGCGCCACGTCATCGGCCTGCAGGCTACCGCTCCATTGGGGTTTCTCGCGCGTGCCGGCCAGTTCGGCCTGCAAGGCCAGGGTGCCGCGCACCCGCCAGCCCGGCGGGGCCAGGGCCGACCACACGCCCACCTGCGGCAGGCTGGCTTGCAGCCGCCCGCGCAGCGGCGCGTCGGCGGCCCAGTGCCAGGCGGGCGCGCCGGGGCCGGGTGGGCTGAGGTCGGTGCTGACGTCGGCACTGGCCTCGCCCAGCTGGTCGCTGCGCCACTGCAGCCGGGCGTTGACCTGCCGGCCTTGAGTGGCCAGGCTCAGCTCGGCGTTGCGCACGCCGGCCTGCACGCGCTGGCTGGTGAGCCGCGCAGCGTCATACGGGCCGTCGGTCTGCACCGCGATGTCGCCGCTGCGCCGCTGCAGCCGGGCGCTCAGGCGCGGGGGCTCTTGCGGGTTGGCGGGCAGGGCGATGTCCCATTGCCCGTCCACCACCAGGTCACCGCCCAGCCCGGCGCGGGTGAGGGCGCCGCCGCCTTCGGCCTGCGTGAGCGCATCGGCCCAGGCCAGGGGCAGGCCGGTGAGGCGGCCACGGCTGAGCAAGGCGCCGGCGTGCCAGTCGATCTGTTCCCAGGCCAGGGTCACGGGTTCCAGGGTGGCGCTTGAGCCGCCCACTTGTGGCCGCACCTGCAGGCTGGCGGGGGCCAGGCGAATGGCGGGGGTGCCGCGCAGGTCTTGCCAGTTCAGCGCCAGGGGGCCACTGGTGCGGGCGGTCCACTGCACCTGTCGCTTGGGCTGGCGCTCGTCGGTGGCCTGGGCCTGCAGGGTGGCCAGTTCCAGTCGGCCGCTGTCGCCCAGGCCTTGGGCGCCCATGGCCAATGCCAGGCGGCCCTGCGTGTCTATGCGGCCCCGCCAGGGCGCTTGTTCGGCCTGCGCGCGCAGGCTCAGGGCGATTTGGCTGGCGGGCCCTTCGGCCAGCAGCTCGGTGTCTTGAATTCGGATCGGCACCCCGGCCGTGCCCGGTGCCGGGGCCAGTTCCAGGCGCGGTGCGGTCAATCGAAGCGACAGGCTGGGGGCTGCGGCCATTCCTGCCCCGGGGAAACCCAGTGCGCCCAGTCCGCCTTGCCAGCCAATTTGCAGCGACGCGCTGCCGCTGCTGCCCGGCCCCGGCGCCTGGGCCATGGCCTCGCGCACCGCCGCTCCCAGCACCGGCAATTCGCCCAGGCTGCGCGCCCAGGCCAGCACTTGCTTCGCGTCCTGCAGGTCCACGCGGGCCTGTCCACCGCCAGCGGCGTGGGCCAGGCGCCCTTTGGCCGTGGCCTGGGCGCCCGGCACCTGCAGCGCCAGCGAGCCGTCGATGTCAAGCCGGGGCCAGTCGGCCTGGCCTTGCAGCGTGAGGGTGGCGTCGGCCAGTGCGGCGCGGGCCTCGCGCAGCGTCAGGCGGCCCACCGCCGGGTCTTGGGCTTGCGGCTTCCATTGCCCGGCCAGTTGAACGTCGCGCAAGCGCAGGCCGGCCAGGGCGCTGCTGCGCGGCTGGCGGCCGGCGGGCAGCACCCGGGCGTTCAGGTCGATGCCGCCATCGGCCTTGGCCACGGCCTTGGCCGTGCCGTCCAGGCCGGCGGGGGCGAGGGCGCTCCACACCTGCTGGGGGTTCACGCCGCTGGCCTTCAGTTCGCCCTCGAAGCGGCCCCAGGGGGTGGCGCCGTCGCGCTCGAACCAGCCTTGGGCTTGCAGTTGCCCGTCGCCCACGGTGGCGTCGAGCTGGCGCAGTTGCCAGCGCGCGCCCTGCTGTTCCACCTCGGCCACCAGGCGCGAGAGGGGCAGGCGCTGGCGGTCGGCCGGGCCGCTGAGGCCGTTGCTGAGCCGCGCCTCGGCCCGCCATTGCTCGCCTTGCGGGCGTGCCTGCACCGTGCCGCTGAGTTCGGTGCTGGGCGCTTGCGGCCACCAGGCCGCCAGGTTGAGCCGGTTCACGCGAATGTCGGCCTCGGCCAGGGGCTGGGCCGCGCGCGGGCGGATCAGCGCCGTGGCCGCCAGCATGGGGGTGCCCGGGCGCTGGCCACTGGGCACGGCGTTGGCTTGAACCTGAAAGCGCGGGTCGGCGCCCGCGAGTTCGCCGATCACCTGGGCCCGGGCGTCAAGCGACACCGCGCTGCCACCGGGCACAGGGGCTTGCACCAGGCCCTGGGCATCCAGGCGCAGCGGCATGGGGGCTTGCGCGCCGAGCATGGCCTGGGCCTGGTAGGTGCCGCCGGCGATGGTGAGGGACTTGAGGTCCAGCCAGTGCAGGTCTTGCACCCCCATGGCCGAGGCGCGCTCACTCGGCCCGTAGCGATAGACGCCCTGCAGCTCGCTCAATGTCAGCGGCGAGCCGCCCTGCACCTGCAGCGCCTTCACCGACCACGGCAGCGACACCGGCAAGGGC
>Ga0255127_1000781_pt1 | contig 14475 bp, 10 predicted proteins | sample Law_Miss_RepB_8d_FD_188555 | JGI IMG/M metagenome (GOLD analysis project Ga0255127, IMG submission 188555) | Freshwater microbial communities from St. Lawrence River, New York, United States - Law_Miss_RepB_8d | ecosystem: Environmental > Aquatic > Freshwater > River | place: USA: New York...
TTCGGGAGTCTGTTCTCTCGTAGGGTGTGGTGAAGCGGTCGGCCGTTTACTTTTTAAGCCACAGCGACATCCCAAGAGCAAACATTTAATCCACCACGTCCACCCTTCGACCGCGCAACCCACCACCACCGCTACCTATCCGAACTTAAATCTTTCCTCCTTTGCGTCTTCGCGTCTTTGCGTGAGCCTGGGTATCCGTCGGGTGCGATGACGCGGTCCACCCCCGTCGATGCTAAAATGACGCCAAAGCACATTCATGTGAATGTTCTTCGAAAAGCCTTGAAAGGAAGAGATCAAGCATGGGAACAAATCGCCCGAAAGATCGCGCACAGTTTGTAAGCTACTTCGGTCCGCTGCTCGATGCGCTTCGAGGGTTGGGTGGATCGGCGAGACCGATGGAAGCTACCGAGCGGATAGCGGAGGATTTGGGGGTATCGCAGGGAGAGCAAGAAGAGTTGCTTGATTCCGGTTCTCCGCGATTTTACAACGCAGTGCAGTGGGCGCGGTTTTATTTGGTAAGAGAAGGTTTGATAGACGGCTCGACGCGTGGCGTCTGGACGCTTACTCCTATGGGCGCTCGGACCCATTTAACGTTGGATGAGTCCCATGCGATTTTTCTCAAGTGGGTGGAGGTTTATGCCAAGGCGAGGAAGGAGCGAGGCAAAGAGAAATTGGTCGAGGAGGAAGACATCGACGAATCGGAAGAAGCGATGCCCGATTCGTATCGGGTTCAGGTTGCGCAGTTGATAAAGAGCATGAGTCCGGGCGCGTTTGAGAGGTTATGTCAGCGGTTGTTGCGAGAATCAGGATTTGTCAGTGTGCAAGTCACGGGTCGATCAGGGGACGGAGGGATAGATGGGGTTGGGCATTTGCAAGTCAATCCGTTTGTCAGTTTTCGCGTCTTGTTTCAGTGCAAGCGGTATGCAGGGAGTGTATCCCCATCGGTGGTAAGAGATTTTCGAGGAGCGATGACCGGTCGTGCCGACAAGGGGATCATCATAACGACAGGTACGTTTACGACGGAGGCGAAGAAGGAGGCTTACCGCGACGGCGCACCGCCGTTGGAGTTAGTCGATGGTGACAAGTTAGTTGAGATGTTCGAGCAGTTAGAATTTGGGCTTCGCCCGATCAAGAGCTACGAAGTCGACGTAGGGTTTTTTCAAGCGTTCGAGACAGAGGCAAATGGTTAGAGGCCAGGGACTCGAATTCAAGAGCCAGCTAGCTAGGGAATCCGATTGATCCAATCAGCGAAAAATGTTGCGAGTACCGCTGTTTGCATAAAACTTTGTACAAATATCCAAAAAGTTGATGGGGCGACGGTGTTTGGATCGCTTTTGCTCTGTAGTTGGTTGACACTCTGACGGGCTATCAAGCAGACTGCGACGCATGTTCGAAACGCTTTTCAGCGGATCGGTAAGGGAATCATCGATGGGGCATTTTCGGAGCCGTTAGGTTTTACCGAAAATGGCTTTCTAAGAATCTCGGGATGATGAGCCATCTAAGCCTTATAGGGTGACGGCAGCTTGCGGGATTTAAGCTTGCGTCGTACGTAGATGCCTTGAAGTAGCAATCGCACCTGTCGATGTCAGCTCACTCCAGATAGTTTTTTACACACGCCGTCCACAATTTAAAACGGAGAATCATCATGGCTTTGTTTGACACCGAGATCGAAGGTACTGTCACTGGTATCGTTGCGGATGGTAGTGGTGTAAAGATGACCGTCAACGGTATCGACGTGCGGTTCGCAGGATCTGCTATGAACAAACTGATAACACCTGCTGGGGAATTAACCATCGGACAACTTTTAGATGCGAGTCCCTTACCAGGACGAGCTGCACAAGGTTTCGAAGGTGGTACGGCGATTGTGAAAGGCAAATTTGATTCGACGACGAAACAGCTAGCGGCATCAGAGATCGCCATTGAGCCTTCAGAGAATGTCATCGTTGGTGGAATTACTAAACTCTTTGATTCCGGAACCCAAGAAATTGAGGTGAATGGAGTACCGACTGCATTAATTCAGGATGCGAGGCTTAAGGCTGCGCCGGTTAGGAATGAGTTTGGTTTTGAAGTGAAACCCGAGACCATAACGATCGATATGCCTGCGAGTGTGGAAGGATATTATTCCCAAGGTAAGTTTTACGCATTTGTGTTGGAGGTAGATGGCCCAGCTGCGTTGGTAAGCACCGGTCCGCAAGTGTCGGTGTTGAGGGCGCAAGGGCGATCTCGAAACGGGGGCTACCAATTAAAGGCACGAGGAGCGATTACGACTTCACACGCCACAGTTGGCCAATCGCAGGTGATCGAGATTTATCGCGTCGATGTCATCGGGGGTACGACTGTTGAGACCCGAATTGGTCAAGTAGATGAGAACGTAGTCGCTGGTGGATTCACAAAATGGGAATTCGATGAGCGTATTACCTCCGGTTCGGGAGTACTGGCAAATCCACCGACATTGATTCGAGCTTACAACACGAGTGTCGCAACGCGGGTAGTTTCGGCAGATTTCGAGGTCGAGATTCGCGATTAGTAAAGACCGTTAGCCTCAACGACCAACATCGGCAAGAGACTATCGTGATCAAGCTCTCGTAGGGTGTGGTGAAGCGGTCGACCCATCATTCTCCTCAACACCTTCACCCAACGAACACCTTTAAAAACTCAACCCGGTTCACCCCTCGACCGGGCAACCCACCATTTTGGTCGCTGGTATCCACCTGTCCTGGGCTGTTACTCTCAACCGCAATGGTGCTCCCGCCCCAACTCTGCCCTGTAAGTAGCGAATCTAATCATCGAGAGGCGTTGTGAACGTGATCTTCCGCCGAAAACTCTGCCGTAATTATGAAAAAGTTGATGGGTTTAAGAAGGGCGGTTCGCCTTTTATAAAGGACAGGTTGGCACATTGTCACAATCTGCTTTCGAAAACTTCCGCGCGGGAGCGAACCATGAATAAGTCTTCGCGATTGCTTCAGACTCCATAAACTACTCGTGCGCATTCGGGAATAAACTAACTTACGAACTGCTTTTAGAACTTAACCTTTGGAGAATGTAATGGCTGTATCATTTCGCATTGTGGGTATTTATTGCAACTTGCAACTGTCCGATGCTGAATACGCTGCGCTTGTCGCCAAGAAATCGGAACCAAAAGTTCGCGACGTTATGGACGAACTTTCGCGACTGAATCCTGAATTCCAGTTTAAAGGCGATGATGACATCGCTTCGGTATTCGTTCGAGAGAATTCGACACTGTATTCGGCAAAATTCACAGTACTGACTCCTGGGACCGTTTCAGGATCGGGTCGTGCGATTCCCGTAGATACGTACAGCCTGGTGGATAGCTTCGATAACACGAATACACGCGTCTATCATGAGTTCCAGTATTACATCAAACGACCTCTAGCCACAGGTGGTTTTCAGGATGTCAGTGGAGCAGGCAGTTTCATTCCGTTTGGCAGTTCATCAAGTGAGACAATTCAAAATGGTGATCAGATCATTTGGAGGATGGTATCTATCGTATTACCCGATACGGGTTCGCATCCACTGCGAGAACGCATGAAGATGCGAATGGCAGGTTTGCGAATGGCGAACGTGTAAACCTGTTCAGTATATTGGACGAGATAGGGTAAGGCTGCCCGTTTCCGGGCACCCTCCGCGCACCACCACAGCATGCGGGGCTTTACCGGGCGGTTCAATGAAGATGAGCAAACTCGGCCCCTAAGGTCTTGATACTCAAAACTCCTATTTCAGCGAACCAAACTTTCGTCACGCCAACGCCGCTTGTGATCGCCTTGGCCCCGTGGCAAGGGCCCATGCGATTCTTGCCGTGCCGTATCCGCCTGTCTGTACGGCGCTTTCGATCGTCGGAAGTTGCCTTTACCGAGTGATTGTTCTCTTGAAGTTGCCATTTGGGATACTAATATCCCAGATCTTCCTGTCTCACACAGGGAACTGGTCCAATGTGGACAGCACCCCAATAACTCAATGCCCATGACGGGTGTACCAAAATGTTGGACCGAAGCCCCCGACGGTCCGTTTCGAACTACAGAGACCGTGTATGCGGGGGGCGTCAACATGGTCGTTCGGCTTTCAAATAATTGGATTACAGTTCATGCAGGAATTAGACGTATCTTTTCGCTCAATGCTACGCGAAGCGGTTGCTTCACCACTGTCGTTGAATGCTGAGGCAAAGGTCTTGCTGCTGTCCTGCATCGACTACCGTTACCCGCAACGTATTTCTGAGACGATGGAAGAAGAGGGACATAGCGGGCGTTACTATCACCTCGCAATGGCTGGCGCTTCTCACGCCGGCAACTCGGCGGCGCACGGCGGCGTCTGGCACAACACGCTCTTTGACCACCTCGTTTTCGCCGTTGACGAGGCTAAGGTAGCAGGTGTTGTGATCATCGATCACTTGGATTGCAAAGCATTTCACCTCTACGAAGGCGTGCCCGTCGGTGATCTCGAGGCGGAACGTGAAAGGCACGTTGACGTTGCCAACGGATTGGTTCAAGAGATTGTGGAGCGTTTTCCAAAGCTCAGAGGCAATGTCAAAGTGCTCTTGCTCCCAAAAGAGTCAAAACCTGACACGATTGCTGAGGGGTAATATCAGGCTAGCGCATCGCGAAAAGCCGAAATTGGGTAAGGAAGCCCGTTGCCGGGCCTCCTCCCCGCACCACCACGTCATGCGGGTCCGCACCGGGAGGTTCAAACTCCCCCTATGGAATCCGTTATGCAAAAGGAAACACTTCCAGCAAAGGCGGCTTTGCCGGAAACTTTAAACTAGGGCGTATCCGCTCGTTCCGAATCCCCCTCCCACCACTTGCCGAGCAAGCCGCGATTGTGGTGCGAGCGGAGTCGCTGATGGCGACCTGCCGGGCGTTGGAAGCAGAGATCGAGCAAACACGCACACATGCCGCCCATCTCCTCCAAGCCCTCCTCAGAGAAGCCTTTGCCCCCGCGTCCACTTGAAAACACTAAAGGATTATGAATCGCCTTTTGGCACGCAAACCGAGAGCATACATCGACATCCTCGGATTAGTACTTATTTTGAATAACATGAACAAACCACCGTCGCGATCGTCGCGTGGGAGATCGGATTTGACGATCCTATAGTGCCATCCCAAAGAGCCCATCGAAGCTTTTGCGCATATCGATCGTTTCGGTATAAAGATAGATTTGGACGGAGGGGATCAGAGCCAGCAACGCTTACGAGACTTGTTCGAGAATATCAACGAGCGAAGGGGCCGAACTGAGCGACAGATCGGTTTGAATTCTTGAATTGAGCGATGCGACTCGCCCAGCGTTGAGCAATCTCTTCATGATGTTGTCTCGGCACAATGAACTCTCAGCGATGGAATTGGAGGTCGGACGTGTGTTGCCAAGCCTACCTCTCAGATCAATGCCGGAAAGTTGCGAATTGCTGGGTGATGTTACGCTCACTGATATTTCATCTTGTCCCAACGCTTCCCCGGGGCAAATGACCGCAACCGAACGCTCGGAAATGCGATCGATGGTGCAGTCCGAAGCCTATCGTCATCTAAGCATCGGATCGATCGTTCGATTGGCCATGCGCATGGGAAACGTCTACGCTTGCTCCTCGACTTGGTACCGAACGATTCAAAGCGGAAACAGGATTTGACCACGTAAGCGCATCCATCTACCGATGCCGCTCTTCGGCTTGCGAGCCACGAAGCCGAACGAGTGTTGGCATGTTGACACGACGATAGTACGCTTGCTCGACGGAAGTCGCGTTTACGATCACGCAGTTCTGGACAATTTCTCCCGCCGCATTCTCACATGGAGATTGAATCACATTTTCAAAACAGGTAGGGCAGCCGAACTCCCCAGGGATGCAGCGAAGGGATTTCCCCAAGGCACAGTGCCCGGTGCGGTCATGGATTCGGATGTTGAAAACGTGAATGGCACGGTAAGCGAGCTTGTTTCTGACGGCACAATCAAACGTATCCTAGCTCAAATCGATATTGTGGAATCAAACAGCATAATCGAAGCCTGGTGGCGTCAGCTAAAGCACTAATGGTTGTACTTGAACGAACTCGAGAGCCACAAATTCGGTTCGCAAGTTACTTTCTTTCTACGTCGAGGCGCACAACTCGGTCGTTACCCATTTTGCTTTTCAAGGGCAGACAACCGACGAGATGTACTTCGGGACGGGAGCAAATGTCCCGTACGACCTCAAGGACAAGCGAGCAAAAGCGCGAGCTTTGCGGTTAGCCCATAATCGCGCTCTGTCGTGCGACCGATGCAAAGCGAGAGCAAGCGAGGCCAACTTGCGTCACTCCAAAACAACACGAGCTAAGACAGTCGTATGAGTTTAACGAGCCGCAAAAAGCGGAATGCCACTCGAGCGACTAACTCGATGGATGTCTGATAATCCGTCGCGAGCTAGAAAATCAAGTCAGACCCGACTCGCAATCCCATAGAATCGCCCCAACCGATCACCTATTTGCACCGAAGTGAGTCCAAGTCCATTGATTGCATGAGCTGGATCCTCAGAGCAACTCGCGCCCCGCTATTAATTCTCCTAGTGTCGACGAGTTCTCGAATACATTTTCCAAAATGTCCTGCGTCGCCGACGGGCATCAGTGATTCGGTGTTCAAAGTGATCAGCGCGTTCCCAAAGGACAAAAATCAGCGATTCGTCTTTGAAGTCGAAGCGATCGAACTGTAAACGAATTCTGCATCAATCCCTCCGCTTTGAAGCACAAATCACGGAAATACCAAATAAAAGCGACGGAATATGTATCGGGCGATCCTATTGCCTGAAACAAGGAAAGTAAACTTCCATTCATGTAAAAACCACCCATTCGGCTAAGAGACAATGGGGCCAATGAACCGGATATGCTGCAGGTCTTTCCTTGTTGAATCTATTTCCATTTGTAGTTCGGGATGAAACGTAGCGTTCATCGACTTTAAAAGAGTTTCAAGATTTAGATATGCTTTCTCAAACTTCGCTTTCCCCTCCACGTTTGCTGCGTCTTTAGCAGGTATCAGTTCCGCGAAGGACTCGTTGACCAATATTTTCCGAACCCACTTTGTCACTGTCCTTTGCGAGTCTAGGCTATGAGACTGGTTGGAAACGATCTTCGAAATGATCGCAATTCCTGAGTCGATGCTGAACGACGAGTTTGCCTCGTCCAACTTGAAATCCTTAAGCAAACGAATATTCGCCAGTGATTTGAGAAAAACAGGATCAGCCGATGCGGTCTCCGCCCCAGCCACTTCGACGAATTTGTCGGCTGCTGCGTTTGATTCTTCGAATACAGCCAATCGAAGCAAAGAATTCGCGGCGAACACCTTTACATCATTGCTCGAATCGGATTTGATCGTCCCATAGAGGGAATCAATGATTCTTTGCCTTATGGATTCAAACCCGATATGTATATCCTTTTGAATTGATTCAACCTCATCGGTGAAGGTTTTCTTCCGTACATTCCAGGCTTCGAGTCTTGGTTGGTAGAAATCCAATGCTTGCTTCACGTGGGGATTCGCACTTACCTTACTCAGTCGGATAAGTGCTTTAACATTCGATTCAAATTTCTCAAGTTTGCTGATCCACTCATTGTTTGAAGGAAGCTTTGAAGTAGCCTCTCCTTTTGACTCAATGTATAGAGTTGATAACGAAAATACGCTCTGCTGAGTCGGTGCGTCTTTTTCTGACTCTATGCCAGCGAGCAAGCGCTGAAATACCTTTAGTCGTTCGGCTTGTGCTGGACCAGCCTGAGCAACGACGTCAATGAATTTAAGTAACTCAGCAAGATCGCTTTTTCCGTCAGAAGGATCATCAGCCTGGACCATCTCATCAAACGCTGTCTTGAGTAATCCGCCAACTCCATCTCTCCCGATAAGATCTCCGACCAAAACTTCTACTTCCTGCGCGACCAATCTACCAATAGGCGGGGTGTCGCTGCTCTGACCGAAGCAGATGGTCGATGGGACAATCATTCCAAGTGCGGCAAGCAAGCCGAGTGTGGCTCGTGACATGATGGACTTTCTTGGTTTGGTGAGGGAATGCAAAAACAAAATGACAAAAAACCCCATGGAGCTCGCGAGAAATAGTAGTTGACACCACTCACGAAAGCAAGAAACTTCCAAAAATATTGGTTCGTCTTGAGCGCATCTAGAACCGCGTTATGAGCTGGGAGTAGTTTAGCTTCTCAACCACATCACCTGGCTGAAAAAAACAACCGACATCCAATCCTTCGGCTCCCAATACGCCGTCCCTAAGAGGAGTCATGGCATCAGCAAGGGGATCTTTTAGAGGTGACGTCTTGTCGAATATGGCGGGGAGAACCAAATGGTGCATACGGGTTCCCTCTACGCGAGTAACCACCGTTGCGGTCCAGCCGTTTGAAGGGCTTCCAGAAGAGTTGATGTAATTAATGTAGTATTTCGAATCAGAAGGATCATGTTTAATGTTCACCGGGATGCTCTCTGGAGCTTTCCCTGGCTCGATCAATACATATTCAAAATTACTAACTGGACGCGGGACGACAAACTTGCATGATTGAAATGGGAGGGTAAATATCTTATCACCAGGTCGTACAGGAATGCGACCTACGTAGAACTCCAGCAAGCTAGAAGGCTCCAAAAAGTACCAATGGTCGTTACCACGCAGTAATACGACGCAATTGTCCTTCAGATACCGATCTGGAATGACTTTAGCCTCTACTGCAGTAACAACCACAGACGTCAACTTGCGGAACTGGGCAACTTGTGGCTCTTGGAGGACTTCAGGGAGACTCACGGGATTATCAGTCAAGGTAATCGTGACCGAATTTGCCAGCCATGGAGTTATCTTGGCCGTTGAAGCGGCCAATGATTTGCTGTTGGCGCCGGCCTCCCGCCACTTTGATTGAATCAGTGAACAACCGGATTGAGCGATGACTGTTAAGAAACAGATACCGAGCATCATTGTTTTTGCATACATGTACAACAACTCCATTTGTTGATCGACACTACTAGGTTCTACGGTAAGCCCATGTGTCTCTCAATAGACCTGAGGGAATTGAAAGTCCTAGTGCTTTAATCACGGCCGCAAATTGGCAGGCGTAAAGTGTTTTATCGTCCCCGTCTAAACCACCAAAACAGAGGCCAACAACCAAGAATCGTTCTTTATTGGTTTTGAGGTCGACGATGGGTGCAACCAGAACGCTTCCGCTATCTCCCCCAAGTGTAAACTGACTGCTTCCGTTTCGTCGCGCTCGGATCACCTTTCCAATAGACGACCCGTCTAATACTACCGATGTATCCTCTGGGTTTTCGATAAATCCCTCAAGGCGTTCTTTGGTTCTTGCTCCAAACTTGAACACTTTCTTAAGGGCGTCGCTTCGATTCGAATTGCTATGAGAATTGCGAAGATAAGTCCGCGCATAGAGAAAGGATTCCTCCTTAAAGTCATGCACCAGGTTGTAAACAAAAGATCGTTTGTTGTTAAGGGCAAGAAGTGTGGCATCTACATAAAATTTCTCGTTGTTCAATTCCCCGGTAATATTCTTTTCGATCTTCTTTCCCGCTACCACGACTCCGATATCCCAGATCGAAACATCGGATGCACTTGGCTTGAGAGCTGGCTGAACCATCGTGCCATCGGCGAAGTGAGCGTTGGCCAGACCAAAGGATTTTGTTCCGGCGCTGTCCTTAAAGGCAATGCCAAAAGTACCCCAGTTACCTTTGTTCGATTCGACCGTTGGTAAACCACCGATAACCTCTGTCGAAGCTAGTTTCGTTGCAGGGCTTGAAGTTATGTCGACCAGCTCCTTAGAAGCTTTGATTCGAACTAATCCAGACTTTGGAATAATGGAAGATGTTAGAGTCGTCGCAGCAGTTTTGTACGGTCGAGTCTCGACAACTTTGGTGAGAACATCATCGACACATTCTGGGACACAATACGTAGCACTTTTCGCCATCTTTTTCTTGGGGCCTCCCGATGGCCATTTGGTGAGATTGCGATCAGAAACTTTGAAGGGGACATGGACCTCGATCACGTATCGAAGGGGAGAGACGATGTTTCCAAACTTCTTTCGGAGAGCGACAGTGCAGCTTGCATTTTGACCAAAGTACCCCGCTTCGATCCAGCGAGTTACTTTTTGCATCGCTTTTGATGCTTGAGCGTACTGATCATCTAACTCTTTTTGGCGCAATTGAAACTCGGACTCCATCTCGTCTCGACTAACGACGCGCTCTACAACATTTGTTCTTCGGTTTACAAGCCGAAATTCTTTTTCGGGGAGGCCATAGAGAAGTTCAGCAGCCAAACTTCCTCGAGGAGATGCTTTTGACGATTTCGCAGTCACTCTTTTTTTGTTTACTTCAACGGATTTCTTCTGATTCGGCGCCGACTTCTTGGGGACAGTTTTCTTTGCCAGGTCTGTCTCGGATGTCGAACCTTTACGGATTGATTTCTTCTTAGTGGCCTTCTTATTAGCCACTGGCCGAACCTTCACATGTACATTGGTCGCTACCGGGGAGGTGTCATCGGTAGTGCGTTTACGAGCACGAGGCATTGTTAAATTTCCTAGAAGGCATCAACCCAAACCCACTTACAGTCTTTATGGTAGCCATATTCTATTCAGTGTTTTCAGGTCCAACCACTAGTTTCTTGTTGTGCTGACAGCCTAAAAACTCAACTCCCACCAAGAAATTGCGTATCGGACAGAATTGATGACCGTCTGCGGTAGCCCTTCCGATTAAGAACTACCGCTCGTGATTACGAAATGTGTCCTGCTCCAACGTCGTTACGCGGAACGTAGTTCCCATAAGTCATCGTTGGATTTCGCGGGATTCTTGAGAATCCTGAAATATTTCTTCTATTTGGCAGTCAAGACCACACTGTGTGATGCAAAACTGATACTGATTGACCCAATCGTTCATTTCGATCTCCCAGTTCGGGTTTCCGTAGGAAAACTCGCGAACGGCGATCGTCCTATTTTGTTGAATGAAAAGCGTTTCATCGACCAACGCCTTTGCGTCTGATTTATTTACCTTGAGAAATCCACCTAGGCTTTTTTCTCCAAGAGCCGTAGTGATGTCCTCAATGGTAGTGTCATCGATTGTTGCACCAATTTTCTCCAGGTAGCCCTTGTCATTGAATTGATACCCCCCCTTATCGCCAGTCAAATCCAAAGTTCCGGCCAGAGGACGGGGAATGTGAATCATGAAAAATTGGTCTGAGTAAACAGGTTCAAGGGATACATTGTAGATGCGATTTCCTGTTCCCGCGACTTGTCCTGTCTTTCGATCAATAAAAATGGTCTCTTGGATCTCTCCTCGGATACCCGACTCGACCTTAAATTTGCAGGGGACACCTTTTGTGGCCCTAGGCAAACAGATGGCTGAAAACTTTCCATCCGATGAGCGAAATATTGGTCTCGTTTTAATGGAGGTACATCCGGATGAAGCGATGACAACCGCAGCATATGCCAAGGCGCAAAGCGTTGCTATTTGGAATTTCATCGTTGTTGCCCTTAAATTACTTTGCGTATGAAGTAGACGACTGGCAGTCTTTGGGGGCGCACAGATTGATGTACTGAGCGACGAATGATTCGATGTCACTTTGGCTGCACCGATTGACTGGAAATCGTTGAATTGCGATCGTGCGTTCCACTTTTGTAAGGTTGTTTTCTGATCCCGTGTCCGTCTTCACTCCGAATGCCGTAAGTGCTGCAGCAGCAAGTGCTGCAGAGTTTAGGATTGTTTCGTCAAGAGCTTTGTAATTAATCGATCTAATGACTCCCATTCCTTCGCGGTCGTAGACGATTGCAAACGAGCCTAGACCCGAAGCATTTTGTTTACGCTGACTTCGCGGATATCGGCAGAACGCGATGTCGCAGAGGGAATATGAACCAGTTTCTTGGGTGAAGTGCCAATCTCTTCAATTTTCCAATAGTCAGTCTGCAAGATCTTGACTTCAATGTGCGTTGGCACTTGAACCATCGCTGGAACGCCATGAACACAGCGGTCAGGATCCTCGCACATATTTCCTTTTGCGTCGACCTTCATAAAGGTTGTTTTTACCGTGCTACACCCAGAAAGAAGAGTGCACAGTATCAAAGCGGTCAGGTGTTTTCGCATGAGAGTGAACTTTCAGAATCTAATGCAGATGATGCGAGCATAGTTGGGGCGCCGCCTATGAGGTGAAGGGCGGTGGACCTGTCTTAGGAGTTTTCGGCAAATCGAGAGTAATCTGTTTATCCGTTTTGTTCGGTAATTGTCGGAAAGATAGTCGGGCTGGTTATAAGGCATTCTGTACGATTTCCTCAGACGCTACTCCTCTTTCAGGTCGCTAATGCGCACGACGCTTGTATTTCCAGTCACGAAAAATATAAAAAGTTAAAAATGGTTTCTGAGGCGTTTCTGAGGGATGTTTCGCTTGATTGTTAGGTTGGGGGGATGGAATTAGAGGGTTTCGTGGGGTTCGTTGTTGTTATGTTTTGTTTCGGTGAGTAGAACACAGAAGCATTCGGCATTTTAGAGTGGGCTGTGTTCAACCGGTTTCAGTCTCGAAAACAACGCTCTAACGCCTCCGTTTCGGGCCTGCAAACGCCTGCCTGGCGTACGCACTAAGACGTTTATGTCTCGTTTTCGCCCTTGTTGCTCCTCCTATGAACCTTAATCGTCGCCAATTTATTGGTAGTTGGGAGCGCAGGGATTACCGCTTCTGGAATCGCTCCTCAGCTCGAATCCTCTACCTCAATTCCAAAAGATCCCTAAGCGTCCGTTCTTTTGGGAATGTATTAACCTTGACAGTGAGAAGAATTGCTCAAAATATTCCAGTTGCAGCGAAGAGGTAAGATCGTTGTGAATAAACGATGAAGCCAGATAAGACGAACATCTGCTCACGTTCTAGTCATGCAAATGGATATATTTTACTTTTTTTGCGGTGATTCTAATTCACCCCCACGTGGAGGGGATGGGGCGTCATTCAGTAAGTTGGTGAGAGTGTAGAGGCCCTCCGAGATCGGGGCTAGCTTCCTTCGTTTGTCCTTTGGCTTTGCTTTTTCATCCGCTTCGTCCAGGAGTTCCTTCCATGACGCGTCGTACGCTGTGCGTTGGTTCGGTAGCAACTTCCAATTCAGCGGAGGGACGACCAAGTTGTCATTTTCCCTGAATCTTAAAGTGACTTCGTATAAGGCTGGATTATCGTTTTTGTTGTTCAGCCGGTTCCTTAGCAGTTTGAGTTCGAATTCTCCTCGCTCCTTTTGCGAGGAATCACGCACGTTGTTGGCAGCGAAAATAGGTCCAAGCGACGCATATTTAAAACCATTTGAGTTCTGCATGGTTCTATCGTCCACTTCACTGGTGTGATCCGATTCTGGAACATGCTCGATGCGGATGAGGATGAATTTCTCGCATCCTTTCTCTCGATTCAACGCGTCATTATTCAATGCGTCAATAACCTCGATTGCTGAAAGAAGCCCATCGTTATCTGCATAGCCGCCGTCGACGATGTGTCCAAGATTGATTTTCGCGTGAGGTGATGGGCGAGACGCGGGGCTGATGTAGGGAAACGTTGCGGAAAGCCGAACGGCAGTGGTTATCGGAATGTCCACTTTTCCATTGGATAGTTCCAGGAAGTTTTTGGGTTTCGACTGCGAGTCTGTATTGTCTTCCGCTTTCGACGAGCGCAATTCAGGGTGAGTAGAGAACAACACGCGGCGGCCGGATTCCGTCTCCGTCGCGTTAAAAATGACGTAGGGCATCAGGCCTTGAGCGGCGTCCTTATGCCATTCCATCAATGTTGGGCCGACTTCGTTAAGTTCACTATCGAGTCGGACTTTCCATAATGACTCTTGAACGTCTCCGCGATCCACGGTAATCCAACGATTGAAAGCGAATCGCACTGTATCAGGATATGTCAGACCCCAGAAAAGGGATTCAAGCGTAGACGTTGACGACCGTCGGCGTATCGATTTAAAGCCCTTTTGATACTTGTCATTGAGGAGCTCTTCCCCTTTTTGACTCGATGAATTCTTTGAGCTCGCCGAATCGTCGGTATTGTAAGCGACAAGGGGTTTGAAATGGTCCAAGTAGAACATCGTCCCGACCGACCCTCCCGAGACAGCGCTGATCAAGTAGAGCGAATCCTCAAACTTGCTGCCAAATCTCTCATGTAAGCCGGCAAGTACCGTCCCTGTCCATGCTGCTGCATGGATTCCTCCACCGGGAGCAACGACGATGATTTTGTAAGGTGGCGTCTTCGTTGCTTCGCTCTGCTTAGGATCCCTTTCGGGAGTCCCGTCGGCGGCGGATTGCTTGAGAAATGAGGCGGTATTTTCCTCCGTGGCGGGGATGGTTTTAAAATGGTGTTGGTAGGGGAGTGCTAATTGGATAAAGAAAAGTCCAGACACAAAGATAATAATCGCGGGAATGCGGTATCGGTCAAAGTAGAAGGCAATCACCGAAAACGCGGTCTCCCAGATAACAAGAATGAGTACAAGGTAGAACGCAGGGCTATAGGCGTGT
>Ga0255127_1000784_pt1 | contig 14452 bp, 17 predicted proteins | sample Law_Miss_RepB_8d_FD_188555 | JGI IMG/M metagenome (GOLD analysis project Ga0255127, IMG submission 188555) | Freshwater microbial communities from St. Lawrence River, New York, United States - Law_Miss_RepB_8d | ecosystem: Environmental > Aquatic > Freshwater > River | place: USA: New York...
TAACCAGATAAACGCCAAACACAACAAGCGCGAAGATGACAACAATGCCACCAACAACAATTAAGATTTCAACAAGCTCTTCACGTTCTTGCTTCGCCCTGAGCGCACGGTCACGGGCCAGTTGCATATCGAGCTTGTCTTGCTTGTTCATCTCAGCAACACGGACCATGATGGAATTCCACACATCCATGTTATTGGGGAAGAACAACCCCTTAACCTGTTCCTCAAAGTCTCGCTGGGCTTTGAGATCAAGCTCGATCTGAACAGCCTGCCCCATGTTGGAGCCGCCCTTCTTCTTAGCCTGCTTCAGGGCCTTGGAGACCTCATGCTTTTGTTCAAAGTACTTGCCAAGCAGAGGGCCGAGGCTGCGAACATCATCAGCTGTTTTGGATGCCTGCTTGATGAGAGAGACCGTCTTCTGGACAGCCGCCATCGCCGTTAAGGCCATTGTGATCGGTTCCATCAGACAACTCCACGGATCAACAGAATTATTTCTCTAGCGCAATAGACAACAAACGCTACGAGACAGGCCGCTGCTATAAAGCTAACGGCCCAGTCTTTCATTGCTTGTCGGCTTTGCCGTCCAGCTTGTCAAAGATTTGCTTGAGTATGGACTTGACCTCTGCAATATCTGACCTGTAATCATCTTTCGCAAGGTACGTATGCGGCAGATCGTTCACCTTGTCTTCCAGCTTCTGAATCGTGCGAGTCAAACTGTTGAAAACGTAGACAGCCAAGAAACCTCCGACCGAAACTACAATGTTGAAGAGTTGTTGGTTGTCCATGTCAAGCCTCAGAAAACAATGGCGATATTATGCCGCAGCCGACCAAGGTGTGCCAGTGGCGGTCACAGGGTTTTTCTGCAAGGCAATGTTCTGAGCCAGAGAAGCCTCTGTTGCGTCCTTGTCCACGCCCGATGCCCAGCACCAGCCCAGCACTTCAGCCTCGGTGACATCAGCGTAAGGGATGGTGGGGGAGCCATCAGCCCATGAGCAGGTGGAGTAGATGGAGGCGCTGTATTCACCGTCAACGGCTGTGCAGGTCCAGTGGGCTGTGGTGATGAAGCCTGTTGCTACATCGTAATTGGTGGCTGTGATTGTCCAAGTTGCGGTCATGATATTTCCTTTCAATTAACCCATGCGGTAAAGCACGAAAGTGTTTGTCGCAGTGCGACGAATGCGGAACTGCGCAGATGTCCCAGTGGCAATTGTCAAACCACCCAGCGATGTTACGCCAGTGTTGATTGCCATTGTGATGGTGCCGGAGGCAGTGTTGATGACGGTGAAGTCATAACCCAAGTTGACCGCAGCCCAAGGAACCAGAGTCTCCATCGTTGTACCCAGAGGCATCGTCACGGTGTAGCTTGTGCCAGTCGTGTTGATGATCTGGCCTTGGATGTTGGCGTTGGTCAGAGTCGCTGTGGTGCTGATGGATGCAGGAGCGGGTGCCCAGACGACCACTGCACCAGCTTGGACTTGCACGTTACCTGAAGCGTCGATACGGGCGCGTTCGGTGCCGTTTGTGGCAAACAGCAAAGGGGAATTGCTCGTTACAAAGATTTCCCCGGTGTTTGCGCCAGAACGAATTTCCATGCTGCTTGGGCTTGTGCCAGTCCTTTGCAAACGGAGTGTGGCGTTCGTGCTGTCTCTTTCAATTTCCAAACCGCTACCCGAAGCAAAGGCAGGGGCACTCGTCCCAATACCCAAATTCCCACTTGCATCCAGCGTCATCGCCTGTGTGAAGGTGATGGCAGCATCCGCTGTACCGGAGGGGGCGTTGTACCAGATGTGCTGGCCGTTCAACTGCGTGTATTCGGTTGCAAAACTGGAAGCGATGTATTTGCGTGCAGAGCCGTCAAAGAAGTAGTTGTACCCAAGATATGCTGCTGCATTGGTTGCCCAGAATGATGCGTTGCGGTTTTGAAGGGCCGTACTTGTAGCACCCCAAGCACTCGGAGTAACTCCCAAGCCGAGGTTGCCGGAGGAGTCGATGCGCATGCGTTCTACGCCTGTCGCACTGGTGCTGTCTGATGTCGCAAAGGTCAGGCTAACCAAATTTCCAGCAGAATTCTCAATCACGCTGACAATCTTTGCCTTCGCGCCTGTACCGTTGGTAGAGGCATCGTTGGCGTAGAAGTCAATTTCACCGATGACGTTCCCGGTCGTCAGCGCCGTGTTGGAGTTTTCAAGCGTCAAGACCGCGCCAGTAGAGCCAGAGCCGCTTGGGTTAAGCAATGAGCGTGGCGAACTCGTCCCAATACCCACGTTGCCGGAGGCGTCAAGGCGCATCCGTTCGGTGGGTGTTGCCGAGTTTGTTCCGTTGCCGAAGATAAGGTTGCCGCTACCATCGTTGTAGATTCGGCTGTCAAGGCCGCCAGCAGGAACTGTTAGCAACAATTCAGGCGAAGCCGCTGTTACTTGCAAGCGCCCTTGAACAAGAGTCTCACCAACAACGTCCAGCGTTGCAGAAGGCGAAGTCGTCCCGATACCCATGCTACCTGCGCTGGTTATGCGGACTTTTTCTGTTGCCGCTGCACCTGCCGCCGCTGTCCAGAAAGCCAACGCTCCACTGGTCGCAGCAGAAGCTGTGTCAGCAACAGAGCGAATGCGGCTTACTGCTTGCGCCCCAACACCGCTGGTGTCGTTTGAGTAAAAGTCCAATGTTGCAACAATATCGCCAGCAGCCCATGACACCTTACTTTGTGTGTCCCGAATGTTGAGGGTTGGAGTAGTGCCAGCCACATCAAGGTTGCCAACAGGCGAACTCGTCCCAATACCCACGTTGCCTGCGCTCGTGATGCGCATGGCTTCGGCGCTGGTGGGTGAAAACGTAAAGTAAGAACTGCCTGCGGTCGAAATAAAGTCTGTTCGGTTGGCGCTAGCTGCTCCATCCCCATAGTTGCGGATGTAAAAGTTATTACCCTGCCCTTGCAGATAAAGAGACGCAATCGAATTCGCTCCGGTGTTTTGGTTGCTTACTCGCAAACTTACTTCACTGTCAGCACTTTCCACTACATCCAGCCTATAAGCGGGCGAACTCGTCCCAATACCCACGTTACCGCCCGTGATGCGCATGGCTTCCGTAAACGTGGAGGAGCCGTAAGCCGCGTTTGTGTTGCTACCAAACCGTAACGGCCCAAAAGCAGAAAACCTAACCCCGGAACTGCTGCTAGGGTCATAATCAATAAACCCGTAACTGCCTGTATTGCTAAACATCAAGCCAGTAGTTGCTCCAGAACCACCAGACGAATGTACAGAATAACCAGCTTTGGTTGTAGATACAGAAGTATTTACGGAGGCGTTAAGTGAAGTACTCGTCCCAATACCCACGTCACCAGCAAAGTAGTTGTCAGCAGTGCCGCTGGCATAGATGTTCCACTTGTTGGTGCCGCTGGTGACAAGGGAGGTGATGCCGTAGTTGTTTGTGCCTTGGGTTTGGTCAACGATGTAGAGACCGTGCAGGTTGGTGATGGTAGAGCCAGCGCCTTTTACTGGGTCTGCTGCGAAAAACGAAGCGGCTTGCGAAACAGTAAACACCTCTGCTGCGGTGCCCAATTGAGCAGAGAAAGCGCGGATATTGGCAGTTGCCGCAGAAGTCCCTGTTGGGTACGAGTAAACCCCCGTTTGATTTGGCCCCGACAAGGCGTATCCACGAGCGTAAAGCGCAATTGTGCTGTTAGGACCAGTGCCCACACCCATATACCCGTTCACCGTCACAGTGTCGGTTGTGGCATCGCCAAGGGTTGTGTTGCCTGTGACGTTGAGCGCAGTAGAGCCGAGTGTCGTCCCATCAAACGTCAGCGCAGTCCCCGTGGTCAGGACTTTGGAGCCGTTGAGGTACAAAACCCCAGCCGCAGTCCCGGTAGAGTAAGAGCCACCAATTTGGATTTTGTCTGTGTTCAGATTGCTGAAGTTTGCGTCGACTTCAGTGTTCGTCAAGGGTGTGCCCTTGACGCTGCGCAATACGATGGTGCTCATACTTACCTTCCTGTTCTATCCACGGCAGAAACAAATTAGCTTACTGTGACTGTCCAAGTAATACTCAAAGAGTCACTAGCGCCTTTGTTCACGACAGCAAATTCAGTGCGGCACAGCAATGTACCGGCTGAGGATGCGTTGAAGATACCAGCTTCGGTCACAGCGCCAGTGCCAGTGCCAGCACCGAAAGATGCGACGTAAGTCACTACAGCACCAGACGCACCGCTGGAAGTAAGGCCTACACGACCCAGCTCAGTACCCAGAGTGTTGTCAGCGGGGTCTGGGTTTACCGTACCAGAGCCGATGGCCATGTGGCTCATAGCTGTGGGAGTGCCAACCATACGGCCTGCAATGTAGCCCTTGCCGGACGTAACGACCAAGTTCTTGACGTTCTGTTCTTGCTTGAGCTTACCGTCTGGGCCGTACAGTTTGATCTGCAACGCGCCTGTGGCTTTGACTGTTTCTTGGATCATCTCATTCTCCTATGCGAACGTGCGGTACTCACCGACGTAGTCTGCTTCAAAATATGTCAAGTCACAGTACCCTTGTGAGATCACTGAGCCAGACTCCGTAAAACCAAACGTATCTGCGACCGCTTTGCCGGTGGACCGTACTGCTGAATCCGCTGTACCCGCCGTGTCGGAGAGAATTTTGGTGGACGTTACAACCGTAACATCTGCAGCCGTTAGTGTATCCGCAAGTGCCTTACTAAAGCTAGCCCGCGTAACTGAAGACATGCTGAACGCGTCAGCGAGTGCCATGGCCACCTCAATGGCCTGCGCGTCCGGGACACCCAGCGAGTCCGCAAGCATTGTAGCCACGTCAAAAAACTGCGCGTCTGCAATAAAAGCGATGTTGTTGATGTACTTCTCGTATATCCACGTACTGCCATCTTCTACGTCTGCCCCGTCATTCATGGCAAACGCGTCAGTCAGCAATTTCGCTACAGCCCGGCTCGTGGCGTCGCTTGTCGTCGCAGTATCCTGTACCAACTTGGAGGGCACCAACGTCACGACTTCTGTTATGGTCGCGACTTCCGTGAACGTGCGTAGCGTAGTTTTGACGATGTTGATGACGTCAGCAGCAGAGACTGTTTCAACCAGACGTTTGCTTATAGTGCGCAGCGTTGTGTCAGCAGTGGCGACAGAGTCAACCGCAGGTTTGCCAAAAACCAGTACAGCAACGTCTACAGCAGTTGTGGTATCTCTGAATCGCTTGTTGAATCCAAGCTCATCCAGTACGGCTATGGCTGCGGCATTAACATAGGAAACTGCAAACCCAGCGTCCACAAAACTTGGCGTGGCTGCTGCGGCCACGTAGCTCGTAGCTGCCAGCGGGGTTATCGCTACTACCGCTGCACCGATCTTTACAGCGCTGGTCTCGGCTACAGGCGTAACAACGCCAAGGTCAGCACCCAGTTGGACAGTGCTGACGGTAGCCTTGGTCATCAGAAGTCCTGACGGAGCTTGAATTTCAGCAGGTCGTAGACAGTTTGGATCGTGGTGTTGGCAAACGTGATCTCGATTTCACCCTCGTAATCCCCAGCGTCACCGTCAAGGATCGTTGGTTCGTCAGACCAGAAGAACACCACCACACCGCCAGCGCCGTTTGTAACAGTACCAGTCAGCGTTCCGCGCAGTGTCGTAGAGCCAACAGCTCTGAATTTCAGGCGCACAGTGGCACCCGTCACGTTGATAGCCGCGCCTGTCGTGGTGTCTGTCAGTGTTACTGTGAGCGCCGGGGCGGTATCGCCCTGCACGAGTCGAATCTTCTCAGCCATGTGAGCTCCTTATGCCGCTGGGCGCTGGCGCACCATCATGTGGACACCGCGAAAATCACGAATGCGAGCGTTGGTGATAGCCCGCTCATACAAGCCCTTGTGCATGCCAGCCAGAGCCACGTCAGACCATTCTTTGCCGGGGATCATGGCGAGCTGAGCGATTGCGCCGCTGACCAACGTATCAGCCCAAGTCTCGTAAATCCAGTCTTCTACGCCTGTGCCAGCGCGGTTTGGCTTGAGTACAGCGTACACCTTGAGCGTGGTGCGCTCCTCCGGTATTGGGAAGATGCGGATGCTGTTGTCGGCCTGAATCCAATACTCGCGTGGCTCGCCAACCTCGGTCAGCTTCTCAGCGCCAATCAAGCGCAAATCGGTACGCGTGAGGGTGTGCTCGCCGTACACTACAGAGATGACGTTCTCGACAAGCCCAGTGTCAGGGTCAAGGTCGTAGTCAACTTGGTTGGGAGCCACATACACAGCGCCAATCTGCTCGCGCCACAAGTACGTGCGGGCGAAGAAATCAGAAGCCGTAGAGGCCAGATACAGCTTTAAGCTGGGGTCTGGACACCCGGGCAAATGCGGGGCCAGCAGTGGAAGAAAGTCGGCCCACAGTTTTGCCATTATGCAGCTCCCGGCTGCGATGCAGCGTTAGCCTGCGCTGAGGCACCCAGAGCAGTCTGGAAGGCTTGGTAGTGAGCCACAGCGCGTTGAGCATTGGCTGCGTACTCTGCGTCCTTGCTGTATGCGCGGTAGAGCACATAGTCCAGCAATGCGTTGAAGTAGCTGTCGTCAATGCGGATGACTTCGGTCGTAGCTGAGTTAATCAGCTGAGCCTCTGTCAGCGTGTGTGCCAACGGCACCGAGGAGTAAACCACTTCAAGCCGAGCAGAGGTCGAAGCTGGGGGGTACACCAGAAATTCTTTGGGCAGGCGTGGGTCAAACATGTAATGCTGGATGTCTACAGTTTGAGTCTCTGCGTACCAGTTGCGGCGCTGGTCGTCGAGCATGCGACGATTCACCAAGCGGACTGCGCCCTTGGCAGACGAAGTAGCAGTGTTGCGCACGACTTCAATGACGCGAAGTGCTGATGCAAACGTGGTGGTTACGACTTGTCGAGCTCCTGCGACGCAGGTGAACTCGCCAGTTGCCGTGTTGGCGTCTGGGCGAAGATTGACAGCCTCACGATAGCTGTCGTTGAGCCATCCTTGCAGCTCCAAAACAGGCCACCGTACAGATGTGGTATCTTGGAGCAGCGTCTGCGCCCGAGAGATAAGGTCTACAACTTTTGCGGTGGCCATGGTCTACCTCACAGTTCAGGCTCTACATCAGCCGATTCTACCGCAACGGGCTCAGCTGGTACATCTTTTGCCTTGCGAGTACGTGTGGTCTTGGCTTCCGACTCGGCCACGACTTCGTTGGAGTGCTTGTTGGCCAACTCTTGGCCTTCATCAGTGTATTCCCACTCGGTGCCGTTCATGCGGGCCAAAATGACAATCTTGTTGTCAACCACGGCACGGGCTTTGTTGGACAGAATTTCGCCGTCGAGGCGGGTCAGCAGATCAAGTACGTTCATTCTTCACTCCAAAATGTAAAAAGGGGCTCCGAAGAGCCCCTTTACTGTATCACCGATCAGGTGGCAGAGCCAACCTGAGCGACAACCAAGGCTTGAGGTTTCACAACCTTGCGGCCATACACAGCCAGACCACGGACGATGTCGCCGAAGTCAGTCTGGTTACGCAGAGGCTCAGTCTTGTTGATGGTCATGGCGAAAGACGTTGCAGCCTTTGTACCAGCGATCATCGTACGACGTGCCTTAGCACCGGACACAGCGCCGCCTGTGGAGGTAGCGGACAAGCCAGCCACCAGAGCCTTACCAGCTTCGCCTTTTGGCAGCAGGTTCGACACGTACACAGAGAAGCGATCCAACATACCGATCTTGCCGGTACGGATGGTGCTGGACTGGTCACCAGTGAAGTACGCCTGAGCGATGCTCGATTGCATCAACAGGTGACGGTCATAGGGCGACAAGATCAAGAAGCGACCATCTTCAGGCACGTTCTGCTCGTCCAGCACTGTGGACATGCGCAAGATGGCCTTGAGCACGTTCTCAGGAGTGGCTTGGTCGACAGGGGTGGTGTCTGTGCCCAAGTTGTAGGCAGCAGAGATAGCACCAGCAGTAGCGCCTTCGTTGGCAGCGGCGGGGCCTTCGGTCACGAAGCTGTTGAAGAACACTTCGTTTTCGATGGCGATCTTCAGCTGCTTGGCAGCGTCTTCGGTGAACATGTTCATCAAGTTCATGTCGGACTGGTAAGCCAACACGTCGTTGACTTGCACGCCGAAGTACTTGCCCTTGTTGACTTGCATGTCTTGGAAGCTGGGGGTAGGCACTTCGTAGGACAGGTTCTGGCCAACAGTGTAGTCAGAGATGCTGATCGAAGGAGCCAGACGGATACGCACGGTATCGCCTTGGTTCTTCAACTCGCCTTCGTAGTCAGTGTTAGTGACTTCAGACAACATGGTGTTCTGGTAGAACTTGGCCAGCAACTTGCCAGACCACAGGGTCGGGATGAAAGCGCCGGAGTACGATGGGTTGGTGTCAAATGCACCAGAGCCGGTGACGGGATAAACTGCAGCCATGATGGCCTCCTAAATAAAACAGGTTGGGGTAGTTGCCTTGTCCACGGATTACGCTGTTACGCGACCTTCCATGAACGCTGCATCAATTTCAGCTTCAAGTTTCTTTGCCTCGTCGACGCGCCCCTTGACACCCAGATCAGTCGCCTTGCGGAACATCTTTTCGATGTCTGCGTTGGTGTAGACCTTACCTTTTTGAGAGGTAGGGGGTGTGCTTGTGGCACTACGATTCGGCTGAATTTGACGCTCAAGCTCTTCGGTTTTGTCGGCAGTGGGCTCTACTGGCGCAACGCTCTTTTTGAACATCGCCACGTAGTGTGCTACTCCTTCAGCGTCGCCTCGGTTGAACGCTTGTTGTGCAACAGTGGATCGTGGGGCTCGGAGCAGCGGGTCAACTTCGTTGAGCCAAGCAATCCACTTGGGATCGGCATTGACTGCTTCAAAGTCCGGCACCATACGGTACAGGCGCTGCTCAAAACTGGCTTCGGACACTTGAGTACCGGTGCTGGTCAACTGCTCGCGCAGCTTCTCGTTCTCGGCACGCATGGCGTCTAGCTCACCACGAAACTCTGCTGCCACTTCGCGGGCAACTTTGCGCTGGACTTCGATCAAGTCCGAACCAAATGCTTCAACATCAGCATCAGTCACCAACTTCTCAGCAGCTTTGGGCTTGGCAGGCTCAACCGGTTTGGTCTCGCTGGCTTTGCGGAGGTTATCCACTTGGGCCTTGAGGTCACGCAGGTCTGCATGCAAGCGAGGCACTTCAGCGTCGTACATGCCCTTGAGGGTTTTGTACTTCTGCTGCCATGTCTCTTCCGCTACGACTGGTTCAGTCGGTGTCGGCGTTGGCTCAACAGGCTTGGGCTCTGCAGGCGCGGGCTGTGGGTCTTGGGGAGGCTCTGCTGGGGTTGGCGCAGGGTCTGCGGGGGCAGGGTTCTGTGCGTCGGTCAGCTGCTTTTCCAGTGCTTCCAGTTCACGTAACTGAGCTTCTACTTGTCTTGGCAATGCCATTCAATTCTCCTTGGGCTCCAACTCTGCTTCAGGCTCCTACTGCGGTCTGCCGTTCGCATAATGGTTTGCTCGGATTTACAAAATTCGGATCACTTGATCCGGTCGAAGACCTCTGACGATTTTTCAACCGCTTCGAGGAAATCTGATAAGGCTTGGGCCTGACCTTGGAGTCGGTGTATGCGGTGCGGCTCTTCTGCAACCATCAAGGAGTTTTTGGTCTCCTCAAGTTTCATCCGAAACAGCGCCAACAGCGGCTCGTTTTCTTGCAGCTTGCAGCGAATCAACGCTTGCATGTGCTGCCGGTCAGGCTTTTGGCCTACAAAAATCTTCATGTGTGGATTCTATACAACAAATTCAGAAAAAGTCAAACTCCGTTGGGGCGTGGCGAAATCATATTTCCCTCACGACCACCAACTTGGCTGCCGTCAGGCAGCATATTCTTCGGCGCTGGGCCTTGTGTCATGCCCGGAGCGCCGCCTTGCAGTTCGCCTGCGATCATGGCCAGCTGCTCTTGGAGCTGTGCGTTTTGCTGCTGCAGAGTCTGCATGGCCGTCAGCGTTGGGCGGTCTGGCACGATGCGGTTCACGTTGCCGCTCAGGTTGCGGGCCTGCTCGCGCAGAAGCTCCGCTGCACCGTCCATACCGACGATCTGCTGGGCCACTGGGCTGTTGAGCACAATCTGCAGGAACTCGTTGCGGCGAACTGCCTCAGCTTCCTTGACCACCAAGCTGGTCGCGCCCTTGGCCACAGCCTTGACGTCACCGATCAGGTCTGGGTCTTTGCTGTAGCGCAGGTTGTCTTGGTACAGACGCTCGATAGAGGGCACGATCACGTTGCGGTCGATGTTGCTGATGACCTGCTTGATGCCCTTGCCAGCGTTGGAGATCAGCATGGACAGGCCAGACGACGTACGGCCAGCGCCACCCGAGGGGTCGCCAGTCATGTAACGCGGAATCATGGTGTCCTCGTCGGCGCGGGCTGAGAACTTCTCAAACACGGCCATGAGTTCCTGAGCGTTGCTGTTGGGCTGGAAGAACTGCAGCGGCTGCGAGCCGTCGTTGAACTCAGAGCTCTGGAACTGCCAGATTTTCCATGGGTACATCTCTGTGATGTCCTCGCCCGGGGGCAGGCGCGACACGTTCACACCCACCTGCGGGCCAGAGCTGATGCCCATGTTGTTGGCCAAGCTGCGAGCAGCGGCGTTCACCATGTTCTGGGAGTCGCGGCACAGGTCAGTCACGCCCTTACCGGCGACAGCGCCGGGGACTTTCTCGTAGGATGTCACGTAGTACGGCTTGCGGCCCAGCGGGTCGTAGTTCAGCACAGCGCGGATCACTGTGGAGCCGACCAGCCACACCTCGCAAGGGTAGTTCAGGTCTGGGTCAGGAATCTCTTTCTTCGACAGGCCCCAGTCGAGCAGGTCGCTGCCCTTGACGCTGTCCCACATCTGCAGGGCGTCGATCAGGTCTGTCGTGAAGATGGTCTGGGTGGTGTCCTTGCCTTCAGCCGTAGCTTGGGCGCTGTCAGTCCACAGCCACTCGTTCAGGTTGCCAGTATCGAAGCTGTTGAGCACGGAACGGATCGCGTCGTCGTTGTACCCGGGCACGCCCATCAGAGCCTGCAGGTCTTCACGGGTCATGCGGTGGCGCTCAACAATGAAGCCGTCCTGAATGTCTGAGGCCCATGGTGCCCAGTAGAGCATGAACGGGTCAACCCGCTCCCACTCGTTGCGAATCTCTTCAGACGGCACCAGCTGGCCGTTTTGCCAAGCCATGGTCTTGCGCTTGCGTTTTACCGGGCCTTTGAGCACAGCGAAAGGGAACGTCACGATGTCGTCCAAGAACGCATTCAGGGCGTCGGTCCAGTTACCCTCGATGAGCTGGTCCTCCATCTTGAGTTCCATGCGGTCAACGCGTTCGTTGGCTTCCTCGCGCAGACGGCGCATCGCTGCGTCTTTCATCTGGGCTGCGGACTCTCGCAACTGTGTGGGGTCTGGCATGGCCAAGCCCTGCTCCATCATGACCTGCAGCTGCTGCTGCATGCTGGCCATCAACTCTTGGACCAACTCAGGCGGCAGAGTGGGCTCAGGTGTCGCCTCAAGGCTCCACGGCTTGTCAGAGCCAGTACCCAGCAAGGTATCCCGCAGCCAGCTCGTCGCGGCACGGCACTTCACCGAGGACAGCTGAATGTAGATTTCCGAGCCGCCTTGGCGCTTGATGTCAGCCAGTTTGTCAGGGTCATACTCGCCGTTGCGTTGGCGCAAACACTGCAGCATGCGCTCCTCGATGGTCCGTTTGGCTTCGCGTGAAGACTCCCAGCGCTTGCGTGCGTGAGCTGCCAAGCCTTGGATGACCTGCGATGCCTGCATGTCTGAGTTGCGTTTCTGCGACTCCCGCTCCAAGTCAGAGCTGCGGGCGACGGGAATGAGAGCGATGCCTGTGGCCATAGTGGCTCCAAGAAGATATTGCCTAAATTGTACCCCTAGCGGGTGGACGGTCAAGAGTACGAATAGCCGGACTTCTTGATTTCACGCCGCCCAGAGCTGAGCGTAGCCCCCCGGATGTTCATGTCGATGACCGAGTCGGCGTACTGATTGGCGTCGTGGACGTGCGAAAACTGGTTCTTGTCTGGCTTGTCTTCCATCTCGCCAGACTTCTTGATCTTGTACCGGTAGCCATACCGGAAACCCTTGATGAGCTGCGTACAGCCCGGGTCGATCAGGTACATCGCCTTACCTTCCAACTGTTGTACAAGCAAGCGCTCGACTGCCTGCACGCGCTTCTCGGGATCGTTAGTGGGAGGGCGTTGGCACTTGAACCCAGCCTGCTTGACGATGTCCACCAACGACATCTCGCCTTGCTGCTGCTTGGCGTACCCAGCCGGGTCTGGCGCAACGAGGAACGAGCAGCCCTGCATGTTGTTCGCGATGAACGGGTTCAGCTTGGTGCGCAGAAAGGTCTCGATGCCCATGTTCTCCGACGTCAGCTCAGCCAGAGTCACGACACGCCCGCGTGGGTCGCGCTGCTTAAACACCGCTGCCGGTGTGCGCCCGAAGTCCAGACCGATGATGACCGGGTAGTCCTCGCTGCGGATCGGCTTGATCTTGTCCTTAGACACATGGAATTCATGCGTGAACGTCTTCTCGTACACCGGGGTGCCAGACAGCGAGCGGCCATACTCCGAGCGCAGATACACCCGCAGCCAATCCTCAGTCTTGCCCGGGATGATGTTGGGGTAGTACTGCTTGGGCAAGTGGTTGTAGTTGTCGCACTCAGGATTAACAGTCCACTCGTTGTCATCCTTATCCAGCAGCACCTCTTCCGGCTCTTCGCCAAACCGCTCAAGGTACACAGCTGGCTTGATGATCGCTGCAGGCTGCTTGTGGATGGCCCAGTTGCTCGGCGGGTTCTCCATCTTGTCGTGCCACCATGTGTCCTCGTCGGGCATGTTGGTATCGAACAGCGCACACGACCGGGTGGGTCCACCGTCCTTGGCCGACGGATATCGGTTCAGACGTGACAGCAGACCGTCCACAACCTCACTGTTGAGTTCTCGGCTCTCGTTTCCCCACAAGAACGTGGTCTCCAGTGACAGCGCTTTTCGTACGTCGTCTGGCGTATCCAGCGGAATGAAAATCCATTCCGACTCGACCTGAGTCCCATCTGGCAGCTTGGCCATCAGGATAAACGTCTTCTCCACAGCCTTCCAGATACCAGCCTCACCGGGCGGCAGCCAGTCAAACACCGTCTTACGCGTCGTGAGCGCCAGCTGGTCAGCCGTGTTACGCACGATGATGGCCCGTGTCCGGCGTATACCCTTGGCGTTAGGCTTCTGGCCACAGGCTAGTCGAACCAGCTCATGTACGCAAGTAACGGACTTACCACCCCCGACTGGCCCCGCCAGCACCCTGACGTAGGATTCATCCAGCATGAAGTTACGCTGGGTCTCGGTCGGTTTGTAGTTGCTCATTTTTTCAGTGTCGCTGCGTTGGTCTTGGCGTCGTATTTGTAGTCGCCGGGCTTGTTCTTACCGCCGCTGTACTTTGACTCCCGGTCCTTGGCCCGCCCATCGTTACCCAAATCCTGACGCTTCTTACCCGCCGCAGTCAACGTGCCATCCGACTTGATGTGCCCACGTTTAACCAACAGGCCGTGCGCGATGCCGCTGGCGTTGTCTTCGCCCCGCGCAGCGATCTGGCGTGTCAGTCTTGTTTCCAGTTTGGATTTAGGCATTCTTGATCTCCTTGACCTCTGCGTCCAGTGTAACCGGCGTGATGGTCTGCTGGTTGCTCAAACTGATACTCTGGCCACCGCCCAAGTCGATGCTGATACTGAACCCCGGGCCAGTGTCCTTGACTTTTTCCTCCTTGGGCTCCAGACCTGCGGCCTTGATGAGCGTCTTGAGGACTTCATGCTTCTGGTTCAGGCTGGCATCTTGGGACGCCGCAGTGACGTACACCTGATCGAGCAACTCACCAGCCATCCATGCGGCCTTGGCCTTGAACGTGACGCCATTTTTCTCGTACTCAGAGCGTTTGACCTGAATTTGGAGCTGAAACCAAGGCTGCGCGGCTAATTCTTGGTACTGCTCGATTGATAGACCGTGGCGGCTGGCCACAACCAGCTCATCTTCTAGGCCAAGGGCCACCGAGGCCACCATCTCTTCACTGATTTGCGGGAACGAGACGTTTTTGGGGCGGTATTCCAGCGGCGAATCGTCCATGGGGGTGTCATCAGCCAGCATTTGTGGTCTCCGCAGCAGCTTTTTGCGCTTTTTCCACGGCTTGAGCGTACTTTTCCATGGCAATTCTGGCCATTTCTGCCGAGGAAACGCCCTTTTTGGTGGCCATTTGCTTGTATTTTTCGATGAGTTCTGGGGGTAAAAACAGGTTCCAGCGCTTCATTTTTGGTCCTTAAAAGGTGTGTATACACACATTCTACCGGGTTTTTTCGTATTTTTTGTGGTTTTTTAGCAACAGGTGTGTATGTGTATACATACGTTTTATGGATGGTATAGGCAAAAAGTACTACGAGGTGTGTATACACACGTC
>Ga0255127_1000788_pt1 | contig 14378 bp, 11 predicted proteins | sample Law_Miss_RepB_8d_FD_188555 | JGI IMG/M metagenome (GOLD analysis project Ga0255127, IMG submission 188555) | Freshwater microbial communities from St. Lawrence River, New York, United States - Law_Miss_RepB_8d | ecosystem: Environmental > Aquatic > Freshwater > River | place: USA: New York...
CGCGAGGGAGATCAAGGTGTCGACGTTCCAATGCTCGCTCCGGCCCGGTCCCGCTGCCGCTTCGTGGAGGTGCAGGAAGGCTCGGGGAAGGTGCGGCGTTCGGAGTGCCCCAACGGGGCACCGCATACCAGCCCGGGGTGAAACCCCGGGTATGGCGCACAAATGGAGCGTTCTGAAGGAACGCCGCATACACTCGGGTGTTCTCACCTGTTTTGCGGTGGCAGGGTGCCAGGGCTGGCGCTGGGGATCCGTGCCTCGACGGGGCTCCGCGGGACCTGTCCTGCGCTCGCAGGGAACGTTGGGACAGGATCGGCGTTCGCGCTGGCGCGCGAGGGGGATCAGGGTGTCGACGTTCCAATGCTCGCTCCGGCCCGATCCCGCTGCTGCTTTGTGCTCAGCAGGCCCGGTCTTATTGCAGCGAGCCGGCGGATCAATGGGTGTGGGTTGTGAGGACTTTGCCGGCTTGTGCGGGGTGATCGCAGCGGAGGGCTTGGTCTTGTCTGGGCTTGGGAGTGGGACTGAGTCAGGGTTTTTTTCAATGAAACGGGGTGGGATGTTTCGCTGGTGGATTCTTGGGGTGGCTTTGGCTGCATTGGCTTGGGCGGCGGATCGGCCGGCCAATTCGTTGCCCGGTGCCTTGCGCTGGATGGTGGTGGCCCATCGCGGGGAACATGTCCGAAATCACGAGAACACTCTGGAGGCCATCGAAGGCGCGATTCGGGCGGGCGCAGACTTGGTGGAGATGGATGTGCGTCGCTCCCGTGATGGGCAGTACTTGCTCATGCACGATGCCACGGTCGATCGGATGACCGATGGCAAGGGTCGGGTTTCTGAGAAGACTTGGGCGGAGTTGTCGGCGCTGAAGGTGGCTGACAAGGCGCGGACCAATATTGCGTCTTCTCGGATTCCGCGTCTTCAGGAAGCTCTGGAGGCCTGCCGGGGTCGGATCCAGGTGTACTTGGATTTCAAGGCCGGGGATCCGGCCGACGTGGTGCGCATCCTGAAGCAGGCGGGGATGGAGTCGCGGGTTTGGGTGTACGATCACCCCGGCGGTGCTGTCCGCTGGCGCAAGGTGTTGCCGGGTGTCCGGATGATCTTAAGCCCTCCAGCCGAGGCCCTCCGCGATGAGGAGGCGCTCCGTCAATTCGTCTCCCAATACCGTCCGGAAGTCGTGGATCAGGCTCCGTCACGGGAGTTTGTGGATTGGTGCCGGGATTTGGGCATTCGAGTTTGGCCAGACATCCAGCGTCCCGACGAGCGGGCGGGTTATTGGGAGCGCTTTCTCGGGCTCGGGGTCGATGGGGTGCAAACCGATCACCCGGCCGAACTCAAAGCCTGGCTTGATTCGGTGAAATCCAAGTGATGCCTCTACCCCAGGGGTTGAAAACAGTGATGCGAGACGGTGTTGGGGATTTGTTCGATGGGCTACGACAACGGGTGGGGTTGCTCCGTTTTCTGAGTTGGGCAGACGCTCGACGGTGGTCGAGGTGGTCGGTATTTGCTGATTCTGGCCTCGGAAATAGCTCGGCTCCGTGTTAGGAATTTCCCTGCGCTGGATGGGCTGACATCAGGGGTTCCGCCCCGCTTTCTTTGCGGCTATTCCGCCGATGAGTAGTTCTCCATGCAGTGATGGATCTCCGATTTTTCATGATCTCGAACCTTCGATGGGTACCTGCAACGGTTTTGGCCCTCCTCCTGGTCGCTCGATTGGGCACCGGATGTTCTCCTGCCGACACGTCCACGCCCGCAGCTGCGGCCGCGGCGCCCGCGGTGGTGACGGTCGCCCCGCCGGAGTCCATCCCGTTCACGCCGACGGAGACCCTCAGCGGCCGCATTGAAGCCGTGGAATCGGTCGAGATCCGTCCTCGCGTTTCGGGCTACCTGACGGAGGTGCGTTTCCAGGCCGGACAGGTCGTTCGCAAGGGACAGGTGCTCTTTGTCATCGACCCGAGACCCTTCGTTGCGGCGGTGCAGCGGGCCGAGGCGGAGGTGGATTCGGCGAAGGTCCGACTGGCTACGGCGGGGCGCGAGTCGGTTCGAGCCGAGCAACTGCTGAAGACTCAGGCCATTTCGGTGGAAGGTGCTGATCAAAGGGATGCCCGGATGGGCGAATCCAAGGCAGCCCTGGCGGCCGCGATGGCCCATCTTGAAACAGCTCGAATCAACCTGGACTACACCCAAATTCGATCACCCATCGACGGTCGGGTGGGTCGGGCGCTGATGACGTTGGGCAACAATGTTTCCGGGGTGGATGGCATGAACTCCTTGCTGGCGACAGTGGTTTCCGTCGACCCGGTCCACGCCTATGCCGATCTCGATGAAGCGGTCCTCTTGCGGCTCAACCGATTCCGCGCCGAGAAACAACTCCCGGTGGATGAGCAGGGTCGCATTCGCGTGAGTCTCGGATTGGCCGATGAAGAAGGCTTTCCCCATGAGGGAGTGGTCGAATCGTTCGACAACCGTCTGGATCGGGACACGGGCAGCCTCCTCTTCCGCGTGCTGTTGCCCAATCCCGACGAACGGTTGGTGCCCGGGTTGTTTGCCCGAATTAGCATTCCCGTCGGGCCTGCGGGCAAGGCGTTGGTGGTGCCGGATTCGGTGATCGGCACCGAGCAGAGCCTGAAGTTCGCCTATACGGTTTCGTCGTCGAACACGGTGGAAAAGCGCTTCGTGGTGCCGGGGCCACTGGTCCACGGCAAGCGGATCATTCTCTCCGGGCTCAAGGAGGGAGAGCGGGTGATCGTCAACGGCACACTTCGGGTGCTCTTCCCTGGGCAACCCGTCCAGCCGCAGGAGGCCGCGGCTACGGCACCGTCGACGCCCAAAGCGGGGTCGGCTCACTAATCGCACGCGCCGATCCAATCCCAGCTGCTTTCAGGTTCTGAACCGGGTTCCATGAAATTCTCCCACTTCTTCATCCAGCGGCCGATCTTTGCCGGAGTGCTTTCGGTGGTGATCTTCCTGGTGGGGCTCATCTCGATGTACCGGCTGCCCATCAGTGAGTACCCCGAGGTGGTCCCGCCTCAGGTCGTTGTCCGCGCGGTTTATCCTGGGGCCAATCCGAAGACCATTTCCGAGACGGTGTCGGTGCCGCTTGAGCAGCAGCTCAATGGCGTGGAGAATTCGCTCTACACGTTTTCTCAGGCCACCAGCGACGGCGTCATGACCCTCACGGTGACCTTCAAGTTGGGCACCGACATCGACCAAGCCCAGCAGTTGGTCCAGAACCGGGTGGCGCAGGCGCTGCCCAAATTGCCCGAAGAAGTCCGTCGACTGGGGGTGCTCACCCTCAAGTCCACGCCCGACCTGACGATGGTGGTGCATCTGTATTCCCCGGATACCACCTACGACGACATCTTCGTTCGCAACTATGCCACGCTTCAGGTGAAGGATGTGCTGGCCCGCATCGACGGGGTCGGACAGGTGCAGTTGTTCGGCTCGGGCGACTATGCCATGCGGGTGTGGTTGGACCCGGAGCGACTGGCGGCGCGGGGCATGGCTCCGGGCGACGTGGTCAACGCCATCCGCGAACAGAACATGCAGGTGGCCGCCGGTGCGGTGGGGCAACAGCCGGTCCAGAGCCCGGTGGCCTTCGAGCTTCAAATCAATACCCGCGGCCGATTGGTCTCGGTGGAGGAGTTCGGCAACATCGTGGTGAAGCGCGGGGCTCATGGTGAAACGCTGCTGCTCAAGGACGTCGCGCGGGTGGAATTGGGTGCCGGTGAATTCGCTCTCCGCTCGTTGCTCAACAACCGCTCCGCAGTGGCCATTCCCATCTTCCAGCAACCGGGCTCCAACGCCCTGCGCCTTTCGCAAGAGGTTCGCTCCACGATGGAATTGCTGAAGAAGAACTTTCCGCGCGGCCTCGATTACGCGGTGGCCTACGACCCCACGGTTTTCGTCCAGAAGTCCATCGATGCCGTCATTCACACGCTCTTCGAAGCCATCCTCCTGGTCGTTCTGGTGGTGCTTGTTTTCCTGCAAACCTGGCGGGCCTCGATCATCCCGCTGGCCGCCGTTCCGGTGTCGCTGGTCGGCACCTTCGCGGTGATGTCGGCGTTGGGGTTCTCGATCAATGCGCTCTCCTTGTTCGGTTTGGTGCTGGCCATCGGCATCGTGGTCGATGATGCCATCGTGGTGGTGGAGAATGTGGAGCGGAACATCGCCCTGGGGCTGTCTCCGGTGGACGCCACCCGGCGCGCCATGGACGAGGTGACGGGGCCGATCGTCGCGACAGCCCTGGTCTTGTGTGCCGTGTTCATTCCCACGGCCTTCATCAGCGGATTGAGCGGGATGTTCTACAAGCAGTTCGCCATCACCATCGCCATCTCGACGGTGATTTCAGCCTTCAATTCCCTGACGCTCTCTCCGGCGCTTTCGGCCCTGCTGCTCCGCGATCATCACGCGCCCAAGGATGGCCTCACCCGGGTTCTGGATCGCCTGCTGGGTTGGTTCTTCAGGCCCTTCAACCGATTCTTTGATTGGGCATCGGGTCAGTATTCCAAGGCCGTGGCGCGGGTGATCCGAGTGAGTGTCGTGGCCTTGGCGGTGTACGTGGGTTTGATCTTCCTGACGGGGCGGATCTTTCAGGCGGTTCCGGCCGGATTCATCCCGTCGCAAGACAAGCAGTTCCTCATCTGCGTCGCTCAATTGCCGGACGCAGCTTCTCTGGATCGCACCGACGCGGTCATTCGACGCATGAGTGATTTGGCCATGAAGGTGCCCGGCGTGGCGGCCTCGGTGGCTTTCCCGGGTCTTTCGCCCAATGGGTTCACGGCCAGTCCCAACTCGGGCATCGCCTTCATCACGCTGGAAGACTTCGAAAAGCGGCGGAGCCCGGATCTCTCGGCCAACGCCATCATCGGCAAGCTGTACCAGGCTTTTGGTGAGATCCAGGAGGCGCGAATGATCGTCATCAACGCCCCGGCGGTGAATGGCTTGAGCACGGGCGGCGGCTTCAAGATGTACGTCGAGGACCGGGCCAACCTCGGCCCCGAGGCGCTCTATGGTGCGACGTGGGGAACCATCGGTGCGGCCTACGCCACCAATGTGCTGCAAGGGGTCTACTCGACGTATCAAATCAACGTGCCCCAGATCGACCTCGACGTGGACCGCGTGAAGGCCAAGTCGCTGGGGGTATCACTGAGCAGTTTGTACGAGACCTTGCAAGTCTACCTGGGCTCGCTCTACGTGAACGACTTCAACCAGTTCGGTCGTACCTATCAGGTGGTGGCCCAGGCCGATTCGAAGTTCCGCGATGGAGCCGACGACATCCGTCGTCTCAAGGTCCGCAACGAGCGCGGTCAGATGGTGCCAATGGGTACCTTGGTGACCGTGCGTGAGGCCTTCGGTCCCGACCGCGTGATGCGCTACAACGGCTATCCAGCTGCGGAGATCAATGGTGCTCCGGCCCCGGGCTACAGCTCGGGCCAGGCCGAGGCCTTCATCGAGGGGTTGGTGAAGCAGACGCTACCACCGGGCATGGCCTATGAGTGGACTGAGTTGACCTACCAGCAGCGCATCGCCGGCAACACCGCCATGTACATCTTCCCGCTGTGCATCTTGCTGGTTTTTCTGGTTCTGGCGGCCCAGTACGAAAGCCTCAGTTTGCCGTTGGTCATCATCCTCATTGTGCCCATGACCTTGCTCAGCGCCATGGTGGGCGTCTTGCTCAAGGGTTCTGACAACAACATCTTCACCCAGATTGGCTTGATCGTCCTGGTCGGGTTGGCCTGCAAGAACGCCATTCTCATCGTGGAGTTCGCCCGGGAGAAACAGCGTGAGGGACAAGACCCGGTCTCGTCCGCCCTCGAGGCTTGCAAGCTGCGCCTGCGCCCGATCTTGATGACTTCGATCGCCTTCATCGCGGGGGTGTATCCGTTGGTGATTTCCTCCGGAGCGGGCGCTGAGATGCGGCAGGCCATGGGAGTTGCGGTGTTCGCTGGCATGATCGGAGTCACCGTCTTCGGCCTCTTCCTGACGCCGGTTTTCTACGTGGAAATCATGAAGCGGGTGGGGCGGTCTGCTGCCAAGTAGGCACCAGTAGGCACACCTTGCAGGAGTAGTGGATTGGGTTGGATTGCGTCTCTCTGGCCGATCCGTTCGGAGTAGGGACTGGGTTGTTTTAAAACAGGCTGAAAATACATGTTTTATTGGGTTTTGACGCTTGATTGGGAAAACCCCTGAAAACAGTTGCGGGCGATCTGAGGTAGGCGTAGCACTCGTTTAAATCCCCCGGAGGTCTTCAAAAAATCCATGCCCCTTTGGCTTTACTGCTCAAGGATTAGGCTGGGCGTCTCTTCTTGGACCAAGGGTGTGATTTACGCATCACCGCATCCGCTATGAAACCCTCCAAATCACTTCCCTTCCTCACCGCCGCCCTGCTGGCCGGTCAGGTTTACGGCCAAGCGCTTCCGACCAAACCGGAAGACAATGGCGTCAGCCCTGTGGGCGACACCGTGTATGTCAACACCTCCGATACCATCAACAATAGCAAAACCGAAAGCCTCGGTGTGGCCATTGGCCGGAATGGCAACGTCATTGTCGGGTGGGAGGATGACGGTTCCGATCTGACCGATCTGGAAGCCGTTTGGACCTTGTTTGACCGCGACAGCAAGCCGGTCACCGCAGAGACGACCATTACTTCGGTTGATCCTGCTTTTGCCGGACAAACGCTCACGTCGCGTTTTCTATCCTACTTCCGTAAGGACGGTAGCGCTATTTCTGGACGCACGGGTTGGGGACCCAAGATCAAGTCCAACCTCTTCGGGGACGGTTTGGGCATGGGCTCGACCTCATTCGACCTCGGCCTGGAGGTGGTGGAGTTTGCGGGCTATCAGGATGCCGGCGATTGGCCCGCAGTTCAGTTGCTGACCGACGCGGGCACACCGGTGGGGATCGTGAATGGCGTTCCCGTTGAATATGGAGCTCGCCCCGGAAACATCCGCATCGGCGATTGGGATTTTCTTTCCACGGGCAATGTGGTGGTCATCGGTGAAAGCCGTCAGGGCGATGACCTGGTCACCCTTTACAAGGGCGATGCCGCGGCCAACCACGTGACCGTTCGTGTGGTGGACAAGACCGGCAAGGAGATCAAGGCCACCCAGTTGGCCAGCGCCACCGCCACCAAGGCTGAAATGTGGCACGGTTCCGGTGTCACCAAGGCTGGATTCGCGGTGCGTTTCTCGGACAACGGCGCAGGCCGGGTCCGGTTGTTTGACAATGCGGGCACGGCGGTTTCCACCAACATCGATTTGGCCGCGGTCTCGGGCAATCCGATCGCCGGCAATGGCGGACGCGGTGACGGCGTGGGTTTCCATGGCAATGGTAATGATGCCTACGCTTCGGTGGCCATCGGCAAGGATGCCGACGGCAAGAACCACGTCTGGCTCACGGTCCTCAATGCCAACGGCACGCTGCGGTGGAGCAAGACGGTGGCCGATGACATGGAGCTTCTGGCACCGGGGCGTTGCGATGTGGGTATCGATTCCCTCGGGCGCGTTGCCGTGGTCTTCGACGACACGGCGGGTGCTGTCGGCAATGGTCGGATCATCCTGGGTCGAGTATTTGACGCCGCGGGCAAGCCCCTCGGTAAGACCTTCTACGTCAGCGAGAAGGAGCTTCCGGCTCCGGAGACCCTGGAATCCAAGAACGCCCGCGTGGCCTTTCGCAACGACTCCATCGCCGTGGTCTGGGAGAGCCGCAACAGTGGCGAGCCTGAAAAGCGGGTCGTGGCTCTTCGCCAATTCGTGATCCCGGTGCGTCCGGGCAGCATCGAGTCGGCCGGTCTCAAGCGCATTGTCTCCGACAACCCGGTGATCGTTCCGACGGCCGATGCGCTGGGCAACTGGGAGCCCTTCGCTTCCGTGGTGGGCACCTCCACGTTCCTCATTGAGGGCAATACTTTTGCCGATGGCAGCACTACTGAGCAGCGTTATGTGGTGGCCATGCAGCCGGCAGCCGGTGGTGCGATGAAGTTGGGCGAGGCCTTCTTCAACGACGCCGGTGTTCCATTCAAGGGGGCGATCAATGCCTCCCGGCAGAACGGCAATCCGGGCCGGGTCGCGGGTGATCCCCGACCGGGTGCGGTGAACTTCATCACGGGAGCCGAGGCGTCCCCGCATGTGGTGGAGGGGTTCAACAGCGACAATCGCTTCACCGGCGGCTTCGATCGTCTGGGTGATGGTCGCTATGGCACGGTGCAGACCTTCAAGCTCGATCCGACCACGCTCGCACAAACCGCTCTGAGCAAGGCACAGGATTCGGCCAACGGCCGCCGCGCATCGGGTACGGCACCGGGCAATCAGATTTCCCGCTTCGGCGGTGATGTCGCCGCCCTGAGCGATGGCAACTTTGTTTCGGTGGTCGAAGATCGCTCGAACCAATTGCGTCCCGACGGCAACTGCGCCACGGCAACGATCTTCTCGGCGGACGGCAAGGTGGTGAAGGAAGCCTTCAAGGTCGCCGACGGAGATCTTTGGGCCAATGTGGCCGCCTTCAAGGGGGGCTTCGCGGTGCGTGTCGCGGGCAAGTTCTACTTCTACAACAATGCCGGCGAACTCCAGGGCGAACCGGTGGCGCAGACGACTTCGGGTGAGAACTTTGACGGTGGACGCGGCGACGGCACCCGCCTGGGTGGCCATATCAACCAACCCTGGGTGTTCCTTGTGGGCCGGGTTGTGAATTCCACGGCCGTTCGTGTGGCCATTTGGGATGGAACCACCCGCACGCTGGCGGCTCTGGCCGATGTCAGCGAGGGCGGTTTCCGGGCTGATGCCGATCGTGCGGTGGTCGCCGCCGACGGTCTGGGCCGCTTCACGGTGTCGTGGGTTTCCAAGCCCGATGGCTATGAAGCCCAGCAGGTGGCGGCCCGCGTGTTTGAATTCGACGCGGCCACCAAGACGGTGAAGCCGCTCACGCCGAGCTTCCTGCCCTTCGTCAACACTTCGCCGGTGGGTGGCATCCGCTCGGTCGGTATGAGTGTGGCGATGACCACGAAGCAAATTCTCGTCGCTGCCAAGGGCGAGATCAACTTGCAGAACAAGCCCGATCAGGGCGCCAATTCCACCAAGGAGATCAATTTCTACACGGTGATTTCCCACCCGGCTCCTAAAGACGACACGACGCCTGCGGTCGGTGGTTCCACCACCACGGCGCCACGCATCTCGGTGGCCTTGGTGAATGGTCAGTTGTCCATCACCTCCGATCCGCAACCGCTGCCGGCCGGCTTCGTCTTCGAGGCCGCTCCGAGTTTGAATGGTCCGTGGGTCCTGCAATCGGGTGCTAATACCCCGATCACGCTGCCGGTCGGCACCGATTCGGCCCGATTCCTTCGCGCTATCAAACGCTGAGAACGGGGTTGAGTTCACGAAGGGGGGTGGAGTCATCCACTCCCCTTTTTCTGAGCCGGAACGATTCAATTGGATCGGTCGTGCTGGCTGCGCCTTCTTCCGCAAGAGCTTCGTTGTTCGCTCGTTACGGGCCTTCAATCGGCCCGCGCCTCGCTCTCGCCTCGTCTTGCGAAAGAATCCGCGACGCCATCCCTTTCCTCCCAACTGAATCGTTCCGGCCGAGCCGGAACGATTCAATTGGATCGGTCGTGCTGGCTGCGTCTTCTTCCGCAAGAGCTTCGTTGTTCACTCGTTACGGGCCTTCCATCGGCCCGCGCCTCGCTCTCGCCTCGTCTTGCGAAAGAATCCGCCACGCCATCCCTTTCCTCCCAACTGAATCGTTCCGGCGGGTGCCGGTTTCTTGGGGCATGCCTGGCAGCTGGGGGGACCGGGGGCATGACTTCCGCAGTGGTCCATTTTTCAGCTCGGTGGCTGGCATTTTGGAAAACATCCAGCCATAGTAACCCGATGATTTCCCTGGCTTTTCCTGCAATTGGAGTGATTGCCTTGCAGTGGGCGATCTCGACCTCTGCCCAGACGCTGTGGTCGGCCAAGCCGTTCTCTTCCGAGGGTTTCACCGGAGGGATCGAAGGCCCGGCCTGTGACCGTGATGGTTCGGTGTTCTGCGTCGGATTCGGTGATCCGCGGAACATCGCTCGGGTGACTCCCGACGGACGGGCCGAGCGCTTCGTCGCCTTGCCTGAGGGGAGTGCCGGCAATGGCATTCGCTTCGATCGTTCGGGTCGGATGTATGTCGCCGACTACACCGCTCACAAAATTCACCGGATCGATCCCGTCACCCGGGAAGTGATTCAGGTGGTCCATGAGCCTCGGATGAACCAGCCCAACGATCTGGCCATCGCCGCCAATGGAACCTTGTATGCCAGCGATCCGAACTGGAAGGACAGCACGGGTCAGTTGTGGCGCATCGACACTCAAGGTAAGGCCCACCGGGAAGCCGAAAACATGGGCACGACCAATGGCATCGAAGTCAGCCCGGATGGAAAGCGGTTGTACGTCAATGAAAGCATCCAGCGGCGGATCTGGGTTTTTGACATCCTTGGCGATGGTTCGCTGGAGCATCGCCGGATTTTCAAGGAATTCCCGGACTATGGGTTCGACGGCATGCGGTGTGACGTGGACGGCAACTTGTATGTCACCCGCCATGGCAAGGGCACCGTCGTCAAACTCTCCCCCAATGCGGAGATCCTTCGGGAGATCGACGTGCTCGGCCCAAATCCGAGCAATTTGTGCTTCGGCGGGGCCGACGGTTGCACTGTTTATGTCACCGAGGCGCACGCCAAACGCCTGGTGAGCTTCCGGGTGGATCGGCCCGGCCTGGAATGGAGCCGATGGAAGGCAGCCCGATGAAGTTTATCGCTTGTGATTGGGGCACATCGAGATTGCGCCTCCGATGGCACGGACCTGAAGGACTTCGCGAGATTGCTTCGGACGACGGTGCGTCGCGTTTGGCCGTCCGTGGGGAAGATCGGGTTCGGGTGTTTCGTGAGGCTCTCCGGGAGGCGATGTTGCAATTGGATGCGCCGGTGGGAATGCCGGTGCTGGTTTCCGGGATGGCCAGTTCGAGCATTGGTTGGCGGGAGCTGCCCTATGCAACGCTGCCTTTTTCCCTGACCGGATCCGGCGTGGTCGGGGAGTGGGTTGAGTCGGATGTCTATTTGATTTCGGGCGTCAGGGGTGACAGCGACATGATGCGCGGCGAGGAAACCCAAGCCTTGGGTTGGGCCGAGCAAGTCGGCGAAGCACTCCCGGATCAGGCTACCTTGATTTTGCCGGGAACCCATTCGAAGCACCTCCGGATCGATCGAGGAGCCATCACGGGGATCACCACCTTCATGACTGGTGAACTCTTCGAGTTGCTCTGCCAACACAGTGTCCTGCGCCATTCAGTGGCCACCGATGCACCGCGAGATCCCGCGGCATTTCGGGAAGGTGTGGTGGCATCCGCGGAGGATCGGCTGACCTCAACACTGTTCCAGGTGCGGACCCGTCAAGTTCTGGCCGCGCAGACGGGTACGGCGAACCGGTCTTTCCTCAGCGGATTGCTCATCGGATCCGAATTGCGGGCTCTGGGGTCGGGCGAAACACCCATCGTTTTGGCTGCGGGTCCAGCCTTGCGCGAGGCCTATTCGTTGGCTGCCGATGACTGCGGTTTGGCCTCGCGTTGGAGCGCCATCGAAGTCGACGGTCTTGCCGAACTCGGTCAGCGTCGGCTCTGGAAACGACTGGCCCCGCTCAACGGGAATTGATCCCCTTGCCGAGAGGTTCCTCTGTCTTTTGCGATGAGCACCCCCTTCAACGACACGCTGTTCCGTTCGATGCCCATTGTCGGCATCCTTCGCTTTTTCCCCCGTGCCCAGGTCGAGCATCTGGTCCCTGCGGTCCTGGAGGGCGGGTTGGTAAATTTGGAGGTGACTTTGAACAGCCCTGGAGCGGCGGATCTGATCCGCCTGACGAGCGATCTTCTGGGAGACCGTGGCAATGTGGGTGCGGGCACGGTCACTTCCATGGAAGGGCTCAAATTGGCCCTCGATGCCGGAGCGAGCTTCATCGTCACCCCGGTGATCTTGCCGGACGTCATCCGCGCCTGCGTCGATGCCGGGGTTCCGGTTTTGCCCGGGGCAATGACCCCGACCGAAATCTTCACCGCTTGGAGCCTTGGGGCTACGATGGTGAAGGTTTTTCCGGCCGATCAACTGGGGCCAGGCCACCTGCGGGCCGTGAAAGCGCCTTTCCCGGAGATCCCGCTCATGCCCACCGGCGGAGTCACGGTGGAGACGCTTCCGGCCTTTCGCGATGCCGGCGCCGATGCCTTCGGAGTGGGCAGCCCTCTGTTCGATCCGCGTCAGGTGGCCGCGGGAAACTGGGATTGGTTTCGCCAGCGCGCCTGTCAGTTCCGTGAGGCTTATGGGTCGAAGCGGGGCTGATTGCGTTCTTCGCTCGTCACAGGCTTTAACACGCCCAGATCCTCGCTCGGGCTCTTTCTTGCGGAATCTTCCTCCCATCCGTGGGTTTTTACGAGGGAGTCCGTCGCCCCATCTCAGCCTCAAAGGCCTTTGACGTACCCCACCTCGCGGAGTTATCTGTAGGGGCATGAACCGCGGCAGAGTATCCAGCATGCTTGGCGTCGCATGGTTGGCCTTGTTGCCGACCTGGGCGGGTGAGAAGGCGCAGACTTCCGGGGCCGTTCGCACCGAGGAAGTTTCCGCAGGGCGGCCGCCTTCCGAAGCCGAGAGGGTGGGCACCATGAACAAGTTGCTGCGCAATCGGCGGTTTGACGTTCTTCGATCGGGAAATTCCTTGGGCGGAGCCATTGACGTATCGCTGCCCACTCCTTCGGTGAGCGTTCCCAATCTCGATCCCAAGGCTCAGCAGCGTCTTTTGGAAGAATACGACCGCAAGAAGAACTGGTTGGCTGAACCGGGCGCTGTGAAACCGCGTGAGGTGAACAAGGCTGACCAGATGGAGTCGGGGAAATCGGCCAAGGAGGACGATGTTCCGAATTTTAGTCGTGAGCGCGGGCGTTCCCGACGTTCCAGGAATGATTCGGGTCAAAAGACCGACTTCGAGGATGGGGCGGACAATACTGCCAAAAAACCCAGCAAAGCTTCTAAGTTGGACACCGAAGAGACGCGGTCCGATGCACGCCCATCGCGTAACGAATCTGATGAATTGGTTCGTCGGGATGGACTTTCCAAAGACTCCGACCGGTCTAAATCCATTGCTGAGATACTGGCGCCGGAGGCGGATCATCGGACCTGGTTCAGTGGCAACAAAACCGAATCATCGGGTGGGACGTTTTCGTTCAATTCACCGGCGATGCGGTCTGGATCGGCTGCCGAGGGGTTCTCTGGTTCTACCGGCCCGGGAACGGGCTCTGGTTTTGCCAATCCGGTTACGTCCATCCCCTCTTCCAACCCCTTGATCAATCCCGTGGCACCACCCACTGGCATCAGTGGCATGGATGGTGATCCAGGACGGCGTTTTGATCCCACTGTGGCCCCGAGTTCGCCGTTCGCGTCCCCGGATGCCGGTTTTTTTGGGAAATCAGGTGCGTCTTCGTCATCTGCTTCGGACGGCGGTTTTGGAGCCTTCGGCAGCGGCAGTGCTGGCGGTGGTGCCGGTCGCGGATTGGAAGGATCGGTGCGCTCGCTGTTCACCGCCCCATCCTCGGATGTCGGGTCTGCAATCCGTTCGGCACCTTCCTTCACGCCGCGTCCGGCGGTTCTGTCTTTTCCGCAAAACGGTCCTTTCTGAATGAAATCAATCCTGTTTGCGCTTGGGCTGTGGGCTGGAGTGTTGTTGGGAGCGGAAGGCAAGGTCATCAAGGTCTTGCCGCACTTCGTGGATTTTCAGGGGCGCCACACTCTCTCACCTAGCCTGTACGAGCGGGACGCTTATCAGGAGTTGCTGCGCAACCATCCTGAAAAGCGCGCGGGTTTGCAGTTCGAGGTGCTGTGGAAGGTTTCCAGCCGCGTATCCGGGCCCTTGCGGCTGAAAATGGAGCTCCGGGGCGGTGATTCCGGTTCCTTGGAAACCATGGAGATGGACGTGAAGCGCGGCTTTTTTGGGCGTCGTTGGTCTCGGATGGTTCTGGATCCCAAACAGTTTGCCCGGGTGGGAACCGTGACCGCCTGGAAGGCGACATTGCTTCAAGGCGAAGAAATCGTCGCCGAGTCGAATTCATTTCTCTGGTAGCGCCCCTTCGGATTCGGACCGGCTTTTGCGATTGTTTTTGTGACGACGCCAGAAGCCAAACCCCAACAACCCCAGCGCACTGATCGCAGCGTATTCCTCAGGTTCAGGCACCGCTGAAAACGAGACGTTGTCCAATCGCCAAGTTCCCGCGGTGGAATAGCTCGAGCCCAAGCGGGAGGCCATGTAGCGGCTTTCGGTTCCCCAATCAAAATCCGAGACGATCCGAACCGCCAGATTGGGTTGATGGGCGGCACTGGACGGCAAATCCAC
>Ga0255127_1000798_pt1 | contig 14333 bp, 13 predicted proteins | sample Law_Miss_RepB_8d_FD_188555 | JGI IMG/M metagenome (GOLD analysis project Ga0255127, IMG submission 188555) | Freshwater microbial communities from St. Lawrence River, New York, United States - Law_Miss_RepB_8d | ecosystem: Environmental > Aquatic > Freshwater > River | place: USA: New York...
TCCGCCCTGAAAACACCGGCTTCCCGGTGGCCACGGACGCCTGCGGCACCCCGAAGGTCACTTACAAGGACTGCATCAAGGGCAACTGCCCGAAATACGTGGAGCGCACCTGGACCGTGACCGACGGCGTCAACACCGTCCGCCACCTCCAGATCATCCGTTGCACGCCCGCCAAGGGTATCTGCGGCATCGTGTGCTCACCCTACACCATCGACGACGATGGGATTTGCAAACGGGACGGCAAGAAGGACTGCCGAATCGAGTTGAAGGATGACAGAGGGCGGGTTCTTCACCGCTGCAACACCGACTCGGACGGTTGCTTCTCCTGCGACTACACCTGGTCGGGCAAGCCCTGCAAACTGTACCTGACCGTGACTCCTCGCGACTGCAAACCGCAGATGCGTGAAATCACCGTCAAGTCGGGTGAGTGCTTCGAAGCCAACTTCGAGATGCCGTAAGCGGCACCGAAACTCGTGATCAAACACTGATCAAACACACAAGCCCGGCGGGGTCACCCGCCGGGCTCTTTGAACAAGACCCAGACGCGCAATAAACCGATCTAAAGCCAAGAATCCATTGGAGCTGTCTATACGAGTACACTCCGCCCCCCTTTTTCAAATTCATAAACAACGAACCAACAAAAATTCATGAAAAACACCCAGCCTCATTCATTTAAAAAGACACCCTCCATCCATCCAGAAACAGCATCCACCCACCGAGTTCGGTGGGGGTGGATTCTGCCCATCAGCGGGGTGCTGGTGGGATGCGTTGCGTGGACCCTTTGGGTTCCACGCCCCTCCGATCCAGCCTCGTCTCTGGAGTCCGCGAAAGGCCCAACCGATCCCCCGTTGGAAACGTCGCCGGCCATCGAGTCGACCAGCCGCCGTAGCCATCCCATCGCGATCGATCAACCCGCAGAAGAATCCGTTCCCCAAAACGAAGCGGCACTGGCCGCCAACGACGATCTTGAAGCCCTTTCCGCTCAAATTCAGTCCTGGATGGCCATGATGCGGGATACCGACGGACTGGAAGCATCCGAGAAGGCCAAACGATGGCAAACGGGATTACAGTCCTTGGTTGCCAAGGGCAGCGCCAGTGTTCCTGCCATCCTGAAATTCCTTCAGGCACATCAAGACGCTCAGTTTGCTCCGGACCTTGCGGGACAATTGGGCTATTCCAATGCCCGCTCCGGATTCGTGGAGGCGCTTCGCCAAATCGGTGGGCCTGAGGCCATCGCTGCCATGGGAAACACCCTGGAAACAGCCATGTCTCCGCGGGAAGTCGCCGTGCTGGCCCATCACTTGGAAGAAGCGTCACCGGGTCAATACCGGGACACCGCCTTGCGGGCCGCCCAAGACCTGCTGGGCAGAGCCCATTCCGCCGAGGAATCCACCGCCGATGTGGGTCCGCTCTTTGAAGTGCTGGGCCGCTATGGCAACGCGGCCACAGCCCAAGAATTGGAATCGGCCACCGGTCGCTGGAAGTACTACGCCCTGTCCGCCATGGCCCAGATGCCCGAAGGAGCCGGCCTACCCTCCTTGCTCAAGCTTGCTGAAGACAAGGCCTCCGGTGGTGCCCGACTTCAGGCCCTGCAAATCCTGACCGAAATGGCTCCCAACCAACCCGCTGCCCGTGAATTCCTCGTCGGCCAATTGGGCAATGGAAACATCCCGGCGGACTATTGGTCCTACCTCAAAACCGCACTGGTCGGAAACCAGTACTTCCCCACCGATGCAGTCCTCACCGCCTACCCCAACGTGCCGGATTGGAGCGAAATTCAGACCGTCCATATCCACGTGGGCAATCAGAACTTGTACAGCATTCCCACCAATGCCAGCCAAACCCAGGAGGGCATTCAGGCTCACCTCGCACTCGTGGATCAGTTGCTGGGATTCGCCACCGACGCATCCATCAAGTCCAACTTGCAACAAGCTCGGGAAACCCTTCAAAACCGATTTGATAAAAACCTGATCTCTCAGCAGCCATTCACCACTGAAAACCCGTAATGCCATTGTTTCAAAACCCAACCGATCCCATAAAAATGAAACTCAATATCCTATTGTTCACGTTGTTCACCAGTGGATGGATCACTGGTTTGGCAGACTCCAATAACACCAATACGGTACCCGTTCCCAAATCCGGCCCCAGCATCTCGTTTGATTCGGCCATCCATGATTTCGGCAAGATCAACAGCGGCGAATGGGTGACCAACCGCTTTGTGTTCACCAATACGGGCAACGAACCCTTGGACATCACCAGCGTTCACCCCGGCTGCGGATGCACCACGGCCGGCCTTTGGGACAAGCACGTGGAACCAGGAGCCAAAGGGGCCATCACCTTGCTATTCAACTCCACCGGATTCAGCGGGCGCGTCTCCAAGAACGCCACCGTCACCTGCAATGATCCGGGACAAAGCAATGTGGTTCTCACCCTGAACGGAACTATTTGGAAACCCATCGAGATCAGTCCGTCACTGGTGATGTTTTCGTTCTCGGACACCCAGCAAACCAACCAAACCAAACACGTCCGCATCACCAACAACCTTGAGGAATCGGTGGAGCTTTCGAATGTGGTGTGTACCAACCGATCTTTCCGAACGGAATTGGAGACGTTGAAACCCGGAAAGGAGTACGAGCTTCACATCACCGCCCTGCCGCCCTTCACCGACAAGACCACCGTTTGCCCGATCACCGTGACCGCTTCAACGGAGCGCATGCCCCTCTTGAGCGTCTCGGCCTACGTGGTGGTGCAACCCACCGTGTCGGCCTCACCCGACCAACTCTGGATTTCCCAGGATGCTCTGGAAGCCCCCGTCAAATCCACCCTGGCCATTCGCAATTCAGGCCCCGAGCCGGTCTCCCTGTCGGAACTGAAATCCAACGTCGAAGGGATTGAATTGACGCTGAAGGAGCTGCAAGACGGCCGATTCTTCAACATCCAAGCCACATTCCCGGTCGGATTCAAATTGAACACCGCGATCGAACCGGAGATCACCGTCAAGACCTCCCACCCCCGATTCCCGCTGCTGCGAATTCCCATCGCGGGCCAACCGGGCACGCGGGTGGCATTCCAGAAGACCCCGCCGCGCTGAAGCAGCCCGGCCGTAGGCATCGTCAGCGACAGTGGGCGGGTATTTGAGCTCGGATCAGATACCCGCCCTTTCCACGAAAGAAGCAGGGGGGGTTCAACGCTTTCTGCTGAGCACCAACGCCAGCGACACGGCGGCCCAAACGGTATTCTCAACCAACTTGCGACCGACGAGCACCGGTCCATTTCCGCATCCGCAATCAAAGCGGATTTCCCAGAAAGGAATCCCGGAGGCCTCATGCAACCGAAGGGCCCGATGCAGGACAAGGGCGGAAAAGAACAACAGCATCCCCAAGACGGAGAATGCGGTTCCCCGCACCCAAATCCCCATCAACAACAACACCCCGCAGAACACTTCAAACCAGGGCAACACGGCCGCGATCCACGTCAGATGCAGGGACTGCTTGACGAATCCGTATTCGTGCACGGCTTTGAGGAAGTCCCCGGGGTTCAGCGTTTTGTTGAGCCCCAGATAGACAAAACACCCCCCCAAGACGCACCGCGCCGCCCATCCCGTGACGCGACGGCCAGCACTGGGAAATACAGGAAAAACAGCGAATATCATGGGGGAAAATGGCCGATCAGCCCACTGCCGCGAACACCGCGCTCCATGGGCCAGGAATGAGACATCCAATCGGTGATTCCACCGGCATACACTTGGACCCGGGAGGGTTCGAGACCGGCTTCAATCAACTGCAGTGCGGCATAGTGACTGTCTTCACACGTCCCACCTGCGCAGTAAACCACCACCCTTTCAGCGGGCAATCCGGCCACCAAGACGGCGGGTAGATCCTTCTCCGGATAGAAGCGATCCAGTGGGTACGCATCGGGAATGTGGCCCTCAATGAAGAAGGATTCCTTGCGTGCATCCACAAAAACGATCCGGCCCTCACGGTAGCCAGGATCCTGAAAAAGGCTCCACACCTGTTCGTTGGACAACTCCGCCACTCGATGCGAGGAGGAAGGCTCAGATGGGGATTTCCGTGCCAAAGGCCGCGTCGATTCCTTGAAATAATCGCGCCCCAGCATCAGCCCCTTCGGCGACAGCTGGTTGGCCAACAAGGCCACGGCCAGCCCAATGACCAGAACCTTCGCCGTCTCAAGGAAGAGTGACATCACGCACACCATTGAAAAACTCGACGCCACCACCGGTGGACCGACAACCTTCCGGCAAACACTTGCGGGGGACTGGCCGGTCGATCCGAAGGCGCGTGGGAAAATTGATTCAACCCAAGGAATCCCATTCGACCGGAAACCGGTCCGTGTCATCGGGTGGCACCTCGGTCAAGCAAGAGTCCCAATGCTCGGCCTCCGCCTGAAGCCAGTGATCCAGATCCTGCCCTTCTGGACACCCACGCTGTTCGAAAATTTCCTGGGCGCGGCGTTCGATGGTTTCGCGGGTGGAATTGCAGTAGAGAGGTATGAATTTGCTCATGGGATGGGATGGTTAGGGGCTCATCAGAAAAAGGGTTCAGCCTTGGAATTGGCTTCTGCCGATGCATCGGCGCACCGATCGTGCGGGAGGAAGCTGGGACTGAAGGAGCACCTGACGCACCGTGTCGAGCAGCGCTCGAACGGTGAACGGTTTGGGCAGTACCGCGTCGCACTCTAAGCCCTCAGGGCTGGTGATCGAGGCTGACGCCAAGACGATCGGAACCGGAATCAAGGACTCACGAACCTTGTGGATCAATTCCATCCCCGTCAGATGTGGCATCTCATTGTCCGTGATGAGCAGTTGGTAACGGATGGACTGTAAAGCCCCCCAAGCCTCCGCCCCGTCAGCGACGGTATCCACGTCGTATCCGGCCCGATCCAGCATGAGTTGACAGGCCCGCAGGATGCACCGGTCATCGTCGGCATAAAGGATCCGCGTCCGGAAATCACAACGATCTCCCGATTCAAGGCAGAGCTCACGGTAGCGGGAGAGGGGCGCCGATCGGTCGGTGGCGGGGAGGCGGTCTGCGGTAGAGGCAAGGAAACTTTTCATGACTCGGGCGGGTGGACGTTGCGTGCAAGATCGGGTTGTTCAAATGAGGATGCCACGAGCCGCAGAAGCCGGAATTCAGACGCAAGTCCCGACGTCGCTAAAGGATCCCAGTACCCCGTCTCAGCAAGGACGAATACCCCCTTGAAACACAACAGGGCCGAGCCCCTGGGAGCCCGGCGCTGGTTGCAGGTGAAACGGTCAACCTTGTGGGCACTGGGTCTCGACCCACCGCACGGCATGGTGGAGCAATGAAATGGCATCGCGAATCTGCAACTTCTGTTTGATGCGCCCGCGGTGGACGTCGACCGTCTTCGGACTCAGATGGAGCGTGCCGGCAATTTCCTTGGTGCTCTTGCCATTGCCAATGTGCTGGAAAACCTCGAACTCCCGATCCGACAACTTTTCGATCGGCGAATTTGAACCCCGCGGACGGCGACCAATGGCCGCGTCCACCAAACGAGCCGATATCTGCGGGCTGACAAAAGACCCCCCGGTCAAAACCGAACGGATGACCTCCATCAACTTCTCCGGACTGGCCTCCTTCATCAGGTAGCCCCGGGCTCCACTGCGCAATGCCCGTTCGGCGTAGAAGGTTTCATCATGCATGGAGAGCACCAGAATCGGCAGAGCCGGGAGCACCGCGTGGATGTCCTTCAAAAACTCAATGCCATTGCGCCCCGGAATCGACATGTCGGTGATCATCATATCGGGACGGGTCGACTGGATGTTGGAAATGGCTTCGGCCGGCGATCCCACGGCTCCGCAAACCTCCAGGTCGTCTTCCCGATTGATCAAACTGATGAGCCCTTCACGGGTCACGGGATGGCCCTCCACCAGAAATATGCGATGCTTTCGTATCGACGATTCGGTGGCAGACCGGGTGCGCGTGCGCCGTGTGGCGTGTTTGGCACGACGAGGAGAATTCGATGGGGGGGTGCTCATGGTTCTTAGGGGTCCTGGGCAAGATCACTTGGCCGACGGACCCGGGTTCCTACAGACGCTGCCGCCTGCGGGTGATCAGCTTACCTATGAAGCTGGAGTCGTCGTCCTGATTCATCGATAGGGGATTCCCGCATCTCCACGACTTCACCGATCCCGGACTGAGGTCCGCAAACACTCTGACTTCAAATCATCCCCATCCCTACTGGCCTATTGCGCGGCAGCCGATTCACGGCAAAACGGGCTCATTCCCAGAGACGCCCATACCCCCTACGGCGCGGCGCCAATGCCTTCCCTTTACCAACGGGCCCGGATGCTGCAGTTTCAACTTTGTTGAAATTGGAGATCTTCACTCTGTGTGACTCCGCCGTCGATTACGGTGGCAAAGTCTGCATCCTTGGTGCGTTCGACTCGGTGAACTCCGGCGAAACACCGCACACACTACCTCACTGTGCCGTGGTGGCTCGTTTGCGATTCCATCGAATCGAAGAGGGCAACCACAAGCTGCGGGTCACCTTCGCCGATCAAGACGGCAAAATGATCATGCCCAACGTGGATGCCCAGGTCGGGGTTCGATTCACTGAAAAGTCCCAGAGCGCCACCTTCAACCTCGTGATGCAAATCAATGGATTGAAGTTGGATCAGTTCGGAGAATACACGGTAGATCTGGCCGTTGATGGGGTGCACCAAGGATCCATTCCCCTTTACTTCGCACGGCCTGCAAGTCCGGAGTCCAATGCCTGACCGGCAATTCAGAGGCAGAATCCGCTGATCTCCCTGGGCTTTGGGAAAACGGGAGTGCGCGATTTCTTCAACGGACGGATGGATCAGAATTTCAGGGTACCAACCGAAATCACCGGGATCTCATCGCACCCAAAAAAACCGGCGCGAAAACCTGACTAGGGGACAGAAAAAAACTGGCGGAGAGGGAGGGATTCGAACCCCCGGTAGGGATTAGCTACGCACGCTTTCCAGGCGTGTGCCTTAAACCACTCAGCCACCTCTCCGCCTCGAAGGCTCGAGACCATGCCCGAGCGGGCCGGTACATCGCAATGGATTTTCAAATCTTTCGCGCTTTTGGCACCGACCTATAAAAACCCTGCGCTCCCAGCCTCGCCGGCTCTGCTCCTCAGAGACGATGCCAATAGATCGATTCGTATAAGCTCACGGCGTATTGGGCGAGAACCACCGGAACCGGAATCCGTCAGCATCCGTTCCGCCGGTGATGGCTTGCAAGGTCCAGTATTTGGCCACTGCCTCGAAGGGGGGCAGGAGCTTGAAGTTGGCCCAGGATTCGACCGTTTGAACCATTTCCAAACTCGTCGTCCCCGGAGGCATGACCTTCGACAGGGATTCGGAGGCACGCAGGGTTTCCCAGGTGGCGCGCAGCTCCGTCTGGGGTTGGGAAAAACCGAACATGCCCCGCTGCGATCCCCCGGCCCCACTGGCTGCTTCCACCAATCCGGGAACAACCGGAGTCCCTCGCGTGGCCGCAGCCAAATAGGCATCCATGGCGGCGGCATCGCTGGCGATGACGACATGGTTGGAACTTGTCGTCATCTGGAAGGCATTTTGCGACCCGCCCTTTCCGCCCACGGTGGCCACGATCACTTTGCGATCCCCGGCTCCGGTGCGTTGTGAAAACTCCAGCGCACCCGCCTGCATGTGGACCAGCGCTTCCAAAGCCTTCCAGCCACCCACCAAACGACTCGGGTTCGGTGAGCCAATCAGTTGGATGCGTCCTGGGTTGCTCAGCTGGAGCAAATTGGTCCCCGTCGGAGCCAGCGTGATGCTGATGAAGTCATTGCCCAGGGCTCCCATCAAATCGCGCTGCAAGTTGAAGTTCGGATCAAACACCTGCCCCGCTGATTCCACCGTGATACGCGCAAGATCTGAGAGCTGCGGTGAGATGCGCTTCAGTGAGGCTTCGAGGGCTTTCCAACCACCGGGACCGTCAATCCGCCAGCGTTGGAAAGAGGCCACATCGGCCGGAACCCCTTCGAGCAAACCGGCCTCCAAAGGCAAGATCTCCATCACCTGGGTCAGTCCCACACGCTCAGTGGCAGGGACTTCGATGGCCAACTCGGTGAGCCAACCCGAGCTTGTGTTCTGAATCGCGCCACCGATGGACTTGATGGAGGTGAGCCCGGTGGCCGGAACCACCTTGGCCGGATCAGCCCCCAGCAACGAAAGCATTCCAAACACACCCTCCAGACGCGGTGACAATCGTTGATACACCGAAGCCACATCCACGTAGAACCAAGCCGGGCGGTCCTTCAGCGTGGAACTCCACAAACGACTGAAGGACGGCTTGGTGATCAACCCCGGAGTCCCATTGGTGGCAGTCAACCGCGGCAACGCGTTGGAAATCGCAGCCCAAGAGGGCCCGGCCACAAAGGCAGAGCCCACCTGTCCAAAGCAGAGTTCCCAACGGAGATCCTCGTCTTCCAAGGCTTCATCTGGGGGAGTGGCTGGTTGACCGCTCCCAGCCGACGGCGTTTGAAGGTCGATGGTGACGGTGGAGAATCGCCAGTCGCCGAACTGCTGCGTTTTGACCGTGGGCGGGACATTCGTCGACAACCGGGTGCGAGCGGCGTCCAAGGTCTTGGTCAATGCGGCCGAACCGTCCTTGGTGTCGAGGAGGAGCAACCAATTGGCACCCGAATCTTCGGCACCGGCGTCCACCGGCAACGGCGGAAACACCGCCAGAGTCGCCTGCCCACGGGTCAGGTTCAGGAGTTCCCGCAAATCCAGCCCCGTCTCGCGCTCCATCACGGCGCCCCACTTCTGACGGAACGAGCTCTCAAACTGATTCCGGAATGCGGCCATGGCGGAGTCGTCCCAGAAGCGGCCGGGGTTCGACTTCAACCACGAGGATTTGGCGACGGCGACGTCGGGCACGCTGAACACCGCCAAGGTGTTGGTTGCCAGGAGGTCTTGCGACGGGGCCACATCTGCCAGACAAATCCCGGCCAATGTGAGGAATAAGGTCGTCAACCGAAGGCGCAGAGTCATCGATGTGCCCAAACGTGGCGGAGAGGCTGACACAGGCAAGTCTGGTCGTTGGACAATTGCAATCGATCCGCCCAGCTCGTCCGACGCCACAAACGATGACCCGCAAGAACCCGGGCGTTGGCTTGACCCGTCGCTCCCTCCTTTTAGCCTTTGTCCGCAATGACCTACCACGTGGATGACCTGTTCGACCTGAGCCAGACCACGCATGGCGCCCTGTTTGATAGCGTCGAATACCCTTGGGAGGCCCTGAAACGCCTCGCCGGCTATTTGTCCCAAAACCTCAAGCCGGGAACCACCGGAGCCGAGGTGCACCCCGCCGCGCATGTGGGCCCACAGGTCTTCATCGGAGCCGGCACCATCGTGGAACCTGGAGCCATGATCATCGGACCTGCCATCATCGGCTCCGGATGCCGCATCCGGCACGGGGCGTATATCCGGGAAAACGTCATCGTGGGGGATGGGTGTGTGGTGGGCAATTCGGTGGAACTGAAGCACTGCGTGCTCTTCAACCAATGCCAGGTGCCTCACTTCAATTACGTGGGGGATTCGATTCTCGGGCACAAGGCACACATGGGGGCCGGGTCCATCTTGTCGAATGTGAAACTCGACAACCAAAACGTCTGGGTGAATTTCGAAGGCACTCCCATCGACACGGGCTTGCGGAAATTCGGTGGGTTGATCGGCGACAAGGCCGAAATCGGATGCAACTCGGTCCTGAATCCCGGTTCCATCCTAGGCCGTGATTCCATCGTGTATCCCAACGTGTCGTGGCGGGGAATTCTGCCGAAGAACATGATCGCCAAGCATCAGTACCCGCCCCAAGTCGTCGTGAGGCGTCCGCGGCAGACCTGAATCGTTCCGGCTGAGGGGCAGCTCGTCGATCGAAACGTTCCCAGCCTCCCGATCACCCAATACCTCCCCATCAGTCTGCGGAAACCGGACGCCCACCGCGCAAGCGGAGAACCGAACCGGTGCGGGCGGCCAATTCCCGATCGTGGGTCACTAGAACCAATGCGGTCCCTGCTCGGGCATTCAATTCAAAGAGCAGGTCCGTGATCTTTACGGCCGTCGCAGGGTCCAGGTTGCCGGTGGGCTCGTCCGCGAAAAGAATGCGCGGTTGATTGATGAAAGCCCGAGCCAGCGCCACACGCTGCTGCTCGCCCCCGGACAACTGCGCCGGATAGTGGTGCAGACGTTCGGCCAACCCCACCCAGCCCAGCAATTCCCGGGCACGAGCCTCGCCACCGGAAGCCCCCTGCAATTCGGCCGGTACCAGGACATTCTCCAGCGCAGTGAAGGTCGGCAGGAGTTGGAAATTCTGGAAAACGAAACCCACGTATTGGTTGCGGACCCGGGCCCGGCCGTCTTCATCCAGGGAACCGAGATCCTGCCCCGCCAACCGCACCACACCGCCCGTGGGACGATCCAATCCGGCGCACAAACCCAGCAGCGTCGTCTTTCCGGAGCCGCTGGGACCGACAATGGCGCAGGTTTCGCCCGGCAGAAGACGCAAGTCGACCTGGTCCAGAACGGTCAACGATCCACCGTCGCTCGTTGGGTGGACCTTGGAGAGGTTTCGAACTTCCAGAATGGGCTCGGTCACAGGTGGAGCGAAGCACAGGGACGATTTGAAGGCGAGGCGGGGATACCCGAAGGCTCGGGCACTGTTGCACCCCACCGTTTCAATGATCCAGACGCCCCTTGATCCAACGAATGCCTCGACCGATCACTGGAACGTGGTCCCAGAGCCCGGCGGCACTGTCCCAGTAATCCTGATGGATGAGGACCCGGCCCTGATCGTCGAATCGGACCAAGGTGATGCCCAGAGTTCGTATCGTCTCGCCGGCTGCGACCTTCTTCATCCGGGCATCCATCGTCCACCGCACATAATAGAAGCCGTCGGCCGATCGACTCACATCCTCAATGCTGGCCGTGATGCTCTCAGCAGCATCCACCGTGGTCAGGAAGTACGCTTGGATGTTCGTGGCACCCCGCCGGATCACCAAGGTGTCGTTGAGATACGCGTCCGGCGCGTAGACGCTCAAGGTCTGGGTGCGCACCGACTCGGCATCAATACGGGTGAGGAAGGTTTTGAGGCGCTCGATCCCCTGCCGTTCCGCCGGTGAACCCGGAGCCACGGTCGGGCGCTGTTCCATCTCAGAACGGATGGCCTTCAAGGCTGAGGTGCTGTCGGTCACACGAGGCACCGACGAACACCCCATCCCCAAGAACAGGAGGAAACATCCCAACAGACACAGGAAAACCCACTTCATGAGATCAACCTGCGACGCCTGTGCAGAAACGCAACCCCAGCGTCTTCCGCACCGGATCAGCGAACCAACTCGTAGGCAGCGCCCTTGAGGTATTCCGTTTCGGGAATGCTGGGCAGGATCGGATGATCCGGGGCCTGCGAGTAGGTTGCCACGCGACGCAGCAACTTGCGCTGATCGTACGCTGCACTGAGGGCCACATCTTCGAAGAGGCGGGCGTCCACGTGGTGCGAACAGCAGAAGGTGGCGAGTGTGCCACCGGGCTTGAGCAACTTCAGCGCACGGACGTGGATCTCCTTGTAGCCACGCAAGGCGTCGGGCACGGAGGCACGGTTCCGGGTGAAGCTGGGCGGATCGAGAATGATCAGGTCGAACTGCGGCACCAGACGTTCATTCGGTCCCGTGGTCGTCTTGGCCTTGAGCCAGTCGAACACATTACAGACCTCGAACTGGGTGTTCCCGGAAACCCCGTTCCGCTCGGCATTGGTGCGAGCGGCTTGAACGGCATCTTCGCTCTGATCGAGCCCGATGACCTGGCGGGCGCCCGCGCGAGCACAATGCAACGCAAAGCCGCCGAGGAAGGTGAAGCAATCGAGAACCATCGCACCCTTGGCCATGGCACCCACCCGGGCATGGTTGACTTGCTGATCCAGGTACATGCCGGTCTTGTGACCCGCGCGCAAGTCGACCGTGAACTTCAGGCCATTGATGGTGACGTCGACCGTTTCCACCGGTTCCCCCGCCAGGAGACCTGACAGAGGGGGCAATCCTTCGAATTGCCGGGAAGCGATCTCATTGCGTTCGTACACCGAGCGCGGACGGAAGACCTTCTGGATGGCCTCCACGATGATCGCCTTGTGCTGCTCCATGCCGAGCGAGCTGATTTGCAGCACGATGACATCCTCGTACTTGTCGATGATGAGACCCGACAGCAGGTCGGCCTCGGCGCTGACCACCCGGAACGAGGTCGCATCCGGCATGTGGCGCTTGCGCACTTCCATCGCGGCACGAATCCGTTCAATGAAAAAATCGGTATTCACCTCCACCCGCTCGTTCGAAAGCATTCGAACCTGTATTTTTGAGCGGGAATTGTAGAAACCAACACCCAAGAAGCGATGACGGTGATCCTTCAACTGCACCAACTCCCCGTCGGCGGGAGGTTGTGAACTGCGTTGGATGGCGCTGGAGTAAACCCAAGGGTGCCCAGCTATCAATCGATCGGCTTCGCCCGGTTTTACAACCAGTGTAGTCAGAGAGGTTTCCATTTTTGTAAACAATCCGCGATAAGACGCGGGATGTCAGAGTAAGCAAGAAACCCGAGGTTATGAAAAGACTTTTTGTAACACCCCTGTTACACAAACCCTAATGAAGAGTATTTTCGCTTTCGCGAGGAACCAATAACCCGTCTAGGCTCAGCCCATGCGATGGTTCATCGGCTCCCTGTTTCTTGGCCTTGCCGGCATTCTCTTCGCTCAACATTCGGCCTCATCCCCGGCGTGGTCGGAGGCGAGCGAGGCGACGAAGCGGTTCCAACTCAGTGCTGGCCTCAAGCTCGACCTCTGGGCCACCGAACCGCAGTTGAGCAACAGCGTCGCCTTTGCCTTCGATAGCAAGGGACAGGCTTATCTGGCTGAGTCTGACCGCTGGGCCATCAGTGTGTTTGACATCACCACCAAGACCAACTGGCTCCTGGCCGACATGGCGTTCCGGAGCGTGGCAGACCGGGGCACGTTCTTGACCAACGCCTTCGCCACCAACCTCAGTTTCCTGACCCGAGAGAGCGAAGTTGTCCGGCGGGTGAGCGATCGGGATGGAGACGGTCGGGCCGATCATTCGGAAATCCTGGCGCAAGGATTCCGGGACGCCGTCGACGGCACAGCGGCCGGCATCCTGGCCTCCCGTGACGGAATTTACTTCGCCAACATCCCCAGCTTGTGGCGATTCCCCTACCCCAGTCCATCGACGGCGCCGGCTCCCATCGAGGCCCATCGGTGGAAACCCTTGGCTACGGGTTTCGGAGTTCACATCGGTGTCTCGGGACATGACTTGCATGGACTCATCCAAGGTCCCGATGGGCGCATCTACCTCAGTTTCGGCGACCGTGGCGCGAGCCTGACGAACCGGGAGGGGCGTCGCATCCACCTTCCGGACTGCGGCGGGGTCTTGCGGTGCGAACCCGACGGCCGATCTCTGGAGGTCTTCTGCTACGGACTACGCAACCCCCAGGAGTTGGCGTTCGACGATGAAGGCAACTTGTGGACGGTCGACAATGACACCGCCGGCGCCGACCCCTGCCGGGTGCTGCACCTCGTCGAGGGCGGCGACTATGGATGGCGGACCAGCTACCAGCACATGGAAGGCTTCGGCCAGTGGGTGAAGGAAGAACTGTGGAGGGGCGGCCGCGATGGAACCTTGCCGCTGGCTGGCACGGTCAGCCAAGGCCCCAGCGGACTGGCCTTCTATCCGGGCACGGGGTTTGGGGAACGTTTGGCCGGCACCTTCCTGCATGCCGATTTTCCGGGTGGCGTCTGGGCTTACACCGTGAAGCCCTCCGGCGCGAGTTTCGTGGTCGATCGGAAGGAGAAGTTTCTTTGGAATTGCTGGCCGACCGACGTGGATTTTGGTCCCGATGGCGCAGCCTACGTCCTCGACTGGGTCAGTGGCTGGGGACAAACCCCGCGCGGCCGGATTTATCGAATCAGCCCGACTCAAGCCCCGACGGAGCCTGAAGCGGCTCTCGTGGCTCAGACCCGCCAACTGCTGGCGGAAGGGTTCTCTCATCGACCCGATCTGGAATTGGCCACCTTGCTGGGACACGCAGATCGCAGGATCCGTCTGGAGGCTCAATGGGATCTGGCACGGCGCGGGCCGGCCGTCGTGAATAGGCTACTACGAACAGCCCAGGAAGGCAGCTTCCTCGCCCGACGTCATGCCGTCTGGGCCTTGGGCCAATTGGCCAGGAATGACCCGGGCTCGGCCATGACCCGGGCGTTGCAGTCGCTCGTGCCACTCATCAATGGTCCTGACCCCATCCT
>Ga0255127_1000799_pt1 | contig 14330 bp, 11 predicted proteins | sample Law_Miss_RepB_8d_FD_188555 | JGI IMG/M metagenome (GOLD analysis project Ga0255127, IMG submission 188555) | Freshwater microbial communities from St. Lawrence River, New York, United States - Law_Miss_RepB_8d | ecosystem: Environmental > Aquatic > Freshwater > River | place: USA: New York...
GACATATCCCCCACGCAACCCCGCTTGAACCCATCACATAAAGCAACGACCACCGATACTCGCTTCCAGTACCCTCCATCCCTTGCCCTATTAAATAACGCCCAACCGATTCGTTCAGCCAACCATTGCCCGTCAACCAACTCGGAACCCAAAGGCAATGCAGAAGAAACTGCAAGCACATCACTACCCCGAGCGCCATTCGGACGGTGGTGTTAACCGAGTTCGATGTGGAGGAAAACCAAAAAGCATCCCAGACTCGGGCAATGTTGCGGTAAAACTCCAACGTCCACGGCTTGTCAGATCGATCCAACGTCATCCTCGATTTCCAATCCACAAAAAAACTCTTATCTTGCGACCCATTGGTCTCTCATAAACCACTGGCGCTGCAAACCACCGGCTCCGCAACTCAGGGCTTACCAACAACCGGCACAGTCCTAGTCGGCTCCAACGCAGGCACCAACGTCGTCTCGCCATCCTCTAATTCAACAACCGCTGCTTCGAACAACGTCTCCGGCTCGAGCACTTGCCCATCCGCCGATGTGGTCTGCTTGCCAATAAATCGAATCGCTTCAATATCGATCCCCTCTGCCTTCCCTCTCGCCACCAAGGAAAGAGCAAGCAAGCCGATCCCTTCTTCATCGTCGTTGATCGCTAATGCACCGGCGACTTGCATCAAACGTCGCCAACGCGCATCGCCCCCTCCAGCCTTCCCCGTTCCAGATCCTTCCCAGCTATTCCAAACTCGACTCTCCCTATCGGATTTGATCGAGACCTCTACCGGCCTGTCGTATGTTTCGGAACCGATCAACGACATCGGAGCAAGTTCCGTATACCAACCAAGCGGAATCGTATAAGCCTGGATGGCTTGCAAAGCGTCGTCCGCCCAAGGCATTCGACGCAAACTGTTGTTCGAAAAGTAAATCAAACCGATCACGAAAAAATGAAAGAGCAAAACCAGTGAGAGCACCAGCTTGAGCAAGCCCCCCATCTTGCCTGAACCCGCTATTCCATCAGCCGACTCCGACTTCCCTGACGCAATCTGCGATCCGAGAGAAACTTGAGTTTCTTCTTGCGAGCCAATTTTCCGATCCGGGATAACTTGCCCGGGCATCGATGAATTAAAACTTTTCTGATTAGAACGATTCGATGACATGCGCCCTGAGTTTGCTTCCTTGCCGTTTCTTGCGGTTGGTGATGAACGAAATTCCTGTCCAGCACAGATTCGGCGAATACTCGATCGAGGCTCCAGCCGGGGATTCGACGGTCTGGTTCGGCAGACCATTCGGCGGACTATCCGGCGGACTCGTTCGACTGTGAGAGAAGAAGTCGCTAAAGTGATCCTGGATTGGAATTTGTAATGGTAATCGGATTCCAACATAGAAAAAGCCACAATAACTTCAGGAGCTTGCTATGGAATCCAAGGATTCCCAACCAACAGCATCCAAGGAAATCTCATCTCCACCCCCTCCAATCATTGAATTGGAATCCACAAGTATTCCTTGTTGCCCGGTTTGCTCGGGGCGATTGATCGAAATCCGAGCAAAATTCCAGTGTTCGAAATGCCACCGAATCTGCGAAACATGCTGCGAAGGTGGTCGCGGATAACCGCCGAGGGTAAGCGGGTAACCGCCGCGTTTAACCGGGTAACCCTTGACGCATTCTGCCCTTGGGGCATAGACTCTAGACCTTTTCCAAGCCACTTTTTCAACGAGGCATTCTTGTGCCAGCGACTTGCGTAATCGGTTTGCAATGGGGTGATGAAGCCAAAGGTAAACTCGTAGACCTTTTGGCTCCAAAACATGACGTCGTTGTCCGCTATCAAGGTGGGGCAAATGCCGGCCACACCGTCGTAAGCGGCAAAGAAGTCTACAAGCTTCATCACGTTCCCTCCGGAATCCTAGCTCCACAAATCCAGAACGTGATCGCTCCGGGTGTCGTGATCGAACCGAACATGCTCATCCAAGAGCTTACCGGTCTCGAAGCGCGAGGCATTTCTCCGCGAAGCAATTTGAAAATCAGCGAACGCGCCCACGTCGTGATGCCTTGGCATCTACTCGAAGACCGGGCGATGAATAAAACGGTCGTCAGCGGCGAGAGCATCGGTACGACAAACCGTGGCATTGGCCCATGCTACCGTGACAAAGTGGGACGAACGTATGCGATGCGGATGGCGGATCTGGTGAGCCCAGAACTACCGAATCGCATCGAAGAGATTGTACGAGCAAAACGCACGTTGCTCGCTTCTTTGATCTCCCCTGAGGAACTCGCAGAACTCGATGCTCAGAAGATCACCGCCGTATGCCAAGGTTGGGCTAAATCCCTCGGTGGAATGATCGGCGATACGACCTACTTCCTCCATGACCAACTCGATGCCGGAAAGAAACTCCTGATGGAGGGAGCCCAAGGCTCCTTGCTCGACATCGACCACGGAACCTTCCCATTCGTTACCAGCAGCAACGCTTCGGGCGTCGGGGTTTGTAGCGGATCAGGCGTTCCACCACGGGCTATCGGACGAATGATCGGGGTTGCGAAAGCTTACTCCACACGCGTCGGCGGCGGTCCGTTCCCAACGGAACTAACAGATGAGACCGGTAACAAAATCCGCGAAATCGGACGCGAATACGGCACCACTACCGGTCGCCCTCGCCGATGCGGATGGTTCGATGCCGTCGCCGTTCGCTATACAGCGCGCTTAAGCGGTGCTGACTACCTCTCGCTGATGATGCTCGATGTCCTGAGCCATTTCGAAGAACTCAAAGTATGCGTCGCATATGAAATCGACGGCGAACGAACCGATCGACTTCCATGCCAACCCGATCTTCTGCGACGTTGTAAACCCGTCTACGAAACCCTTCCGGGTTGGAACCAAGACGTAACCGCAGTTCGCAAGCTTGAGGATTTCCCACTCAAGGCTCGGCAGTATATGGATCGCATCTCTGAATTGATCTCCGTACCGCTGGGTGTCCTTTCGGTCGGCCCAGACCGAGAACAGACCATTTTCCTGATCTAAAACAAGTTTTTTAGAAGCTGATCCGTTTTATGGGCATCTTCAGCAGGCGTAAAAACAAAACGTCGATCGATTCGATGAACGAGTCGATCGACCCGAATCGTCTGCCCAAACATATCGCCATCATCATGGACGGTAACGGACGATGGGCCCGATCAAGAGGTCTGCCTCGAATCGAAGGGCATCGTCAAGGTGCGAATTCGGTCGAAGCCGCCCTGACGGCTTGCGGCGAACTAGGGATCCCGTACCTGACCCTCTACGCATTCTCGAATGAGAATTGGAAACGCCCGAAGGAAGAGCTCGACTTCTTGATGGGTCTACTCAGAACCTATCTTGCTAACCAAACAGAACGTCTGATCAAAAACTCCGTACGCTTGCAAGTCATCGGACGACGCGATGGGTTGTCTCCCGATGTGATCGAAGCGATCGATCAAGCTATCGAAAAATGCAAAGACGGTGAAAAGCAAACTCTTGTGCTTGCCATCAACTACGGTTCACGGCAAGAGATCGTTGATGCAGTTCGCGAAATCGCATCGGATGTTCAACAAGGTCGTCTTAACGCCGATGCGATCGATGAGTCAACGATCGCTAAACACCTTTACACGCGCGACTACCCAGATCCCGACCTCTTGATCCGCACCAGCGGCGAGATGCGAATAAGCAACTTCTTGCTCTGGCAAATCAGCTATGCAGAACTTCTGGTCACCAGCAAAGCGTGGCCTGAATTCGGCAAAGACGATCTTTACGCGGCCGTTGTTCAATACGGCAAACGAAATAGGCGATTCGGCGGTATCTAACCAGGAGCCTTGCAATTGGTTCTCTGCGACCTAGCCCAATCTGTCGACTCAAACTCCCATATCGACCCGACCCTATGGCTCGCAATCGCGGTACTTGCTCTGTGCGCAGTCCTTTTTGGTCTATGGGCCAGGATCCTGCTTCTAAGAAATAAACAACTCCAACGCGAACTTCTCGATGCCCACCAAACAGCACTAAGCGACCCACTTACCGGACTGCTCAATCGTCGCGCTTGGTCGCGATTCCTCGATGAGCTTGCATCTCAAGCAACCCACCGACCGGACACCGCTGAGAACCTATGGATGATCATTCTTGACATCGATCGATTCAAACAAGTCAACGATCAATTCAGTCATCGCATCGGCGACGAAGCCTTAACCGAGTTCTCGATGAGATTGCGAAAAGCATTTCCTAGCGCTCACCTTGCGCGCATCGGCGGAGAGGAATTCTCCATCATCCTAAGAACTACTCGCGATCAACTGACAAGCGACCTTGCACGATTTCTCGATGAAATCGAACACCATCCGCTGAATCTTCAAAATCATGCTGTACGGCTGAGCTGCAGCGCGGGAGCTGCCTTATTTCCTCCCGAATCCCCCCCAGCTCAATGGTTTCAAAACTCCGATCTCGCGATGTACGAAGCCAAACGAAGAGGCGGAAACCAAGCCGTTATCCGATGAGCTAAAGATCGGTTACACTGGAAAACATCTTGAAAAGCATGTAAGACACTCTTTTCATCCATTTGTATTTCGTTTCCCCGTACCTCTCTACTGGTCTACACGGCTAATCTACAGGCGAGTTTATAAAGCTAGCCTGAACGACTAGTCCAACCGGAGCCAAATCCATGAAGCCCCTTTTTTCCACGAACGTTTTTTCCTCTGGCAGGCCGTTTAGCGCTCAAGTTGCAACGGTATGCCAAGCAATTGTCTGCGCTGTAGCCCTCTACTGTGGTAGCGTTGCACAAGAGCCCAACACCAAACCCGCAATCGATCCTTCGGGAACTTGGCGTTGGGAGTATGAATTCGAATCGCAAACCATCAAAGATCAACTAAGGCTTGAACTCTCCCCAGGAAACTCCTCTGCGAATGAGAGGACGGTCGAAGGCAAATACGAGAGCTCTACCGGTCGCAAGCGAGACATTCGAAACGGTAAGGTAGTAGGCAATACACTCACTTTCGATATGACCATTGATTACAAAGGCATGGACGTCCAACTTGCATTTACGGGGTCGATCAAAAACGACACCCTTACCGGGACTGTAAAAGCAACTTCGAACGAAGGCGGTTTGGATTTGCCATGGAATGCAACCCGTAGTGTTCAGAACGATGATGTTGTAGGAACTTGGAAACTTCGAATTGATACCAATGGCCAATTGCTTGAGCCTGTTGTGACGATCAGCAAAGAAGGAGATACGCTCAAAGCCCGCTACAAATCGGGTGGCACTACGGAACTTGCGTTCGATGCCCAAAAAGTAAAGATTGATAAAAACGAACTTTGCTTTTCCATAGAAGCCGATTTCCAAGGGACGAAAATCAAAGCCGACTTTATGGGCCGTCCTTACGGAGACAAGATCCAAGGAAACATCGATTATGTTCTTGGATCCGATGTTGGCGAAGTTGAGTTTACTGGTAAGCGACAACAAGAAACTGCTAAGTAGACTTCGTAAACGGAACAACGTCTATTAAACGTTGTTTAGCTTGATCGTTGTAATTGCGACAAAGCAATCGAAGCTCGGTTGCTCCTCAACTGAGCTCATATGGATCGGCGAAGGATCCGAATGCCCCCAAGCCTCCATCGACGGCTAGATCCGTGCCGGTGATGAACGATGCATCCTGACTGCTGAGCCACAGCACCGCATTAGCAACCTCCTGCGGTTGTCCGATTCTACCCAAGGGATGCCGGTTCGCTAACTCCCGCTCCCCACCTTGAGCCTCAAGGGTCGCGCGAACCAGCGGGGTATCGATCGCTCCAGGTGAAACACTCACCACGCGAATCCCATCTCTTGCATACTCAACTCCCCACTGCATCGCCTGTAGGATGTTGGCCGCTTTGATCGGACCATAAATGGGCACTCCACGCGTCGTTCGGTGCGCTTGGCCACTGGCAATATTGACCACCACCCCCGAACCTTGTTGCTTCATCGCCCGCAGTGCATACTTCGCCATCCACGTGTAACCGAGAAAATTTATCCCCAGCATCCGCTGCACATCCGGTTCTTGTAACGCTTCCACCGGAACATACGATGCGGCAGGTTGAATTGCGGCGTTGTTGACCAAGACATCCAGGCCACCGAATTGCTCCATCGCAATCTTGACCACACGCTCGCAGTCAAATTCCTGCGAGACATCCACCTTCTCGAAATGGACTCGCTCATCATTCAAATCGGGATACTCAGCGACGTCCGCACAAACGACCCGTGCACCTGCCTGCGAAAATCCTCGACAAATCGCCAATCCAATGCCATTGCTCCCACCAGTGACCACAACCACACGCCCCGAATGCTCGTAACGCACTGATCCTTTAGGACGATTTCCAACGCTGCGTTGCTGTGCCATATCTTTGTTTTCCTACTCGGTGCTTCTAACCTGTGTATCGGGTTTCTACATACTCAACATACCGTATTCGCCATACGACTCGCAAACGGAGCTAGGTCTGATAACTTTCCCCAACGGATTGCCCGTGATAGGTGAAAAAACCGCAAGCTCCATAGATCACAAAATGCCTGGGACACCAGGTCGAAGAGAATACGTTTTCGTTCCAACTAGCATACCATTTTGCTTCCCGGATGAGTTACACTGTTTTATCGACTGTTGTCCTCTCACCTACCTCAATCTCTAGTTTCTGGAGCCCACCATGAGCCATTCCCGCCGCCTTTTCCTTTCGAATACTGCTGCCGTTATCGCAGCATCGCATGCCGCAAGCGGTTTGCGAGCAGCCAGCAAAGACGAACAACGACTGCGACTTGCAAGCATCGGTGTCGGCGGCATGGGTGCTTCTGACCTCGGTTCACTCAGCTCCCACCCCAAGGTCGATGTTGTTGCATTATGCGATGTCGATTCAAACAACTTGGCTTCTGCTGCCCAGCGTCATCCAAAAGCGAAACTCTTCAGCGACTTCCGAAAGATGTTTGCCGAAATCGCCGGTGAAATCGATGCGGTCTCCGTCTCGACCCCAGACCACACCCACGCACCAGCAGCCATGACGGCTATGAACTACGGCAAACATGTCTACTGCCAAAAACCTTTGACACACGACGTCTACGAGTCGCGGCAACTTCGACTCGTCGCAGAAAAGAAAAACCTCGTCACGCAAATGGGGACACAAATTCACTCCGCTAGCCCCTATCGAACCGCTGTGAAACTCGTCCAAAGCGGTGTGATCGGAAAGATCCGAGAAACGCACTCTTGGAGCAACAAGACTTGGGGCTATGAAGGCCCAGATCCAGAACCAACCCCAGTTCCAGAAAACTTGCAATGGGATCTGTGGCTCGGAACCGCTCCTGAACGACCATTCGCCCAAGGTCATTTCCATCCAGGAAACTGGCGCAAATGGTACGACTACGGATGCGGAACCATGGGGGATATGGCTATCCACATCCTCGATCCTGTCTTCTCCGCTTTGAAACTTGGAAACCCATCGCGCGTGATATCGAGCAGCTCCGCTGCGCCAAAGAAATCCTTCGGAATGCAAAACCACACGCGATACACTTTCCCTGCTTCACCATTCACCACCCCAGACTTCGTCCTCACTTGGAGCGATGGTGGGAAGATGTCTGATACTTCTTCATGGCCTCTCGAAGGTGCCGATGGAAAACCAATTGGATTGCCCGACCAAGGCTCCTTATTCCTAGGAGAAAAAGGAGCAATCCTTCTCCCCCACGTCGCGATGCCCGTCCTGCTCCCAGCGAAGTCCTTCGCGGATTATAAAATCGAAGCAGCTCCCGATGGAAACCACTACCACCTCTTTGTCGATGCGTGCCTTGGAGGATCTCCCACCACCGCTCACTTCTCTTATGCCGGACCGCTGACCGAAGCGGTCTTAATAGGCACCTTGGCCAATCGGTTCCCTGGAAGCGAGTTGCAGTGGAACGCTGAAAAAATCGCGATCCCCAATCACGAACTGGCAAACGCCCTGCTTCGACGCAATTACCGCAAAGGATACGAAGTCGACAACTTGTCATAACTTCGTTCTTTCTTATGAAAGCCCCCTCCTTTGCATGCACTTGCGATTGGATCCTACCCGTCGACTCTCCTCCGATTCCAAACGGCTGGATTGTCGTCGTAGACGGCATCATTGATTTCGTTGGGGATACGCTTCCCCAACGATTCGAATCGCTTGAGCAAAGGAATCTGGGCCACGGAGCAATCCTTCCCGGATTGATCAACTCCCACTGCCATCTTGAATTCAGCGATCTTGAAGTACCCATCAAAGTCCCTGATCAAGGATGTATTGTCGATTGGCTCTCGGAGGTGATCAAACATCGCCGAAGCCTTGCAACCTCGATGGCAGACCCGATTGCACATCGCCGCGCAACCTACGAGAAAGGGTTGCGCGAAGCGTATTGCACAGGCACTCGTCTTCTGGTCGACAACGTTACCGCGCCATGGTCTGCGGATTGGGTCGAACAAGCAGCAGGTGACTTTGGGCCAATCGGTTTGCGGGTCGCTCCTGCAATCGAACTTGTAGATGTCACGAAGCAACGGTGTGAAGAAACTCTCGAGTTCGCTAAAGATGTTTTATCTAACCCTGCGAACAACTCATCATTAATAGCACCTGGGCTAGCCCCCCACGCTCCCTATACAGCATCCAAGCGACTTGTCGCTCAAGCCGTTTCGATGGCGAAGGAAAAGAACACTTGGGTCTCCATGCATTTGGCTGAATCGACTCAAGAGTTGTCATGGACCAAGGATCGAACGGGGCCGATTGCGAACTGGATCACTCCGTGGACCGATGAAGAGCACCGCCGCGAGATCGGCACGATCGAAGAGATACTGCTACTGTTGCGAGATGCACCGAAAGCCCTAATCGCCCACGGAAACTACCTTTCACAACGAGCGATTGAAATCCTTGCACAATCCCCAAATCGCTTCGCTGTCGTTTACTGCCCACGCACCCATCGTCACTTCGGACATGATATCCATCCATTGGCGGAACTAGAGTTCGCGGGTGTTCCTGTCCTGCTTGGCACAGACTCTCGCGCTTCGAATCCTGATCTCTCGATCTTCCGCGAATGGCAAACCGCTTGCAGGGCATTTCCTGAAATCCACCCAATGCAAATCCTCAAGTGTTGCACGACGAGCCCAAGAGAATTCTTTTCGACTTATGCGCAGATTGGCAAGCTTGTCGAGGGATCCCCCCCCGCACTGACGTGGATCCCATTTCAAACAGAATTGCCGGACCTCCAGCTAAATACATCCTCGATCCGAACTTCCGAAGACCAAACTCTCTGGCTGAAAATGCTTAGCGCGGATGACGCAAGTCCAATCGAACTCCACCGATCCCTTAGTGTTTTTTTCGCGAAGTAAACAGAACACACCGAAGCTCACCAGGGGCAAGAGTCAAGAATGAGCGGAGAGAACTACATACATACGACGAAGAGACGCAAGCTACCGGCCAACGTCTGGCTCCTTTGCTTCGTCTCGTTCTTCGCCGACATATCGAGCGAGATGATGTATCCGCTACTTCCTCTCTTCGTCATCGGCGTTCTTGGCGCGAATGAAATCCAACTTGGTGCCATGGAAGGTGCAGCCGTACTGCTCGTCTCCCTAATGAGCGCTTACGCAGGAATACGTAGCGATCGCTCAGCATCAACCGCTGGCCGCACCCGTTGGTTGCATTGGGGATATGGCCTGCCCGTATTGGGAAAAACATTGATTGCGTTTGCGTCATCTTGGTGGTGGATCTTCACCGGACGAATGTTTGACCGCTTCGGCAAAGGATTGCGCGGTGCGCCCCGCGATGCCCTGATCGTCGACTCCGTACCTAACGATCAGCGGGGCGAAGCCTTTGGGCTTCATCGTGCTCTCGATACAGCAGGTGCTCTTGTGGGAGTCCTCATCGCCGCGTTTCTACTGTGGTACCTGACTGGCGCACCCGACCAATCGCAAGTTACTACGCCACCCAAGCTATCGCTTCAGTCCTTCCAGCAGATATTTCTAGTTTCCGCCATTCTTGGATTAGCATCTTGGGGGCTGACTTTCCTCGTCCGAGAGCCTCAAGGAAAGCTGGATTCTGACACCAAAGAAATCAGCTTAAACCAATCAGATTCAGCGGAGCCCCCTAAATCGGCGACTTCTTTTCAGAGAATACAAGCTCTACCGAAATCGTATTGGTCGGTGATTTTGATGCTGATCATATTTGCGTTGGCGAACAGCAGCGACACATTCCTGCTTTTGAAGGTAAGCGAACTGGGGTTCACTCCGTGGGCCGTAGTCCTCGCATATGCCATTTATAACATTGTTTACGCAGCGCTTAGTTATCCCATTGGGCTGTTGAGCGATCGCATTGGTCGATGGAAACTCATCGCTGCAGGTTGGTTGATCTATGCTTTGGTGTATGCAGGTTTTGCTTTGCTAACTCCGGCGAACCATCACGCCGTCTGGGTTCTGCTTGCGATTTACGGAATCTACATAGCCCTTACCGATGGGGTTGGCAAAGCCCTTGTAGCTGACGTTGCACCCAAGAGTCACCGAGGAACTGCGATGGGAATCTACTATGCTTTAACTGGGATTGCATCGCTTGCCTCTAGCATCCTAACCGGATGGATTTGGCATTCAGCCGGAGCGGCTTCCGCACTTTTAACCAGTGCGGCATTCGCAGTTGTCGCCCTAATACTCCTCGCGACCCATCGCCGCAACTGACACCCCCTTAACGTAGGGCACCCCCTTAACGTAGGGCGGACCTTAACGTGGGGCGGTCCTCCCGGGCCGTCCGCATCCTGAACGTAGGGCGGTCCTCCTGGGCCGTCCGTGTCTTGAACGTAGGACGGTCCTCCCGGGCCGTCAGCGTCCCCCACCACCTCAGCATAAGCGAGGCCAACGATCAGCACGCCCACACTACCTTAGGAACACTCATCCCCTTCGTTCCTTGTAGAGCGGGCATGCATGCCCGCTCTACAAGGATATAAGCAACTCATCGTTGGGATTTTCACCCCCAACAGTAGCGATGGTATCCTGCCCGTCATCGTGCCAATGAAAATACCGTGCGGGCAGGTATGCCCACACTACCTCAGGAACGAAGCAACGCAACCGCAGTAAGAAACCAATCATCCATTGCGGTAGAATAAATACCTCATCGATGCAAATCGCGTAAGTTCCCAATGGTATCATGGGCAACAGACCCATGATCACGACAATGAAAACACCGTGCGGGCAGATATGCCCACACTACCCTATATACGCACGCCCACCGTCCGGAAACCCACCGTGCGGAAATGATTGCCCTTACTACCAAAGCCCCCCTGACCATTACCATGCTCCCCCCCTCCCAACAATTTTTTCCAACGCCAAACAGCCGTCACCCCCAACGGCATCCACTGTTGCTCTCATTCATTAGCCTATGTGCCTGGATCCTCCTTTGGTATGCGGTTGGATTTGCTCAGGATGAATCACCCGACGCCACAGTCCGAGACCTTGAACGTAACGCTCGGAGCATTTTCCGTGATCACTGCCTTGAGTGCCACGCCCAAAGTGTGACCGAAGGTGGACTGCGTCTTGATCATCGAGAAGGTTTGTTAAGCGGCGGGGATTCAGGAAAAGCAATCGAGCTTGGCAAAAGCGACGCAAGTTTACTAATCGCGCGCATTACCGCGAGCGACTCTAGCCGCATGCCGCCAAATGGCAAACCACTTCAAGTCGAACAAATCCAAATCCTTCGGCGATTCATCGATGAGAACGCACCCTGGGGGGATGAACCACTGGCAGATCCTCGACTAAACCACTGGGCTTGGAAGAACATCCCTCCAAAAATCGACGTTCCAAATATTCCGCCGGATACCGAAGCAACGACTCCAATCGATCGATTCCTTGTCGATGAGATGAACAAACAAGGGATCACTCCCCTTCCACACGCTACCCGCGAAGCTTTGATCCGCCGATTGAACTACGACTTGCTCGGAACCCCTCCCACACCAGATGAAGTGGATCGATTTTTGAACGACGATTCATACGACGCTTGGGAGCGACTCGTCGACCAGACGCTCGCATCCCCTCAATACGGCGAGAGGTGGGCAAGGCACTGGCTTGATATCGCTCACTATGCAGACACACACGGCTTCGAACGCGATCAACGCCGCGACCATGCTTGGCCCTACCGCGATTGGGTTATCGATGCCTTCAACTCCGACCTGCCCTTCGACACTTTCCTACAGCATCAAATCGCCGGTGATGTCCTTCAATCCCCAACCGATGAATCGACCATCGCATCAAGCTTCCTCGCCGTCGGTCCATGGGACTTTGTCGGTCAGATCGAAACACCTAGCCCGGTAATCAAGCGGCTTGCAAGAGCCGATGACTTGGACGATATCGTCACACAAGTCATGACAAGTGTGTGCGGGCTGACGATTCACTGCGCACGATGCCACGACCACAAACTCGATCCGATTCGCCAAAGCGAATACTACTCGCTGACCGCAATCTTCTCGGGAGTAAAACGAGGTGATCGAGTAGTATCCGAATCGCAATTACAGTCGATCGAATCGAAGAGACAAAAAATCAAAACTCAAAAAGATACAATCGATCAAGAGCTCCTTCAATTGACCCATGGGCTATCATTGGCGGACATCGTTGGAGGTGGAAATGGTTTTGGGACTGGAAAGCTAGGCGCTGGATTTGATCCCAACACCGGGCAAGTTCGAGCACCGAGCGAAAAAGCGGGATTTCTAGATGGCGTCGTAGCAAACCGACTCAATCCGACCAACTCACCTTGGATCGACTCGGTTTTTGTCCCGAATGGATCCCTCCCTACCGGCTCTGCCGACGCCTCCGACACTCAGGTAAGCAACGAGCTGAAGATATCCACAACGGGGATCGTCACGACTTGCATCCCACCGACAGATTCGAAGGTCTGGGATGCTATTCGAAACGGACCTGTAAATTCTCAGTTCTCCACTAGCCTTAGCGATACAGAGTGCTCTCCACCGAGTCACAGTATGCTTGCACTGCACGCGAACGCGGGGATCACTTTCCGATTGAAGCACGATGAACTGAGTAAAGCATTTGTCAACGAGCAACAACCTAGCGATCCTCCGAATCCGCAGTCATTCGTGTTTACCGCCAAAGTCGGTTACTTTGGCCAAACTCCCACCGCCGGTGCAGATGTACACGTGCTTGTTGACGGCAACGTAGTTTTTAAGCGACTTAGCCTCGGACGCAACGATGGTCTCCAAGATATCCAATGCGAGCTTGGACCCAACAACAGCTTTCTCACGCTGATCGCCACCGATGCAGGAAACGGGATCAGTCACGACCAAGTCTGCTTCATCGATGCTTCGGTTGCACCTTTGCATGCAGAGAAGTCGGACGGAAAGAGTTCTCAAGACAAGAAGGATCGCATCGAGGCGCTACGTAAGAATTCTGATTCATTGGCAAACGACTTGAAGTCGTTACCGGAACCGAAGCGCGTCTATGGCGTGAAAGCGGAAACGCCCACCCAAACACGTCGCATGCATCGTGGAAACCCCGAAGACTTACGGGAACCTGTCAAACCTTCCTCCGTTTCATGCGTCGGGCCAATTCTTTCGGACATCGAAACGCTCGATGAGCAATCAACCGATGCCCAGCGTCGAATTGCGTTGGCACATTGGTTGACTTCCGCCGAAAATCCACTTCCTGCTCGCGTGATGGTCAATCGCCTATGGCAGCATCATTTCGGAAAGGGGCTAGTAGCAACCCCAAGTGATTTTGGACTTGGAGGTGCGACGCCATCTCACCCTGAGTTACTAGACTGGTTAGCCCAACAGCTTCAAACCAGCGGTTGGTCGATCAAGCGAATCCATCGAATGATTCTACTTTCGGACGCTTATCAACGAAGCTCCTCAGGGAGCAACGAATTGGCAGCTACTACGGATAACCAAAACCGTTTGCTTTGGCGTCAGAATCCTCGGCGATTAGACGCAGAATCGCTGCGCGATGCCATGTTGTGCGTTTCTGGATCTTTGAATCGAACGATGTATGGCCCCGGGTATCGCGACTTCGACTACCAAGAAGAATATGCACCCGTTTATAAGCACCGAGTGTTCGAAAACTCTGACGTGTTCCGCCGAAGCATCTATCGATTTGTCGTACGCACCACCCCCCACCCGTTCTTAACCACTCTGGATTGTCCCAATCCTGCAACTCTCACACCCGTAAGAAACACAACGACCACCGCTATCCAATCCTTGGCTACACTGAACAACGCATTCGTACTTCAACAAAGTGAGCAACTTGAAAATCGCATTAAACGCGAATTTGGGGAAAACCCTGAGGCCCAAGCTCGACACGCAATTCGATTAGCATTCGGAAGGCAAGCGACCGACGAAGAAATAGCA
>Ga0255127_1000807_pt1 | contig 14229 bp, 10 predicted proteins | sample Law_Miss_RepB_8d_FD_188555 | JGI IMG/M metagenome (GOLD analysis project Ga0255127, IMG submission 188555) | Freshwater microbial communities from St. Lawrence River, New York, United States - Law_Miss_RepB_8d | ecosystem: Environmental > Aquatic > Freshwater > River | place: USA: New York...
TCATATGACCGGCATGCGGGTCAGCGGTGGTTGGTGCCGGCTCGGTGCTCGGCACCGGATTTGGCATAGGCGCTGGCATAGAGTGTCCGGCATGCTGCGCGTCGGCCGGTGTGGCGATCAGAGCGGCACCGAGCAATGCAACGGAGATGATAGATAACCGCACAGTCATTTCTCACCGCCCGGGCCGACCACAGTCACGGTCTGCATCATGCCGCCATGCATGTGATACATGAGATGGCAGTGGAAAGCCCAGTCGCCCGGCTCATTCGCCGTCAAGTCAAACTGCGCGCTTGCGCCTGGCTGAACGATGACGACGTTCTTGCGCGGCTGCTGATCGGCATTCTTGCCATTGACCAGTTCGAAAAACATCCCGTGCAAATGGATCGGGTGTGCCATCATCGTATTGTTGACAAGCTTCACGCGCACCCGCTCGTTCCAAGCAAAACGGATAGGTACGTCACTGACAGCGGAATACATCTGCCCGTCGAACGACCACATATAGCGTTCCATATTGCCGGTTAAGTGCAGTTCAAGCAACCGCGAGGGCTCGCGCGTATCCCTGTTGGCTTCAAGCGCGGTCAGCATCCGGTAGTTGAGCACGCGGTGTTTGACGTCACGCAAGCCAAGACCGGGATCACCCATTTTGTCGACCGGGGCCATCGAGACCATGTCAACGCCCGGACCAATTTCGACATCGGGGGGAAGTAGCGACGTGTCACGCATGCTCATACCGTCCATGCTGTGCGACGCGGCTGCAGGCGCTGCGGCATCCGCGCTATGGCCCATAGCCTTATGATCTGTGCTGCCATGGTCCATCCCGCCATGCCCGCCCTCCGCGGCCGGACCATGATTCATGCCCATATCAGCCATGGTGAGGAGCGGTGGATCGCGTAAGGGCGGCACGGACGCCCGCGCACCCGGACGGCTTGCCAGCATTGCCAGCGCCATGCCCGAACGGTCCATCGACTCACCCACAATCGCATAGGCATCGGCCTTGCCAGGCGTGACAACCACATCATAAGTTTCTGCGGTTCCGATCTGGAATTCGTCGACCTCTACAGGCCGCACATTCTGGCCATCGGCGGCGATAATCGTCATCGGCAGGCCGGGGATGCGAACGTTGAAGAAGCTTTGCGCCGATCCATTAATGACGCGTAGCCGGATACGCTCTCCTTGGCGGAAGAGATATTCCAGCCCCTCCGTAGGCCCGCGTCCATTGGCGAGAAAAGTATAAGTAGGCGCGCCGATGTCCATGATGTCGGTTGCGGGCATTCGCATCTCGGCCCACATCCTCCGCTCCTCACCGGACATCGGGTAATTGTCGGTCCAAGAACTAAGCTGCCGGTTAAAATAGCCCTCGCCGGTGCGCAGCCGGCTCATGATGAAGTGCGGGTCAAGGACCGTGAAATCACTCAGGAGCAGGATGTAGTCGCGTTCATATTCAACGGGTTCTGGCTCAGCGGGGTCGATGATCAGCGGGCCATAATGTCCCGATTGTTCCTGCAAGCCCGAATGGCTGTGATACCAATAGGTGCCAGACTGCCGGATCGGAAACTCATAGGTGAACGTTTGGCGCGGACGGATGCCAGGAAAACTGATGCCCGGAACGCCATCCATCTGGAACGGCACCAACAGGCCGTGCCAGTGGATCGAGGTGTCTGCATTCAGGTTATTGGTGACGTTGAGCCTAACATTCTGCCCTTCACGCAGACGGATCAGTGGTCCCGGCACACTACCGTTGACGGCAATACCCGGCCCACGCCGTCCTTCGACGATGCGATGGCCACTGCCCACAGTCAGGTCAATAACCTCACCGCTGAGTTCGCCGAAGCCTGCCGGAATGCGGGGGCCGCCGCGTCCGTGACTGCTCCCATGTCCGCCATGTATGCTATGGCCTTGCGCCCAGGAAGGCACGGCGGCAAAGGCCGCGCCCGTACAAATTCCTCCGAGCAATGTTCGCCTAGACAGATGTTCTATTTCCATTCGCACTTGCATCCTTTGTATCGGGTTGGTTATATATGATACCCCAGTAGGGTATAGCAAGAGGGCATAAGCATGGCGAAGGACCGTAGCGATACGATTAACCGCTTGAAACGTATTGAGGGCCAGGTGCGCGGCGTTGCACAGATGGTCGCTAACGACCGCTATTGCATCGATATTTTGCACCAGGTACAGGCGGTGAAAGCAGCGCTCGCTAAGGTCGAGACCGCGATCCTCAAGGACCACGCTTCATGCTGCGTCGCCGAAGCGATTGCTTCTGGAGATGCCGCCGAACAGCGGGTGAAGTTCAACGAACTAGTTGATCTATTCGACCGGGTGAAGCGTTGAGCGGCGGACGCTGAAGAACCCAACCATTGACAAAGGCGGCGAACCTCTAGCGCACGGGGCTTGTTCATCCATTGAAGCTGGCGGCACCCCACCTGATGCACGAAGGCCTGCCATATGCTGTTGAACAAATAAAAGCAAACCGTCGCCTTCCCACGCAATTGCGGTCGTTACGAGAGTGGTCACGGTCACGTGAACGCTGCCGCAGCGGAGAGCACCTTATTCGTTTCGTCATAATGACCGGAATTGGGCCGCGAGCTGACTGTCTGCTTCCGAGCCTAATCCTCCCAAAGCGGACGGCCTCCTAATGTTCCGACGGCAGTTTAGGAAGTTGCAAATGACGAACCATTTGACCAAATTGCGAGGCACGACTAAGCGAGAAGCTGTGCCTCATCTACTCGCCCGCTTGATTCTTGTTGTCGCTTTTGTCGCGAGCACGTTTCATGCGCCTGTAATTGCACATGAAGAACCGGGAACCCATCATACAGAACGTGGCGTGAGCATTAGTCATGACGCGATGGCCGACGATCACGGGGACAAAGCGCCTTCGCATGACGGCGCGGGCGACAGTCTGCACCATCATCATTGCCCGACCGCGCTCGACGCGCGCACGGCTAACCTTGCGCCCGCTACAACCTCCGCAAAGGCGCTCTTGTCGTTCCACCGTGCCAACCCGCTGACCTCTTTTAGTCAGGCACCACCCACCGAACCACCCTCTGCCTGAACCGCGCCGTTAGGGCCGGCCTCGCGCCCGGCCCTTTAACGTGTCATTCGGTTCAGGAGTTTTAATATGTTCCCCAAATTGCGCACCGCCTTGTTAGCGGCGGCGCTGGCCTTTCCGTCTACGGCTGCCGTTGCGAAGCCGATCACGCTGGATGAGGCCATAGCCAAGGCCATCGACGCCGCACCATCGATCCGCGCTAGCGCGGCTGAGATAGCCGCTGCACAAGCTGGACGTGTTCAAGCGGGCGTCCGGCCCAACCCAACTATAACCGTCGAAGGCGAAAACCTAGTCGGCAGCGGACCTTATAATGTGTTCGGCCAAGCCGAGATCACTGGAACCTACAGCCAAACGATCGAGCGCGGCGGCAAACGTGACGCGCGTGTCGCCTATTCAGAACGCGACATCGGTGTTGCCGAAGCAACGTTGCGGGTAGTGCGGCTTGAACTTGTCAGCGCTGTCCAGCGTGCGTTTCTCGACGTTGTGATCGCCGGTTATGTCGTCGAGATCGCGGAAACTCGGCTGGGTGTCGAAGTCGAGATGCAGCGCGAGGCTTTGCGGCGTGTGCGCGGATATAAAGACCCCCTGTTCGTCGAGACGAGCGCATCGGCACGGGTAACGCAAGCGCGGCTTAATCTGACCGAGGCACAGGCGCGCCAGCAGGGAGCGCGCGCGGCGCTTGCCGCGTATTGGAACGGTCGGCCTGAGGATGTCGAAACGGTCGGTGACGTTTTAGCGGGTATTCCAGCAGCGCGTGAACTTGCGACTGCCGATGAGGAACTTGCGCAGTCCGAGGTCGCGAGGGCGTCGGCAGCAGTGGCAGTGGAACAGACGCGGGCGCGACCGGATTACACTGTCAATGGAGGGGCGCGATTCCTGCGCGGGACCAATGATGTGGCACTGGTTGCGGGTGTTACGATTCCTTTGGGACGCTTCGACCGCAATCAGGGCAATATCGCCAAGGCGCAGGCCGAAAAACTGCGCATCGAACTGACTGCCGAGGCTGAGCGGCTTGACCGGCTACGCCGTCTGGCCAGTCTTGGGGCGGAAGCCGACGCTGCGCGTGCGCGTGCGGATGCCATCGTCCGCGAGGTTTACCCGCAGACGACCAAGGCACTCCGCCAAGTGCGTGATGGCTATGCGCGCGGCGGCTTCACGTTCCGCGATATGCAGGGTGCCGCTGATGCCATTGTGGAGGCGCAGGCTGAATGGCTCGATGCCGTTATTCGCACCCGTGATCTTCAAACAGAAATAGACCGGCTGACCGGACGCTTTGACGCCGCTGCCGACAGGGGGACTAATCCATGAAAAAGACAATCATCACCCAGCTTGCCGTAGCGCTTTTTATCATCGCACCTTTGGCAGCCTGTAACAGCAGCAGCGAACCCGCCGAGGAGCATGGCGAGGAAGGCGAACCAGCGAAAGGGCCGCACAACGGCCGACTTTTGAAAGATGGCGACTTCGCGGTTGAAATGACCATCTTCGAGGACGGTGTGCCGCCGCAGTTCCGGGTTTATCCGACAAAGGACGGTAAACCAGTCGATGCCAAGACCGTGCAATTGACAGTGACGCTCAAGCGGCTGGGCGGTGAGGTCAATACGTTCCCGTTCAAGGCCGAGAAGGACTATCTGACCGGCCAAGGCGTGGTCGAGGAACCCCACAGCTTCGATGTCGAGGTTGTCGCGGTCGAAGGCGGCAAACGCCATGCCTGGCGTTATGCGAGCCCCGAAGGCCGCACACGTCGGCCCTGCGACGATCGGTGAGACGCGCGAGCTATATGGGACAGTCCAGTTGGCGACGACCGCACGGTCGGAGATACGCGGACAGTTTCCGGGTCGGATTGTCTCGGTCACAAAACAGGTCGGCGACACTGTGAAGCGGGGCCAGTTGCTCGCGCGTATCGAGTCGAGCGAGTCCTTGCAGGTCTATCCGGTCTATTCGACGGTGAGCGGCGTCGTTGCCGAACGCAATGGCAACCCCGGCGATGTGACCTTTGACCGCGCACTCTACGTCATTACTGACCCTGCGCAGACGACGGTCGTGTTCAATATTTTCCCTAAGGATTTGGGCGCGATCCAGCCCGGCATGGCGGTGCAGATCGATACGATGGAAGGCACGGCAATCGCGGCGGCACGTCTCGGCCAATATCTGCCCGACGGCAATGCCGAAGCAGGCACGGCGCTTATGCGGGCGTCGGTCCCCAATCGAGGTGGGCGGTTGCGTCCCGGTATGGCGCTTCGTGGTCGTGTGACGATCAACGCGGTTAAGGTGCCGTTGGCGGTACGCACCGAAGCCTTGCAACGCTTCCGCGACTTCACGGTGGTCTTTGCCAATTATGGACAGGATTACGAGGTCCGCATGCTGGAACTCGGGCGGAAGTCGCCTGAATGGACCGAGGTGCTTTCGGGCATCAAGCCCGGTACGCCTTATGCCGCTAAGGGAGCCTTTCTCATTCGCGCCGACATCGAAAAGTCGGGCGCGAGCCATGACCATTGATCGGGGATAACTGACATGCTTGCCCGTATCATCGGCTTTTCCATCCGCCAGCGCTGGTTCGTGCTTGCTGTCGTCGCGCTGCTTTGCGCGCTCGGCGTCTATAGCGCGACCAAGCTCCCTATCGACGCTGTACCGGACATCACCAATGTTCAGGTGCAGATCAACACCGAGGCGGAGGGCTTTTCACCGCTCGAAGCCGAACAGCGCATTACCTTTCCCATCGAAACCGCAATCTCTGGTATCCCGAAACTTGCCTATACGCGATCAATCTCACGCTACGGATTGAGTCAAGTAACTGTCGTATTCGAAGACGGCACCGACACCTACTTCGCGCGCCAGCTCGTCAATGAGCGGATCCAGTCGGCGAAGTCGCAACTACCGCCGGGGATTGAGCCGCAGCTTGGTCCTCTTGCAACAGGCCTTGGTGAGATTTTCATGTATGCCGTCGAGCCGAAGCCCGGCGCGCGCAAACCCGATGGTTCAGAATATACCCCAAGCGATTTACGCACGCTTTCCGATTGGGTTGTGCGGCCGCAGATGCGGACAATCCCCGGGGTTGCCGAGGTCAACACCATCGGCGGCTATGCACGCCAATATCATGTGACACCCAACCCGCAGCAGCTCGCTTCACTCAAATTGTCGCTGACGGATATTGTCGAGGCGCTGGAAGCCAACAACGCCAACAAGGGTGCAGGCTACGTCGAGCGTGCAGGCGAACAGATACTGATCCGAGTGCCGGGTCAGGCAAAGGACGAAGCTGATTTGTCGCAGATCATAGTTGCGACGCGCGGCGGTGTCCCGATCCGCATCGGCGATGTCGCCGAGGTCGTTATCGGCTCCGAGCTACGCACAGGAGCGGCGACCGAAAATGGCCGTGAGATCGTGCTTGGCACGATATTCATGCTCACTGGTGAAAATCCGCGTGTGGTTGCGCAAGCCGCAGCCGAGCGACTCAAACAGGCGACAAAATCGCTACCAGCGGGCGTAGTCGCGCACCCGCTCTACGACCGCACCGAATTGGTCGACCGTACCATTGCGACAGTTGAGAAAAACCTCGCCGAAGGTGCGTTACTCGTTGTTGTCGTGCTGTTCCTTCTTTTAGGGAATATCCGCGCTGCCCTTATCACGGCGGCGGTTATCCCTGTTGCTATGCTGATGACGCTGACCGGCATGGTGCAGACGCGGACCTCGGCAAATTTGATGAGTCTGGGAGCACTGGACTTCGGTTTGATTGTCGATGGCGCAGTCATCATTGTCGAGAATTGCTTACGCCGCTTGGGCGAGGCGCAGCATCGGCTTGGCCGCTTGCTGGACCGCGATGAACGCTTTGGGTTGGTCGCAAGCGCTAGTACCGAGGTGATGAAGCCAAGCATTTTCGGCGTTATCATCATCACTGTCGTCTATCTGCCGATCTTTGCACTAACGGGAATCGAAGGCAAAACCTTCCATCCGATGGCGATCACGGTCGTCATGGCACTGACCGCAGCGTTGCTTCTCGCGCTGACCCTCGTTCCCGCCGCTATCGCGCAGTTTGTGACGGGCCGCGTTGAGGAAAAAGAAAACCGTGTGATGAGTTGGCTCAATCGCCAATATGCCCCGTTGCTCGATGCCACTATGAAGCGAGGCAAGCTGATTATCGGCGGCGCTGTGGCGCTTGTCTTGCTTGCGGGCGTAGGCGCCACCCGATTAGGTTCGGAGTTCATTCCCAATCTCGACGAAGGCGATATTGCGATGCACGCGCTACGCATTCCCGGCACGAGCCTTAGCCAAGCGATTGACATGCAACGTGCGCTCGAAGAACGCATCCGCAAATTTCCAGAGGTTGAACGGGTGTTTGCCAAGATCGGCACAGCCGATGTTGCAACCGATCCGATGCCGCCTTCGGTTGCGGATAACTTTATCATGCTGAAAGACCGCAAAGACTGGCCTGATCCGCGCAAACCGCGTGAGCAGCTTGTCGCTGAACTGAACAAAGCTGTCTCGGAAATCCCCGGCAACAATTATGAGTTCACCCAGCCGGTGCAAATGCGGATGAACGAGCTGATTGCAGGCGTCCGTTCGGACGTTGCGGTCAAGCTGTTCGGCGACGACCTGGACCAGTTGCTCGAAAGCGGCGGCGCGGTGGAAGAAGTCGTCGCTTCGGTTTCCGGTGCCGAGGATGTCAAGATCGAGCAAGTGACGGGCCTGCCCGTACTTGCCGTGACCCCCAAACGTGACATGCTCGCACGCTATAGCATCAACATGAGCGACGTGCAGGACGCAGTCGCGACCGCAACCGGCGGACGTGCGGCGGGACAAGTATTCGAGAGCGACCGACGCTTCGATGTCGTCGTCCGGCTTCCTGAAGAGCTACGCACCAACGTCGATGCGCTTGGCAGTCTGCCAATCCCCATTGGCGGCGACGTCGCGGCGGGTTTCGTGCCGCTCGGGCAAGTCGCCGACATAGAGCTTTCGGTCGGCCCTAACCAGATCAGCCGCGAAAATGGCAAACGCCGCGCAGTTATCACTGCAAACGTAAGAGGCCGCGATTTGGGATCGTTCATCGCTGAGCTGCGGACCAAGATTGACGCCGAGGTAACACTCCCCGAGGGGTATTATGTCGAATATGGCGGGACGTTTGAACAATTGCAGTCGGCGGCTACGCGGCTCCAGATTGTCGTGCCGCTCGCATTGCTTTTGATTTTCGGGTTGCTGTTCACGCTGTTCGGCTCAGCCAAAGACGCTGCCACCGTATTCTCGGGCGTTCCGCTCGCACTCACCGGCGGCGTTGCAGCTTTGGCGCTACGCGACATTCCGATGTCGATCTCCGCAGGCGTCGGGTTTATTGCACTGTCTGGCGTTGCTGTGTTGAATGGCGTTGTCATGCTGTCATTTATTAAGGATTTGCGGGAACGCGGGATGGATCTTGATGCTGCAATCCGTGAAGGCGCGCTGACACGGCTGCGTCCGGTTTTGATGACAGCATTAGTCGCTTCATTGGGCTTCGTCCCGATGGCGCTCAATGTAGGCGCAGGGTCAGAAGTGCAACGACCGCTAGCCAGCGTCGTGATTGGCGGGATTATCTCTTCGACGATTCTGACACTGATCGTGCTGCCTGCGCTCTACCGGCTAATCCACGGTCGTGAAAAAAGATCGGTGGGCGAACCGGCAACCATGCAAACTGCAAATCTGGTGTAAGAAACGAAGAGAGTTTGCAGGCATAATCAGTTTCTAAATTGAGATGTTATTCACGCAGAGGGCTATCCTTGCCACTGGCCACATCAGTGGCGGCTGTAAGGATACGTTAGTCGGTAGCGTAACGTCTGCATTTGGGCGCAAAGCCGACATTGCGTTTTAACTCTGTCCGAAGGTGCTTCTCGCGAATGGGCAATTATGTATCACGCAGGCTCTATGTCAGCCGCAGTGCGACCTTGGTTCAAAGCGTTTTCAATAACGACCGTAGAAATCTACATGTAAAAAATTACACGTTACCGTTGCTGTATTCAAAGCGCTCCGGGCGAAAAGAACCGACAAAACCATCAAAAGCCCCCTTTTGTAGGTTTTGTCGGTTTATATTAGTTCAATCAGGTCTTCAGATTACTGGTCTTCGGGTTGATGTAGTAGCGGACAATTGGTCGGCCGCGAGTTGCTTCGGGACGCATAGCAAGCCAACTAGCGTTTACCAACGCACCAAGGCCCCGCTCTATTTCCACCTTATCCTTCAACTGCGACCATCCTTGAGTGTAGATATCGCGCACCGTGAACCCGCATTTTAACTTCTTACTTTCAATGCGTTTCCAAATCAGTTTTGCGGTATCGACTGGGGCGGCCGCCGCGGCGGCGTAAACCCGGCGTGCGTGAGCTTCGAGGTAGTCCGCCCAACGAATTGCCATCGTGATCGCTTCCGCCGACACGCTTCCCGTGCCACCGGACGCAAGATGCAGGATGAGCGCTATCCGAGGCACCAGACCGCGATACTTTGACAAGTGCGCAGCCAGTTCAGGCGATAAAGTGTTTCCGCGAACCTTCGTCTCAAGACCTGTCCGGTATTCAACGAACAAGCGCCGCGCTTCCTCCGTGAACCGAAGGTACGGCACTGCGTTGCCATCTTCAATAATAGCCCCAACGTCTTGTGGCCGAAGTTCAGCCAAGCGCCGGCACATTTGGAATGCCCTTGCTTGTGCAGACTTATCACTGGGCCTGTCCATCGGGACCCAGTGGGGCATGTTGTCCGGCCAGACCAGTATTTGCAGACGCTGAACCATGCCATCGTCAAAGCTGGCCAAGGAGCCTGATACGTAATTCGCAATCCGGCTCGGCTGGGTCGTCCCGAACATGGAAATTGTAACAGACGGAACGTACGTGGTGCCCCGGCCTATCCTGTCGAAGGTATACGCATCCAGACCACTCCAGCCGGTCATCAAAAACCCGCGGTCGGCTGCTTTTTCCTTGCGATCAAGGTCTGCCAGCAACGACAAGAGTTCGTCACGGTGGTACATCACACCATTGGGGTTATCGGCACACATTTCTCCCAATTTCTCGACGGTCGCATTACTGGTAAAATACCTCTTGAATTTCGGCTTTTCAGGAGGATCCCCGATTGCCATGTACGCTTGCATCAATGCTGCCGGATCGCCCGTCTCTTTTGCCTTTTTCTCAGCCGAAGCCTGCTTCACCTTGTGAACAGCCAAGGCCATTTCGTAATCCTTGAGCTTTTGCTTGTTAGCAACCATCGCCTCCGCCTCAAGTTCAGCGAGCGGCGCAAAGACTTCCCGTATCGCCGGACTTTTTAATGCGCCGGGCGAAGCGACTATGCATCCCCATAGGTTGGCGGGTTCAGACCAGTTGCTGTTCTTCTCTGGCTTTATGACGATTTTTCGGCCGATGAGGGCGCCCAGCATCGACAAACCTGCACTCGCTGCAAAATCGAGCGGCACGCTCATCCTTGCGGCGACATCGCTCAACCATGGCTGTAGTTCCGAGGGGAGCATTTCGCTGTCCAAGCTTGGAACCGACAAAAACTCGTTGGATAACGGCGCTGGCTCGGGCCATTCGGAGTCATCGCGGAAGAGGTTCGCTACTGCCAGTTGTTCATCTATATTATGCAAGTAGCCAGCCTCCTTGGCCATCATCATCACTGTCGCCATCCTAACGTTATGCTGCCCAGAGCCTTTGCGGCGTTCGAAGCTGTCCCACTGTGTCCGTAAACCTTCTTCGCTCGGATACTTCTCGCCGTTCTCCGACCACTCGTTCCAGATCTCGAAGCCTGTGTCGTCACCGTCGCACTCGTGGTGCAGGGCCATGCCGACCCTGATCCAGTCCTCACGCGGCATGTCCGCGTCGAGTACGGACAGCAGCTCCTCCATCTGGGAGACGGTCAGGCCGATCTTCGGCTCGCGTCCGGCCATGAAGTCATCGGGGTCTGACACGCGCTGTTGCATCGCGCCGAAGCGCGCCGCGCAGAGCGGGGCCACCAACGTGTCTAGATCGGCCACGGTGTCCTCAAGGCCGAGCAGGTCGGTGTAGGGCATGGCGTTGCCGGTGAAGGTCACAAACCCCTTCGAACTGAACGTCTCAAAGCCGTAGGGGTTACCCTCGGTCTCCGACTTGCGGTTGCCGTAGGAGCCGCGCACGAAGGCACGGATGCCCTTGCCGCTGGGCGAGTACTCGGCGTACGTCTGACTGGCGATCTGCTCGATCTCTGGCGGCAGCTTACCCTGCGCGTCGACGCAGTTGTCGAAGTCGAGGGCAGTGATGCCGAACTCTGGCATGAGGGCCAGACCGACGCCGGTGAAGCCACGCCGAGCGGCCGCGTCGCGGGCTGCGGCGAACGTGGTCATGCGTCCACGGTCGTCAATGCCGCCCTGCTTGCCGTGGCGCTTACCGCCGTCGGCATAGTAAGGCACCTTCAGCGGCTTGCCGTTGGGGTTGTCAGGGTCTTGCTCAAACCGCCAGATCAGCCAGCCCTGTAGCTCCCGCAGCTCGGCGGGTGCCAGCACGGACGTGTTGCTAGGCCGCGATGCATTAATCGCCTCATTCATCGAGTTTTTCGGTATAATTTGGTTCATTATCATAGCCTTATTGGAATTTCGGCTACCATAGGGTATAGGTCTACTAGCAATGAAACGCACCCTCGGGTAAAGCCGGGGGTGTTGTTTATTGCGAGTGAGCGCTGGTCGAACTGGTCAGGCGACCTTCCAGCCACGCGTCGAGATCGGCACGGCGATACCGCACAGCTCCTCCGAGCTTACAGTAGCGTGGCCCTTCGCCGGTTACGCGAAAGCGTTCAATTGTTGGTTTTCCAAGGCGCACATAGTGGGCTGCCTCGGTCGTTGTCATGATGTCGGTATTCATATTGTACTGCCTTCCTTGTTAATAGAAGGCAGTCAGATACTGTCGCGTTTTACAAAAATCGAAAGATCACTTTTGATCTTTTTTGATCGGTGACCCATCTGGAAGGTACATCAAGTCAAACGTCCGCCTAACTTGCACTTCAGCCGTTTCGACTGATACGCTGTTAATAACCCCTCTCTCTTTCACGACTTCTCGGCAAGCGTCTGCCCGACTTAAACCAGTCTCTCGAATGAACTTTGCCGCTAAATGTGCATGTTCTTCATATTTTCGATTAATGGGTTTGGCATGTGCTGGGAGCTTTGGCTTGGTTTCCAAGTTCTCAGCCTCGGGCGTATCGTCCAACAGTGCATCTAGGTCTGGAATGTAAAATTCTACGCCAGACAGTTTGATGTACTGGCTAAGGCCCGCAGGGCAATCTGGGGTAGGTTCGTCTCGCACAGTGGTACCAAAGGCACCGGCCCCCCAATTAATCGTGGCATCAGAGCTGTTCAGGTTCAAATAGAACCAGAATTCCGACGGTATGAATGGCCAAGGCTCTCCGCTTGACGCCCCCTGATGGTCGTCCACCTCCCCCTCGACAGGTTGCTTGAAAAGTCGCCCATCTATGTGATCATAATCGTTATAATCATCATCGCTAAATCGACCTCTAGTCGCCTTAGCCCGGAGCTTTCCGGCTTCTGCCCACTGAGCTAGATCCCCTTCAGTACATCCGGCCGCGCGCGCGCGACGAATAGCACCAAATGAAGATAGCCAACATCCGGTCGTCATTTTCCACCTCCAACCCGAACCACACTAGTATCCGTTATTACCGTCATCAGTTGTTCCACATGCCCTGCCCATGCTTCCAGCGCCGACCGCTTCTCATCCGCCCAATCATGCCGCTGATATACACCAGCAACGCCCCCCTTCGAGCCGCTGACATGGTTTAGCACGGCCTCTGTGACCTCGAACCGCACACCCAGCCGTTGTAGTCCCGTAGCTAAAGTCCGCCTGATGTCGTGCAGCCTCCATGGGTCGACCTGCGGCCGTTCTTTGGACATAACGGTATCGAGCGCAGCCTTGGCCTTGCTGATGCCCGAGACAGGCGTTCTGCCGGTCGTTGTTAGAATAAACCCGCGCTGCGGCCATTCCGCCCCGCCTGCCTGCGCGTCGAGCAACCACACGGACGCGGGCGCAAGCGGCACGAGGTGCGCCTTTGCGTTTTTTGCCCTACTGGCAGGGATCGTCCATGTCGCTGTGGCACGGTCAAGCTCTTCCCACTTGATGCCAGCAACCTCGCTGCGGCGCTGACCCGTCAAGACCAACAACTTGAAGAACGCAGTCCAGATCGGATGCAACGTTTCTGCGGCTCGATACACCTGCATCAGTTCGTTGTCGGTCAGCACACGTTCTCGCGCGACTGGCGCAGGCGGCTTCTCCATGGCAAGGATAGGGTTAACGTCAATGTGGCCCCGCCGCATCGCCCAGCCCCATAATACGGACGAGTACGCGAATACCGCCCGCCGTATCCCCCGCTTGTGCGAGGGGATGCTGTCAATGACCGGCTGCAGCTGCCTACGCCCGATATGTGGCAAGGGCGTGTCGCCGAGTGCGGGCGCAAGGTAACGGTTCACGACCAGCGTAGCCATGGCAACGCTTGAAGCACGTCGTTCCATGTCGTTCTGATAATGCTCAAGCCATAGTTTGGCGATCCGTCTGAATGCTAAGTCACGCTCCACACGCGCCTGCTCTTCCACCAGCGTCACGGTGGCCTCACGGGCTGCCATGGCAGCAAGTTCTTGCTGTCGGGGGTCAATGCCCTGCGCGACCATTGCGGCAAGCTCTTGCGCCCTCTTGCGCCCTTGATCGGGCGTTAGGTCGCCGTGCCGCCCGATGGTGTACTTACGCGGCGCTGTTTGAGCCGCCTGCCCCGGTTTCGCTACACGGTATCGGTAGATGTAAACCTTCAAGCCGGCTGGTGTGACCTTCAAGCCGAAGCCCGCAACACGGTCGTCCCAAAGAATTACATCGCTCGACGCAACGGGCATGGCGGCGTCTACAGTCGCTTTGCTGATCCGGATGCTCGCCATACTGCCCCCTATGATGCCCAGTACATCTCTAGGCATCAGATAGGCATCAGATGAATTCAAATCAACGATAATTTTTGATGGCGTAAAATTGTTTTATACAATAAAAACAAGATAAAACGAAAAAGAAACCTTAGCGGATGTCAATTTTACACTAACTCTTAATCAGCGGGTCGTGGGTTCGAACCCCTCAGCGTCTACCATTTTTTCAATGGTTTAACTGCATCCCCCTCGGGGAACTTGAAATGTAGGTCGGACTTTTGACGGACATAACCCGTTATTAGTCTG
>Ga0255127_1000808_pt1 | contig 14221 bp, 9 predicted proteins | sample Law_Miss_RepB_8d_FD_188555 | JGI IMG/M metagenome (GOLD analysis project Ga0255127, IMG submission 188555) | Freshwater microbial communities from St. Lawrence River, New York, United States - Law_Miss_RepB_8d | ecosystem: Environmental > Aquatic > Freshwater > River | place: USA: New York...
AAAGTGGCTACGTCCGCAAGGACGAGACCGACTCGAAACACATCTGACCCGGCGCGGCTCCGCGGTGACGAAAGCTCCTTCCTGGTTGCTCCGCGCCGGGAGGGAGGAGGGAAGGTGAGAGGGCAGAAAGTCCCGGATCTCCGAAGGAGGGCTGCCTCGGTTATATCCGCGGGCTCCAAGGCCGACCCGGGCTCTGAATCGCCACGAGCTCGCTACGCCCTCCCGGGTCCCGTCGCCTGAAAATGCCTGCGGGAAAACGTATGTTTCCAGACCGCAGCACGGGCGGCGCGCGGCCCGCCTCAGCGCGTGACGACGAACGCGGCGGTCACGTCGACGGCGGTCACGCCGTTCTCGACGATCGAGGCCTTGAGCTTGAGCTTGGCCTTGCCGTAGCGGGCGAGGGCTTCCTTGAACTCCGCGATGGCCGCATGGGCGGGCCGTTCGCAGATCGCGCGAAGATCGCCGATGACGGGGCGCCGGTAGGCGGCGCGGCTTTCCTTCACCACGATGCTCCAGGCCGGCTTCCCGGCGCCGCGCTCGTTGCGCATCAGTTCCCACACCACACCGTAGCCGGCGAGGGTGGCGAGCGAGACCAGGCTGCCGCCGAAGGCGGTGTTCAGCGAATTGCGGTTCTGCTCCTTGGGTGCGGTCAGCACCAGCGCGCGGTCATTACTCATCTCCACGCCGACGCCCATCGCCTTGGCGAGGGGTATCATCTCGTGGAGGAAGAGCTCCAGCGCGGGGACTTTGACCGACTTCATTCCTCGCGACCTTGGGAAGATTCATGCCATGCGTCAAAGCTCCATTCCGGTCCAGTTCCCGCGCAGGATTTGACCCGCGTAAGGTGCGGAGCTCTTTTCCAGCATGATCAAAACGGGGGCCAAACCCGACCTTTCGTTCGGCGTCCACGCTTGGAGCCAGGCCGACGGTTCGCGGGAAACTTCATTTTCCGCGCTGCTTGAAGGCCGCACGGTGGTTTCGGTGTACATGAAAGGCGGCACGCCGGGGTGCGACCGCCAGACCGACAGCCTGCGGGAATGCGCGGCGGAACTTGGACGGGCGGGTTACGGCATCATCGCTGTCAGCCGCGATGGCGCCACGGCCCAGACGCGGCAGGGCGGGAAGAAAAAGCTCCCGTTCACTTTGGTGAGTGATCCCGGGGACCTGTTCGCCCGGGCGACCGACTCTTTGGTGGAGAAATCGATGTACGGCCGGACGTTCACCGGCCCGGCGAGGGCCGCCTATGTCCTCGAGGCTGACGGACGGGTGCTGGCGGTGGTGCCGAAGGTGGACACAGCGGACCACGCCGCGCAGTTGCGCGAGGTGATAGCGGGTCTGCCGGCCCGCAAGGGCAAGGCGGGCGCTTGAACGCCGGTCCAGGAACACTCCGGGTTGCCGTCGCGCTGGTGGTGGGCGCCCTGGTGCTGGCGTTCATGTCATACGGCCCGCGTGAAACGAACCGCGGGTACGCGCCTGCTCCGATCGCCGCCGTCCCCGCTTCGAATCCGGCCGGTCAGCCGGGGGTGGAGATCCCCGCGGAGCCGATTCCCGACTCCGCCGGCGGCCCGCGGCCACTCTTCCGTTTCGTGAACCCGCTGAACGCCTCGTTGATCGACGCGGCGCTGCCCGCGCCGTCGCGCGAGGTCCGGCACGTCGCGATCGATCGCGCGTGGCTCGGGGGCAAGCAGTCGCCTTTCTGGCGCGATGGAAGCCGCGTGGAGATTCCCCTGCCGCGGGGCGGAAGTGTGACGGTGGCCCTCGGCGCGAGCGAGATGCTCGGGGCGGACCGATGGACGAACGCCGGACGGATCGAAGGCCGGGCCGGCAGCCGCGTCCTGTTCGCCTGGAACGAGGGGCATTTGCACGCGGTGATCGAAGATCCGGTGCTGGGCAGCTTCGTGCTCAGATCCGCGGCCGAAGGTGTCGCACAATTCTTCCGGGTGGAACCGGAGCTGCTTCTGGCCTGTGGGGGTGAGCGCCGGCCGCCACGGGCCGCGGGGGTGGCCGGTTCAATCGCCGCGCCGCCGGCCGGAAGCGCCGCCGCGCCGGCAAATCCCCAGCGGCCCGAGATCCACCTGCTGATCGCCTACACGGAGGCGGTGCTGCCGACACTCGCCGGGGCGGCGCGCACGGCGGCGTTGCAGAGCGCTTTCGACCTCGCGGTGGCGCGCATCAACAGCGCCTTCGACGCGAGCCTCATCACCGCGCGGGTGAAGCTCGTGCGGATCCATGAGACGCGTTACGACGAGGACCTCAGCCTTGTGACCAAGGTGCAGGACGATGCGCTCACCGCCTTGTACAAGCCGGCCGACGGCAAGATGGACGACGTGCACGCGGCGCGTGACGCGGCGGGGGCCGACGTCGTGTGCCTCGTTCTTCAGCGCAACGACGCGGTCAGCAGCGGGCTGAGCTTCCTGCTGGATGATCCGGCCGACAACACGAACCCCCTCTACGCCTTCTCGGTCGTGCAGTATGGATCGGCCACCTCGGGCAACGTGATCGCGCATGAAATCGGCCACGTCCTCGGCTGCGCCCACGACCGCGGCAACGCGCTCAGCGGGGAGGGGGCCTTCTCCTACAGCTTCGGCTACCGCTTCAACGGAGCCGACGGCCGGCAATACCGCGATATCATGGCGTACCCGCCCGGCACGGAGCTCGCGTATTTTTCCAACCCCGACGTCGTCGTGCCGGCGCCGGTCAACGCGCCGATCGGCGTGGCGGTGGGCCGGCCCGGCGAGGCCCACAACGCCCTCACCATCGAGCAGACGTCCTTCGTCACGGCGAATTACCGGCTGCAGGCCCAGGGTCCGGCGAATGCCGGCGCGCTCATCAACGTGGCAACGCGCGCGTGGGTGGGGCGGGACGAACAGGTCTTGATTGGCGGGTTCGTGGTTCAGGGACCCCTGCCGAAGACCGTACTGGTGCGCGCGGCGGGTCCCGCGCTGACGGGCTTCGGCGTGACGGACGCGCTGGTCGATCCGCGGTTGTCCGTGTACCGGTCCGGTTCGTTGGTGGCCGAGAACGACCACTGGTGGTCGCAGTCCCGCGAGGGTGGGGCGGCGGAGGTCGCGACGACGGCGGCGCGTCTGGGCGCGTTTTCCTTCGGGAGCGGAAGCTTGGATTCGGCGGCGCTGCTCACGCTGCCGGCCGGAGCCTACACGGCGGTGATCGAGGGGGCGGGCGGGGGCACCGGCATCGCGCTCGCGGAGGCCTACGAGGTGAACCGCGACTCGGCGAAGATTATCAACCTCGCCACGCGTGGCTACGCCGACCGCAGTGGTCGCGAGATGCACGGCGGGTTCTACGTGCAGGGCGCCGCCGGGTCGACGAAACGCGTCCTGATCCGCGTGCGCGGGCCGTCGCTCGCCCGCGCGCCGTTCAATCTCTCCGGCGTGCTCGACGATCCCGAACTCGAGTTGCGCAACGCGGCCGGGCAAGCGCTGGTGCGCAACGACGATTGGAGCACCGGGGCGGAGGGAGGCGCGAGCGCCGAGAACGATTTCAAGCCGTTCGTGGTGACGCATGGCGAAAAGGCCATCTTCGCCACCGGCCATGCGCCCGCGAACCGGCGCGAACCGTGCGTCATGCTGGACCTGCCGCCCGGCGCCTACACGGTGATCGTGCGCCCTTTTGAGCTGAGGGATCCCAATCCCGACCGAGACCAGCCCGCCGCGCCCGGCGTCGGTATCGTCGAGGTCTACGAGATCAATCCCTAGGCGCCCGGCGGTTCCCCAAGCCAGTTTGGCGCGCGATGTTGCGCCGTCGTGGCCCAGCGTGTCGCGCCGCGCGGGCCGCCACTCCCCTCGCTCTAGGGAAAACCCTGCCGCAGGCTGGCCCGCTCCTTGCGGAGGCGGGATATCATGGACTTTGCCAAACTCACCCAGATGTCGCGCTCGGCCGTCGCCGAGGCGCAGGCCATCGCCCGCCGCAAATCGCACGCGGAGGTCGACTCCTGGCACCTGCTTTCCGCCTTGCTGGCGCAGGAGAGCGGCATCGTGCCGGGCCTGCTGGAAAAGCTGAGCCTTTCCGCCGCTGCCGCTCAACTCGCCGTGGAGCGGGAGCTCGACCGGCTGCCGAAGGTGAGCGGTGCCGTCGACGCCTCGAGGGTTTATGTCACCCAGGCCGTCAACGACGCGCTCACCCGCGCCGAGGCCGAGGCGGCCAAGCTCAAGGACGAATTCGTGTCGGTCGAGCACCTGCTGCTTGGTCTGATCGACGGGGCGAAGCCCGACGCCTTCCGGCATTTTTTACGCAGCTTCGACCTCGACCGCGCGAAGGTGCTCGGGGCGCTCAAGGAGATGCGCGGCGCGCAGCGCGTCACGACCGACAACCCGGAGGCGACTTATCAGGCGCTCGAGAAGTACGGGATCGACCTCGTGGCGCAGGCGCGGAAGGGCAAGCTCGACCCTGTGATCGGGCGTGACGACGAGATCCGCCGCACGATCCGCATTCTATCGCGGAAGACGAAGAACAACCCCGTGCTCATCGGCGAACCGGGCGTCGGCAAGACCGCGATCGTCGAGGGGCTCGCCCAGCGCATCCTGCGCGGCGACGTGCCCGAGGGCCTGAAGGACCGCACGATCTTCTCCCTCGACATGGGCGCGCTGGTGGCGGGCGCCAAATACCGAGGCGAGTTCGAGGAGCGCCTGAAGGCCGTGCTGGCGGAGGTGCGGCGCGCCGAGGGACGCATCCTCCTGTTCATCGACGAACTTCATCTCATCGTGGGCGCGGGCAAGACCGACGGGGCGATGGACGCCGGCAACCTGCTCAAGCCGATGCTCGCGCGCGGGGAGTTGCACTGCATCGGCGCGACGACCCTCGATGAGTACCGCAAGCACATCGAGAAGGACGCCGCGCTCGAGCGGCGTTTCCAGCCCGTGCCCGTCGATCCGCCTTCGGTCGAGGACGCGATCTCGATCCTGCGCGGACTCCGGGAGCGCTTCGAGCTGCACCATGGGGTGCGTATCCAGGACAACGCGTTGGTGAGCGCCGTCACGCTTTCGCACCGCTACATCAGCGACCGCTTCCTGCCCGACAAGGCCATCGACCTGGTTGACGAGGCCTGCGCGATGATCCGCACCGAGATGGACTCGATGCCGCGGGAGCTCGACGAGCTGACGCGTCGCGTGTTGCGCCTGGAAATCGAGGCGACGGCGCTGGCGAAGGAGAAGGACGAGGCCAGCGCGCGCCGGCTCGAGGTGCTGCGGCGCGAGCTGGCCGAGGTGCGGGAGCGAGCCCAGGGCATCCGGCTCGCCTGGGAGGGCGAAAAGGCCGCCGTGGGCCGCACGCGCAAGCTCCGCGAGGACATCGAGGCCGCCCGTCTCGAGATGGAGAAGGCGGAGCGCGCCTACGATCTGAACCGCGTGGCCGAGCTGCGTCACGGCCGGTTGCCGCAGCTCGAGGCCGAGCTGAGGCGGCTGGAACGCGAGGGTCGCGAGGCCGCGCGGTTGGTGAAGGAGGAGGTCTCCGAGGAGGAGATCGCCGAGGTCGTCTCAAAGTGGAGCGGCGTCCCTGTCACGCGCCTCGTCGAGGGAGAGAGGGAGAAACTTCTGCGGCTCGAGCAGGTTTTGCACCGCCGCGTGGTCGGGCAGGATGAGGCGGTGAACCTTGTGACGGAGGCGATCCTCCGCGCGCGCAGCGGCATCAAGAATCCGCGCCGGCCGGTCGGGAGTTTCCTTTTCCTCGGGCCCACGGGCGTTGGGAAAACGGAGCTCGCGAAGACCCTCGCCGAGACGCTCTTCGACGCCGAGGCGGCGCTGGTGCGCATCGACATGTCGGAATACATGGAAAAGCACAGCGTCGCGCGGCTGATCGGCGCACCTCCGGGATATGTTGGCTACGACGAGGGTGGACAACTCACCGAGGCGGTGCGGCGCAAGCCCTACGCCGTGGTGCTGTTCGACGAGGTCGAGAAGGCGCACCCGGACGTGTTCAATGTGCTTCTGCAGGTGCTCGACGACGGCCGCGTCACCGACGCGCAGGGTCGCACCGTAGATTTCAAGAACACCGTCATCATCCTCACTTCCAACCTTGGCTCGCGCCACCTACTCGAGGGTGTGACGGGTGACACCATCCCCGAAAACGTCCGGGAGGGCGTGATGACCGAGGTGCGCCGGGCGTTCCGTCCCGAGTTCCTCAACCGCATCGACGAGACGATCCTCTTCAAGCCGCTCACGCTGGAGGAAATCACCTCGATCGTGGACCTGCTGCTCGCGGAGCTTAACCGCCGGCTCGCCGACCGTCGTGTGACCGTCGTGCTCGACGCCGAGGCCAAGGCCTGGGCGGCGGAGCGCGGTTACGACCCCGTCTTCGGGGCGCGGCCGCTGAAGCGCTTCCTGCAGCGGCGCATCGAGACGCAGCTCGCGCGGGCGCTGATCAGCGGCGACGTGGCGGAGGGCGCCGAGGTGCGCTTTTTCATGAAGGGCGAGGATCTGGTGATGAAGCCGGTGGCCGCCGCCCCCGCGGCCGACCCCGGGCGGACCGCGGGGAAAACCTGATTTTCCCGCGATCCGGCGCAGCGGGGTTGAGCGCTTCCGGGCACCCGCGCATCGTTCGCCCATGAAGCCGGACTCGTCGTTCTCCACCCGTTGGCTCTGGATGTTCGTCGCCTTCGCTCTCGCGCCCTTCGCCGGTGCGGCTCCGAGCCGCACCGTGGTTGGCACGGAGCTGGTCGAGGGCGTTCCTTGTTCCGGGAAAATCGAGTTCTACGATGGCGGCCGCCTGAAGCGGGCCACGCTTTCCCGCGACCATGAGATCGCGGGCAACGCGCTGCCTGCCGGCACGCGGGTCTCGTTCCTGGAGGACGGGCGCTTGCGCGAGTGCCACCTCGACGCCGCCGGCGCGGTGTTGTCCGGCCGTCCTTTGCCCAAGGGAACAGAGGTTATTTTCGACGGGAACGGCCGCCTGCGGAACTGCCTCCTGCCTGAGGACACGCTGATCGAGGGGCATCTTTGCCGAGGGCAGGGTAACAATTGGTCGACCGGATTTCATCCCAACGGCCGCCTGCGCCTGGCCTGGTTGGCGCGGGACGAGGACATCCAAGGCGTGCCGTGCATGTCGACGGGGGGTGTGCTGCGCACGATCGGCAAGGCGCTGGCCCGTCGGAACCAGGGCGGGGTGTTTTTCCACGAGAACGGCAACCTATCCAGCGCGCTGGTCGCGCGGGACTGCGTCGTGCAGGGCCGCGCGTTCAAGCGCGGCGAGCTCATCCGGCTCGACCGCGACGGCAACGTGCAGCCGTGAGGCGCTCAGCCGGGTTCTCTCCGTAGAGGGGAGGACCACGAATCACAGCCGTGCGCGAAACCGAGCCGCTGGTTCGCCCGGAACCCCCCAGCGCGGCTCCGCCGCAACTGAAGTGTCGTTCGGGCTACGCTGCGCGGTGAGGGGCAAGTGACCCTGCTTCGCCAGGGCTTCGCAGGGCACGAAGTGACAGGGGTGAGGGAAATTGGCGGAAGGAGTTTCCGAAGACCCGTGGGAGGCCCGCCTGAGGCGGGTAAACACCCTCGGCTACATCGCACGCGTTTCGTGACGAATGGCGGTCCGGTATTTCCGGACTTAAGACATCCCGTGTAGCCGGGGTCGCCGACCCCGGACCATTTTACTGATCGGACGGCCGAAAGTTGTCCCAAGGGTCGCGGATTTGAACCGCAGACGTCCCGGATGGCGCAGATGAATGCGGCGCTGGCGTGACCGACAAGAATCGTTCCGGAGAAACCCGATTCCGAGTTGAGGTAGCGTGGATGAAGAGACGAGGTGCCGAATCCACAGGACCTAGAGTCTAACCTCGATTTCCTGATCACCAGAATCTCTCGGCCTCCCCGTCCCGTCTCCGGCTCACGCCGCGAGGCGCAGGATTTCCTCGACCTTGGCCGGCGTGATCGCGCCGCGCTCGCCGAGTTGCACCATGCCGCGGGCCTTGAGACGGCGCGCCACCTCGGCGGCGGTCTCCACGCTCACGCCGTAGTCGGAGAGGCGCGTGCGGATGCCCAGCGACTCGTAGAAGGCGCGCGTCCGTGCGATGGCGCCCTCGATGCGGGCATCCTCGGAACCGCCGTGCAGGTCCCACACGCGGGCGGCATACTGGAGCAGTTTCCCGCGTTTCGCGTCGCGTTCGACGGTGAGCAGGCTGGGCAGCACGATCGCCAGCGTGCGCGCGTGGTCGATGTCGTGCAGCGCGGTGAGTTCGTGGCCGATCATGTGGGTGGCCCAGTCCTGCGGCACGCCGGCGCCGATCGCGCCGTTGAGGGCCCAGGTGGCGGCCCAGACCAGGTTGGCGCGCGAGTCGTAGTCTTTCGGTTGCGTGAGGGTGCGGGGCCCTTCCTCGATCAGGATGCGGAGGATCGCCTCGGCGAAGCGGTCCTGCACGGCCGCGCCGACCGGATAGGTCATGTACTGCTCCATCACGTGGCAGAATGCGTCGCCGATGCCGTTGGCCACCTGGCGGGCGGGCAGGGAGAACGTCGTCTCCGGGTCGAGAATCGAGAAGCGCGGGAAGACGGTCGGGTGGATGAACGCCAGCTTCTCGCGCAGCCCGCGGCGGCTGATCACGGCGGCGGCGTTGGCTTCCGAGCCGGTGGCCGGCAGCGTGAGCACGGCCCCGATCGGGAGAGCGCTCTTCACGTGCGCGCCGAAGGTGGTGAGGATTTCCCACGGGTCGCCGGAGTACGGCACGGCGGCGGCGACAAACTTCGCGCCGTCGAGCACCGAGCCGCCGCCCACGGGAAGAATCCACTCCAGCTTCTCCCGCCGCACGATCTCCACCGCCTTCATCAGCGTGTCGAAGTCGGGGTTGGCCTCGACGCCCCAATGCTCGACGACGACCCGCTGCCCGAGCGCGCGGCGTGCCTGGTCGTGCACGCCGTTGGCGCGGATGCTGCCGCCGCCGGCGAGCAGCAGGCAACGGGCGTCGGCGGGCAGCTCCCGGTCGAGGGCGGCGATCTGGCCGCGTCCGAAATGCAGGCGGGTCGGGTTGTGGAACGTGAAGTTTTCCATGCCCGCAAGCTGCACAGGGCCGGAGACCGGGCAAGCGGGTCGATTTCTGCTTTGCGCCGCCGCCGACCCGGCGGATGTTGGCCGCATGAGCGCCGCGCCCATCACGTTTCTCAACCGTCGCACCGGCCGCGTCGAGACCGAGCAGGTCTTCGGCGAAGGCTGGCTTCGTTTTGCCTACGAGAATCCCATCGGCCGGCTTTCCGTTTGGATGATCGCGCGGCGGGCGATCTTTTCGAAATGGTTCGGCCGGAGCATGAGCAAGCCCTCCAGCGCGCTCCGCGTGCTGCCTTTCATCACGCGCTACAACCTCGACGTCGACGAGTTCGCGAAGTCGCCCTTCGACTACAAGACGTTCAACGACTTCTTCTATCGCGCCCTCAAGCCCGGTGCCCGGCCGATTGCCGGCGGGGACGACGTCGCGGTGCTGCCGGCCGACGGCCGCCATCTGGTTTTTCCCGATATCGACACCGCGGAGGGTTTTTACGTGAAGGGCGCGAAGTTCACCGTGCGGGAACTGCTCGACGACGAGGAGCTCGCGACGCGTTTCGCCGGCGGGGCCATGGTGATCTCGCGGTTGTGCCCGGTGGACTATCATCGCTTCCATTTCCCGGTGGCGGGCACGCCCCGCGAGTCGCGGCTGGTGCAGGGCTGGCTCTATTCCGTAAGCCCGATCGCGCTCCGTCGCCGCATCCGCTACCTCGTCGAGAACAAGCGCGAGGTGACCGTGGTTGAGGGATCCCCTTTCGGGCCCGTCGCGATGATCGAGGTCGGCGCCACCAACGTCGGCAGCATCCGGCAAAGCTTCGTGCCGGGTCGGGCGGTGGCCAAGGGCGAAGAGAAGGGGCTTTTCGCGTTCGGGGGTTCCTGCGTGATCACGCTGTTTCCCCGGGGTTCGATCCGTTTCGACGACGACCTCGTGGCCCAGAGCCGTGAGCAGCGGGAAACCTACGCGCGAATGGGCGAGCGCCTCGGGGTGCTGGCGGCGCGCTCATCTTAACTCGGCGCTTGCCGCGTCCCGCCGCGAAAGCGAACGTCGCGCATCTTCCCCGCCCGGGTGGTGGAATGGCAGACACGACGGTCTTAGAAGCCGTTGCCGTAAGGCGTGCAGGTTCAAGTCCTGTCTCGGGCACCACAGGGATGAGTTCCTCGCGACAGATCGGTTTAATGGGGCGCTTTAAGCCGTCTGATAACCCTTTTATGGGTTGATTCTGCGGGAGCGTTTCCTCCGCGGTTTTGTTCAAGTGTCCGACCCTCGGTGTCGGGCAGGCTTCGCGCCGGTCCGGCAGCGACTCAGAACCAAACCAAACCTACCAAAATGAACATCCGATCGCGGAAGTTGTTGGCTGCCTTCGCCCTTTTCGGGCTGGCTGCCGCCGTTAGCAGTATCGCCTCCGCCCAGACGGCGGCGGGCTCCCAGCCGGTCCAGAAGATGGAGAAATTCGTCGTCACCGGCTCCTACATCCCGACGACTGAGACGGCCTTCTCGGCCGGCGTTTCGCCGGTCGTGCGCATCGACCAGAAGGTGATTGAGAACTCCGGCCTCACGAACACCGCCGAGTTGCTCCAGAAAGTCACCGTCTCGAACGGCGGTTCCGTGCCGATCTCGAACAACGCCACGGGTTTCACCCCGGCTGCTTCCTCGATCTCGCTGCGCGGTCTCGGCGCCGAGGCCACCCTCGTCCTCATCAACGGACGCCGCGTCGCCTCCTACCCGGTCGGCAACGGCGGCACCACCGCTTTCGTCGACCTCAACTCGATCCCGCTCGCCGCGGTCGAGTCGATCGAGGTGCTCAAGGACGGCGCCTCCGCCATTTACGGCGCCGACGCCGTCGCCGGTGTGGTCAACATCAAGATGAAGCGCGGCCTCGACGGCACGCAGGTGATGATCAACTACGGCAACACCACCAACAAGGACTCGGGCGAGTTCATCGCGTCGGTCATCACCGGCGCCCAGACCGCCAACGCGAGCGCTATGGTCGGGTTCAACTACTACAAGAAGAACGCGATCTTCAATTCGGACCGCACCTACTCGGCCATTCCGCCGTTCCTGAGCTCCAACGCCAGCCCGCTCAATCTCCAGATCACCCGCGCCGTCGCGCTCGCCGCCGGTGTCCCGGCCGCCTCGCTGCCCGCCGGCACCGCGGCCAATATCTTCGCCTCCAGCCCGGCGGCCTCCGGCAACAGCGGTGCCACGCCCGCGGCCCAGTACCGCTTCGGCGCGGGCCGTCCCTCGAGCTTCAACTTCAACGAGTTCTCGATGTCGTATCCCCGGCGCGACAACCGCGGCATCTTCGCCTACGCCGACCGCAAGATCTTCGGCACCGACAACATCCGCGGCTACGTCGACCTGAACTACCAGAACGCCGCCACCGAGAACCAGCTCGCGCCCTCGGCCACGGGCAACTTCTCCGGGTCCGGCACCGAGCTCGTCATCCCGGCCCGCACCACCACGCCGTTGGCCGGTCCCGACGGCCGCACGCGCGTCGCGGTCGCGGGTGCCTACAACCCGTTTAATCCCTTCAACCAGGATATCACCGGTGGCACGCGCGCCCGCCTGGCGGAGTTTGGCAACCGCATCTTCCGCAATCAGACCGACGCGCTCCTGATCACCGCGGGCATCAAGGGCGAGAACATCGCGGGCAAGTGGAACTTCGACTCGGGCTACACCCACTCGTCGATCCGCGACACGTCGCGCAACACCTTGGTCTCGGCCGCGCGCTTCAACCGCCTGATGAACGCCGCCGACTCCTTCTTCCAGCCCGGCAGCTCGGACTACCTCGGCACCACGCAGCCCTACAACCCGTTCGGCTACTACAAGGTCTCGATTCCGAACAACGAGAAGGTCGTCGGCGCGGCCAAGATCAACACCAAGGACCTGAACGAGTCGAAGCTCAACGCGGTGAACGCCGTGATCTCGACCGGCAGCCTCGTGGATCTCCCGGCCGGCCCCGTCGGCTTCGCGCTCGGCGCCGATTACCGCACCGAACAGCTCGCGCAGTATCCCGATCCTTACGGCGCCACCGGCGACCTGATCGGCAGCTCGCCCAACGCCATCACGCAGGGGCAGCGCAAGGTCTGGGGCGCGTTCACCGAGCTCAACGTCCCCGTGGCCCGCAAGGCGCCCGGCTTTCACGACCTCGGCATCAATGCCGCCCTTCGCCACGAGAACTTCATGAGCGAGCGGAAGAAGACCACCGTGCCGAAGATCGGCGTGCGCTGGCAGCCGCTCGACGAGAGCCTCACGGTCCGCGCCAGCTGGTCGAAGGGCTTCCGTCAGCCCTCGCTGTACGAGCTCTATTCCACGCCGACCTCGGGCCTCACCCCGATCCAGCACCCGCTGACCAAGGTCAACGAGCCGGAGCAGGACGTCACCGTCGCCGGCAACCGCCGCCTCCAGCCCGAGAAGACCGAGTATCTCAACACCGGCTTCGTTTGGTCCCCGCAGGCCAAGGCCCTCAAGGGTCTGACCCTCGGCGTCGACTATTGGGAGGCCGGGCGCCGCGGCACGGTCACGAACAACTACCAGGATACCGTCAATCGCTTCTTCGGCCGCACCCCGGCCGGCGCGGCGGCTTCCGGCGGCCTGCTGCCCGGCGAAGGCGTCGTGCTCTTCTCCAACGGGGACATCCGCGCGGTGAACTCGGTGTTCTTCAACATCGGTGAGACCAAGGTCGCGGGCTTTGACTACTCCGCGAACTACCTGTGGCGCACCGATCGCCTCGGCCGCTTCGAGTTCTCCACGATGTGGAGCATGTACTCGCACTACCGCATCCGCTCGACCGAGGGCGGGCCGTTTGTCGAGGTGGTGAACCAGGCGACCTCCGAGGGCACCGGCTCCGACAACGGTTACCTCCGCAAGAAGGGCCGCGCGCAGATCGACTGGGCCTACAAGGGCTTCACCACGGTCTTTTCGACAACCTACACCGACGGCTTCTGGGACCTCGACCTCGACGGCAACGAGTTCTTCGTGTCGCCGACCTGGATCTACGACCTGCAGGTCTCGTACAGCTTCCAGAACCGCTTCGCGCCGTTCCTCAACGACACCAAGGTCGCCCTCGGCGCCCGCAATGTCTTCGACCGCGATCCGCCGTACGCGGCCGGTTTCGGCGGCAACTCGACCGGCTATCCGGGCTTCCTCTACAGCTCCGAGGGCCGCTTCGTTTACCTGTCGGTCTCCCGCAAGTTCTGACGCCGACCCCATAATCCTGTTTCACTCGAAGCCCGCCGGACTCCCCGGCGGGCTTTTTTTCGCCCTCGCGGGTGTGGTCGCGGAGACCAAGCGTGAGGGCATGCGCCGGTTGTGCTTACTTCTGTTCATTCCCGTGCTCGCGCTGGGAGGCGCCGGTGCCTCGGGTGGATTTCTCGGCTCGCTGACGCCCGAGCAACGGGCGCGCCTTGGGTTGGCCACGCTCACGGCCGCGCAGGCGGCGGAGCTTGAGGCTGCGGTCGACGCCTACGCGCGTGGAGGTGGAACGTCCCTGGCGGACAACGCAAAGACGATGCCGGGCGCTTCCTCGCAACCTGCTCCCGCTTCCGCCGCTGGTCCGGTGACCCCCGCCGCGCGTGCGACCGTTCCGCGCGGCCCGGCGACATCAACGCCGCGAGCAAACGCTCCGGCGGTGCCCGCCAAGGCCGAAGAGACGGGCGAACGTTTCACCGCGCGCGTCATCGGCCCGTTCCGCGGCTGGAGTGGAGGCACCTACTTCCCGCTCGAGAACGGCCAAGTGTGGCGTCAGGTCGGCGCCGAGTCGAACGAGCTCCCCTTGCGGCAAAACGCCGAGGTTGAGATCTACCAGTCGAAGAACGGCTACTGGCGGCTGAGTTTCGACGGCGCTTGGATCACGGTGCGACGGTTGCAGTGAGAGCCGCAGAGGCGCGACCGACTCTGAAATGACCGCGAAGAGGCCGGGGGAGCCGCAGGCAGGGAAACCGTTGGGCGCCCCCTGTTGTAGCCGAGGCTGCGGCCTTGGATCGTGAAGATCACCGTTTTGCCAAAGGCGGTTAACGAATTTCCCGGAGAGAAATCGCAGACCGCGCCGATGGTGCGGATGACGAGGCGGCGGGCGCCCCCCCGCGCTTCCCGGCATGCCTTTTCGTACCCGCCCTGCGCGTATGGGCGGCGCGCGGAAAATCAGTAGCCCTGTCCGTGGGTTGCTCAGTTCGCCCGCGTGTCAGGGTTTGGCGGGATCGGGTTCCACCACGCGCTCCCGGCCGATTCTCACGGTGCCTT
>Ga0255127_1000810_pt1 | contig 14198 bp, 10 predicted proteins | sample Law_Miss_RepB_8d_FD_188555 | JGI IMG/M metagenome (GOLD analysis project Ga0255127, IMG submission 188555) | Freshwater microbial communities from St. Lawrence River, New York, United States - Law_Miss_RepB_8d | ecosystem: Environmental > Aquatic > Freshwater > River | place: USA: New York...
GCCCGGCATCGAGGTTCGAAGGGCGCGTGTGATAGCGGTTGCCGCCCTGCTGGGGGCATCGTCCGTGTCACTTTGGGTCCTACTTGACGCACCTGCGGCGAGCCGAGCCGTTTATTCCGATAGCAAGCAGTAAAAGGCGGTTTGCTTGAGAAAATACTGATTCCGCCTGTGTTGCTGTTCACGACACCTGCTTTTGCGGACCATGAGCCGCAAGCTACCTATTCGGCCTCCACCTATTTTTGCCATCAAATGATACGGTAATGGGCGTCTGCTTTTAGGGGCTGTCTGAAAACCTGAACCCAGGCCTCACCAGTGGCGGGATCGTTTAAGGTGGCGGCTTTCGCTGCAGCATTGAACACAAAGCGTTCTAGGCAAATTGCTTGGAGAATGTTCGGATCGTGTTCGGATTTTTCAGACACCGTATAAACATCTAATCTAACAACAAAATTTCATCGACCCGAATCTTGCCAAGGTTGGGGTCGAGGGTTCGAATCCCTTCGCCCGCTCCAATGATTTCAATGACTTAGGCGATATCGGCTTTGCTGCTCAAAGCGGGCCTGCAGCCTGCGTTTTAATCAGCGTTCTGATTAGAACGCCCGCGTAAAAATCTTGGAAATTCAGTGTTTAAGTCGGCCTGGGATGCGGCATTGCCGGTTTACGCGATTGGCACTGCGCTCGTCATGGTGTTCAGCTCGCTCCTAAAAACGGATGAGCGACGATCATCCGTAACGCTTTGGGGCCGGTCCGCGCAATCCCAAACCCCAAATAAGCTGCATTTGCCCGGGAACAGCCGTTGGTGTGGAACACCGTTCGCCAGCGTCTCAATTGAAACAGTCTACTTTGACGGAAAGCTTATGCGGCCTTCGTCCTTGATCAGGTGTCATGGTAACTTCTGGGCCGGGAGCGGACTGTCTGTTATTATTCGTTTAAGCTATAAAGAGTGTCCTTTCCTTACCGCCGCATGCTTCAATTATGCTAACTTAGCCGCGTCACTTCTGGCGACGAAAGCATGGCTATCTTGTTTCCAACGAAAGCGCCAGCGAGGCCGCCCCGAGAACGCAATTAAGGCCAGGCCCAAGAGAATGGCTCGCCCATCCCCCAATAAATTTTTTGCGAAATTCGCACTTGAAATTTTCAGACGCGGAGTCACGTAACGCGCAAATTCATAAATATGCCAAATATTAGAAATAAAAAATAAGTATTAAAAATTATTTTTTAAATTTCGCATCTGTCATTTTGTTGTCAAATTAAAATACTAGATCACCATCAAAGATCCGACATAATAATGTTGATTAATGTGAGTTTCACATGAGTCGCAATTTTGTCAAATTATGATTAGTATTATGCTACGAATTTTAATTCGCGGTATAGTACTCTATGTAATAGAAAAATGTCGTTTTTATAATGAAAATGACTTTCAGAATAATATTTATTCAAATTTTTATTTGTTTAACCTTGGGGGCAAAAATGATCGTGAGAACTAAACTTCGCTTGGCAGTTACCGTTGCATTAATGAGCTGTTCGTCCGCCGCCTTGGCGCAAGCTCAGACCGCGCCGGTCAATGATGCTGTTGAAGAAGATGCAATCATCGTCGAGGGGCAGCGTATCACGAAAGATAAAACCACCGCGCTTGCGGCAGATTTTGTGAACTACGGAACTCAGGTCCAGATCATATCGGACGAAGAAATCAAGACCGGTGGCTTTACAAACTTTGGAGAGCTCGCGGCTGGTCTTATCCGAGGCGCGAACGTCGGCTACTCGCCAGATGAGGGTGAGTTTACGATCAGGATCGATGGCGGTACGGATCGGGACACGCTGTTGTTGGTCGACGGCGTACCCTATTTTGACCGCTCATCGCCATCTGAGGACATTTGGCCGGCAACGGCCATCGACCCGCGCATGATTGCTAGCGTTGAAATCTTCCGTGGCGGCCAAAGTCTGTATTTCGGTTCGAATGGTGGCCTTGGTGTTGTGAGCGTTCGCTCGAAAGAGCCCCAAGGCAAATTTAGCGGCGAGGTTGGATTTTACGCTGGGTCGTTTAAGACACGTGAGATTTACGGAAATGTCTCTGTGCCGCTCGCGGATGAGGATGAAAGTTCGCACTCGGTTCTCTTCTACGGCCGTTCGTATGAAACCGATTCAAATATATTGTTCAATCGTGAAGCTTTTGCCGACACCTTATTAGAACTCGGCGGTTTCCGGAAATATCCTTACAACTATACCAACTTCGGTGCCAAATATCTTTGGAGCATTAATCCAGACACTAAGTTCCGGGCAGGTGTTCAGTTTGCTACTGTTGACTTTGAGGATACCTTCCCAGATTCCTCGCCCTATGCTCCGAACAAGACTGAGTTTCCTATTTTTAACGCATCGTTCACTTCTCAAGTTACAGACAATTTGCGTGTAGAGGTTGAGGGTCATTATCAGGCGCCTAAGCTAAGAAACACGGAACTCGACCCGATGATTTGTTCAATTCCGCGCGTGGCAGACCTCCCGGCCAATGTTCGTGCCCTGGCTCCCTCTTCAGGCTTCGCGACAGCATCAGCATTCGAGGCATTTGCTACGGCCAACGGGTTGCCGCGTGGTTGTGTTACTAACCCTCAATTCAACTTTGGCAGGGCCAATGTTTCTGCAAAGCAGGGAATTTACATAAATCCTGCTAATGGAAAGCCATATGGCACCTTCGACAACCCATTTCCAATTGGAAACCCGATGGGGTTTGTGATCCAGTCGGTTGCAGGTTTCGGTACAGGCATTCCTACTAAAGGCATTGGCGACGTTGACCAATTCGTTTCCGGTTACGTTGACTACGGTATTAATGGTCGCGCAACATATCGTTGGGCTCCGTGGTTGGAAACGGTAGTCGGTCTGCAAAATACGTCCTACAAAGATAACTCAGACCCGGTTTTTGGCGTCCGCGACGTAACTGTGAGTTCAACTGGCGTTTATGGGGATCTCCGCGTTGACGTGCCTTTGCTAGAAGGTCTTAAAGTGTCGCTAGCTGGGCGCCACGACTTTAACACCAGTTTCAAAGACGCGACGGTCTGGAAATTTGGTCTTCGGCAAGAACTGCCCGCAGGTTTTTATCTGCGTGCTAGCGGCGGCACTTCTTACAGTGCACCTAAGATCAATGAGATCGGTGCATTTGGGCCAACCCAGAACCTCAACCCAGGTCTGGAGTCTCAGTCGGTCAAAGCCTACAATTTAGGTGCTGGGATCAATGGAGAGTTTTCTGGCGGGACGTTTAACATTGAGCTTGGTTATTTTGACACTGAGATCAAAAACCAATTTTCGAGGCCTACCATTGACTCAGTCTGCCTGGAGTATGCTCGCGAAACTCGTGCGGGCCAGCCTCGGACACTTGACGAAATCACGCGCAACCGGGCTTCGATCGTAACACCAGATGCATTCTGCGCTACGGCTGCTTCAGGCAACTTGCCAGGAATACAAACTGTTGCAGTGAACACTCGCGCATTGCAGGACATTAAGGGCTTTACCGTCGATTTGTCCTTGGACACAGATCTGGTTCAAGCTGACTTAACATTCACCAAGTCAGAATCTTTGGAACCAAACCCGGTGTTGGGTTTGCGAGCTCGTACCGATGGGACGACAGCCGACCTTGGTTTCGTCGTGCCAGGCCCGGCGGGTATCAATACAACGCGTCAGTCGGCCGAACGGCCAGTTTGGTCACTTTCTAGCCTCGTTACTATCACGCCAAGTGAGCGCTGGGCGCTGTCATTCAACCCACGCTATCAAGGTCCGGAATATGCTTATGCCTCTTCGGCCGCGGCACGCTTAGTAAACGCGGCTGGGGAACGTGTCGTAAAAGACATTAATTTTGGTAATTACTTCGTCCTGAATGCCTCGCTTCAGTATTATCTGGGTAGCGAGAAACAGCATCGGTTCATGCTCCGTGCGGTGAATGTTTTGGGCGAAGACTATTTTGAACGTGCCTCCGGTGGCTCGACACTGCAAGTTTCGCGCGGTGCCGTGCGCGGTGAGATCGGGCCACAAAACAGCGCGTACTACCGCCAATATGGCTGGAACGGCAAGCCGCGGTCGTTTTGGATGCAGTACGAATACCGTTTCTAAATTGTGAGCCCGGCGCCGCTGTCCGCGGCGTCGGGTTTTCTTATGTCTTAAATTTGCGGAGACGCCCTTATGTCTTTCATGTCATCCCACCTCGCTATTGCCATGCTACTTTTGCACCCAACTGGAGCGCCAGAAACCGCTCAGGGGGCTGCACGCGCCGACGAACCGCAGCACGGGGTCTACGATGATCATGGTAAGAGAAGGCCAATAAACTTCCCCGACGCGCCGGATGGAAGCCGCATCCTCAGTGCAGATCTTCATACTCATTCGGTGTTTTCTGACGGACATGTATGGCCATCCATTCGCGTCGAAGAGGCTGATCGTGACGGACTTGATGCCCTTGCCTTGACTGAGCATCTGGAGCATCAGCCAAAATCAGCTGACATTCCTCACCCGGACCGCAATCGCTCGTATCAGGTAGCTCAGCGCGAGGCGGCGGCTAACAAGACCGAAGCTGTAATGCTGATTAATGGAGCGGAAATCTCACGCGGCATGCCGCCTGGACATGTTAATGCAGTTTTTTTAGAGGATGCGAATAAACTTCGCGTTGATGACGCCGAGGGCGCAGTTCTTGCGGCGAACGACCAAGGTGCCTTTGTATTCTGGAACCATCCTAATTGGCTTCCGCAGGCACCAGATGGCGTCGCTAAAATCTTTCCCTTTCATCAAAAGTTGATCCGTGCCGGCAAACTGCACGGGGTCGAAGTCGCAAACGGCACACTAGATGCCTATTCCGAACATGCGCTTGGGATTGCACTCGAATATAATCTTACAATCTTAGGCACCTCCGACATTCACGGGTTGGTAGATTGGACACACAACGCCGGGAATGGTGGTCATCGCCCGCTTACTCTAGTTCTTGCCAAAGATCGTTCGCCAGCTGCGCTCAAAAAAGCGCTGTTTGCGGGTCGCACCGTAGCATGGATCAATGATGATTTGATTGGCCGCTCCGAGAATGTTGACCAGGTTTTTAAGTCATGTCTGACAATTAAACCAATGGCCTACCTGCCGAAGTCAAGCGTGATGGAAGTCAGTCTGGTGAATAGCTGCCCGCTTGCCTTTACGCTAAAAAATGAGGGCGTTAGAACATTTCATAACGTCACCGATGTGGTGCGTGTCGAACGTTACAATAACAAACTTCTGCAAATCCGCATGAACGATGAGACTAAAAGTCTTCAACTCGACTTCATGGTGCTGAACACTCAGGTCCGCCCACGTGAACATCTGCGCGGATCCTTAATCGCAGATGTGAGCGGTTTGACCCGAGACGTATCTCTAACACGGCCAAATGCATCAATAAACACTGCATCAAAGTAACGTAAACGTGTCGGGTCAAGCATGATGTCTTTGTCGGTGTGTCAGAATACAAAGACAATTAAGTTAGTTTGGGACCGATGCATTTCCGAAAATGTAGTTTGAATCTGAGGAACGGCTCCATGATTTCAAGGCGTTTGTTTGTTGGTTTGACTGGAATCGGTCTGGTTATGCCTTCATCTTTGGCACGAGCACAGATCCGCAGCGACCCGTTTACTCTTGGGGTAGCCTCCGGCAGCCCGCGTGAAGATAGCGTCATTTTGTGGACCCGCCTTGCTCCCGATCCTTTGCAAGGTGGAGGAATGCCTTCAGGAGATGTCGAGGTTCGTTACCGGGTATGGGAAGACGCTGAGATGCGCCGATTGTTGCGCGAAGGTACTGTTGCTGCACCCGAGGCAGATGCACATTCGGTGCACTTGACACTTAATGGGTTAAGGCCTGGCCGAGAATATTGGTATCGTTTTTCGGTGGGCGATTATGAGAGCACCGTTGGCCGAACACGCACAATCAGCCGCGGTGTGCAATCTACCAAGCTTGCGCTCGCCAACTGTCAAAACTGGCAAAGTGGATATTTTGCGGCATATGCCGACATGGCCGATTGGGCTCCGGATTGCGTTATTCACGTGGGCGATTACATCTATGAAGGTGGGGTGGGTACCTTAGGATCGCGCCAGGTTTCAAAACCGGGAGAACTGCAAACCTTTCAAACAGTACGCCAACATAACAGTGCAGAAATTACCACCCTTTGGGATTATCGCAATCGGTATGCGTTGTACAAGGGTGACCCATCGCTGCAGGCTGCTCACGCTGCCAGCCCGTGGATTGTGTCTATGGACGACCACGAAGTGGACAATAACTGGGCAGCTAACGTGCCTCAGGACCCTTGGGCGCAAACTCAGCTTGAATTTAAGGTGCGTAAGCTTGCGGCTTTCAAGGCATGGTACGAACATATGCCGGTAGAACGCCCCCCTGTGCTATCTGGTTTAGAGACATCGCTGCAAATGTACGGAACTTATCGTTTTGGTCCGGCACAGGTACATCTGCTCGACACGCGTCAACATCGCAGCGATCAGGTTTGCGGCTCTGGTTTTCCGGGCCAGGAGACCTGCGTCGACCGGGATGATCCAAGTCGGACGCTACTGGGTAAAGAGCAAGAAGAATGGCTTACAAACGAGTTGAAGCAGTCCGATGCAAAGTTTAACGTTCTTGCTTCGCAGATTTGGATGGCATCTTACCGCTTTAGCCCCATTGATGCCCCTGCCAGAGTGAACATGGATGCTTGGGATGGCTATCCTGCAGCCCGAAGTCGCCTACTTGAGACAATGGGTAATGGCGTGGAAAACCCAATCGTGCTCAGCGGAGATTGGCATTGCGCTGCAGCGATGACAATTCACGCAGATCCAAACAATGTCCGTTCAAAGCCTATCGGGCATGAGTTTGCAGGCACATCAATCTCATCAGATTGTGGATGGATGCACGAGATGGACAAATTTCGTGATGCAAACCCTCACGTTCGTCACCTCAATGCGCGTCAACGTGGCTATTGTCGATTCGATGTCAGCAGCCGCCATTGGACGACTTCATACCGAGTTGTGGATGATCCATATAACCCAAAATCTGTTTGCCGGACTGACAGAGAACTGCGCACCCACGAATTGTGAAGTATGTTGGGTTTCAAATCATGTCATTAGTCCAAACAATCTCAAGCACGCGTGTAGAGAAGAGCTTTACTTACACTGATTGGAGGCAAGAGCTTACGATGCGTCGCACGATACGGAACGTTTGGGATCCATTTCCTTTGCGGGTTGGGGGTACAAACACAAATAAAGCCAAACCAACGGCCGATCTTAAAAGCGAATATCCATGGTAAGATCTGTGGCTCTGCGGCAACCCAGTATTTGTGAAAATCACCAAGCAGTAATAGGAGTTTGGATCTGGTCGTTGGCACAGATCAGACCTGATCGGAAACAAAGTGTTGAATCTACCATCTGTCCCTGATTTTGTCCTCGACGTTAGACTTGCTAAGGTTACCAGCAATAATCTGATGACGGATATACAGGTCGACGAACTTGTCGCTATATGCGATCCGCCGGCCGAGCAGTTAAGAGATAGCATTGCGATAGAATTTGAGCGTGCCGCGTTGGTTCTTTTTTGGGACCGAGCCGTTTTTGAAAATCGCGCGAAACGACGAGCTGCTCAGGCCGAACTTCATGAGGCGCAGAGATATGCAAAAAAGCTAAGCTATATTATTGCAAATATGGATCCGGAGTTCAAAAGCGGGTTGAACAGTAACTTTAAAGAAGTGCAAAAACACTGCGATTATTCTGCCGCACTTCCAGATGTTGAGCACCTTCTCAACGCCTTTGCGGATCTAACCCCGCTGTACCCACCCGTCACAAAATCCCAAGATGTTGTCGTGTGGGTCATAGATAGCTTGACCCATGCTTTCGAAACCCGACTATCGCCTGCCTTTAGTTTTTATGGCCCGTGTAAAAAAGGGAATTGGTTCTCTAATGCGAGACAGGCAAAACTAATTTTTGCATTTTTGAGAACTGTCGAACCGGAGAAGGTTAACCGTTATAATCTGGAGTATATCAGCCATCGGGTTAAGTGCAGTAAGCAGTTGAGAGCGGCACGTATGAACTGAAGCGATAGCAGCATCCTTTATGGCCAGCAGGCGTGATAGCTAAGATCTCGAACAAGAATTTCAATATAACGTGATGTCCAATTTTGGGGAAATTTTAGCAGCGTGAACGTCTGCAATTGGGCGCAAAGCTGCCGCTCCGCATTTGTCTGGAAACCTGAACACAAAGCCTTCTGAGAAAATGCCGCTGAAAATGTTCAGCTCGTGTTGGGATTTTCCAAGCGCCAAATAACAATCTTATCTGAAGTCAAAAGCTCATCGAGCCGAATCTTACCAAGGTTGGGGTCGAGAGTTCGAATCCCTTCGCCGCTCCAGTTTTTCAATGCTTTAGGTGATAGCGTCTTTGCTACTCAAAGCGGAACCTCAGTAAACGCCCCAATTGCGGTCGCTACCCCAACCGATTGGGCGTAGGATCCCCGCTTTCTGCAATCAATTGCTGGCGCGCTTCGCCGAGGCATTGTTCATAAATCGCGGCTATGTCATCTCTGGAGCGAGCGGTATTTTTAGCAACCAAATTAAGCAAGTCATCACTGCCTCGAGCAGCAATCTCGCCCACTAACGTCTCTTCATTTAAGCCGACCTTTTGAGCAAAAAGGCGCGTCGCCCGGACACGCTGCAAAAATTCGAAGTTCATGAGCCGTTCCGACTCGAACTCCTCTTTTTTTCGCATTGCCAGGCCAAGGTCCCAAACCATGGCGTTATTATAATAGGATATTTGTGCGCCTCAACTGGATATCCGCTTTCCAGCCAAACGGATTGACGGACCGCGCAGCAATCTATTTCGAGAGCGCCAAGTCTGCCAAAACTTCGCTAACCTGATCTGTATTTCGGTCATCACCGGCATAGCCTGCCTGCATTGGCGATACGGCAATGCAGCTAAGATGGAGAAAGGATTCATCCTGTAATTGGTCAGCTGATGGCTTGGCCGGATTTTGACCGAGTAATAAGCCCGGCAAAGCAGGAATATCCATTTTGTACGTCCGCGCCATTTCCTTCATTTCAGGCGATGCGCTAGCCGCCATATTTTCGGAAAAGGTGAGGGTGTAGGCGTTATAGGTGCCTATTTTCGAAGCGCAGAATTTAGCGCCCTTTGCTTCATTAGGGAAATTGACGTTCAGCGGTAATCCAGCTGGAAGCATCCGACCGCCCTTTGATGCAGCGTCCAAAGCGCGCACCAGATCTGCACTTTTTTCCGCAACGATGGTCGACTGCGCGTTCTCCAAATCGGGGCCAGCGCTGTTCTGTCCCGCACTTAAGGCAATTGCCGGCAGTCCGCGCAAGGCTGCGAATTGCGCTGCGCTGATCGTACCGCTGCTGATAGCAATAGCCCCGACATTTTGTCCTTCATTGGGACCGGAGAGTACGAGATCAGGTGCCTTGCCCCAACGCTTCATCGCGACGATATCCAACCCGTATAACACGGCCATAACCGGTGTTGAGTTGACGTAATAGAAATCACTCCCCAACCCTTCACGCGTCATCGGACCAGCGCCGGACGCACCTGCATTAGCGGCGTTGTTGCGGCACGCCGATTCCAACGGTGTAAGTGGACGCAACCCTAAAGCTGCGCCCATTCCGCTTTGATTCTGACAGGGAACCGATACGATCACATCATGGCCGTCCGCCTTTAAAGCCTTATACAGCGCGACCACATTGCTGGTGAGACCATCATCATTGGTAATGACGATATTGCGTGCTTCAGCAGCAACTGGGGCCGTGAAAGCCAAAAATGCTGCGATCGCGGATAGGTAACGCATATCGAGTCCCCTGGGGTTTATAGGTTAGAGCGCAGACCTGCGGTCATTGCTCTAACCCTTACATTTTGATCTTAGCTTCGACGCCAAAGGTTCTTGGTTCGTTGAAGAAGCCCTGTACGCCTGAGCGGGGTGCCCCGCCTTTGTAGAACAGATGCTCTTGGTTCAACAGGTTCCGTGCCCAGACCGCAACGGTGAGTTTTGCATCTGATGCGCCTATATCGATGTCGGCAAAAGCGATGCGACCGTTAAAGATAAGAGCCTTTTCACCCTTCGGCTGCGCATACCGCACGGCACGGGTGACGGGGTCAAATTCTGGGTCACTATAGTTGCCGTAAAAGCCATCATTGAAGTTGCCATCAAGATGTGCCCGGATCGTGAAATCTTTTAGTGGCAACTCATAATCGATAGACGCGCTGGCTGTGTTTTCCGGCGTGTACACCTGATAAATCGGGATCGGCACCGTGATAAAGACATTACCAGGTTGTGGGAATGGGTTGAACGTCGCCGGGATTTTGACGCTGTTATAAGCATAGCTTGCCGACAGCGTTAGCCCAGTAACAGGGGCCAAGTTGAATTCCGCTTCAAAGCCTTTCAGCTTACCCGTGCCCGGAGCGTTAACAGTGTCGGAGGTAGTGCGCGTCGTGGCAACGCGGACGCCGTTGACGATATCTTCATACAGGCCGAAAAAGTCGAGCTGGATGGATTTATAGTCGCCTTGATAGGCAGCAACATTAAGCCGCGCGCGCCCATCCAGAAATTCGGCTTTGGCACCAATTTCAAACATTGAAACGGTTTCAGGATTAAATGCCGCATAGCTGAGCGAACGCGAGTTTGCGCCACCGGACTTGTAACCGGTGCTCCATTTTCCATAGATAAGGACATCTTCAGCCGCATCGAAGGACAGGTTTACCAACGGGTCAAAACGCGACCACGCGGCGTCCAGCGGGACTGGCCGGGTAACATTGACACCATTGATGGGGATCGTTGGCGTCGTGCCGTTAATAGTGAAAAGCTCGCCTATCTTTTCGTCCCGCGTCCAACGTCCGCCAAGGGTTAGGTGGAAAACATCATTGGCAACTGGCGGCGTGTAGGTTGCTTGGCCATACACACCCATACTTGTCGTTTCAACGCGGCTGGCACGCTGAACAATTTGCGTCGCATAATCGATTTGCCGGACCGTGATGGCCGTTCCATCAGCGTCGGTGAATTGCAAAGTGTTGAACGCTTTTGCGCTATCCTCTGCATTCTCCCGATAATAAAGTGCGCCGGCTGCGAATTTCAAGCGCTTGAAATCTCCAATAACTTGAAATTCCTGGCTGATTTGATCTTGGGCAAATGGTGCCAGACTGTAACGGCCAAACTGAAAGCCCACAAAGCTGGCGGTGGGATTTGCGGTTGTCCGTGGTTGCTGGAGCGACACGATATTGATGGCGTTGTCATATTGTGACTGCGACATATCGCGATAAGACGATATGGACTTTAAAGTCAGATTGTCGGTCACATCCCAGTTCAAACCTACGCGAATGCCCTGTGTGTCTCCGACGCTTGCTTCTTGCGGCATACCAACCGGGGTGCTCGATGCGCGCCGTGGCTGCACGATTGGCAAGTTAGCAAGTCGGTTGGGTAAAATCGCCGGTGAGGTAGCTGTCGCTGGAGCGCCTACAGGGGCCTCTACCAATTGCAGATAGTTTGTGCTTGTGGCGTCGCGCGCGATATCGAAAGCTAAATTGGCCGTAAAATTGGTTGACGGTTTCCATTGTGCCTCTGCACGGAAACCGCGCTTGTCGAAGCTTGCGTAATCCAGTGCGTCTGGGAACGGGTTCTTCACGAAACCATCACGCGTCGAATTTGAGGCTGACGTTATTTGTCTCGGGCAAGTCAAGATGCGCTTCGGCTCTGTAGCTTCCGTAATTGCCAAAGCCTAAGGTTGCATCCAGGCCAAATTCGCCGCTCGGTCTTTTGGTGACAATGTTTACCGCGCCACCTTCCGTGTTGCGTCCAAACAGCGTTCCTTGCGGTCCTTTAAGCACTTCGATGTTCTCAACATCGTATAGTGCGGTTCCCAAGCCTTGGGCACGTCCCATGTAGACACCATCGACATATACGCCGACGCCTTGATCACGGGCTGGTTGGTTGCTGTCCGACAAAACGCCAACGCCGCGCACGTTGATGATAAGCGCGCCTGGTCGCGAAAAAAATGGCGCGACGCGCAGCGACGGAATGGCGCCATCACCTAAATCAAGAAGTGATTGGATATGACGATTTTCAATTCCCTCGCTGCCCAATACCGAAATGGAGATAGGAACGTCCTGAAGATTTTCGGTACGCTTTTGCGCGGTCACGACAATATCGGTCAAGCCAGTGCTATCTTCGTCGGCGGCTTCTTGCGCCATCGCGGCGCTGGTTGAGCAAACAGCCAAAATCGCTGCTACTGATACGGTGGCAAACTTGTTAACGCTTCGTTTAGCAGATTTCGAAATAAACAACATAAATAACACCCCAGAAGTTTGGGGGCGGCGTAGTTCAACGAAATGGCTGCATCATTGTATAAATATTTCAAATCTCTGACGATTATTGATACTTGTGTCATATAAATGCAAAGTTTGCATTGTGAAAATGGTTAAAGCTGGCTGTCGGGCCGAATCTTTGCATGTACGGAAAAGGAACGCGCCGAAACGCGGTCGGAGCTCTCGGTCAAATAATGGCCGGATCTGCTTGCAGTCTTTGTGAGGCCGCTTACGCCCCGCGCACCCATGTGCTGCGTGCAAGACGGTATACCAATCCGGTAAGACCATCATAATTGGCACGGTGGTAAGCTGAATCGGGCGCCAATTCCGCTGTCAGGCGTTTATGCGCGGTCCCAAGTGCATGATATGGCACGCTGGGCAGCAAATGGTGCAATGCGTGGTAACGCAGGCCCACAGGTGCCCAGATCTCTGCCAGTAAACCAGGCGGAGGGACGTTGACGCTGTCGAGGAACTGTGCGGTCACACTCAAAGGCTCCCCATCATTTTCCCATAAATGCGCGACAAGTGTGCGGACTTGGTTGAGCACGGCAACGCTCGCGACAATGGCAAGGAAGATGAGGAAAGACTGCAGCGGGATGAAACCGGTAAATACGCCCGTTAGCAGCGCAATTGACCAGATGCTTGCGGCGGTTTCCTGCACGATCCAGTTGCGATGTGCGTCGCCCTCGGCGGGCCTACGCCGGAATGCAGGGTTGATCGCCAGACCCGAATAACGTTCGACCACGATCTTGCGCAATGCAGGAATGAACAGCGAAAGCGGGGCAAGTACGGCGTTGCGGAACAGCAAAGCGACAGGCGCCAGCAACGAAACGATAATGAACACAGGCAGCGTCCATGGCTTCATCAGCGCCAAGGGCAGATATTCCGGATCTTGATCGGTGCCATAACGCGTGCGTGCGTGGTGCAGGTTGTGGATGCCTTCATACATATAAGACGGCACGAGCAGGGGCACGCCAATCACGGCGTTAAAGCCAAAGCGGAAACCGGGAAGCGCGGAATGCTTCACATGCGTCACTTCGTGAATGAAGCCGCCGGCGCGATATAGGCCAAGGATAGAGACCAAAGCCGCAACGCACTGAACCCACAGGGTTCCAGACATGATGGCCACCGCAAGCCCGGTATAGCCAACCAGCGCCGACAAAAGGAAATCCGACCAGAAAATGCGCGGGTTGGGCGCGGCAAGATCACGCGTGAGTTCGGCAACCGCACGTAACATCGCTTTGTCATCAGGAACCTGTTTGAGACGCGCTGCGCGGCCGACGAGATCGCCGCCGGAAATGGCGCCATCTGTGTGCGTGTGCGGGGTCAGTAACATTTCACTCATGCGCGTATCAATCTGCCTGTCGGAACCTGTTTGACCCTACATAGGCATTAGTCGTGGCGATAAAATGGCAGAATATATGAATTATGGCTGCTTTCTATCTCTGCCCCATTCGGTGCGCTAAGCCTAACATGTGCACAGGCTTGCCAGCCGTGGCTTGGGCGCTAAACACATGGGCATGTTAGGTGTCTGTTATTATCCCGAGCACTGGTCCGAGGATCATTGGCCACGCGATGCGCAAAGAATGTATGATCTTGGGCTGCGTTTTGTCCGGATTGGCGAATTTGCGTGGGGCCGCATCGAAAAGGCGGAAGGCCTATTCGATTGGGCATGGATGGACCGCGCGATCGACGTGCTCGCCGCCGCCGGACTGAAAGTCGTGCTTGGAACCCCCACCGCAACGCCGCCCAAATGGCTGTGCGAAAAATATCCCGACATTTTGCCTGTCGATATTCACAGCGGCCAAGTCCGTGGCTTCGGATCGCGCCGCCATTATGACTTTTCGAGTGAAACATATCTGGTGCAGGCGGAACGCATCACTG
>Ga0255127_1000817_pt1 | contig 14054 bp, 10 predicted proteins | sample Law_Miss_RepB_8d_FD_188555 | JGI IMG/M metagenome (GOLD analysis project Ga0255127, IMG submission 188555) | Freshwater microbial communities from St. Lawrence River, New York, United States - Law_Miss_RepB_8d | ecosystem: Environmental > Aquatic > Freshwater > River | place: USA: New York...
GCGCTAGAACGACAGCGTTTTGGTTCGCAGTCGAGCTTCCTTTGACCGCAGCGCTGGTTACTGAAGCACCGGAATCTGTTGTGCCTGTCGGTGAGCTAGTGAGCTTTGCAAAAGCTTTTGGCCGCAGGACCTGCGGGAGCTTGTCCGGCTCAGCGGGTGCAGCGTTTATTGCTGTTTTCCTGGTGGACGTTTGCCCGAAGCAATTCGGGGCATTGGCGATGCAAAGAAGCACCAATGCCGAGGTGCCCGCGAGAGTTAAGGGGCGTTCGAGAATTCGTGCGAATTGCCGTACGGATTGTATCGCGAGGAGAGCATCCATGCTGAGTACTCCTGGTCGGATCTGCTGTGCGTTAGAGTTTGGGTTGAATCTTCTTTTACGATAGCAGTTTCTCTGAGACAAACAAATACCGATCTAACAAAACGTCCGCGCTTCGAACAAAACCCTCGCGGATCGCACAAAACCCTCTCGGATCGATCGAAACCCCCTCGGATCGATCGAAACCTTAGTCTGAAGAATCGAATCGGCACTGCTATCGACCTTGGGGAGCCCCAATCGCTATGCTCCCGACCAGGATTCCATTCGAAGAGCGACTCGCAAGAGCGACGATGAAGTCAACGGCTATGGAGTCAACGACTGGGAAGTCAACGATTTGGACCACAAGGAAGATAGATTGCCATGAGAAGGGTTCGAACGATCGATACAGGGATGGCAAAGCCTCGCAAGGGGCGAAGCAAGGCTTTTCGCATTGCGGGCATCACGGCCGGGGTATTGGCGGCGGTGGTGGCGGTCGCCCCAACGGTATTATTGCAACAGCGAGGTTGGCTGGTCGAGCAGATCAACCGCCGCAGCGGCTTGGCCCCTATTCGGATCGATATCGCGGGTTTACGCGGAGGTTGGTTCCAAAGTTTTGGGCTCAATGGACTGCGATTGATCGATGACCAAGGTGCGGAATTGGTCAAAGTAGGGGCGGTGGAAACCGAGTTGAATTTATTCACGATGGTGACCAACATGCGTCATTTGGGGACGATCACTGTCCGCGATGCGACGTTGGTGGTCGATGTCCAGCCTGGAACGACCAATATTGAAGAAGCCATTAAACCGTTACTTCAGGGTGCTGCTCAGCCTCCGGAAGCTGCCTCAAATGGGAGTAGCCCGGGATTCACAGGGAGGATCCGAATCGCCGATGGGGTATTGCAAGCACGCGATAGCGTCGACGCTTCTGCGTGGGAGCTGCGTGTTAGTGAAGCCGACATACCGATGCCTACCGCCGAGCAGCCGATCCCGCCGATGACACTCGTGGGGGTCCTTACGCAGCTATCGGTGCTACCTGGTCAAGCGGCCGAGAGTGGTCAGTTTACGGTTCGTACCGAGCCAATCGCTGCTGGGTTGACGACCGCGCCATCGACTCAAATGCCATCTGTGCGCATGACGGTTCTAACCCAAGGTTTACCGTTGCGATGGATGGGGTTGGTCAAGCGGCGGTTGCCGGACTTGCCGATCGAGCAAGTTGAGGGACAAGCGACGGTGGTTGCCGATGTTGAGTATACGGGTCGCAATGCGATGACTGCGTTTGTAAAGACAGCGCAATTGGATCGTTTGAGAGTTACATCGCCGAGTTTGTTAGGACAACGAGGGGCGGGGATCGAACAGATTCGCCTCAGCGGTGATGTGAGTCTTTATCAGAACCGCATCAGTACGACAGGTGCAAAGCTTGAATGCGATTTCGGGACGGTGGTATCGAAAGCCGATATCGCGATTCCTTCCTCCGCCGATGCAAAGATGCCTAGTTTGACCCATCCTTGGTTAGCGGATTCGGAATTCGACGTGCAGGGCGAAGTCGATTTGCCAAGGCTTGCGGCTGTCGCACCGGACTTGCTCAAGACGCAGGATCAAGTGCAGTTATTGTCGGGTAGAGCGACGGTCAATCTGAATCAAACGCGGCCGAACGCTCCGTTGTTACCCAATGGAGCCAGTGTGCCTATTGCTGTCGCTTCTCAGCCTGCTGCTGGCGGTATCAGCGGTACAGGCATACCGAATTTACCGTCGAGCAATTACAAAATTCAACTCGGTGGATTGCAAGCTGACATGCAAGGGCGTCGGATCGCTTGGGATCAAGCTTTTTCGGCGGAGTTGGATGTGTCCGGCAATTCGCAAGGGATGCCCAGTTTGCGGCTGTTGTGCAATTCCGAGTTTTGTCAGATCGATGGATCAGGAGATTTGCAAGACGGACGTATGACGGCTCAAGTCGATCTCGACAAGATGGAGCAAAGGCTCTCGGAGTGGTTCGTCCTGCCGATGGAGAGCTTGACGGGTTCTGCGCAAGCCGCAGTTGCTTGGAAGCTCAACGATGGGAACCGGCTTGCCGCAAGCGGATCGCTTCGAACGACCCCGCTGCGCATCGTGCACAAGAATGGTCGACTTGAAGAGCCGGCTTGGGACGGTGAATTAAGCACGGTAGCACAGCTCGACGGTACGACGTTGCTTCAGCTCGATCGGTTGCAAGCGAGTATGAAGAGCGAGGAAGAGTCTTTAGTTTTCCAAGTCTTGGAGCCCATTGCTTTTGGTGCGAGCGCTGCGAATCCAGGCCGGGCCCCTGCACCGATGATGTTGAAATTAACAGGTGAGTTGCAGCGTTGGCAACGCAGAGGTCAATTGTTTGCAGGGATCGATCCCGGCATCAGTGTTGGAGGTAAGATTGCTTTGGATGTCCAAGGAGCGATCGATACGAAGCATGTGGAGTTGACTCAAGCCGACTGGGTTAGCGAGCCGTTTCAGGTTGCCAGTGGCGAGACAGTGTTTCAAGAATCGAAGATGGTAGGTAAGTTTCAAGGTCGATTTGATTCATCCGATCTTGCGAAACTTCAAGTCGATCAGTTGTTGGTCAGGGCCGATTCATTTGCAGTGCAAGCGCAAGATCAGGCTGGCGAGGGAGGGGTTGGTAGACGGGGCCAAGCGGCCTTTAGGATCGATCCGGCGCGGATGATGACATCGGTTCGAGCACCAGCGGGTTCGTCGGGAGCGAATCGACCTTCGTCGAGCAATTCTGGAGTGGGTTTATTGGTTCCGAATGGGGGCAACGGTTTGCAACCTGGTAACGCACAGCCCAACAGTAATGCGGGTGTAGCGGTTGCCAACGCCAATCCGCCGGTTCGTATTACGGGAGACGTAACCGGTCAAATGGACTGGACGCTTGATCCAGCCCAAGTTCAATGGCATGCGGTTACTCAGGCCAAGGACTTGCGCGCGGTGCAGCCGGTATTGCAGCGCAATCCCAATCAGTTGGTAAGCACTGGAGGTGGAAACAATCCAGCAGAGACTTTGTTGTGGGAGGAGCCGCAAGCGGTGGTGACGGTCGATGGTACATATCGTTTCCGAGATGGCGATTTGCAATTGACCCAAGTTCTTGCGCAGACCGAGTGGTTAGCTTATGGTGGTATGGCCGCGATGAGTACCGAAGGGCAGAGCACGACGGTACGAAGTCAGGGTAATTTGACATATGATGCCGCCAGTGTAGCGCAGCGATTGCGGCCTTATACGGGAGGGACATTAGCGGCAAGTGGGCAGAGAACACAGCCGTTGGAAGTGACTTGGACGAGCACTCCTGGCCACAAGTGGACCGAAGCGTTAGCAGCGCGGTCGAGCATTGGTTGGGATAGTGCGAACTTAGTTGGAATCGATATTGGGGGAGCTGACATACCGTTGGTGGTTGAGAACGGCAAGTTCGTATCGCAAGCGGAGTTTCCGGTATCCCAAGGGATGTTGCGATGGAACTTGGATGGTGACTTGGCAGCTGAGCCGATGGTGATTCGTCAATCGCAGCAGCGGGTCATCGAGAACGTCGCGATTACTCGGCAGATGTGTCAGGGTTGGTTAAAGTTCGTAGCACCTTTGTTAGCCGATGTGACGAGTGTCCAAGGGAATTTAAGTTTGGACATTGATCGAGCGGAGATCTATCCGACGGAATCGGTACGTCAGACGGTTGCTGGTAAGGTGATGGTTCAAGGTGCGAATGTGGGACCTGGGCCTTTAGCTGATCAGATTTTAGGGTTGGTGATGCAGATAAGGAATCTACGGCGTGGGGCGGGTGCAAGCGACGGTGGTGGGCAGCCGACGAGTTGGCTAACGTTGCCTGAGCAGAGTATTCCGTTTGTGGTCGAGCGAGGTCGGGTGACCCATAAAGACATGCGTATTGCGGCGGGAGACGTGGTCGTGACGACTTCCGGTTCGGTGGGCCTCGATGGTAGTCTTGAACTGGTAGCGGGGATCCCGATCCTCAAGGAGTGGGTGGACAAGACACCTGCGTTGCAGCCGTTAGCAGGTCAGATGATTCAGATACCGGTACGAGGGACGGTGCAAAGGCCGCAATTGGACAGCAGTGGATTGGTGCAGCTAGCGCAGCAGTTGGCCACGAGTGCATTGGCAGGAGCAGCGCAGAAGCAGATCGACAAGGGATTGAACAAGTTGCTCGGTCCGCTATCGAATCAGCTTGCGCCGTTGCAGCAAGGAGTTCAGCAGTTGCCGTTACCGAACTTATCGATACCTGGTTTTGGTGCGAATCCGTTTGCACCGAATGCAGGGACACCAAATGCAGGAGGCGGGACAGCGCCGGGGGTAGTTCCTTCAGGTACGCCAGGAGTAGCCAACCCCGGGGTACCGGGTGGAGGGCTTCCAAATCTCCCTCTTCCCAACTTACCACTTCCAGACTTCTCTGGTTTCAATCCTTTGGCACCTAACCCGTCGGTTCCCAACACTGGCGTCCCTAATCCAGCGGCTCCGAATTAAGGTGCACACCGACTAATGAAAGCGGTGACGCGCAAGCGGCCCGGTGTTGGGATTCGCGCGGCTCACCGGATGGCTCGCGCCATTCCGCTTGCATTGAACCACCGGATGGCTCGCACCGCACCGGTTGCAATTTAAGCGGTGACGCGCAAGCGGCCCGGTGTTGGGATTCGCGCGACCCACCGGATGGCTCGCGCCATTCCGCTTGCATTGGTGTTGGCCTATTGGTTTACTGGGAGATCGTCGGGGGACATTTTGATTCTATTTTCAAACATCCCCCAGAAGGATTTTGGATCGAAGGATGGGTCGGCGGTGCACTGCGCCCAGGCTTGCGAAAGCATCTGTAGTACGCGTTGGTGTTCTTCTGCTCGTTCCAAGTGTTTCAATGCAGCTAGTTGATAGACCGCCGCTGCGGCGATGTTCGACTCGCGACTATGGCGAAATCCTGCTCCCTTTTCCGCTCCCGGCCAATCGCGCATCGATTCGCTGTACTCCCGCCAGCGTCGCGCGTACTTCTCCAGTAAATCCCAACGCTGCGATCGATAGAGTGCTATGTTCAATTCATTGAGCCAGCCTGTCCACAAGTCGCGATACTTCCAGTCCTCGGTAGCCTTTCCTAACAAATTTTCGTCGCAGAATCTCATGCAACGCTCAATCGCTGCCTCGGCCTTCTCCGATGGCTCGCTACTACGGATGCTGACTCGTGCGATCCCCGATAGGGCATTGAGTGCATGCGAGGTGGGTTCCATCGCGAGTTGCCCATCGACGCGAAATCCATCGTAGTAGCGATAGGCGTCTTCGAAATCCTTCAACGCTTCGCTTGAATCCTCTTCGAGGAGAATGTAGCCCAACTCTATGCGATTTGCATTGAGGATAGATATCATCGCTTTGTCATCTGGATGATTGGGTAAGTACTTTTGCAAGTGCTCGACGCTGCGACTTAGCCAAAGCTTCTTACTTTCTTTCTGATCCTTCTCGTCAAAGTGGTGTATCAATCCCATCCAATGCTCGCCAACGATTCGATCTCTCAGTCTCCTTTGGTAAAATCCCGGGTCATCTTTTGGGCCATCAGCAAGAAGCTGCCCGATGATTTCCAGAGAACGAGTTCGCCGCGCGATGGCTTCCAATTGAAGGCACATCGATTCCGGTTCAGAGCTTTGATCGGAGAGAATTTTGTAGAGCAAGGAAGCATAGTGATTTATGACTTGCAAATGGAGCCCTAGTTTTTTGTTCGCGGGATCTTTCGCAAAGGCTTTCTCAAGCAATGAAGATTGCTTAACAAGATTTTGCAGAAGTGCTTCAGGGGGGACCTTCTGGCCTGAAATGACCGAATCGTTGATACCATTGTCCGCGATAGTAATCGATTCAAGGAATAATTGATTAGCTTCTTTCGCGCTGTCGGCTGCAAATCTTTCACTGTAAGCCGCTATATACGCCTTTTCCAGAGAATCTTTTGCGGTTTCTGCAGCTAATCTTTCATTTGCCGCAGCCTTATCAGCCTCGTTTTTGAGATACTTCTGCTTGCGTCGTTCGCCATCAAGGACGTATATAAACACTAGTCCAGAGATGAGTACCGTTAGCAACCCCGTGAGCGTTACTGACGAAGCGATAGGATGAAGACGGATAAGCTCCAAGGTTTGTTTCCATGCGCTTGGCTGGATACCGGCAACCGGTCGACCTTCAAGGAACTTCTCGAGGTCGTCGGCTAACAACACAGCGGAGGGATATCGGTCGACCGCGTTTTTCTGAAGGCATCGCTGCAAGATGGTCCGCAGATCGCGTGGGATACTCTCCGCGTTCGAAAGTGGTTTCGGAGGATGCTTGACAATGTTCTCTCGAGTCCCGAAGTCGCTTGAGGAATCAAACGGATTCTCGCCATCGAGCAATTCATAAAGGAGGATCCCTAACGCAAATATATCGGACTGCGTTCGAAGTGGTTCACCTCGGACTTGTTCGGGGGACATATACCGCAATGTCCCAAGAACTTCTCCGGCCTTTGTCAAATTCGAACGAGCATCTTGAGGTTCTAAGTCTTTGGCTAACCCAAAGTCGGTAAGAAGGGGCCAGAGTCCGAGTCCTTCGGTCTGTTCATGCGATTTGGCTGTACGCAGCAGCACATTCCCCGGCTTGATATCTCGATGGATAATTGTGGAAGAGTGCGCCGTATGGACCGCTTCGGCTATCTTCATCACCAACCAAGCAATTTGCCGGTGTGGCATCGGGTCTTTTCGATCTGCAAGATGATCAACTAAGGAACCTTGGTCGGCAAGTTCGGTAACGAAGTAAGGGAGGCCGTCGACTTCTCCTTGCTCGATCACTCGAGCGATATTCGGATGCTCCAAGGATTGGATCGTTGCAATCTCGCTATCGAACCTCTTACGTGCGATAGCCAAATCTTTCTTGGACGGTTTCAGCCATTTGATGGCGACGCGTGAATTTGCTCCCGAAGGCTCGGAGGGATGGTGGAGATCATCGGCCTCAAAGATCATGCCAAAGGCCCCTTGTCCGATGAGAACAGGGTTTCGGAATCGAGTCACTTGCGTCGAGCTCGAGGAGTCCGAAGGGGATTGGATCTGCGCGATTCGAGATAGGCATTGATCACGATCACGCTGATCGCTCGGGTGCAGAAAGACTTGGTCTTTCGGCTGGTCTATCCACCACTGAAGCTTATCAATCACATTCGGTTGGCCGCGGTGTTCGTTGGGCTTAAGATCATCTGCCATCGTAGAAGTTCACAAGAAAGAATTCACAAGAAACAAATTGTCTTGTTCGGCAAAGCAGAGCAACGGTCAGGATGCTAACAGATACGGTTGCTGATAAGGTGATATTTGAAAAGTCGCGGTAAGGCGCGCGAGAGTTTTGTACTCAGAGGTTTTCTGATAGTAACAAAACGAGAGAGTAGAAGCACGCAGCGGAGAATGGAATTTCTGAGAATTTTGCTGCGACTCGAGAGGGAGCACTTGCTCGGCAACCGTAAAACGGTTGCCCTTGTCATTTCTGCATCAACTGTAAAACGAGTATGGAAATCGTTTTACAGGAAACTTAAGCCGAGTTTGACTACTAGGTTGCAGGAGTTTCGACGCGCGGCATCGATTCGATCACTTTGTCGATCAAGCCGTACGAGCAAGCTTCTTCGGGATCCATGAAGCGATCGCGATCGGTATCTTTCTCGATCTTCTCCAAGCTTTGTCCGCAGTGTTTGATCAAGATCTCGTTGAGGCGACGCTTGGTGCGTTGAAACTCTCTGACGTGGATCGAAATTTCTTCTGCGGTTCCTTGCATGCCAGCGAGTGGCTGGTGGATCATGATACGCGAGTTCGGTAGCGAGTATCGTTTTCCTTTCGCACCGGCGGTCAGCAATACCGCACCCATCGAAGCAGCTTGGCCGATGCAATAAGTTGCAACGTCGCACGAGACGAATTGCATCGTGTCGTAGATCGCCATCCCGGCGCTGACGCTACCTCCGGGGCTATTGATGTACATGTGGATGTCGGCTTTGGGGTCATCCGATTGAAGGAACAACATCTGAGCTACCAACGCATTGGCGATCTCGTCGTTGACGTCGGTCCCCAAGAAAATGATACGGTCTTTCAGCAAACGGCTGTAGATGTCGTAGACGCGTTCTTCTCGGCCACTTTTTTCGATGACATAGGGAATCAATGGCATTGTCTAATCCTTGCTTACCAACGAATGGTTTTAAACCGACTCAAGTAATATATGGGAACCGATGTTTCCAAACGAAAAACCGCTTTGACGCGTTACTTGTCTTCCGCTTGTGTCTTGGTCAATATCTCGTCGACGATCCCGTAAGCTTTCGCTTCGAGGGCGGTCAAGAAGTAATCGCGATCGGTATCGAGTGCAATTTGTTCGGCTGATTTGCCGGTGTGCTTTGCCAAAATGTCGTTCAGTTGTGTTCGCAACCGCAAGATTTCGTTGGCTTGGATTTCGATATCGGAAACTTGACCGCGTACGCCACCGTGTGGTTGATGGACCATGACGGTGCTGTTTGGCAAGCAGTATCGTTTACCGGCGGTACCACCTGCGAGGAGGACCGCTGCACCGCTGGCAGCCTCACCGACGCAGTAGGTTGCGATCGGGCAGCTAAGCATCTGCATTGTGTCGTAGATCGCAAGTGTTGCGCGAACTTCACCACCCGGTGAGTTGATGTAGAAGTGAATGTCTTTGCGGCGATTCTCGCTCTGCAAATACAACAGCTTCATAACCAATTCGTTCGCATTTCCGGCGTAGATTTCTCCTTGGAGGAAAACGATGCGATTCTCAAGGAGCAGATCCCCGAGGGTCATCTGTCGTTGCCGCTGATAGCTCTGGTATGCGGAAGCGTTATGCAGTGGCGGCATGCTGGAAAACTCGTTCACGAAAAGGTTCCTTTCACAAAAGAAGCGGACCGAATTGCCATGTATCTTTAGCATTCACTCGTCTTTGGCAAGGGCAGCGCCGCAGGATTCTTGCTCAGAGCACCATTTTCCCAACGATTCTCTGCGGAAAACAGAGATTTCGTGGCAGGTTTCAGCAAGACAAGATCAGGCTTGTCGGAGGACCTCGCAGACACGTTGAAAATCTGCTGGCAACGGCGAGGTGATTCGCAAGGCTTGCTGTGTCTTCGGATGGGTGAACTCGATTTCGAAGGCATGCAAGGCTTGGCGAGTTAACACGACTTCGCTGTCCTCCGGACGCAACGGTAATCCTCGCGCTAAACGGCGATGCAGTTGGCCTTGGGTGATCTGGGCATGTCCTGCATAAAGTCGATCGCACAAGACGGGGCAACCGATATGGGCCAAGTGCAATCGGATCTGGTGCGTGCGGCCTGTCTTGGGGAAAACTCTCAATAAAGCGTATCCGGGAAATCGCTCGACGACTTCGAACTGTGTCTCGGCATAACGACTGCTCGGATGCCCACTTCGTATCGCCATCTTCTCCCGTTGATAGGGATGGTGGCCGATGGGCTGAATGATCCGATCGCGATCTCTGTCCAATTGCCCAGAGACGATCGTCATGTAGGTCTTGCGAACCTCTCTGGCTTCGAATTGTGCACAAAGCTTGTAGTGCACTTCATTGGTCTTGGCGATGACGATCACACCGCTGGTCTCGCGGTCGAGCCTATGGACGATTCCAGGGCGCGTCGGTCCTCCGGCATCGCTCAGTTGGGCGAAGTGATGCGCGAGGGCGGCAGTAAGTGTCCCGGACCAATGCCCCTTCGCAGGATGCACCACCATCCCAGGTGGCTTGTTGATCGCGACCAAGTAATCATCTTCGTACAAGATGTCCAAAGGGATCGCTTCGGGGATCGGCCCAGCAGTCGGGGGTGGGGGCAAATCGATCACATGGACGACTTGGCCTGGAAAGACGTGGAAGGCCGGTTTGACCGGTCGGCCATCGACCAAGACTTGGTCGAGCGCAACGACTCGCCTCAAGAATACTCGGCTGTAACCGTCTATTTTAAGGGTTAGGTACAAGTCGATACGCGTATCGGCGTGTTCGTCTTCTACCGTAAATGTGAAGCTCTTGGGCTCGGGTGGCTTCAGTGCAGGTGCATTGGGATCGGCAGCAACTTCGGCATCTGCTCCTTCGCCATCTTCAGAAACTGGTTCTTCCGCATCGGGTAATACGATATCGTCGAGAGGCAACAACGGTCCTCTGCGAGGGGTTTCTCCTCGCTTTCGACTGCGTTTGCTCTGAAGACCATCGTCAGCCCCGTCGCTTGATTCGTCCCGACCCTCAGGCTCACCGCTGAAGAAATTTTCTCTCGTACGCTTGCTCATCGCTGCTCTACCCCATGCTTTCTGATTGAGTGCCTGTCAAGAATCATGCTGGCACCATCGACCACAACGAACGTGGCCATTGGGATGCAGCGAAAGGAAATCCGACGGCACTCTTGAGGATGCTGGGGTGGTAGAAGGATTCTCACTGGTTTCCTGGTGCAGCAGGAGCTGGCTCAGCAGCCGGTGCTGGCTCGGTAGCCGGTGCTGGCTCAGTAGCCGGTGCTGGTTCAGTAGCCGGTGCTGGCTCTGCAGCAGGAGCAGGCTCAGCAGCAGGTGCTGGTTCTGATTGGGGAGCCGGAGTTGATGAAGGTGTGCTTGTTGGAGCCGAGCCTGCGGGTGGGAAGGATAGGTTTGGAAGACCTGGCAGGTTTGGCAACCCCGATGGGTTGGTTGTCGGAACGGGTACGCTTCGGCGATCGCGATACCAAGCGTAGAACGAATCGGCTTCGGGGCTTTCAAGCCACGTAACGCGACGTTTCGCTTCGCTGGCTACATCCTCCGCGATACCGGTCATGCTGGTGATTTTCTTGTACTCGATTAAAGCATCTTTTCGTTCGCCGAGACCTTCGAGGGCTTGGGCTGTACCGAAGACAGCGCGGCTCTTGGCGAATGGTTCATCGGTCGAAGCTGCGACGGGTCGGTATTCATCGACGGCTTGTTTGAAGTACTGATCGGCAAGCGTGCGATCGAGGTTCCACTTCTCAAGGGCTTTTGCCATGTTGGCATCGCCGGCGGTGATTCGAGCCCAGACTCCTGCGCTGGTATCTGCGTAATCCTTGGCGATGGCTTCTAGATCTTGCGGGGAGGTATCGGAGAAATAGAAGTCCGACCAAGCTCTCGCTGCGCGGGCTTCTTTCTGACTGGAATAGATTCCGTAGCCGAGCAAGCCCAGTACGGTAACTCCAATGACACCGAATAGTGCTGGAAGGAATGGCTTGATCTGGGCAAACTTTTGCTCGATCTTGTCAGCCAATAGGTCGGACTCTTGAAGCTGACTTCGTTCGCTTTTCATAATCGCGTCGGTTTGGAAACGGCGGGGGGTTAAAAGTCAGCAGTATAGGAGGCTTGAGGGTTTCCCTCAATACAGACCCGGCAATCCGACGCTCTGCTGACCGCACTTCTTGGGAAACTTCCCTTGCTCAAGCCGATTCGCCCGATGGTTTCGGTTTGGATGCAGCGGTTTTTGGCCCAAAAAGCCACGGAGCTAAAGACTGCTTCTCGCTGCGGTTCGTCGTGCAGATCGTGCCGGCAGCCTTCCCAAGCGATGAATTCGGCGGTTGGTCCGGCCCTTCGTGCGAACTCTTCGGAGGCGTCGCAGGAGGTCAGAGCGTCGTGCGTGCCATGCATCAAGAGGGTCGGAATTGATAGCAAATGAGCGTTATCCATGGCCCAATTTCCGCTGTCGATCAAGCTTGTAGCTAGCCGCAGTGACATGGCGCGATGGACAAGTCGATCGCGGCGGTAAGCGTCTTGCGCGCGTCGATCTTGGCTTAGTTTCTCTACGCACATGGGGGTATGAATTCGCAGGTTCGGAAGTTTCTGAGCGAGCCATCTGCCGGCCCGCATGAATTCCGCTTTTGGTTCGCAGGGGGTTCGCAACATCGGCGAGCCGATGATCGCTCCGTGGATCAAAGCCGATTGCTGACCGCCGCGAAGCATCCAGTTGATGGCTAAGTTTCCACCCATGCTTTGGCCAAAGAGGAAGTGTGGGATTCGAGGCCAGTCGCTGCGCGAAAGTCTTAACGCACCGTCGACTTCGCCAAGCAGCTGTTCGTAGGAAGCGATAACGCCGCGTCGACCGGGTGACTTGCCATGCCCTACTAAGTCGATGGCACTGACGGCTAGTCCAAGGCTAGCAAGGTAAGTGGCCATCCCTTCGAAGCGTCCGCCATGGTCTCCGAATCCATGAAGGATGCTTACGGCAGCCCAAGGCTCGGTGTCCTTTGGCTTCCATCGGTGCTCGTATCGCCAATCTGCTGCGGTGTTGGAATCATCGGTTAAACCGACATCGCGTCGCTCTGAGCTCTCACTCTCCACGGCATAAAGATATGCTTGCATTTCCAGTCAGCTCCCGGGTGGTCTGAGGTTCGTGATAGCAACTCGATTGGGCGAAGGGGATTGCAGATCCCCCCTTCCGGCATCGGTTGTTGTAGGCCCGTAAGCTTTACAAAAATTGACGGATTCCTCGCTAGAGTTAATCCGGTTTGCCTAGATGCTCTAGGTTGAAACGGGGTTGTTTTTGAAACACAGAGGCACAGAGACACAGAGGGTAAGGTAGCCACGCGTCGCCAGACGGTGGGAAATCAGTGCACGCTGATTCGCATCCAGCATGCGTTGGTTAGTGAGGGTGGAAGGCGGGCCAGGAGACCCGCCCTACGATTGCGTTGTTTTGAAACACGGAGGCACAGAGAACACGGAGGAGCCCGTCGCCCGATTCTCCATTCCCTATTCCCTCTGTGTCTCTGTGCCTCTGTGTTTCCCAAGACCGCGCAAGGTTGCCCCCAGCCCCGGAGTACTTCCTTGAAATTCAGATGAACAATGCTCAAAGCACTCGGCTTGGGCAGGCCGATAACACCAAGCATGATGACAACGACGGCCGATACGATTCGGCACCAATTCCGCGAGTGGGTGAAACTTGAGGCAAACGAGGAGAAGCTTCCGCAGGTGATGCGGGAGACGACTTTGTTGCGAGAGGGTTCGTATGTCGGCAGGCGATTCTCGTTAGCTGGTTTCCACCTTGTATGGTTGGTAGCGGACCAGCAACTAAAGCTTTATCGAGAAGATGGGTTGCTTGTGGAGACGAACTGGACGCTGGTGCAAAGCTCAATATAAGTGTTTCAAGCAGAGTTGCGACCAAGTTTCCAATTGATGCGATTGCCCTTTGATGTTTTCAATGCTTTCAAATCCAGCATCGAGCAACTGATCTTCGCGCGCTACGGCTTTGCAAGTTGCGAGATGCAGAACATGAACGATACCCAAGTGGACGCGGCCGACTTCCGAGGTGTCATCGTAGATCAAGCCGACGATTTGGTCTTTGCCCGAGCACTCTATAACGACTTCTTCTGCCAACTCGCGCTGCATTCCGTTGCGATACCAGTCATCTCCTTGCGCATCCTCTACAGAAATGTGTCCACCGATGCCGATGGACTGCAGAGCGTGAAGTCGTTTTTCGCCTTGACCCTTCCCGCGTGTGTACCGAAACAAACGAGTCTCGTCCTCATCGTTGCATTCGAGAATCACGTAAGGAATCAATTGTTTGAACGATGGATCGTTTTCGACCAGGCTTCTTGGCCGGAACGACTGGTTCGATCGATCGAGCAACGCCGGCAAATAACGATCTACCGAACGGAGAAATCCGGAAAAAGGGCCGAGTTCCATCAGGAGCGATGCCGGTACAACCAAGACTTCTTCGTCTCTTGCCATGTTCAAACCATGCGTGAAAAGGTAGGGGAAATGAGGGGGGCTCGGTGGCTTTGGCCTTCACAGGTCAAAAC
>Ga0255127_1000820_pt1 | contig 14045 bp, 7 predicted proteins | sample Law_Miss_RepB_8d_FD_188555 | JGI IMG/M metagenome (GOLD analysis project Ga0255127, IMG submission 188555) | Freshwater microbial communities from St. Lawrence River, New York, United States - Law_Miss_RepB_8d | ecosystem: Environmental > Aquatic > Freshwater > River | place: USA: New York...
GCCCCGGGTGTGCTCAAAGGGCGGGTGGAGACCTTCGAGTTCAACGAGTCGAAGGTGTTTCCCGGAACCTCGCGCCAAGGTTGGATTTACATCCCGGCCCAATACGACGGCAGCAAGCCCGCCGCACTTATGGTGTTCCAGGACGGGCACGAATACGTCCGCGAAAACGGCTCCCAGCGGGTGCCCATCGTGCTGGACAACTTGATCGCCCGGGGCGAAATGCCCGTCACCATCGCGTTGTTCCTCAATCCCGGCCACCGCGGAACCGGCGCACCCGCCGCCAACGGATGGGGTGACCGCAACAACCGCTCCTTCGAATACGATTCGCTCAGCAACGATTACGCCCGCTTCCTCATCGACGAGGTGATCCCGTTCGCCACGAACCAATACAAGGTCCGCATCAGCAACGACCCCGAGATGCGCGGCATCGCCGGCATGAGTTCCGGCGCCATCTGTGCGTTCACGGTCGCTTGGGAACGTCCGGATCAATTCCGCAAGGTGCTCTCGCAAATCGGCAGCTTCACCAATATCCGGGGCGGCCATGCCTACCCGGCGCTCATCCGCAAGACCGAACGCAAGCCGCTGCGAGTCTTCCTGCAAGACGGCGTCAACGACCTCAACAACCTTCATGGTGACTGGCCTTTGGCCAATCGCACCATGGCCAGCGCCCTCACCTTCGCCGGCTACGACACGCAATTCGTGATGGGAGACGGCGCGCACAACGGCAAGCACGGCGGCGTCATCTTGCCCGACTCGCTGCGGTGGCTATGGCGTCCCACGATGCGCCCCCCCGCTCCCAGCACCAACAACTGGAACGGCGACGAAGCCATCAACAAGGTCTTGGCCGGCGGCGGCACCGATTCCCCCTGGGAATTGGTCGGCGACCAGTTCGGCTTCACCGACGGGGCCTGCGGTGATGCCCTGGGCAATTTCTACTTCTCCGATTTGCCCAAAGGCATGATCTACCGCGTGGCCGTCGGTGCCACCAAGGCCGAGCCGTGGCTGACCAATGGCCCCAAGATCAGCGGCCTCAAATTCGGACCTGACGGCCAGTTCTACGCCGCCACCCAAGGTGAGTCGCCCAAGATCGTGTCCATCGACCCTGCCACCCAGGCCATCCGCGACGTGGCCACCGGCGTGAAGCCCAACGACCTCATCGTATCCAAGGCCGGATGGATCTACTTCACCGACACGGGCGCAGGCCAGGTCCAGGCCGTGCCCATCGCGGCCAAGTCCCTCTCGCGCCCCCGCACTGTCGCCGGCGGCATCACCTCGCCCAACGGCATCGCTCTGTCGCCCAAGCAAGATTTCCTCTACGTCTCGGAATACGGCGGCACGAATGTCTGGAGCTTCGCCATCGCTGCCGATGGCAGCCTGAGCGCCGGTGAGCGTTCCATGACTTTGGTGGTGCCCTCGGGCAAGAAAGACAGCGGCGGCGACGGCTCCACCGTGGACGCCCTCGGCCGCCTCTATGTAACCTCCCACGCTGGCGTCCAGATGTTCGACTGGATCGGCCGCCTCGGAGGCGTCATCGCCAAGCCCCGCCCCGACAAGGGCGTCTACAGCTGCGTCTTCGCCGGCCCCGGCAATGCCTACCTGTACGTCTGCGGCGGTGATGCCGTGCACCGCCGCAAGACCCTGACCCAGGCTCCTTGAGTCGGCCTAGGCCCCACGAAGGGACAGGCCCATTGGCCAACCCCAAGGGGCCAATCCCACTCGCCACCCTTGCTCGCCAGCGTTGCGTCCGGCCGCAGGTCACCTCCACCGAGGCGACCTACCCCGCGTATCCGTCGCCGAAATCGAACACAGAAAGCACAACCGACCCCATGCACCTCCGGAGCCTTTTCCTCAACGCTTGGATCATCCTGTCGGCCGCGTCGATGCCCGCCGGCAACGCATCCAGCGGGACCGCTCAGCCCCCTCGCCCGAAGCTACAAATCATCAACGGCAGCAGCGGAACCATCGACCTCTTCTGGTTGAAGAACGATTCCGAGCGGGTGCCCAGCGGATCCGTCGAGCCGGGACACGACACCGTCATCGACACCTCCATCGGGCATTGCTTCGAAATCATCAGCCGCGCCGACAAGACCACCGCCACGGTCACCAGCGAGGTGCCGGTTCAGGGATTCCGTTTCGACCCCAACAGCCGAGACGGCATCCCGGCCTTCTACACTCAACGCACCCGTGCCCAGGGCTTCCCCATCGTCGCCTCCGCGAAGGTGGATCCGCACGCGCTCCAAGAGGCCGTTTTTCTCGTCAACATGATGCTGGCGAAACGACCCGACGTGCGCGCAGCGATGATTCGAAGCGGCGCACGCATGTGCATCATGGCCCACGATGAATTCACCACCGACCTGCCCGAGTTCGTCCGCATGGCCGGAGGCAGGCTGCGGGATTTTCCCGGTTTGCCTGCGAAGGATTTCTGGGACGCCCGCGCCCGCGGACTCGGCGGCAGCGAGACCGATCCCTTGTGCTCAGTGGCCGAGGAGAACGTGCTGGGATTTCCCGGCGACCCGTATGAGAAGGAGTGCATTTTGATCCATGAGTTCGCGCACAACATCCATTTGCGCGGCCTGCTGAATGTGGACCCGACCTTCGACACGCGACTGAAGTCCACCTACGCCGCCGCGATGAAGGCCGGCTTGTGGAAAGGCAAGTACGCGAGCGTCAACCATCACGAGTATTTCGCGGAGGGCGTGCAATCGTGGTTCGACAACAACCGCGTCAACGACCACGACCACAACCATGTTCATTTGCGATCGCAGTTGATCGAGTACGACCCCGGCCTCGCCGCCATTTGCCGCGAAGTCTTCGGCGACACCGAATTGCGATACACCAAGCCCGCCACGCGTCTCACCGGCCACTTGGAAGACTACGACCCAACCAAAGCACCCCGCTTCTCCTGGCCGCCGCGATTGAAGCAAGCCTCGGCCGCAATCCGAGCCCAAGCCGAGGCCCGCGACAAATCCGCCAACGCCGAAGCCAAACCCTGATCACCCGCCTCTCGAACGCCTACAGCACACGGCCTAAGGCCTAAGGCCGAACGACGAACGACGAACGCAGCGCTCGGACTCCCTCAACGCAACAGCCCAGCCGTGATCCTGTGGTCTCGGAATCGTTTGCTCAGAAGATCCGTTGGCCGCCGTCACGCCGTTGGATCGTCGACAGAGACGTCGGTAGCCGAGGCCTCACGGCTGAATGCCTTTGGAGAAAAGTGAAACGCTGTCACGAAGCCACTCTGATTCCCAGAGCTGGCGGAAGGGGAGGGATTTGAACCCCCGGTACCCTTGCGAGTACGCCTGATTTCGAGTCAGGTGCCTTCAACCACTCAGCCACCCTTCCGCGACTCTGTTCTACTGGGCTTTTCGCTCAGTCTTGGGAACTCCGATTTGCCACTTGCATGCATACTCTTGTATACCGCGCAGATGTTATCGACCCCCTAGAAGGTTGTTCTTCAGCCAAATCTGAAGGCCACTCACGACCCCGACTTCAGAGAAGCTCAACCTTGGAAAGACAGTACCTTTCCCCCCGGATGGGAGGAAAGCTGAAAAGAGGTCCCTCAAAACGACTCCAACATACCCGCCTTCAACTGCGGTGGTGATGGGAACCCCGCGGTTGAGAATGGGCGAAACTCGAACCAAGGGGTGGCCGTGCGCCAGAACTAACTGTTACCCGTTGGTGCCTGTCGCCCTGAATTGTTGCGCCAAAACGAGTGTTACCCGAGTTGGTGTAAGCCAGGATGATGAAAAGGCCTCTGGAGATGACCGGCAACTCGCCTCTTTTACCCACCCTCAGGGCGGTGGAGCGAGGGTGGGCGACATCGTGCGTTGGGGCGGCATCGGGAGTCAGCGAGAACCCATGTCGACAACCCCAGAGCGGTAGCGGGATGGGTCCGTAGCCCGCGTTGGAAGCGATCACACACAATGGCTGGTGCGCAGCGCCAAAGCTAAAACCTCCCCCGAGCTTCCTGTCGGGCGCAGGACCCATCCCGCGGAGCCCATGCCAAACCTACCCTACACAGCAGCGAGCCCCCTCCCTCGGTGCCCGTGTCGGCACCTACGCCAACAACCCCTTGATGACCTCTCCGGCGATGTCGGTGAGGCGAAAGTCACGGCCTTCGAAGCGGTGCGTGAAGCGGGTGTGCTCGATGCCCAAGAGGTGCAGCATCGTCGCGTGCAAATCGTGCACATTCACCGGGTTCTCCACGATGTTGTACCCAAAGTCGTCCGTACGACCATAGACCTGACCCGGCTTGATGCCGCCACCCGCCATCCAGAGCGAGAAACACCGCGGATGATGATCGCGACCAAAACTGTTGGCGCTGATGTCGCCCTGCGAATAGGCCGTGCGCCCGAACTCGCCGCCCCAGATCACCAGCGTGTCATCCAGCATCCCCCGCGCCTTCAGGTCTTGGATGAGCGCACCACTGGCCTGATCCGTATTGCGCGTCTGGGCCTTGATGCCATCGGGCAGACCCCCGTGGTGATCCCAGTCGCGGTGGCACAACTGGATGAATCGCACCCCCCGCTCCGCCAACCGGCGCGCCAGAAGACAATTGTTCGCGAACGAGGGCTTGCCGGGCTGCGCTCCATACGACTTCAGCACCGACTCCGGTTCCGTCGACAAATCCACCAACTCCGGAACGCTCGTCTGCATCCGGAACGCCAACTCGTAGCTCTCGATGTGCGAGGCGATATCCGGATCCCCCAAGATCCCCAACCGCTTGCGGTTGAGCGCCTGCATGGCATCCAAGAGTTGCCGTCGCGAGTCACCGCTCATGCCCGGCGGATTGGAGACATACAGCACCGGATCGCCCTGGCTGCGCAATTGCACCCCTTGGTAGTTGGCCGAGAGAAACCCATTGCCCCAATAACGCGCCTGAAGCGACTGCCCTCCGCTTCCGCTCACCAGCACCACATACGACGGCAAATTCGCATTTTCCGAACCCAGTCCATAGGCGATCCACGAGCCCATCGTCGGTCGGCCCGGTTGCTGGTTGCCGGTGCCAAAGAACGTCACCGCCGGGTCATGGTTGATCGCATCGACATGCATCGTGCGAATCAGCGCAATATCATCGGCCATCGCGCCAATGCTCGGCATGAGCGAGGTGATCTCCATCCCGCTCTTGCCGTACTTCTTGAACTCGAAGGGCGAGCCAACGCACTTGAGCACCGATTGCCCCGCCGTCATCCCGGTGATGCGTTGCCCCCGGCGGACACTTGGAGGCAACTCCTCGCCCGTCATCTCCTTCAGCTTGGGCTTGGGGTCGAAGAGGTCGAGGTGCGACGGCGCTCCCGATTGGAAGAGGTAAATCACCCGCTTGGCCTTGGGCGCGAAGTGCAACGTCTTCAACGCACCTGGAACCGCCTGAGTCGCTGGCGCTCCGCGGAGATGCGCCGGCAATAGCGAGGCCAACGCCATGGCCCCGAGGCCCGTGGAACTGCTGGTGAGGAACGTGCGCCGCGTCAATATGCGCTCCGCTTCGCTCTGGAGGTAGGAGGGGTTCACTTGGTGATGGTCTCGTTGAGGTTGAGGAGCACATTGGCCACCGCTGTCATGGCGGCCAATGCAGCGGGGTCCGACGATTCCGGCGCCTTCGATTCACCCACGGCGATCAGCGCCTTGGCGGCCGCCGGATCGGCTTTGAAACGGGCCAGTTGTTGTTCGTGGGTTTGCTTCAGCACCGCCACCTCATCGGGCTGCGGCTTGCGGCCCAAGGTGTGCCGGAAGGCGCGCACCAACCGACGGTCGAGGTTTGTGGGCTCTTCCAGGAGCACCCGCTGCGCAAGGCCGCGGGCCGCTTCGACGAAAGCCGGATCATTCATGAGCACCAACGACTGCAACGGGGTTTGCGTGCGCTGCCGCAGGAAGGTGCAAACCTCGCGATTCGGCGCGTCGAAGGTGGCGAACGACGGGTAATGAGCCGAGCGCCGCCAGAAGACGTACATGCCCCGGCGATAAAGGTCCTGCCCATGATCTTGCACAAACACCGAGTCGGTGCCGTCCCAGATGCCCGGCGGTTGGTAAGGCTTCACACTCGCGCCACCGATCTTGGGGTTGAGCAGTCCGGAGACCGCCAAGGCGTTGTCGCGGATGTACTCGGCATCCAACCGCAGGCGCGGGCCGCGGGTGAACAGCCGGTTGTAAGGATCCCGCGTCAGTTTTTCCGGAGTCGCCGTGGCCGCCTGACGGTAGGTGGAGCTGGTCACCATCAGGCGGAGCAAGCTCTTCACACCCCACGGCTGGAGTTGGGGCGCCTTCGCACCCCGACGCTGGGGCGTGGCGGCGGCCAGACCTCCGTCCCGGAAACGCGTCGCGAGGAAATCGAGCAATTCCGGATGGCTGGGCCATTCGCCTTGTGACCCGAAATCATTGGCCGTCTTGACCAACCCATTGCCGAAGAGCATCGCCCAGTAGCGATTGACCGTAACCCGAGCCGTGAGTGGGTGCTCCTTGGAAACCAGCCAGCGGGCCAGTGTCAGTCGATTGGTCGGACCGGCCGGCAGCGGCGGCAGGAACGATGGGGTTCCGGGCTGCACGCGCTCTCCCCGCGTGCGGAAGTCGCCCCGAACCAGCACGTAGGTCTCCCGAGGCGGATCCAACTCCTCCATGATGAGAGTGGTCGGAATCTTGGAATAAAAGGCGTCCTTGTTCCGGCGGGCCTGAGCCAAGGATTTCTCGGCGCGCAAATAATCCACCGCGTGGTTCTCGCGGTAGAAGCGGCCCAACTCATTGCGCTCTTCATCAGAACGCTTGCCGCGCGACTTGGCCACGATCGCCGCATAACCCTCGAAGGTGAGGGCTTGTGCCTCGGATGCCGTCAGCGCGCGGGAATAAATCCGCAAGTCATCCAACTGTCCGGAGAAGTAGGATTCTCCATTCCGGGAACCGATGCGAAGGGGCTCGGAAGTGGCGAAGGTACCCTTGAGCTGATCCTTCTCGGTCTCCAAGTCCTTGCGCACGCCGTTGACGAAGAGTTGCACTCCGGAGGCCTTGGCCGATCCATCGTAACTCACGGCGACATGGAGCCACTGGTTCTGCGGCAACTGCTCCTTGGTGCGGACCTTGATGGCGTCATCAGGCCAAGCCTGGATGAGGTGGGTCTGGAGGCGGCGATCCGAAATCAGCAGGTCCACCCCACGGTATCCCGGACCTTTCTCCATTTGGCTCAGGATCGCCCCATCGCCTTGGATGCGGACCCAAGCCGCCACCGCGAAGGCGTTGGTACGTCCCCAATCGGAACGCGACGCGGCCTCGGCATGGGCTTTGCCATCGAGCTTGAGGGCCTTGCCCAAGCGGGCATCGGCAAACTCGGGGGCATTGGTGCCTTTCCACACGAAGGCCGGATCCAGAACACCATCGAAATTCCAGCGGACCGCCACGCCATTCGTCGACGCCGGCACTGGCGGCCGCTCGCCCAGTTCGCGTTCCCACTTCTCTTGAGTTTCCCCCAGTTCATTGGTCCGGTCCTGCAAGGTTTTCTCGGCGTCTTTGAGGGCGAAATCGGCCTCCACGAACTTCGCAGCCTGCTCGGCCGTCGGCACGGGCAGACGCGGAGGCGGGTTGTCGGTGCGGATGCGGTCGAGCCCCTTTTCGGGCACATTGTGGAAAAAGGCGTAGAGCTGGTAGAACTCCTTGGCACTGATGGGATCGTACTTGTGGTCGTGGCATTCGGTGCAACCCACGGTCAATCCCATGAAGGTCGCCCCCAGCGTGTTGACCCGATCCACCACGTATTTGTTGAGGTATTCGTCGGGATCGGCTCCGCCCTCGTCGTTGGTCATGTTGTTGCGCACGAATCCCGTGGCCACCCGCTGGGCCACCGTGGGGTTGGGCAACAAATCGCCGGCCAACTGCTCGACGGTGAACTCATTGAAGGGCTTGTCGGCATTGAAGGCGTCGATCACCCAGTCGCGCCACAACCACATGAAGCGCACGCCATCGAAATGGTACCCGCTGGTGTCGGCATACCGCGCCAGATCGAGCCAGTTCTGCCCGACACGCTCGCCATAATGTTTGGAATCCATCAGGCGGTCGACGAGGCGCTCGTAAGCATCGGGACGCTTGTCGGCCAAGAATGCATCGACCTCTTCCACGGTGGGAGGCAATCCGGTGAGGTCGAGGGTGACGCGCCGCTGCAAGCTGACCGGGTCAGCCTCCGGGTTGGGCTTGATGCCCTCCGATTCCAATCGAGACAACACGAAGGCATCAATGGCGTTGCGGGCCCACTTGCCATCTTGGACTCGAGGCAGTTCCGGAGCCTTGGGGGCGATGAAAGACCAGTGCTGTTGCCAAGCGGCTCCCTGACGCACCCATTGCTGAAGGAGGTCGATTTGGGCGGCGGTCAGCGGCTTGCCGTGCTGGGGCGGCGGCATGATCTCGTCGGGATCCTTCGTCAGGATGCGCTCGACCAAAGTGCTGCTTTCGGGCTTTCCGGCGACCAAGGCATATTGCCCCGATTTGAGCTTCAAGAAGGCGTCCTCTTGACGGTCCAGGCGCAGACCCGCCTTGCGCTTGCCCTCATCCGGTCCATGGCAGGCGAAGCAATGCTCCGAGAGGATGGGGCGGATCTGCCGGTTGAAGTCGATATGCGGCGTCGGACGTTTCTCCGTGCCAGCTTCCAGCGCTGCGGCCCAAAGCCCAAAAAACACCACCCATCCGAATCCGAGCAAACGATTCCGGAGGGCACGGTACGCAATAGCCAGACAGAGGGTCACAGGGCCAATCATGGTCCAGCCTGCTCGCTCCAGCAACCCCACATCAAATCAACGCGCCGACCATTCAACCACCGGAGACCATCGAGGCCCACCACTGACGCACGGCTTTCCGAAGGCCCAGACGGAAAAGGCCCTGCACCTCGTCATTCGAAAGCGCACGGTCGTAGAGGCGCACCTCATCGATGTCGCCCTGGAAGAAGTAGTATTGATCCCAGCCGATCCGCACCGGCGAATCACCCGGTGCCAGGGAACCCGCGGCCAAGATCGAGTCCACCCGCTCGCCATCGATCCACAACTCAAGCGTACGACCATCCCAAGTCTGAACGAGATGAGTCCAATACCCGGGTCTACTCTTCATGATCCCGAGGACCGAACGCAGTTGGTTGGTGCTGCCCTCCGGAAGCGCCCAAACAACCCCTCCGGCAACCTGATTATTCAGGCCCAGCAACCACTGGCGGCCAGGCGAATCGCGGTCCCCGACGGAGCGGTCCTTGATGAGGAGTTTGCCCTCGTTGGTTTGCGACGACCGCATCCACAAAACCAGCGAGTGCTGGCCCGCCTCCGACTCCGGAAATTCGGGAATGCTGATGCCGGCTTCACCATTGAAACGAGCCGCCCGAGCCGGGGTTTTGGACGCATCGGCGACCCAGGACACTTTGAAGGCCGTTCCATGATGCCCCCGACCGCTGTGATCCTGACTATCCCCGTCCAACGGATAGTAGCCCGCCAGGCCTTGCGTGGGCTCGCGATCCGGGACCTCGGCGAACAGCGCGGCTCCCGCTTTGATAAGAGGCACTCGCGGCAACCAGTTGCTTTGCAGGAGGACGCCGGACAGCAAACCCAAAACAGCCGCACCCAGAGCCACACGTTTCCACACGCGATACTTCCGGGGCTCCAGCAGTGCTTCGGCACGGTCAAGACGGGCTAAATCCCCCGATTCCAATGACTCCAGCACCATTCGCACTCCCGCAAGCTGGCGTAACCGATTTAGTCCCACGGGATGACATAATGCCTCAACCAACCGATTGATCAGGCGATCTTCGCGGCTCCAGGTGGCGACTCGGGTCAGGCGGGGCGGTAGCGAAGGGTATTCGAGGCGGGAGTTTCCACTCCACAGCTCGTAAATCAGCTTTCCGAGAGCGAAGAGATCCCGCTCGGGAGTGTTCCCTCCCCCCGGAGGGCAGTAACCCTCCGTCGAGGCCGTGACCACTCCCTCGGCTCCGATAACGCCCACCGTGTCGTAATCACCCAAGAGCCATCGACCCTGAAGCTGGAGGAGATTGGCCGGTTTGACATCGCCATGAACCCATCCCTGCCGATGGAGAAACTCCAAGGCCTGCAAAACAGACAGGGCGATCTTCACAGATCCTGAGCTTGTGATATCCCGACCGACCACCGGGGTGACCGGCGTGTAATGAGCGAAGTCGACGGATCCGGAATCCACGGAATCGGCCAACGGCAATTCTTCCCAGCCCATTCCATGGACCGGCTCCAAACCATAATCGAGGACCGGGATCAAACCGGTTTCGGGGGTGATTCCTTTCAGGGTCTCTCGCACCTGCTGGAATCGAACCAAACTGTCCGCATCGCGTTGCCGGGAGATCTTGAATATCCGCCAGGCCCCTTGGGAGTCCTCGACCAGATGAACCTCGCGAAAATCCCGGGATGAAAGACAACGATCCTGGCGCCAGCTTCCCAAGCGATCTCGCAAGGATTGCGGCATCCAGTGTTCTTCAGAGTGTGACGGGTTCGAGATCATCGAAAACGCAAATGCAGACGTTGGGACAACGGGCAAAGACTGCACTTTATCTTATTCATGCCGGGCAGGTTTTTGGAGTGTTTCTTATTGTCGGACCGGAAGACCTCGATCGACGCTGGAGGCATGGGTCCAGAGGGCATCCAGTTTCGTCCCCGTTCCACCCCGTTGCCTCCGTTGGGAAGCCTGACTGAGTTGCGGATCGAGGGCATGGATTGCGGCAATTGCGCGCGCGCGGTGACGGAGGCCCTTCAAGCCGTTTCCGGAGTTTCACGGTCCGTGGTCGACCTGCGCGGTGCCACCGCACGCACTTACTGGCTGCCGGAGCAGATTCCCGATCCGGCGCGCTTGATCGCGGCCGTGAAGCAAGCCGGCTACCGGGCGTTCCTCCATGAAATTCCGGGATCACAAGACCCTGCTTCCAGCGGCGGGTCCTCCTCGCATGCACCCACCATGAACCCGTGGTCGACCCCCGTGTGGCTGGGGGCTCCCGCATCCGCACTGCTGTTGGGAGGCGATTGGCTCGGCGGCTGGGGCATGCACCGGTGGTTTCAGATTCTGTCGCTGGTGCTGGCCACTGCGGTTCAGGCCGGCGTGGGCTGGCGGTTTTATCGCGGGGCGTGGCGACAGGCGCGGGTCGGACGCTCCAACATGGACACCCTGGTGTCGCTGGGTTCTTCCAGCGCGTACTTGTGGAGCGTGTGGCTGTTTTTCACCCAGAGCCACGCGCACCTCTTCTTCGCCGAATCGGTGAGCATCCTGACCCTCATCAGCGTGGGCCACGCGCTGGAGGCCCGGATGAGCGCGCAGGCCGGCAATGCCCTCAAAGCCCTGCTCGAATTGGCTCCCACCACGGCTCGACGATTGGACACAAGCGGACACGAGGTGGAAACCCCCGTGGCCCAACTGCGCACCGGGGAGCGCCTTCGCATCAAACCCGGAGACCATATCCCGGTGGATGCAGTGGTGCTGGAAGGAGACTCGTCGGCCGATGAATCCCTGCTGACCGGCGAGCCCATGCCCGTGCGCAAAACCTCCGGATCGGCGTTGCTGGCTGGATCGATCAACTTGGAGGGGAGCCTGGTCGTGCGGGTGAGCGCCACCGGCGAACGTACTACCTTGGCCCGCATCGCCGCCGTGGTGGAACGGGCTCAATCCAGCCGGGCGTCCATCCAACGCCTCGCCGACCGTGTCAGTTCCATCTTCGTGCCCGTGGTGGTGGTCGTCGCCTGTCTGGCGGCAGCGGGTTGGATCTGGACTCCCGAGACGCTTCGGCTCTGGCAATCCACCCTCACTCCCCTGCTCTGGCACCCGCTGGCGAGCCTGTCCCCAATGAGCGATGCGGTGGCCGCTTTCTGCTCGGTCCTCATCGTGGCCTGTCCCTGCGCGATGGGTTTGGCCACACCGGTGGCCCTGATGGCCGGTATCAATGCCGCCGCCCGACGGGGCATCCTCATCCGGGACGCCGTGGCGCTCGAAAAAACCGGGCGTATCTCGGCACTGGCTTTCGACAAGACCGGCACCCTCACGGTGGGCCGCCCGTCGGTGACTCGATGGGACGATCGGCGTCCGTCCGAATCCCGCTCCGTTCCTGTGCTCACACTCGCCCAGGCGCTGGCCGAACGATCCCAACACCCGGTCTCGCGGGCCGTGGTCGCGGCCGGCCAAGCCCTTCGGGATTCCGGAGCAGGCCCGGCCACACTGGCGGGGGCCACTTCGGCCGTTTCCCCTGCTCTGCCGTCCCTGACGTCGTGGCGGGAACTGCGCGGTCAGGGCCTCGAAGCCATCACCGCGGGCTCCGATGCGACACGCCCCCTGCGGTTGGGTTCCCTCGGCTGGATGCGTTCTCTGGGAGTGCCTCTGGACCGGGAATCCGAGGCCGCGATCCAACAGGCCGCCGATGCGGGCCAAAGCGCCCTGCTGCTCGTTGAAGGCACCGTTCTGCTGGGAATCCTGCATGTGGGCGATGCCATGCGCCCGGACTCGGCGGAAGTGTTGCAACGCCTGCACGATCAGGGCACCGAGACCTGGTTGCTCTCGGGTGACACCGCCCCCGCCTGTCAGGCCGTGGCGAAAGCGGTGGGCATCCCGCCGGAGCGGGTCCGTGCCGAGTGCCGCCCGGAAGACAAGGTGCGCATTCTCGGCGACATCCGAGCCCGGGGGCGTCGGGTGGCCTTCGTGGGCGACGGCATCAACGACTCGCCGGCACTGGCTGCGGCCGACTTGGGCATCGCCGTGGCCCAGGCCTCCGACGTGGCCCGCGAGGCCGCCGACATCGTTCTGCTGCGACCCGATTTGGCCGCGGTGCTCGAGGCTTTAGACCTCGCCGACCGAACCCTGCGGACCATCCACCAGAACTTGTTCTGGGCGTTCTTCTACAACGCCGCCGCGGTACCGCTGGCCGCCTTGGGATTCCTCAGCCCGGTGGTCTGTGCCCTGACCATGGGCCTGTCGGACCTCATCGTCATCGGCAACGCCCTGCGCCTGCGGCGGCGGGCCTGAGGAGAGAAGCGCCGAAGCGGGCTCCGGGCAGGTCCCGGCAGATCACTCGATCTGGTGCGTTACCTCGTAAGACATCGCGCTATGAAGGATCACTACTATTGACGTGGTTTGTCATCTTTACGATGGTGCTTGTATGGCAAATGCATCCACAACCCTGCAGGTTCGTCTGCCGCTCAAACTCCGGGACGAGGCCGCCGTGACGCTGGAGGAGATGGGTTTGGATTTGCCGACGGCCATCCGCCTCTATCTGACCAAAGTCGTCAAAACCCGTCGTATCCCCTTCGAACTGGAGGCTCATCCCGCGGTTGAGACTGTTGAGGCCGTCGAGACTATCGAAGTGGATGAGGCGCTCCAGGGACGCATGGACCGTATCGGCAACGCCTGGAAAAAGGCCGCCAAAAAGCGGTGAGGTTCCAAGCGATGAGGGTCCTGCTATCAGCCCAGATTCGCAGGCGGGAATTTGGCAAGTCGATCCCGGCCGAGGACCTGCCGGTCATCGCCCGATCGGCGCGGGCGGCCTTGGCGGTACCATTGGCCGCCAAGGGCCTGCCCGCCGGCACGCGGTTGCTCAAGGCCTATGCCACCTCGCCCCGCGGAGCCAAACGTGTGGTTTATCTCCTGGTCCTCGACGGAGGGGATCTCTTCCTCCTGTTCTATCGCGGAAAAGACGACCCATTGGGCCGGAACGTCAGCCTGTCGAATACGGCGTTCCGTAAAGCTCTCGACACACACCTGAGCCTGCTGGAGGCCGACATCGCCCGAGGCGACATTGAAACGGTGCTACTGCCGTAAACACGCCCCCCGACGGCGGGGCTGTCAGACGCCCGATGACTGCCATTGGGCGCAGCCAGCACGACCGATCCGACTGAACCGTTGCAACTCAGGCGCGCAAGGTGGCGCCGAGGACCGATTGGAACACGCCGATGAGGCGGTCGTGGGCGGCTTGAACTTCCTCGTCCTTCAAGGTGCGATCGGCCGCCCGATAGGTGAACGAATACGCGAGGCTCTTGTGTCCCTCGGGCACGTGCTTACCACGGAAGACGTCGAAGAGTTCCACCGCTTCGAGGTTG
>Ga0255127_1000829_pt1 | contig 14002 bp, 11 predicted proteins | sample Law_Miss_RepB_8d_FD_188555 | JGI IMG/M metagenome (GOLD analysis project Ga0255127, IMG submission 188555) | Freshwater microbial communities from St. Lawrence River, New York, United States - Law_Miss_RepB_8d | ecosystem: Environmental > Aquatic > Freshwater > River | place: USA: New York...
CAGACGGCAATCGACAAAGGCCGGGCAGGGCGCCCGGCGTCAAAGGGGATTCAGTATAGTGACGGCCCTGGCGCCCGCCTGACGCAACGGCGGGCCCAGGCCCCAGGAAAGCCCCTCTCTCATGCCCCAACTGCTGTCGGCCTGGACCGCCGTGATTCCCTTGCGCGCCGGCTCCAAGGGCCTCCCGTCCAAAAACACCCGACCGCTGGCCGGCAAGCCCCTGTACCGCCACGCGGTGGACCAGGCGCTGCAGGCCGGCGCGGCGCGCGTGGTCGTCACCACCGACATCGAGGCCCTTTGGAGTGCCGAGCTGCCGCCCGAGGTGGCGCTGGTGCGCCGCCCGGCCGAGCTGGCCGGCGACACCGTGCCCATGGCGCCGGTGCTGGTGCACGCGCTTCAGGCCGCCCAGGTGAGCGGGCCGGTGGTGTTGCTGCAGGCCACCTCGCCGCTGCGCAGCGCCGACGACATCCGCCAGGGCCTGGCGCTTTACGCCACCGGCGCCTACGAACTGGTCATGAGCGTGACCGAGGCCGATCGGGGCGTGCTGAAATGGGGCCGCCTGGACGGCGACCGCTTCGTGCCGCTGTCTGACCCGGCCCACTGCTTTGCCAACCGCCAGAGCCTGCCGCCCGTGGTCAAGCCCAACGGCGCGGTGTATGTGCTGGACGCGGCCCGCTTCGTGGCCAGCGGCAGCTTTGTGAGCGAACACATTGGCGCGCTGGTGATGCCGGCCGAGCGCAGCCACGACATCGATAACCTGCAAGATTTCGAGCGCGCCGAAGCGCTTTTGAGGACACAGCCATGAGCATTCCCCGCCTGAAGATCGCGCACCGCGAGATCGCCGCCGACCAGCCGCCGCTGGTCATTGCCGAGATCGGCATCAACCACGGCGGCAGCCTGGAAGTGGCCAAGGGCATGGTGCTGGCCGCGGCCAAGGCCGGCTGCGAGATGGTCAAGCACCAGACCCACTTCGTGGACGACGAGATGACCGACGAGGCCAAGGCCATCTTCCCGCCCAACGCCGACAAGTCCATCTGGCACGTGATGCAGGAATGCGCCTTGTCCAAGGACGACGAGATCGCGCTCAAGGCTTATGCCGAGTCGCTGGGCCTGATCTACATCTCCACGCCCTTCTCGCGCGCCGCGGCCGACTTTCTGGCCGAGATCGGCGTGGCCGGCTTCAAGATCGGCTCGGGCGAGGCCAACCACGTGCCCCTGATCCGCCACATCGCCAGCTTCGGCAAGCCGGTGATTTTGAGCACCGGCATGCAGACCATCGACAGCCTGCGCCCCTCGGTGCAGGCCCTGGACGACGCGGGCGTGCCGTATGCGCTGCTGGAGTGCACCAACCTCTACCCCTCGCCGCCCGAGATCGTGAGCCTGCAAGGCATTGGCGAGCTGCGCCGCGCCTTCCCCAAGGCGGTGATCGGTTTCTCCGACCACAGCATCGGCCCCGAGATGGCCATCTCCTCGGTGGCGCTGGGCGCCTGCATTCTTGAGCGCCACTTCACCGATACCCGCTACCGCAAGGGCCCCGACATTCCCTGCTCGATGGACCCGGCCGAGCTGAAGTTCCTGATCGACCGCTCGCGCGAGATCCACACCGCGCTGATGAACCCCAAGGTGCGCACCGCGCCCGAGGAAGACGTGTACCGCTTCGCGCGCGGCTCCATCGTGGCCGACCAGGATTTGCCGGCCGGCCACGTGATCACCGAGCGCGACATCTGGGCCCGCCGCCCCGGCTCGGGTGAGATTTCGGTGCAGCACTTTGACCGCCTGATCGGCGCGCGCCTGACCCGCGCCGTCAAGCGCAACCAGCAACTGCTGTGGTCTGACCTGGACGGCGTGACGCCCCTGGCCAACTCGTGATGAACCAGCGCCTTCTCTTTGTTACCGGCACCCGCGCCGACTACGGCAAGCTCGAACCGCTGGCCCACGCGGCTCAGCAGGCCGGCTTTGCCATCAGCTTCTTCATCACCGGCATGCACATGATGCGGCGCTACGGCGAGACCCGGCTGGAGGTGCGGCGCTTTCCCGATGCCGAGTTCTTCGAGTTCGTGAACCAGCGCGAGGGCGACGCGCAAGACTTCATCCTGTCGAAGACCATCCTGGGCTTTTCGGACTTTGTGCACGAACACCGGCCCGACCTGGTGGTGATCCACGGTGACCGCGTGGAGGCGCTGGCCGCCTCCATCGTGTGCGCCATGAAGTACATCCCCTCGGCCCACATCGAAGGCGGCGAGGTCTCGGGCACCATCGACGAGAGCATCCGCCACTGCAACACCAAGCTCTGCAGCACCCACTTCGTGAGCTCCGAGCCGGCGCGCCAGCGAGTGCTGGCCCTGGGCGAGGCACCGGGCAGCGTTTACAACATCGGCTCGCCCGAGCTGGACACCCACGCCCGCGACTCGGGCGTGGGCATCGACGAGGTCAAGCGCCGCTACGCCATTCTTTTCGACGACTACGGCATCGCGGTGTTCCACCCCGTCACCTCCGAGGCCGACACCATCGGCCAGCAGGCCGCCTCGCTCTTCGGCCGGCTCGAGGCCAGTGGGCGCCACTTCGTGGTGATTTCGCCCAACAACGACCCGGGCACCGAAGACATCTTTGCGGTGCTCGACCGCCTGCCGAAAGAGCGCTTCCGCCAGATCCCGTCCATGCGCTTCAACTACTTCTCTGAATTGATGAAGAACGCCAGCGCCATGATCGGCAATAGCAGCGCCGGCGTGCGCGAAGCGCCCTTCCTGGGCGTGCCCAGCCTGGACGTGGGCACCCGCCAGAACAACCGCGCCAGTGGCCCGTCCATCACCAGTTGCTCGGCCTTCGACACCGAGGTCATCGACACCTTCCTGCGCGACACCTGGGGCCGCCGCTTCCCTGCCGACACCACCTTCGGCGCAGGTGACGCCGCCGCGCGCTTCGTGGAGATTCTTCGCGATGAGGCGTTCTGGCAAAGGCCTTTGCAGAAGGCGTTTGCGGGCGAATGAGTCGTTGACGATTGGATTGCGTGTGACCGAATTGACCGGGCCCATGGCCGATTGGCCAAGCCACGATTTGCAGACGGTGAACGCCTGCCCCGCTTGCGGCTGCACTCAGCCAGAGCTGCTTCACGAAGCGGTGGCCGACTGGACCTTCTGGAGCGCGCCCGGTCGCTGGCGCTACCAGCGCTGCCTGGATTGCCAGTCGGTCTATCTCGACCCTCGGCCCACGCCCGACACGATCGGGCGGGCCTACGCCACCTACTACACCCACGAGGGCCCGGGCTCGGCCTCGGGTGTCAAGAGCTTGAAGCTGCGCTGGAAGAACGAGCGACTGTCGGCGCGTTGGGGGCGTGACCTGCAGCCCAGGCTGGGCTTGCCCGCTTGGTTGACGGGTTTCGCTCGCCGCCGAGGCGAACGCATGGCGCTGCCCTTTGGCTGGCAAGAGTTGGCGGGTCTGGCACCCGGTCGTCTGGTGGACGTGGGCTGCGGCTCAGGCGCCACCGTGGCGTTGGCGGCTCAGCTGGGTTGGCAGGCACAGGGCATCGAGATGGATGAGGCCGCCGTTCGCTCGGCGCAGGCCTTTGGCCTGGCGGTGGAGCAGGGGGGCTACGAGCGCCTGAGCGCCTACCCCGGTGCCTTCGATGCCGTGGTGTGTTCGCATGTGATCGAACACGTGTTCGACCCGCGCGACATGGTTCGCCTGATGTGGGACGCCTTGCGCCCCGGAGGCGTGTTGCTGCTGTCCACGCCCAATGCGTTGAGCGATCTGCACCGGCACTTCGGGGCCGATTGGCGTGGCCTGGAGGCGCCTCGCCACCTGGTGTTGTTCACCGAGGTGCAGTTGTCGCGCTTGCTGACGGCGCAGGGCTTTGAAGTGGGCTCGCGCTCGGATGAGGTGCTGGAAACCGCCCGCGACTCGGCGCGCATCCGCCGACGTGCTCGCCGCGTGTCAAAGGAAGACCGGGCCGAGGCTCGGCGGCTGGCCCGTGAGCTGCCGCGCAGTGCGGATGGTCAGGACTTCATCAAGCTGGTCGCACGTCGCCCCGGCTGAGGGACTGAGGGGATCTAGATTCGGGGCTGCAGCAGGCCAGGAACAAGGCCAGCATCGTGTAGAAGAAGTAGCTCTGGGCCCGGTACCACAGGGGCACGTTGAAGAAGCCGTCGACTGCCACGACGGCAAGCCAGGCCCACAGCAGAACGCGTCGGCTGTCGGTCGACCGGTGCGCCGCCAGCCCGATCGCCACCAGCAGCACCAGGTAGCCGCCCAGCACCGGCAGGCCGAACTCCATGCCGAAGAACAGGTACTGGTTGTGCGGGTGGGTGCAGGTCATGTTGCAATGGCCGAAATAGGCTTCTGCAACGCTGGGGTAGCTACCAGAGCCGGCGCCGAGCAGCGGGTGTGCCCAGGTGGTCTCCCATGCCAGTCGCCACATGTCCATGCGCGCGCCCAGCGAGGTCTGGTCGAAAGGCTGGTGGTGGATCACCTCCAGGTAGGCTTGCAGCAATCGCTCTCGCATCAGGGGACTGGCGATCACCAGCAGCACCCCGAGCGCCACCAGCAGCGCGGCGTTGCGCCAGCGCAGGTGGCGCGGCGTGTGGTGCCAGAACAGAACAGCCGTCACGACCACAGTAGCCAGCAGCCCGGAGCGACCCTGCAGCAGAAACACCACGCTGGCCAGCGCGGTGGCCACGCCCAGCCACCACATCACCCGTTGCCACCGCTGCTGCGCACCGATGGCCCGATGGACCGCGTAGGCCACGAAGATGGCGGTCATCACGCTCTGTGACACGTACTCCACAAACACGCTGTGGTCTCGGCCAAGCCCCTGGTTTCGCGTGTGGGACCAGGGCAGGTCGATCACGGTGTTGGCATAGGTGGACAGCAAGACCAGCGCCATGGCCATGGTGAACGCGGCGAAGGCCCGGCGTTGCCAGATCGCCTGTTGAAAAGGCAACTGCAGCATGAGCACGAGCAGCAGCTTGCTGTAGACCTTCAGGTTGTTCACGGCATCGTCCACCGGCGCCGGGCTGGCGAGCGTCCAGACCAGCACCATGCCTGCCAGTAGCCACAAGGCCTTCGCCACGGGCGAATCGGTGGCCACTTGCCACTTGAGACGCCAGTCGGGGTGTGCTGTCCACGCCAGCAGAAACACCAGGGAGGCCAGCAGGAACAGCGAGCGCGACACCGGCGCGGCGAAGACCAGGCCCACGGCGCTCCAGCCGCACAGGGCGTCCAGGGTCCTGGACCATGCTGCGCGGTCGCCTGCGAGAGAAATCATGGACAAATCAGGGGGCAAGAAAGAGGGGGGCGGCGAGTGGCCCTCGGCGCATCAAGCGCCAGTGGGGCCTATTGTCCGGGGAGTGGGTGGTTGGCTGAGCCGCCAGCCGACCCGGGCAGATCACGCAAGCTTATCGGATGTGCGTGTCGCTTCCAGTGTGCGCTCCACCTCCCGTGCGATGGCCGCGTGGGGAGCGGGCAGGGTGCCGCTCTGCCAACGCTGGTCGATCAGGGTGAGTGCCCGCACGTTGTTCCAGTCGCGCGCCTTCTTGAGATAAGGCACCTCAAACCGGGTGAGCGAGGTGATGGGGGCGGTGGCGAGCACGTTCTGTTTTTCGGTGACACGCAAGGCCAGGTCCAATGCCCGTTCCTTCCAGTTAGGGGCGTCATCGGTCTCGGCCAGGCACTGCAGGCGTTCGCGGTCGAGGCGGTCGTCGATGGTGACCAGATCGGACAGCAGCGCGCGCAGCGCGGGTGCATCAAGGCCACGCATGTGGTCGTCCAATTGGCCTCGGGTGTACATCGCCTCGCAGCGCAGCCCGGCGTCCATCAGCGCATGAGACAGGCCCCGCTCGCCGCGGCGGATGGTTTTGTACTTGTTGCTGGTGATGCGGTAGTGGCGCCAGAAACCCTGGAACGCCGGGTGCTGCCAGGCGCCGCGCTGTGCCATCAGGAAGAAGGAGCCAAAGAAAGGCCGCTTCTTGGCGGGGATGCCCTCGGTGGCACGCAGCGGGTCGAGCTGCAAGGCGCCCACGAACTGGGCCGGGCTGGCCTCCATGCGGTCGATCAGCGTTTCGCTGCCTTGCAAGGGGAACCAGATGCTGTCGTTGAGGATGATGAGCACCTCTGGCGCCACGCCCCAGTGGTTGAGCAGCCAGATGCCGTCGCGATAACCGCCAAAGTCATAGCCGAAGTTGGGCCGCTGGGTCATGCGCCACACGTGCGGCGCCAAAGCGTTGCGGTCACTGGCTGAGAGCGGGGCGTTGCTCACGATCAGGGGTGAGTAGCCCTTGCTCACCAGGTGCTGGCAAGTCCAGACGGTCGAGGCGGCCACGCCATGGGGCTGGTACAGCAGCAACAGGGCCACCTTGGGGCCGAGCGCGACGGCGCCGTCCTGCGCCTGAAGGGTGGCGTCGCGCTGGGCGTCGTGGCGCCAGCGCTGCCACGGCTCGGTGAAAAATTCCGGGATGCCGCGAAGCTGCTGCCCGATGCGATTGAGCTCGCGCCGGAGCTTCCATTGGCGAAACGTCACAAGACGGGTTCCCTTACTTCGCCAGCAGCGCGTCGATCGGGCGCAGGTCGTCGGCTTGCAGCACGCCGCTGGCCTGGCGCAGGCGCAGGTTGCCGAGCAGCACGTTGTAGCGGGCCTGGGCGAGGTCGCGTTTGGTCTGGAAGAGCTGGCTCTGGGCGTTGAGCACGTCGATGTTGATGCGCACACCCACCTGGTAGCCCAGGCGGTTGGCGTCCAGCGCGCTCTGGCTGGAGGCCTCGGCGGCCTCCAGGGCCTTCACCTGGCTCTGGCCCGATACCACGCCGAAGTAGGCGCTGCGAATGGCTTGGTCCACGCTGCGGCGGGCGCCTTCCAGGTCATTTCGGGCCTTTTCTTCCAGGGACAGGGTTTCCTTTACGCGGTTCTGCACGGCAAAACCGGCGAACAGGGGCAGGTTGAACTGCAGCCCGATGCTGGTGGTGTGGTTGCGGATGTTGCCGTTCACGCCGGTGATGCCCGACGGGGCCCGGCTCACGCCATATGAGCCCACCAGGTCGAGCGTGGGCTTGTGGCCGGCCTCGGCCTTCTGGGTTTCCAGTTGCGCGATGTCGAAGGCGCGCTGGGCCTGCAGCACAGCGGGGTGCCCCTCTTGTGCGCGGTTCAGCCAGGCTTGCGGGTCTTGCGGTTGAAGGGCCGGCAGCGCCACCGGGGCGGCCAGTGGCTTGGGCGCGGTGCCGGCGCGGCCCACCAGTTGGTCGAGCGCGAGCTTTTTCACCCGCAGGTCGTTCTCGGCGGCGATTTCCTGGGCGATCACCAGGTCATAGCGGGCCTGGGCTTCGCGCGAATCGGTGACGGTGGCGGTGCCCACCTCGAAGTTGCGCTTGGCGGCGGCCAGTTGCTCGGCCACGGCGGTTTTCTGGGCGCGCACGAAGGTGAGGGTGTCGTCGGCGGCGAGCACGTCGAAGTAGGCCTGGGTAGTTCGCACCACCAGGTCTTGCTCGGCCTGGGTCAGGCGCGCCTGGGCGATGTCGCGGCTCAGGCCGGCTTGTTCGTTGGTCAGGCGGTTGGCGGGCCGGTAGAGCGGCTGGCTGGCCGACAGGGTGACGCTCTGGCTGTTGCTGTTGCCGTCCAGGCTGTTGAGTTCGCTGTCGCGGCGTGAGGCGTTGGCCGCTGCTCCCAGCCCCACTTGTGGCAGAAGCCCGGCGCGGGCCTGGTCGGCCTGGGCCTGGCTGGCGTCAAACTGCGCGCGGGCCGCCAGGTAGGTGGCGTCGTAGCCGCGCGCGGCCTCGTAGAGTTCCAGCAGGCTTTGCGCCTGGGCGCTGCCGGCCAATGCCAGGGCGGCGCACAGCAGGGGAAGGCGCAGGCGGAAGGGGGCAGCGGTCGAGGCGGTCATGGGCGTCCTTGGTGGATCAATACACCGGCACGGTGGGATCGACTTCTTGCGACCAGGCGTGAATGCCGCCGTGGATGTTGACCACGTGGCTGAAACCCTGGTTCATCAGGAAGTAAGTGACTTGTGCGCTGCGCCCGCCGTGGTGGCACAGGCAGGCGATGGGGTGGTCGCGGTCCAGTTCGCTCAGGCGGGCTGGCACGGTGTGCATGGGCATGGCGACCAGCTCGAAGCCTTCCTGCTTGACCGAGGCGGTTTGCAGTTCCCAGGGCTCGCGCACGTCCAGGACGATGGGCAGCCGCCCCGCGGGGGTGTCGGCGGCCACGTGCTGCAGCCACTCGGGAATCTGGGCGGGGCGGATGGCGTTCATGGCGTCAGAAGCGGAAGCGCGAAGGTTGCGGGAAGTTCAGCAGGCGCGGGGCGTTGATGTCCCAGGGCTGCGTGGTCTGGAAGGCGGCTTCGCCGGTGCGGGTGACGATGGTGGCGCGCATCACCGGCTCATCGCCCACGATGGCGGCCAGGCGGCCACCGGGGGCCAGCAGCGAGAGCAGGGCGGCCGGCACCTCGGCCACCGAGCCGGTGAGCACGATGGCGTCGAACGGGGCCTCGGCCTGGCAGGCGGCAAAACCGTTGGCAGCGGCGTCGGCCTGGCGCACCTCGGCGTTGGCGATGCCAGCCTTTTGCAGGTTCTCGCGGGCCAGGGCGGCCAGCGCCGGGTCAATTTCCAGCGACACCACGCGCTGCGAGAGCTGGGCCAGCAGGGCGGTCATGTAGCCGCTGCCGGCGCCGATTTCCAGCACCTTGTCGGTCGGCTTGAGGGCCAGGTCTTGCACCAGGCGGGCCTGCACCTTCGGCGCCAGCAGGCACTGGCCTTCCACGGCGGGCTGGCTCAGGGGCAGTTCCAGGTCGGCAAAGGCCAGGGCCTTGTGGGCGGCTGGCACGAAATCTTCACGGCGCACGCGGCCCAGCAGTTCCAGCACGCGGGCGTCGAGCACCTCCCATGGCCGAACCTGCTGTTCGATCATGTTGAAGCGGGCCTGTTCGAGGCGCTGCTGTTCGGGGGTGTTCTGCGAAGCCATTCCTATACTCCTGCGGGTATGTTAGACGAAGTTGCCCGATTTTACCGGGTGGGGTGCGGGTCGGCGGCGCCCAGGCCGAGGTGACGGCGGCACCAGGCGGTGAAGTCGTCCAGGTAGCAATACACCACCGGCACCACCACCAGCGTGAGGATGGACGAGGTGATCACCCCGCCGATCACCGCCTGCCCCATGGGGGCGCGTTGCTCCGAGCCCTCGGTGAGGGCAAAGGCCAGCGGCACCATGCCGAAGATCATGGCCAAGGTGGTCATCAGGATGGGCCGCAGCCGCACGCGGGCGGCCAGCAGCAGGGCGTCTTCTCGGGGCAGAGGGGCCTCTCCGTGGTCGCCGCGGCGGGCGCGGATGGCGAAGTCCACCAGCAAGATGGCGTTCTTGGTGACCAGGCCCATGAGCAGCACGATGCCGATCACCGAGAACATGCTCATGCTGGAGCCGAACATCAGCAGCGCCAGCACCACGCCGATCATGGTGAGCGGCAGCGAACTCATCAGGGCCAGGGGCTGCAGGAAGCTCTGGAATTGGCTGGCCAGGATCATGTAGATGAAGATGATGGCCAGCGCCAGGGCCGACAGGGCGTAGCCGAACGATTCGCGCATGTTCTCGGTGGAGCCGCCGAACTCGGTTTTGTAGCCGGGTGGCAGGGCGATGCTGTCCAGGGCCTTCTGGATGTCGGCCGTGACCTCGCCGGCCGAGCGGCCGTACACGTTGGCGGTGATCTGCACCTCGCGGTTGAGGTTGCGGCGGTTGATCTGGTTGGGGCCGGCGCCTTCCACCACGTCGGCCACCTGGGCAAGGGTCACGATGCGGGCACTGCCGTCACTGGCCGAGCCCACCACGAAGGGCAGGTGCTGCAGGTCGCTGGCGCGTTCGCGCTGCTCGGGGCCCAGGCGCACGTTCACGTCGTAGCTTTCGCCGTCTTGCGCGCGCCAGTTGCCCACGGTGGTGCCGGCCACCAGGGTGCGCAGGCTGGCGGCGATGGCGCTGGTGTTCAGGCCCACGTCGGAGGCGAGGTCGCGCTTGAGGCGCACGTCCACCGTGGGCTTGTTGGGCTTGACGCTGGCGTCCAGGTCCACCAGGCCAACGATCGGCCGGATGCGTTCCATGATGAGCGTGGTGAGCCGCTCCAGCTCGGCCAGGTCATCGCCTTGCAGCGAGAACTCGATCTGCTTGTTGCCGCCCACGGCGTCCAGCAGGCCGGCGTGTGTCACGGTGATGCCCGGCACGCTGCGCAGGCGCTCGCGCAGGCGGGCCGACATGTCGTCGGCGCTGAGCCGGCGGTGCTGGCGGTCCACCAGGCGCACGTAGACGCTGGCGTACATGGTGCCCTGGGCGTTGCCGGTGTTGATGGTGGTCAGGGTGTACTGCACCTCGGGGAATTCGCGCAGCACGGCCTCCACCTCGCGCGCCTTGGCCTCGGTGGCCTGCAAAGAGGAACCCACCGGCGTGTGGAAGCTGACCGAGGTTTCGGAGAAGTCGGCCTTGGGCACGAACTCGCTGCCCAGCACTGGCAGGATGAACAGGCTGCCCACGAAGGTGGCCAGGGCCAGGCCCAGGGTGGCCAGCTTGTGGCGCAATGACCAGCGCAAGGCGCCCTGGTAGGTGTCGGCCAGTTCGTCCTGGAAGCGGTCAAACCAGTGCGTGACGCGGCCGATGGTCTTGTCGTAGAGCGTGCGCGCCTCGTGCGGCTTGCCGTGCTGCTCGATGGCCGGGTCGTGCCACACAGAAGACAGCATCGGGTCAAGCGTGAAGCTCACGAACATCGAGATCAGCACCGCGGCCACCATGGTGATGCCGAACTCGTGGAAGAACTTGCCGATGATGCCGCCCATGAAGCCAATGGGCAGGAACACCGCCACGATGGACAGCGTGGTGGCCAGCACCGCCAGCCCGATTTCCTGCGTGCCGTCCATGGCTGCGTTGAAGGGGCTCTTGCCCATCTGCACGTGCCGCACGATGTTCTCGCGCACCACGATGGCGTCGTCGATCAGCAGGCCCACCGACAAGGTCAGCGCCATGAGCGTGATCATGTTGATGGTGAAGCCGAACAGGTTCATGAAGAAAAAGGTGCCCACCAGCGCGATGGGCAGCGTCAGCCCGGTGATCACCGTCGATCGCCACGAGTTCAGGAACAGGAACACGATGGCCACGGTGAGCAGGGCGCCTTCGATCAGGGTCTGGCGCACGTTGGCCACCGACACGCGAATCGGTCGCGAACCGTCGGCAATGGGTTCCAGTCGCACGCCGGCCGGCAGTTCGGGGCCGATGGCGTCGAGGGCGGCCTTCAGGCCATCGGTCACGGCGATGGTGTTTTCGTCCTGCGCCTTCTGCACCTGCAGCAGCAGGGTGCGCTGGCCGTTGTAGAGGGCCAGGCTTTCCACTTCCTGTTCGCCGTCGCTCACGCGCGCCACCTGGCCCAGCCGCACCGGCTGGCCGTTGCGTCGCGCCACGATGATTTGCTCAAAGTCTTGCGGGTTGCGCAGCCGCGAGAGCATCTGCACCACGCGCTCGCGCTCAGGCGTTTTGAGCGTGCCCACGGGCAGGTCCTGGTTCTCGCTGCGCACGGCGGCGTTCACCTGGTCGGTGGTCACGCCCAGGGCCTCCATGGCGCGGGGGTCAAGGTCGATGTTGACGCCGCGCTTGGTGCCGCCCACCAGCGTCACCGAGCCCACGCCGCGCACGTTCTCCAGGCGCTTCTTCAGCACCTGCTCGGCCCAGGTGGTCAGCGCTACGGCGCTGGGGGCTTTGCCATCGCCCGCCTGGGGCACCACCGCCACCGACCAGATGGCGCGGCTGGCCGGGTCAAAGCGCAGCACGCGGGGCTCTTCCACCTCGTCGCGCAGGGTGGGGCGCAGGATGGCGATTTTCTCGCGCACGTCCTCGGCCGCCTTGCGGCCGTCCACCGTTAGCTGGAACTCGATGATGACCACCGAGCTGCCCTCGTAGCTGCGCGAGGTGAGGGTGTTCACCCCGGCGATGGCGTTCACCGCCTCTTCCACCTTCTTGGTCACCTCCGACTCCACGATCTCGGGCGAAGCGCCGGGGTAGGCGGTGGTGACCACCACCACGGGGAAGTCGATGTTGGGGAACTGGTCCACCTGCAGGCGCTGCAGCGAGAACGCGCCCAGCACCACGAAGGCGACCATGACCATGGTCGCGAAGACCGGGTTGCGCAAGGAAACCTGGGTGAACCACATGGCGCGGTCCTCAGTTGGCGGCTTTGGCCGGCTGCGCGTCGGGCAGGCGAACCGGGGTGCCGTCGCGCATGGCACCTGCCAGCGGGCCCAGCACCTGCACGCCCTCGGTCAGGCCGTTGGCCTCTCGCATGGGTTCGCGCCCGCTCAGGCCGCTGGCGCCGGCCGCCAGCGCCACGTGCACCACCCGGCTGTCGCGCACCACCTGCAAGTAGGGTTGTGGCTTGTCGTTGCGCACGGCGGCCAGCGGCACCGCGGGCACCGTCACCGTGCCCACCGCGATGTGCCCCTGCGCGAACAGGCCCTGGCGCATGCCGGCCTGCGCGGGCACCTTCAGGTACACCAGCACGCTGCGGCTGCCGGCCTGCACGCTGGGGTTGATGCGGCTCACCACCGCCTTCACCGGCTGGGCAATGCCTTCCACCACCAGCTCGGCCGGCTGCCCCACGGCCACCGGCACGGCCTCGCCCGGGGCGATGGCGGCCTCCAGTTCAAACGCGCTGAGGTCTACCACCTCCAGCACGCGGGCGTCCAGGGCCACCCGTTCACCGTTTTGCGCGCCGCGCGCCGACACCTGCCCGCTCAGGGGCGAGCGCAGCGTGGTGTCTTGCAGGCCCTTGCGCGCAATGTCCAGCGCGGCCAGGGCGGCGCGGTGCGTGGCCTCGGCGGCCGCCAGGTTGGCGGTGGAGGTGTCCAGCGCGGTGGGCGAGATGAAGCCCTGCTTCACCAGGGCCTGGTTGTTGTCTTGCGTGCGCTTGGCAATGGCCACCTGGGCCAGGGCCTGGGCCGCCTGCTGCTCGGCCTGGCGCACACGGGCCTGGGCCTCGGTGCTGTCGATGCGGCCCACCACCTCGCCGGCCTGCACCGGGTCACCCTCGCGCTTGCTGAGGCCCTGCAGTTCGCCCGCCACCTTGGCCTTGATGGCCGCCATCTGCAGTGCCTTGAGCGAGCCCGAGATGGCCACTGCCTGCGTCAGCGGCAGGCTGCGCACCGTGACCAGATCGTTCGTGCCCAGCGTGTACACCGGCGTCTGCTGCAAGGCCTCGGCGGCCTGCCTGGCTTGTGCCTGCACCGTGGCGCGCTTGTTGAGCGCGCGCATCAGGCCAAGGGCCACGGCCACGACGAGCACGGCCAGCAGGCCCCATTGAATCCAGGCGGCGCGGGAGCGGGGGAGTTTCATGGTGGACGACAGAAGAGCGGGGTCAGGGGCGGCGCAGCATGCCGTTGAGCAGCAGGTCGGCCTGGGTGTTGATGAAGGCCACCGGGTCGATGGTGGACGTCGCCGGGCAGCACGGCGCCATGGAGTGTTTCCACATCAGCAGAAAAATCATGGGGGCCATCAGGCTGTAGACGGCCAGGTCCACTGACATGGGCCGGAAGTCGCCGCGGTCAATGCCGCGCTGCAAGATGCGCCGGATCAGGTCTTGCCCCGGGCCGATCACCTCTTGCTGGTAGAACGCCGCGATCTCGGGAAACATGCCGGCTTCGCTCATCACCAGCTTGGTAATGCCGGACGCTTCGGTCATGCCCACGCGCTCCCACCAGGCCATCAGGCAGTGGCGCACCAGGTCAGCGCTGCTGCCGCCAAAGCGCTCGAATTCCTCGTTCCATTCGGCAAATCGCCCGGCGATGGTTTCGCGCACCACCGCCTTGAACAGGTCTTCCTTGCTGGGGAAATACAGAAACAGCGTGCCCTTGGACACGCCGGCGCGGGCCGCCACCTCTTCCACGCGCGTGGCGGCAAAGCCCTTTTCCACGAAAAGTTGCAGCGCCGCGTCCAGCAATTCGCCCGGGCGCGCCTGTTTGCGCCGCGAACGGCGCGGCGGCTCGGCAGGGGCCGGCGTGGGCGTGGGGG
>Ga0255127_1000852_pt1 | contig 13754 bp, 11 predicted proteins | sample Law_Miss_RepB_8d_FD_188555 | JGI IMG/M metagenome (GOLD analysis project Ga0255127, IMG submission 188555) | Freshwater microbial communities from St. Lawrence River, New York, United States - Law_Miss_RepB_8d | ecosystem: Environmental > Aquatic > Freshwater > River | place: USA: New York...
ACCTTCACTGAAGGAAGCGTATGTGAACTCATCACGATGCCTCGACTTAATCGTCTCTCCAAAGTTTTCATCAAGATTGAACTGCACGAAGAAGTCCATACACGCAAGGTAGTGATTTATCAACTTATTCATGATAGGAAGATAGTGCTTGATGATTCTCGTTTTGATGCCACTATCTTTCAGAACTGTTTGTGCAGAGGAAAGAAGTTTCTGTTCTTCTTGCTTCTCGTCATAATGCTTTTTACTGTCTTCCCATTTCTGTTCAAGTTCATCAAGAACATCCTGTTCAGTTGTCAGACTTTGCTGAGACTTTTTAATCTTTTCTATGTCAGCATTGAGACGTTCAATCATCTTCTCAGCAACGGCAAGTTTTTGTCTGTGTTCATTGAGAACAGACAGAAACTTTTCATACTCAACTTCGATATTGTCTAACTTGTTGTCTGTGATGAATTTTCTTTCGGCGGCAATGCGCGATTCAACATCAAGAAGAGCCTTTCGAATCTCCTCTGTCTTTCCCTTCTTTATTACAATCTCTTTCTCACGATGCTCTTCTGTGAGAGACTGTCCACATGATGGACAGGGAACATCTTTCGTGGTTACAAGAATTGATGTCTCTTCAGTGAGAATATTGAACTTATTCTCAAGGGTGTTTTTAATCTTGGTCATGTCGCTGATGGATTGTTCCTTCTTGCGACGAAGATCTCGGTTCTTCCCAAGTACAGACAACACGTTACCACCCTTGACCACAATCGCGGACAGAGAATCGCGAGCCTTTTCATTGTTCCGTATCTCTTCCTCAAGACCCTCAAGAGATGATCGACTCTTCTCCTCAAGGGCATCAAGGTACTTTCTCTGCGTCTCTTTCTTGCTTTCTAGAATCTCCACCGATGTCTCACAGGTACGCAGATCATCCTTGTTGGTTGAAATTCTATCCTTGAGGACAACATTCATCGAAGAAAATACACCGATGTCTAATAGAGATTCGACAATGGCTCGCCTATCAGCCGCTGGCAGTCTCATGAAGGGGACATAGTTCGTGGAGCCAAGTATCACAACTTGACAGAAAGCCTTGTAGGACATCTTGAGGATTTGCTCCTCAAACATTTTCTGATAGTCCTTAGACTTGGAGTCTTGATCCAAAAGTTTGTCATCCTTATGGATCTCAAATATCTTTGGGTTCAAACCGCGGCGAACAAGATATTTGGAACTACCAACGTGAAACTCGCACTCAACAAGGCAGTCCTTGTTGTTGATGCTGTTTGGTAGTTGTGGGATGTTTATGTTTCGGAAAGGCTTGCCGAAAAGACAGAAGGTAAGCGCATCAAGGAATGTGGTCTTACCCGCACCATTCTCGCCACAGATCAGAGTCATCTCTGTTTTGGCGAGGTTCAACTGCGTGAAATAGTTGCCGTATGAAAGAAAGTTTTTCCAACGAATGCTATCAAAGACTAACATTGTTCACTCCAACGGTATTTATACAGCCACTTCAAGACCAAGCATCGGATTCTTTTGTTCAAACCAAGTAGGAACATTTCCAAACTTCCACTTGGCAAACCTAGCCTTCTCGCCAAGGTAATATTGACGATAGGCAACAACTGCATCCTCATGCTTGTACTGATCAGGCATTGCCTGTGCAAATGGAGTCAGTTTGTTGTTGTGGATGATATTTGTAGGAACGTGTCTACAGAACCAACAAGTCATCTCAAATGCCTTGTGGGTCTTTTTGTATCGGTTTGTGTATTCACAAGAAAGTGCATGTGTATGATGTGCAAGCCACATGTAGTTTTCAACTGAATGTCTTGCCCATACCGTGCATGGGTGATTCATGAATGACATTTTATAGAGATCGACAGGAGCGTAAACAACATGACTCCCTGCCATGCGGTGGATTGTGGAGAGCATCTGACAGCCCTCTACAATCATCTTGACTACATGTTTGTCGCACATATTAATTGCTGCGAGCAGTGGATCACGATTCAATACGAAGATGTTCATACTAACAGTCTATGTCAAAAAAACAAGATGTCAAGGTTAAGATGATTCATATTCTGGTAAACCATAAGATTCAGGTGCTTCAAGCCAAACTCCCCTACTACCGGATGGTATCGATATAGTAGTAGGTAGATTTGTTTGTGTTGTGCTTGTTTTGGTCAGTGTGGTTTTATTCGGAGGAACTGTAATTCTCCACAATCTCTTTGTTGAGTCATTAGTATATGCACCACTCACAACCATATTTGTTGCAGCCTCATAAAGATCTATTCTATCTACAATACTACCTGTTGATCCCGTAGGACCACATGGTGTGGCTATGACATTTCCACTAATATTACTCCATTCAACAAGAGCAGAATTTATAAGAGACATATCCCCACTAACAACGGGTGTAGTATTAAAAACTATAAAATAGTTTGTTCCGGCAAGACAATGATGGTAAATATCTTCAACAAAATATTCAGAAGCATATTCTCCAGTAAATCCATTTCTGGCAAGACTAGATGCGAGATCGCTCGGACTTCCATTAATAAGGAAATTAAGACCCTCTTGTGGAGCCTGTGGTCTTGATCGTAAAATTCCACGAACTCGTTTTTGATTTGCAATCAATGCATGATATGCAGAATTTGAAAATGTTATTCCACCCTCACTTACTGGATGCCAACCAAATTTTTTACCATATTTCGTATCATCGTCAACACCAGGAGATGGCGGATATCCATAGGTCGTTCTTAGATATGAAGCCAGTTCACCGTATGAGTGGTGCGAGTGTCCATACCCAGACAATATAAAAGGTGTTACCTTACCCAATATGCCACCACCATCCACAGCATATTCTGCTTCTGTTGCAGTTTGGTAGAAAACTTCGGATGAAGTAATTTTACAATTTTCAAATCCAGGTGTCTCGCGTAGAGAATCTCCTATGATTTTAGCCTTCAAATCACCCTGACAAAATAATTGATTTGCTGTGTCCCATGCTCTCAATACCCTGCGAGTCTCGTCAGAAACATAGGGACTCTTAAAATCATTACGATTAGTGACTGTTGTAAAATACGACAATATTGTTCCAGCACTCGCACCACATGCCCCTATGCCGTCCAATGCATTTATCTGATCATATGCAACTTTAAACTCTTGTGCGAAAGTTCTATTGGTGATGCTTGAAGTTATTCCATTAAACCTACTGTCTTTTACTATTGCTTCGGTTGAACGAGCATCAGGTATAAAAAGGAAACTCTGTGTACCGGTCGCAAAATTTATTATAGCATCATCGGTGGATGCTAATGAAAAGAATGGCGATCCAAGAGAAAAGTTATCGGTAAAGGACTCTGAATCATCATGAAGATATTTAAATCCAATTCCATCATTCCTACACTGTTGAAGGAAATTCAAGAATGATTGTTTTGCGACAGTTCTATTTTCATATGCCCAAGGGGTTAAAAATCTTAGTGGTTGAGTGTCTCCATATTGCCACGTCCCCCCATAATCTGTACTCAAGAATGTTATACCAGGTGCTGAACCAGTATAAGTGGTTCCATCCGCAAGCCTCTTAAAGTAATAATGCGGATTTCTATGACCTCCAGGAGGACCATCCGTAAGCCAATATCTCGGCAATACAACTCGTCTCTCAAACGGCAATTGTTCACAAAGATTTTTAAACCCTTCAAAATGAGCGGCTGTAAGTCCTAAAGTATTTCCCGCGTCACCACTCTGATAACGATAGGTATTTTCATCTACTGTTGGGGAAGTAAAGTTTCTTGGGTGAACCAGCGGAACAATGGTTGGATATAAAGATTGTCCATCCGATCCTGTATTGGCAGAACCCCATGAAGCGGCAAAAACAGCGAAATCTAATGCTCTAAAAAATCCAGTCCTTGATGTATCAGGTGGCTCAATCAAACCATTGACAAGTTCTTCGTAAAGTTCGTTGAAATACAAAGAATCAAGACCCTCTGTTATTCCACCCTTCATGCAAGCATAAAGAAGTTCGAATTCAGATGTGCGAGCATTTCCAGTCCAGAAATTCTGAGGTGGCTTTGTTGGAGTTCTTCTGTTTGCATATGGGAAATTGGAGACAACCGTGCCTCTTCCACTCGATTCCATATTTGATTCAAAGAAAATACCAAGAGTCTTGTCATACCACCCAGACTTATTTAAGTGATTGTAGTATCCAATTCCATCATGGAAATAGTCAACAATAGTTGTGTTTAAAGCAAGCATAGTTGGATAAAGATAGAACAGGCGGAACCGCCTATCATGTATCCAAGGAACGCCATCATTACCGTTGTTAAATATCGTTTCAGGAACTCTCTTCCACTTGATATCCCCATCGTTCTCAACCTCTATGAATGTATTATAGAAGCATGAAAATGCACTCATCGCAGACTTACTTGTGTCGGAAAGATACTCTGGTGTGGATACAACAAATATCTCCCCGAGTTTACTACTTCCACACACACCCATACCCCATACAGAGTTTGAGTATGCAGTAGTCCATTTTCTCTGCCCCAATAACACATCGTTTGCAGTAGAGAAAAGATCACTTGCCTTATCATCATCAAGACACCAGTGTCTTGGATTTGTGTCTCCGGGAAATCTTCTCTGATCATTTCTATTTGGATATACTAATCCAACATCATCCTTGAACATGTATTCCGCAAACTTTTCAACACCAAGAATAACTCCCTTGTTTGCATTTGGTCCAGAGTTTCCAAAAGTATAGTTGTATTGATCTCTTGCCCATTCTACTGGAATATTTTCAACATAACTTGCTCCAGAACTTGCAATATTCGTCCAAAGCGTAAATCCAGGTTCTTGCCAACGATGATATGTTCTTTCCACGACTGCGCTTGCATCCATCACAATATGAGCAAAGCCATCGAAAGGAGACTTAAACTTTTCCTTCCAGTGGGAAACAGACGCATCAAGTCTCCACTTGAAATAGTTCTTATTTCCAGCAATAGTTGGATCTTTGTAGAGTGCAAATGGAATTCTCATTTCAAAGCCGGTTCCATAAGGAAGGCATCCAAGATATGCGATGAATTCCATGGAGTTTCCCCACGTCTCTGAAAGTTGATTCAGAGATTCAAGAAGAGTTTCTCCATATCCATAAGAAAGTCCTACCACATCAGACATTGGTGATCTTGCAGCAAGTTCTGAAAGAGTCTGTGGATCTGATGGGAATGTATTACCATTAAACATCAATAGGCTATCATAATGAAAACAAAGACCAGCCCGTTCATTGGCATTCCCCCACCAAGACGAATATGTGATTGCATCGGGGAATCGAATCCACGGCGAACCAACCAATACTCTATCAGCGGAATAACCCCCACCAGTTCTACCGTAATCATCGAATGGTACTATTGATATCACACCAGCACCAAAACAAACACCCCTATAAAGAGTATTCAAATGAATATCTGTTACACCATCAACAATAACCCCAAATTCACCAGACCTCCCCACGGTGTGATTGGACAGTAAATCTCTTACTGTTGTATTTTCTCGCATTAACAAATACATGTCGAATTGAAATGCCTCTGCCGTATATCTGTCAGTTAACCAAGGATACCTTCTCCAGTTTCCAAAGTAAAAATTCATTGGGGTGCTTAGGTTCCCGTATGGACTATGAATCATCGAACGACGAATGCAGTTGTCATAGTTTGCGCTATACCCCATATGAATCTGTTGTGGTAAAGAATTTCCAGGATACCAATCAAACTTTGGGTGATATCCAAAGAAAGCATTACCACCATTGAATAAGAAGTCCTGAGAAAATATTCCATTTAAATTATACTGAACAAATTTATTCGCCGCTCTCTGTGGACTTCTTGCCCGTTCAAACTTCTTGTATGCAGAGCGAACAGCGGACGCAAAATCTTTTGGGTGTGTTAGAGGATCAAACCACCCTTCATCTGAATTTGTTGAATAGTTGAACGCATTTTCTACAGTACCACCTAAAACAAGCGGATTTATAGCACTAGAAATACCAAGCAACTGCCTCGTGGCGGCTTTACCAAGATCAAAAGTTGCAGCAGACCAACCCGGCTCATATCTGCTTATGAGATAATTAAACACCCTATCAAATTTCTCTTGAAACTCTACGTTTGGTGTTTCTGTAATAATAGTGGGAATACGAGTTCCTTGTTCAAATATAGAACTCTGCGAAGAGTTAACTCCAGACAACTTTGCATTTGTCAACTTGACTTTGTAGTTGTTTAGAACTCGTATGTTCGTTATCTTCATCTCGTTGACTCCGCTTCAACTTCCATCTTTCCCGAAAGAAGTTTGCTTACTATTTCTCCACCACTTACATTCTGAATAAGTTCCATATCATAAAAATATCTACCCGCCTTAAATGCGGCTGTTGTATCTGCCGTCAAAACAAGGCGCATGAATCCAGTCGCACCACCAAGTAAAAATACACCATTCTGCACAAATCCTTGAGTGCTGCCTGGTTGAAATGCGTAGGTCATGGTTGTTCCTATGGTAAATAGAATTGGATCGCGATACTTCGATTTTCTAATCTTCATTCGAACATTATAGTCATCAATAGAATACACCAACGTACCAAATGCATTTATCTCTGATGTCAAAAGAGACAAAGGCTGAAGTTCATCTGTAAACACCTGAAACTCAAGTACAAATGTAGAACCTTGTTCAACAGATAGATCTGTGTGTAATGCTGGCATTAGTTCGTTGCCTCCGCTTCAATTTCCATTCTACCCGACAAAGCCTTTGTCACTTCTGTACCACTTCCCTTAGTTTGAATAACTTCAATATCATAAAAGTATTTTCCATACTTCAATGAAGCAGTTGTAGTTGAAGAGATAACAAACTTAACTCTACCTTGATTTTCCGAATCAAAATAAAATCCATCAACTGTATTCCCTTGAGTGCTTTCAACATTGCTCTGCAAAACTGCGTTGTATGTTATTCCTAGTATGGGTGTATTTGTTCCATATTTTGTTTTTCGTACCTTCATTCCAAGGCTTATATCTGTTGTAGTTGCGATTGTCGTGTACTGATTGGTTTGAGTTGTGGTCAATGCGGTATCATCATCTTTCTTCAGATCAAACTGAAGAATGAATGTAGAACCTTGCTCAACCAAAAAGTCTTGCTCAACTAAAGCCATTATTCCCCCTGTGTGAGGTCAGTCACGCTCTTATCCTTACGCCACATCTGACACGACCAGTACTTTGGCGTGTCTCTTGAGATGCCACCCTTATCGCAACCATGTCTCGCTCGGAAGTTCTTCAATCTACCTGGTTGATCTCGCTTGATCGAAAGACCAGGATCACCGAAGCGAACAATCTTGTTGTCTACGCAAACGGCAAACTTCTTCTTCTCTCCTGGTGTTCTCCATGGCTTTCCAGCCTGTCTACCTTCACAGTCATTTGCCTCGGCAAGGCTTTTACCCGTAATAGCCTTCATGAAAGAGTCTGCGGCGTTCTCGTCATCGAACATGAACTCAGTGGTTTCCTTCTGTGACTTTGTCTTGGCACCGAACTTCTTTGCATAAGAACGAAGTTCATCTGCACCAACACCGGACTTCAAATTGTCTTGGACGATGTATTTCTCAACCACAACTGCTGCGGTTCTGCCAATGACCTCACCGAAAGTTTTCATTTCAGAAAGTATTTGTTCTCTATCAACAAAGCCATTGAAGTTGTATCTGCCTTCCTTAACGGTCTTCCAATCGCCACCAAGTTCCTTGTATTTGGCAGATGCCCATCCGTTGGAGTATGCACTTGGGTGAACACGGAAACCTTTTCCGTTGTTTGGTCCTTCTATAGTCTTTCCGTTATATTCGATGCTTGCAACCTTACCAGAAACTAATGATTGGATCTTAGACCAAAGTTCCTTGTTGGTTGGTTCATTTTCTTCAGTAATCTTCCCCTTGCCAAAATTAGATACCATTATTGGCTCACCCTTTCGTTCTGGATTTGGATCGTGTTTTCTCTTTGCACGGACAGCCGATGCTCTCTCACTATTGGAAAGCATGGCTCTCTTTTCATTGGACATGCACTTGGGCTTTGGTTCACCAGGCTCTCTGGCACAGGGACCAATCGCTTCACCTTTGGAATTGATTCGCTTCCAACCACCCTCTGGGTGGGATTTACTAAACCAATTTCTCAAATCTTCAGAAGTAAGAACTCTACCCATTTCATGTCTCCTAGTTGCCTATTATTTAGGAAACTAGAGAGACAAACTTTCAGTATAAAGTTCTCGCATCAAGGACTTTAGGGATGATCCATCATCGACCTTCAGTTCATCAATGTAGCCGTCGATGAGTTCAATGGTGTTCTTGGAAAGTTCCTTTTCCGACACAAACTCATCCTCAACCTGTTCCTCTTCCTCAAGTTTCTCCACGATTTGTAGATCGTAGATTCCTGAATCAAAGAGTTTGTCACAGAACATATCAAACTTGGCAGTGTTCTTCTTTGACGAAACCACCAATTTCACAAAAGAGTCCTTGTAAGTAGAGAAGTTGAAGTTTCCGTGACCAAGGTTGTCAAGATTCTCATTGTAAGATATCTTCTTGTACAACTTTCGGGTGTTCTCAACGAACTCTAATGAGCCATCTTCCGTGTCCAAGACATGAAAACCCTTGGTTTCCGTTGCCTCAGAGTAGAACATTTCGTAAGCAGTGCCAAGGTAGTGGACATTCCCGTTCTGCTGTTTACAGTGAAAGTGTCCTGAATACACTTGCTTGAAGCGAGAAAGCACAGATGGATTCAATCCACCTTCGTGCTTCACACCACGAACCACCTCATATCCCGTTAGTTCGAAGTGTCCAAAAAGCATATCAGCACTGCTCTTCTTGAGATACTCATATACCTCTGCCGCATTGTCCTTCGCAATCCATGGAACAAATCCACAAATCACACCACCCAACATAACATCGGTTGGTTTCTCATAGACCTTGAATGTATCACCAAATATTTCAACAACAGAATTGACCTGATTGGTGTTCTTCCAATAACAATCATGGTTTCCGATGACACAATGAACTTCAACCCCGTTCTTGGAGAACCACTCAGTAAATCTCCGTCGAACATTGTGTAGCGTATTGAAGTTTATGTATTTTCTGCGATCAAGTACATCACCCATATGAATGACGGTCTTGATTCCCTTCTTGGTGAGATAAGGGAAAACCTGTTCCTCAAAATAGGAAAGATATGCCTCAAGGAAGATCGGGTCATCATTTTTTACACCAAAATGGGTGTCCGTTATTACGCAAATCTTCATTTCTTCTTGCTCTTCTTGGCGGCTTTCTTTACAACAGTCTTTGTTTCTGTCTTGGGTTCCTTCTTTGGAGAAGTCTCAAAGTTCTTCAAGTCAGTCTCCGACAAAGCAAGAGACTTGAAAAAATCCTGAACCTTGTTTTCATCATAACAAACATTCTTGAGCCAGTTGGGAATCTTCCCGTTCAACTGCGCCACTTCTATGCTCTTGAACTTGATGTAATTCTGCTTCTTTTCCTTTTGTATTCTACGAACAAAAGCATAGTAGATTATTTGTGTAAAGTACGAGAATGGATTCTTTGACTTCGTTGGATCAAAGTTTGCTGCATACATCAGGCAGTTCTCTATTCCATCCCCAACCATCTCTTCTCTATAAGGATAGTTTATAAAGTTTGGTCTGTACGATAATCGCTCTGCGATGGCAAGGAAGCACTTGCCTATGTACTCGGTTACTGGTGGCTGTGGCAGTTTCTTTCTTTTGGCTTTATTGCATTCCTTCTTCCACTTCACCATCTCTTCGTAAAATATTTTGTTGTCTATGTAGTGACCTTGTTCGTTCATGTTGTATACCTTTCATTGTGACAACATCATACACCAGTTATCAACATAAGCAAGCGTGGTAATTGATTTATTTGGAAAGGTCTTGACAGTTGAAAACGAAGTATGTAACTTGACTGTGTCGTGTTTCATCAAGAAGTGTTCTTTCAGAACACTATTACTTAAGTATTACAGATAGTCTTTTGGATCTGGACTCCAGTCTTTAAGACTGTTACCCCAGTTAGTATCTTCTGTATCACGAACACCTTGATCGTCTTTTAGTTTACGAGTTGATGGATCAACATCGTCCTCAAGATCATCGTCATCTTCGTCATCAACATTCATACCAGCAGTCATGAGATCTTCGATGAAGCCTTCCTCAACAAGATTACGGAATATCTTGGCAGGAATCATGAAATTGACAACAATGACTTCCTTGCCAGCAGGATCCTTTGGATTGAGTTGCGAATTGATCGTTGCATCAAAGTTAGACATGTCTTGCATAGGAGGGAAGATGCCAGCATCAGCAGACATCTCTTTCATCAGTCGAGTAACTTCCTTTTCATACTCTTCCATTTCTCTTTTCTTTTCTTCATCAACTTCCTCACGCAGAGTCTTCGGTTGTTCCTTTAATGGTGGAAGTGACGGGTTATCTTCTCGTTCCTTATACTTCTCATATGCATCGATGATCTCTTGGTTGGGAGACATCTTCACACCAACCCAACTATTTGGGATGCTGATCTCGTTCTCATTCGTTCTTCCGATCCAGTTTTCCATGACTGATGCTGCCTTGAGCGAACCATTGGTATGATCCATGAATGGAACCTGTCTGATGATCATCGGGCGAGAAATCTTCATGCTGCTACGGTTCTTGGAAAGAACGCTGGCGATTATCTCCTCACCCGATCTCAACTTGATCAAGATGTATTCGCTCATGGTAGATTCTCCATCTTTAGTAGCACTGGTCTGAAGTCGAAGTTTTCTGACCGATAGATCTTTATTCGTTCCGCAAAATGCCGAAGTGTGTGGTTCTTTTTGCTCTTCCATGACAAATCATCCCCAATATCGTAAAGTTTTGCGTAGTCTTTATGTTCCGAAACACGAAGTTGTCTTCCAATAGATTGCAGCACCCTAACTCTTGATTTGCTTGGTGATGCAAATATGATGTTATGAAGTCTCTTGATTGATATACCTGTTGAGAATGTGCCATACGAAGCAACTACTATGCATGAATCATTCTCTTCAAGTATCTTTCTTACCTTTTCCCTGTCCTCTGCCTCTGTGCCTCCATGCACGAAGAATGTCTTTCTATCGGTTTGTGATGTTAGATGGTGTAGATATTTTCCATGCTTCTCAACAAACTGAAATAGTATGAGTGTATTTCCCTTCAAACGAGATGCTAGATCAACGATGAATCTGTTTCTCTTGTCGTGGTGAATGAGCCACAACATCTCATCACTATAGGTATATTTGCTAACGGATCGACGTTCTTCGTCTCCGTATTGTAGCATGATCGTGTCGATCTTCAAACGAGACAAGATGTTCTTGTCGATAAGTTTCTTAGTTGATGTCACATGGTATGAAGGTCCAAACAGACCTTCGATTATCAACTTATGACATTGCATTCCATCTAAAGTACCAGTTGTTCCTATTCTATAGTCGCAGTTGGTGAGTTTTTCCATGATACCCGATAGAGACTTTGCTTTGAACATATGGCACTCGTCTCCGAATGCAACGGTGAATTGCTCAAAGTATGATCTTGGTTGCTTGAATACAGACTGCCATGTTGTCACAACAACGCGCTTACTTGTTTCTTTGTCTTGTCCTGCGTAGATTCCATGGCAGTTTTTGGAAACTTTCCAATCGGTTCCATTGGAGTAGATCTCAAAGTCGCTCATCATCTGAGTAACCAATCCTATAGTTGGTACGACGATGAGTATTTTACCCTCCGTCTGCTCAAGCAGATGCCTCACCAGCATGTAGATGATCATAGACTTGCCACTTCCCGTCGGAGATACGAGAAGGATTCTAGATGTTTCTGATGCCTTTACTATGGCTTCTCGTTGGTGGTCATGAAGAGACGGGATTCCCGATGTCTTGCCAACATACTTGTCAAACAGTAGATCAGTTTGCTCTGCGGTCAGAGGCTTGCTTGGACTTGACTTGAGTTGGTTGTCAAGATGATATCCGCGATCTGCTGCGAACTTGGTGACATAGTTCTTCAGACCTTTGTAGATTGTGGCTTTTCCTATATTGTAGAGTTTGATGTCTCCAGCCCATCGCGATTTGCGAAAGCGAGACATATACTTGTGGTTCGGAACTTTGAAGGAGAAGCAATCGCTCAACTCCTTTGCGGTGCCGCGCTCACATCTTACACGAATGAATACTGAATCAACATCTTCTAGAACCAATGTATCCATGAAAATATGTATAGTCGTTTAGTATTGCATTTTTCTGGCTTCTCGGTAAGCCCTTATCTTGTCTCTGTTGGCATCTCGCCAAACTTTCTCATAACCTCTCACCTTGTCTCGATTCGCTTCATACCAAGACTTTTGTCTATCAGCAACTTTTTCCTTATTCGCTTGACGATAAGCATTCTTCGTAGCCTTTACCTTGTCTTTATTTGCTTTATACCAAGCCCTATTTCTTGCATTAACAATGTCTTTGTTTACTTTTCGCCAAGCCTTATTGCGAGCATTAATCCTCGCCCTTCGTTCTTTATCAGTCAGCCCTTTTCCACCACCTTCCCCACCTATACTGAGATTGTATCCACCATTCTCCCAATGCGTTCTATACAACCAAATGTAGTGGTGTTCCATATAGTTCAGGGTATGTTTACCATCCTCAGACTCATATAGAGTTTCTATTGTAAAAGCAGAAACACCATGCTTCTTGATGGCATGGTGTAATGGATACTTTGGAGTTTTTGTAGAATCTTTGATGTGTTTATTCCAGCGTTTCTCAATGGATCTGCTGGTATACCCAACATAAACGGGTTTGTCATCCTTGCGGACGAGATAGATAGTATGCATGGATTGTCCTTTCTCTCTGTGCCATGCCCCTGGGTGGTCCAACACCGCAGGGGTTTTCTACTATTTATCATTCTTTATGGTTCGATAGATTCTCCATTGAAACGAATCTTAAACTCTCCATCGTTTAGGACTTTGCCATCGTAGAGAAGAACTTCAACACCCGCGGATTCAAGTATATTGACTCCGATATTGCATTTCTCCTGCCACCGATTGGGGATTTTATCCCATATAGTCTTGTGACCAACAACTCGTTTTATTCCCGACAGGACAATGGCTCTTGCACAATCGGGACAACTAATGAAAGGGCAATACATGTGGGTGTTCAGAGTGGTAAGACCCTTACTCACACACCTATAAATTACTGCTCTTTCTGCATGTTCAATGTAATCATATTTGAGTTGTCCATCAGGTTCTTTTAATGATGGGTATCTGTTTACATCTGCTGATATGATTCCCGACGAAGGAAATACTATCAAAGCACCAACTTGAGTATTGGTGTCTTGACTTTTGGCTTGTGCGTGGATATATGCTTGTCGCAGATATACCCTATGAATTCCTTCAGTCACTATTTTCATGCGCCACTCATGAACTTCTTCCATTCTATTGCAGACTTGATATCCCATCCTCGTCTTCCAATAGACTGTAATACGGATTCGATATACTTCACCTTTTCTTTGAGATAATGAATACGAGCCTCCATACGGAGAAGATCCTTATCTGATTCAAGGTAAACATCTATATCTGTGCGAAGAATCTTTAGACCAAATGGTTGCCACCCCTTCTCATCAAGGGTTTCTTGATCCATCTTGCCGAGATAGTATTCCCACTTAAGGCGACGAAGTTCTTTTTGTTCTATAGTTGCCTTATGCAGAGATAGAGACTCGTCGTGTAGCAAGTTGAGATACTTGCTGTGGAGTTGGGGTGACTTCAGAGATTCAAGGTC
>Ga0255127_1000853_pt1 | contig 13743 bp, 10 predicted proteins | sample Law_Miss_RepB_8d_FD_188555 | JGI IMG/M metagenome (GOLD analysis project Ga0255127, IMG submission 188555) | Freshwater microbial communities from St. Lawrence River, New York, United States - Law_Miss_RepB_8d | ecosystem: Environmental > Aquatic > Freshwater > River | place: USA: New York...
GTGCAGCCTGTGCTTGAACAGGCAGCACGATGAAAATCGTAATTAGAATTAAGGACAGGGCTCTCTTCATACTATTGATAGTCCGACTCAACTTAGTCTTCGCCAGTAATTTCTTCATGGCTTGGAATGTGAACTAGCTTTTGCAGGCTCGCTGAAGAGTGGAAGGGAGATGAAGGCGAGCGTAATACAGTTTTCTTTAACATTTTGAATCCTTTTCTCGATTAGATAAAACAGTTTCTAATATCGAGACAGGATTAGATGCGGATAACTCCCAATTGGGGGCGAGAGAGAGCAAGATTGAAAACTTGAGGTCGATAGTAAGTTGCAAAATCTCGACTCAAAGCCATGAAATTATTTAATCGGGATCTTGGGGCTCTTAAATCTAAGAACTTTCTTGCAAATAAGAGTACGACGATGAAAAGTGCTGCGCACCCGGTATCAACTAATTGCTCTGTACTAGAATTAACGTTTAGAGATTTTGTAGCAGCTATTGGAACAGAACCATGATCCGAATGGTTGTGCTGCATCGTTACCTGATTGCTAGAAGAGGATTGACATTGATGAACAATCGCCATTCCAGTCGAAAATACAGCCAAGAAAATGGCAAAAAGCAGGGCCATTCGCTTATTGCTTTTGGCCACCATGCGCATGGAAAAACTTTACCATTTGGGTCTTTTTGTGTGAGCTTTTGAGAAAGATTCGTTAATGAGTTGTGATTGAAAATACACAAATACGCTCAGCCGATAGCTAAAAAATGCCCAATAAGCGGCAGAGAAAATTAGAAAGAGCCTCGATTTCTCGAGGCCCTCTCATGCAAAGCTATTGCAATTCTTTTGACCACTACCAATAGATCGAATTGCACTAACTAAGACTGTGGTGGAGACGACGGGATTTGAACCCGCTCCAACGGATTGGTAATCAGTTAGGCTGCCAATTACAACACGCCCCTAACACGGGAGCGAAGTTACGGCTTTGCAAACAATCGAAAATATTCGGCCTTGGTATCTGTGGATAAAATCAAAAAAGGAAAAGCAAAAGGGACTTGGAATTCACCAAGTCCCGATTACTACCAATCCGTTGTAATCGAAGTATTACACAAAATTAATTCCCCCGCTGGAAAGCAAAAGAGACCTAGTTATTAACCAAGTACCAATTACTACCAAACCGTCGTATTGAGAGCATTGCATATATGTATGGTTACTCGCAGTAACTTTGGTGTAAAAGAAGAGTCGCCCTATAAGCCGGATCCTGTCCTCTTGCGAGGGATCACCATCCATCTAGATCTGTAATTACTTACAGATTCAAGCAACCTACCCGTTGACTCGAGCGAGCAGCTCTCAAGCGCCAACTGCATGGTCTTGCTCCAAGTGGGGTTTACATAGCTAACTGCATTGCTGCAATTACTGGTGGTCTCTTACACCGCCGTTTCACCCTTACCAACTTTCGTTGGCGGTTTGCTTTCTGTTGCACTAATCCCGCGGATTGCTCCGGGTGGGCGTTACCCACCACTTTGCTCTTTGGAGTCCGGACTTTCCTCGGTACTTTCGTAACGCGGTGATCCGGGCGACTCTTCAGCCTTAAGGATACTTGCAATATAGGTGTTCTTGTAATCCCTTTAAAAATAGGCCACAGTTCACGGATGCAAACGGGCCGAAGCGTTGTTTATGCCAAAAATGGCGGAGCTGCTGCAAGCCAGCCATTGGCCGTGAGCGCTGCGATTTCAATATTAAAACAGGGTGGCTCATTTATTGATGCTGCCATTGCACTAAGTGCGGTGATCTGTGTTGTGGAGCCAGGTGCTTCACATTTAGGTGGTGATGCATTTTTAGTTACTCACCATGCATCAACTAAGACCAACCTTGCTTTCAACGGCAGCGGTGAAGCACCACATGCAGCAACAGCTGCTGCCTATAGCAAAGAAATTCCATTGCATGGATATAAATCAGGAACTGTTCCAGGTTTAGTTTCAACCTGGTTTGAGGCACATAAGCGCTATGGCACTCTGCCAATGGCCACATTGCTAGAACAAGCTATTGATTATGCAGACAATGGTTTTCCAGCAAATACTGGTTTTGTTCGCCGAATTGCTAATCACTTAGCCACAACTCCTGATACTCCACTCTTTAAAGATATGGGCATTGACGTTAACGTCCAGGTGGGTGACTTAGTTGTTCAAAAAGATCTAGCGCAATCACTGCGTGATATCGCAACAGGTGGCCGAGCTGCATTTTATGAGGCAAAGATTGCCCAGCAGTTAATCAGCGGCTCCGATGGTTGGTTTAATGCCCAGGATCTAAAAGCACACACCACCAGAGTTCTTGATCCTCTTTCAATTAAATATCGTGATCTAACAATCTATGGCCAACCACCTCCCACTCAAGGAATGATCTTGATGGAGGAGCTACTCATTAATGAGCGCTTTGATGTGGCATCCATGAGTGAGGCAGATCGTATTCATATTGGAGTGGAATCTAAAAAAGCTGGCTTTGCTGATCGCAATGCAATCCTGGGAGATCCTGAGTTTATTGAGGTTAATGTTTCTAAGATTTTGTCTAAGGGCAACATTGATAAGAGATGCGCCCAGATATCTATGGAAAAAGCAGCAACAGATATCGCTCCTGTAAGTGAAGGCAGCGACACCACCTACTTCTTAGTCGCCGATAAGGATGGCAACGCCGTTTCTTGGATTCAATCTGTTTTCCATGGCTTTGGTAGTTCATGGGTGATTCCTGGAACTGGCATTATTTTAAATAACCGCTTAACTGGATTCTCTTTAGATCCAGCATCCCCCAACATCATTGAGCCAGGAAAGCGTCCAGCACACACACTTAACGCCTTTACTGCCGTTAATCCTGATGGAACTTTGCATTTGGTGGGTGGCACACCTGGTGCAAATATTCAGGTGCAGACCAATCTGCAATTAATCGTAAACATCGTTGATTTGAAGATGAATGTGCAAGAAGCAACAGAAGCACCTAGATGGCAGCATTTAAACGCGCCTGGCCAAAGCTCTTTAGAAGAAACTGGTAGCGGTGTTCTTGAGATTGAGAACCGTGTTTCAACTGCAGTGCTCCATGAACTTCGAGCAAAGGGCCATGATGTGAAGGAACTTACTGCATGGGGCCATGGATCATCTGTGCAGTTAATGCAGATATTGCCCAATAAAACCTTTGCATTTGGTTCAGATCCGCGCTGTGAAGGTCAGGCTTGCGGCATTTAAATTAAATGCGAAGGCTTTGCGCCCATTCTTGATACTTAGCGGAGAGTTCTTTGACTGCAGCAATCTCTTCTACTTTAGAGCGCTCCCCATTTTTTGCTGCATAGAGATCTGCAATCGAGACATTGTGTGCTGGCTTAGAAATAACTTCAATTTCATCGCCTGCACTTATGTGACCTTCTTGAATGATACGAAGGTATGTTCCTGGCTTTCCTGCAGCCATAAACTCTTTAATCAACGTTGGTCGTTGCCAGAAACCTGCAAAGACTCGGCAAGGAATGCGTGGCTGTGAAACTTCAAGAATGGTTGTGCCAATCTTCCAGCGCTCCCCCACTAGTGCTTGATTCACATCAATGCCTATGGTGGTTAGGTTTTCACCAAAGCGACCGTTAGCAATTGATTGCCCTAATTCTTTTTCCCACCAGTCGGCATCTTCTCGTGCATAGACATAAACCGCTTGGTCATATCCCCCATGGTGATTACGATCAACAACAACATCACCGCTTAATTCATCATTAGCAAAGTGAACTGGGCCAAGAGCTGCCCGCTTATCAATTCCAGTTTTACCTTCGCTGCCAGTCCATTCACCTTCATGCACAATGCTGGTGATGTTAACTGTTAGTACTTTCATTAAAATATTGTACTGGAAGTCGATTTAGTGGTGAAAGACTTCAGGCCTTTCTCGGAGAAGAATCCAGTGACGCGTTAGCGTAAATGAGCCTGTTCATTAAGGGTTCGAAGCGCTCTTAAACCATCACTTGGCCACACTGAGACTGTAGTGATTGAACAGGGTGAAATATCAATGTGAAAGATTGATTCTGATGGTGCACCAACTACAACTGCAGCTGCAGATTTAATTGTTCCATTGTGTGTAACAACTACTACACGTTGTCCTGGATACTCAGATGCGATCTGTGAGATTGCGGCATCCACACGCAACGCCACAGAGTCATAAGACTCACCCTCTGGAGGTGCAAAAGATGTTGAACAAAGCCATGAGTTGTAGTCAGCTGGATAGCGCTCTTTTACTTCATCGATAGACATGCCATCCCAGATGCCAAAGGAGCACTCAATCCAAGCATCTTCAAAGACGATAGGTAGGCCTGTTGCTTTGGAGAGAACTTCGGCCGTCTGTGCTGTGCGCTTGAGAGGAGAAGCAATAATTACTTCTGGATTCAAGTTGGCTATCGCCTCAGCAACTTTTTCAGCTTGCCCTAAACCAATATCAGTTAGCTCTGGATTTAATGGACCATCACCTGAAAACTTCTTCATCGGAGTTAATGCTGTCTCACCATGTCGCACCAAATAAATTGTCGTTGATTCTTCCGGGTTAAGTAGGCGATCAGTTAAGTAGTTCTGGCGGATGGAGATGACTTCTCCCCCACTACTTTGCTCATCCAATGCCTTATTTGCCAAGCGATCTGCATGTGAGTTTTCATCACGTGGGATCCAGCTGTAGTTAACAAGGGCGGCGGTGTGGGCAGAACGGGCATCACTGGCTAGTTTTCGCATATCTGCATGCTTAATCTGCCAACGCCCAGACATCTGTTCTACTACTAATTTGCTATCCATCTTCACATCAACCCTTGCCTCAGGATCCATAGCATTAATAGCGGTTAATCCAGCGATGAGTCCGCAGTATTCAGCAACGTTATTAGTTGCAATTCCAATGAAGTCATAGAGCTCTGCAATGATCTTGCCGTTTTCTGTAATGACCGCTCCATAACCAGCAGGACCAGGATTGCCGCGTGAACCACCATCTGCAGTTAATGAAAAATGACGGGCCATTTCTCTACGCTCCGCGCACCAAGATGCAACGGCACTCTTCACAGCGCACCACTTCATCATCGGCTAATTCAGCAATTCGCTTTAACTCAACGGTATTGATTGAAAGGTGACAACCCGTGCATGCTCCGGCCACAAGGGCAGCGGCGCCATTTCCATTATTTGATGCTCTCACTTTTTCATAGAGCGCAACAAATTCAGCAGACACTGATGCCAGAGTTTCACTTCGCTCTTTGGCAATACTCTCTAACTCACCATTTATCTTTGCGAGCGCATTTTCTTTGCCGATATTGAGATCATTAATCTGTGCGGTGAAATCAGCTTCCTGAATTTGAAGATCTGTAATGCGGGCTTTGATTTCATCCACACGTATCATGATTTCTAGCTCTACTTCTTCAAGTTCGGCGCGACGTGCATTAAGGGTTCCCACTTCATGTTGAAGTTGTTCAAGCTCTTTTGGAGAGGCTGTTCCCCCAGAGAGACGGGATTCATCACGGGTAATTCGCGTAACAATCTGCTCAACATCAGCTTCTGCGCGCAAGAGTTCGCGCTTAACATCACTGAGTTCAGTCTCTGCTGCGATACGAAGATCACGAGCGTTATGAGATTTTGTGGTCATGCTCACTAACTCGGCGATTTGCGGAAGAGTTGAGGCGGTGTGGTTAAGTGCAGTGGTTCTCTGGTCAAAAGCTGCCACATCAATAATCTGACGTTGATCACTTGGGCTGGCTTTCATTCTCTGCAATCAACCCCTTCGTAAAGATCTGGTGGGCGCTGAGGGTTTCGAACCCCCGACATTCTCGGTGTAAACGAGACGCTCTACCACTGAGCTAAGCACCCTTTGTACTGCTATGAGTACTGGTGAATCTTACTTCACCATAGTTAAATCGCTAAATCCCGCGCTTAGAGCGCAGCAATTGCCGCCTTGTAATCAGCGATATTGCGAGCATCGCCAAGACCATTGACTACCTGCCAGCGCAAGATGCCTGCTTTATCAATGACGAATGTGCCACGCGTTGAACAACCGCGTGATTCTTCAAATACTCCGTATGCCTTAGCAACTGCGCCATGTGGCCAGAAATCTGCAAGGACTGGGAACTTATAACCTTCAGCTTCAGCAAATGCACGTTGTGCATACATAGGATCACATGAGATTGCTAGCAGTTGCACGTTATCGTTTTGGAATGCTGCTAGATCATCACGTAGTGCACAGAGCTCACCTGTGCAGATTCCTGAGAATGCAAAAGGATAGAAAAGCAAAACTACATTCTTCTCACCCTTAAAAGATGAAAGTGAAATCTTCTCACCATGTTGATTGAGAACTTCAAAATCTGGAGCGGCTTGGCCAATTGTTAGAGTCATAGCGGCAAATCTATCGTTTACCCGCTTTACGTGCCACCAGACGAGTAGCACTCCAGTCAGCTGCAATTGATAAAGATGATGTCTGGCTTAAGCCAGCAGTGGGGGCGGCATCTTGAATATCACTGGGTTCAACATGTCCATCGCGACCAACCTTGGGAGTTAATACCCAGATAGGTCCAGTCTCACTTAAATAAGTAAGAGCATCCATTAATTCATCTACAAGATCGCCATCACCATCGCGCCACCAGATAATTACGCCATCAACTACTTCATGAGCATCACTATCTACAAACTCTGTTTTAGTAATGGCGCTAATCGATTTGCGTAGGTTTTCATCGCAGCCTCCAGAACGGCCGACCTCTAGAACTAGGTCACCCTCCTTGAACCCCATACGCGCTGGCACAGGCTAATTCCACACAATGAATGCCCCTTGCACAAGAGATATGGCTAGTCCATTTCGACTTACTGGTCAGTTCAGGCAAGAATAGGCACCATGAGCGAAACCTTTGAGGCGCCCGATCAGATTATCGACCAGCTAGTTGATACCGACCCTTCAGAGACGGCGGAATGGCATGCATCCTTTGATGCCGCTCTAGCAAATGCAGGTCCAGTACGCGCTCGCTATTTAATGTTGAGTCTTTTAAAGCGTGCCCATGAGAAAAAAATAGGCATTTCTGACCTTCGTACAACTGATTACATGAACACAATTTCTCCAGAACATGAACCAGCTTTTCCTGGTGATGAAGGTATTGAGCGCAATATCCGTGCGATGAATCGTTGGAATGCAGCGATGATGGTGCACCGTGCACAGCGTCCAGGAGTTGGCGTTGGTGGGCACATCTCTACGTATGCATCATCTGCTGCACTTTATGAAGTTGGTTTTAACCACTTCTTCCGCGGACAAGATCACCCAGGTGGCGGAGATCAAATCTTTTTCCAAGGACATGCAAGTCCTGGAATGTATGCACGTGCATATCTTGAAGGACGTTTAACTGAAGATCAGTTAGATGGTTTCCGCCAAGAACTCTCACATCCAGCTGGTGGACTTTCTTCTTATCCTCACCCACGTTTGATGCCAGATTTTTGGCAGTTCCCAACAGTGTCAATGGGTATTGGACCAATCAATGCTATTTATCAAGCGCGCTTTAATCGTTATCTCCACAACCGCGGAATCAAAGACACAAGTGATCAACGCGTCTGGGCTTTCCTTGGAGATGGTGAAGTAGATGAAGTCGACACATTGGGTGCTATCGGTTTAGCAACACGTGAAAAACTCGACAACTTAACCTTTGTTGTGAACTGTAATTTGCAACGCCTTGATGGTCCGGTTCGCGGAAATGGCAAAATCATTCAAGAGCTTGAATCAATCTTTGGTGGCGCTGGTTGGAATGTTATTAAGGTGGTTTGGGGCCGCGAGTGGGATCCACTATTGGCTCAAGATCGCGAAGGCGCACTTGTTAACTTGATGAATAAGACTTTAGATGGCGATTACCAGACCTTTAAAGCTGAATCTGGTGCCTATGTTCGTGAGAACTTCTTTGGTCGCGATCCTCGCACTGCAGCAATGGTTGCCGACTGGTCTGATGAAAAAATCTGGGGCTTAAAGCGCGGTGGACATGACTATAAGAAGTTATTTGCTGCATACACCGCAGCAACTCAAGACAATGGTCGCCCAACAGTTATTTTGGCTAAAACAATTAAGGGCTGGACTCTTGGATCAAGCTTTGAAGGTCGTAACTCCACTCACCAGATGAAGAAAATGTCACTTGAAGACATCATGCAATTCCGTGACACTTTGCATCTAGATATTCCAGATGAGAAGTTAGATAAATACTTACCTCCATACTTAAAGCCAGCCGCTGATTCTCCTGAAGCTTTATATCTAGCTGAACGTCGCGCAGCCCTTGGAGGATCTATCCCCCGCCGCCGTGCAATTTCACGCCCACTTACTCAACCTGATGATTCTGTCTATGACTCAGTTAAGCGTGGTTCTGGACATCAAGAGATTGCAACAACTATGGCCTTTGTGCGCATGCTCAAAGATTTAGTTAAGGATCCAGGACTTGGTGCACGAATCGTTCCAATCATTCCTGATGAGGCCCGCACATTTGGTATGGATTCACTGTTCCCAACGCTCAAGATTTACTCTCCTAATGGTCAGCAATATGCCGCAGTTGATCGTGATTTGATGTTGTCATACAAGGAATCAACTACTGGTGTGATCTTGCATGAAGGAATTAACGAAGCGGGATCTGTTGCATCATTTACAGCAGTGGGCTCTTCATACTCCACACACGATGAACCGATGATTCCTATTTATATCTTCTACTCAATGTTTGGTTTCCAGCGCACAGGAGATGCTTTCTGGGCTGCAGCAGATCAGTTAGTTCGCGGCTTTGTAGTCGGAGCAACTGCTGGTCGCACCACACTCAACGGTGAAGGCTTACAGCATGAAGATGGTCATTCACCACTTCTTGCTTCAACTAACCCAGCTGTGGTTGCTTATGATCCAGCTTTTGCTTTTGAGCTTGGACATATTGTTAAAGATGGATTGCGCCGTATGTATGGCGAGAACAGTGAAAATATTTATTACTACGTAACTGTTTATAACGAGCCATATGTGCACCCAGCTGAGCCTGAAAACCTGGATGTTGAAGGTCTGCTCAAGGGTATCTATCTCTATTCCCCTGCAGCTAAATCACGCAAAAAATCTGCACAGATTTTGGCTTCAGGTGTTGGAGTGAACTGGGCACTTAAGGCTCAGCAACTTCTTGCAGATGACTGGGGCGTTAAAGCATCAGTGTGGTCAGTTACATCATGGAATGAACTTCGCCGTGATGGGTTAGAAACTGATCGTCACAACTTACTTAATCCAAAAGATAAGAAGCGTGCATACATTTCTAAGAAGCTAGATGGACATAAGGGTCCAGTTATTGCGGTCAGTGATTACATGCGCTCAGTGCAAGATCAAGTTGCACCATGGGTTGATGCACCCTTCTATTCACTTGGAACTGATGGCTTTGGATTATCAGACACACGTGGTGCTTTGCGCCGTCACTTTAAAGTTGATGCTGAATCAATCACAGTTGCCGTTTTGCAGCAACTAAGTAATCAAGGTGATATCAAAGCAAGCATTGTCACCAAGGCGATGGAAAAGTATCGTATCCATGATGTCTCAGCTGCAGATGCTGGCAATACCGAAGGCTCAGGTTGATCTCAAGAATTGCAATAAGCGATATCTCCCCCGCTGTTTACTTCGGAGGAGAATTTCTACCTGTTAAAGCAGTTGCTGGTGAAACAATTCAAATCAGTGCAACGGCAGTCATTGAAGGACATGAAAAACTAGCTGCCCAAGCCGTCTTACATGATTCAAAAGGCAAAGTTGTTTCCCGCGCAGATATGAAAGAAACATGGCCTGGAACTAATCGTTATGAAGGTTCAATAACCATTCCAGCACAAGGTGATTATTTCTTTGTCATTGAAGCGGACAGCACTTCTCAATATCGCACGGTGTATGGCTCAACTGAAAAATACCCAATCCGCGCTGATCGTGAACGCGCACTTGTGGGTTCTTGGTATGAGTTCTTCCCTCGCAGTGAAGGTGCAATCAAAAATACAGATGGAACAATCACATCTGGAACATTTATCACTGCAACCAAACGTTTACCAGCCGTTGCTGCAATGGGCTTTGATGTTCTCTATCTGCCGCCTATTCACCCAATCGGTGTTGCCCACCGTAAGGGGCCAAATAACTCACTTACTGCTGGCCCCAATGATCCTGGTGTGCCATGGGCTATTGGTAATTCAGATGGTGGCCATGATGCGATTAATCCAGCACTTGGAACGATGAAAGATTTCGAAAACTTTGTTTCAGCAGCAAAGAAGGCTGGCTTAGAGATTGCATTAGATCTAGCACTTCAAACTTCGCCAGATCATCCGTGGGTGAAAAGTAATCCTCAATGGTTTAACAAACGTGCCGATGGAACTATTGCTTATGCCGAAAATCCACCCAAGAAATATCAAGATATCTACCCCATTAACTTTGATGATGACTATGAAGGTATTAGGGATGAAGTTCTACGCATCATCCGTTTATGGGTATCTAAGGGCGTAAAGATCTTTCGTGTAGATAATCCACACACTAAACCAGTGCACTTCTGGCAGGACTTGCTCGATATCGTGCGCAGAGAGAGCCCAGAAGTAATCTTTTTGGCAGAAGCTTTCACAGCGCCAGCAATGATGCATGCACTTGGAAAAGCTGGCTTTCACCAGTCTTATACATATTTCACATGGCGTACCAGTAAATCAGAGCTCACCGACTATGGCCGCGAAGTTGCGCAACAAACTTCGGCGTTCTTTCGTCCTAATTTCTGGGTTAACACGCCAGATATCAATCCTCTTCACCTACAAAGCGGCAATCCAGCGATGTTTGCACTGCGCGCCGTTCTTGCTTCCACTCTTACGCCTTCTTGGGGAATGTATGCAGGTTATGAGATTTATGAGCACCGCCCATTTAAAGAAGGTGGCGAAGAATATTTAGATTCAGAAAAGTATGAAATTAAAGTTCGTGATTGGGATGGAGCAACTAAAAAGGGTCTGACTCTTGCGCCCTTTATTACCCAGCTCAATGCAATCCGCAAAGCTAATCCAGCGTTGCAACAGCTTCGTAATTTAGTTTTTCACAACACTGAATCAGAAGCGATTATCGCTTACTCCAAGCGCGAAGGTAAAAACCTGATTTTGGTTGTAGTAAACCTTGATCCATCCTTTGCTCAAGGAACGATTGTTCATTGGGATATGAACGCTCTAGGCCTTGAAGGATCTTTTGCAGTTAAAGATCTACTCGATGGCAAAAGCTTTGATTGGTCTGAACATCAGTTCGTTCAACTTGATCCCACACGCCCAGTTGGCAAAGTTGCCCATATCTGCCAAGTGAAGCTTTAATAAATGGGAATCTTTTCGCGATTTATTAAAAAGGATTCCAGCTCTCATATTCAACCTGCCACTTTCCTAAACCCTCATTCAACTCTGGGTGAACTCGATCTTCACTTAATTTCTGAAGGTCGCCATGAACAGTTATGGAAAGCACTCGGTGCCCACGTTCGCCGTGATGATTCACAGGAGCTTCTAGGTACTGCTTTTTCTGTGTGGGCACCAAATGCTCAAGGAGTTTCACTCATTGGTGATCACAATTTCTGGGATAAGAACACACATCACATGGTGCGCATTGCTTCATCTGGAATCTGGGAAATCTTTATTCCAGATATTGGAGTTGGAACTAAATATAAGTTTGCCATTTGTGGAAAAGATGGACGTTGGGTTGATCATGCCGATCCGATGTCACGTGCAACTGAGATTCCTCCACTCACTGCCTCAATTGTCGAAGAATCAAAGTATGTGTGGAGTGATTCTGAGTGGATCAACAAGCGGACAAAGTTTGAATCATGGCGCTCTCCTGTCTCTGTGTATGAAGTGCATTTGGGATCATGGAAGCTAGGGCTTTCTTACCGCGAACTTGCAATTGAATTAGTTGACTATGTGCGAGCTCAAGGCTTTACACATGTTGAGTTCTTGCCTGTCACAGAGCACCCTTATGGTCCATCTTGGGGATACCAAGTAACGTCATTTTTTGCACCAACCTCTCGCTTTGGCTCACCCGATGATTTCAAATTCTTAGTTGATGCACTCCATGCTGCAGATATTGGAGTTATCTTGGATTGGGTCCCTGCGCACTTTCCAAAAGATGAATGGGCCTTAGCTCAATTTGATGGCACCGCGCTCTATGAGCACTCAGATCCACGGCTAGGAGAACACCCTGACTGGGGCACTCTCATCTTTAACTTTGGTAGAAATGAAGTGCGCAACTTTCTTGTTGCAAGTGCGCTCTATTGGCTCACTGAGTATCACATCGATGGATTGCGCGTGGATGCCGTTGCTTCCATGCTCTATTTAGATTATTCACGCAAAGAGGGCGAATGGTTGCCAAATAAAAATGGCGGCCGTGAGAACTTAGAAGCTGTGCAACTACTTCAAGAAGCTACATCCACAGCCTATAAAACCCACCCAGGCATCATGATGATTGCTGAAGAATCAACTGCGTGGTCTGGCGTCACTCGTGACACATCCTCCGGTGGCCTTGGCTTTGGCTTTAAATGGAACATGGGCTGGATGCATGACACCTTGCAGTATCTACAACACGATCCTATCCACCGCGTTTACCACCATAACGAAGTAACTTTCTCAATTCTCTATGCATGGAGTGAGAACTTCATGCTTCCGCTCTCCCATGATGAAGTAGTTCATGGCAAAGGCCAGCTAGTTAACAAGTTCCCTGGAGATCGCTGGCAAAAGACTGCAACGCTGCGTGCTTTATATGGATTTATGTGGGCGCATCCAGGTAAGAAGCTTTTGTTTATGGGTAGTGAATTTGCACAGAATGATGAGTGGAGTGAAAGCGCTGGACTTCAGTGGTATTTAACTGAATACGGAGAACATCAAGGAGTTCAAAAGTGTGTTGCTGAAATCAACGCGCTCTATAAAAAAGTTCCATCCCTTTGGGAACAAGACACCTCCCCTGAAGGTTTCACCTGGTTAGTTGGAAATGATGGTGCAGCCAACGTTGTTGCCTTTGCTCGCTGGGATGATGCGGGAACGCCCTTTGTTGCAATTACTAATTTTTCACCTATGCCACACGAGAACTACAACCTGCCATTTCCCACCACTGGCACATGGACAGAAGTCCTTAATACAGATGATTTAGCTTATGGCGGCAGTGGAATTACAAATGAGGCAGTAATAATTAATGATGCAGCACATTTGAGCGCCCAGGTGCGAATACCACCTCTAGCAACTATCTGGTTTAAACGCTCTTAAGGGCTTTCGCGAAAAAGGGAACTGTTAGCAAAAGAACCGCTGGAATGATTAAGCCGATTGTTAGCGAAGTAGCTTGAGCAGTCCAAGCAACAATCCACTTCAAAATAAAGGCCAAAATAATATTTGCCACGCCGATATGCCCAATAACCACGCTTGCAGGGTGTTTTGAGCGGGTATTTGCCGCAGCCATAAATGTTGGTCCAAGGAATGAACTTCCAAGACCAGCAAGTGAGAACCCGATGCAAATAACTAGAAAGGCCATATCTTGATTAGTAGCAAAGACCGATCTTGCTAAAAAGACACTCCCAAGGAAAGAAGAGCCGGCCAGCAGTGATGCATGGACTGCTAAACGCTCTAATGAAAATCGTGGCACTAAGTAGTGAACGGTGAATCTTCCAAAAATCATCCACACTGTGAAGAGAATATATGGCAGCGTGTTAATACCACTCTTAATTCCAATTTCTTCCTTGGTATAAATAGCGGACCAGTCACCAAGCGCAAACTCT